>Ga0247727_10010081_pt1 | contig 16844 bp, 13 predicted proteins | sample WisWelCaveWW1625_FD_202498 | JGI IMG/M metagenome (GOLD analysis project Ga0247727, IMG submission 202498) | Biofilm microbial communities from Wishing Well Cave, Virginia, United States - WW16-25 | ecosystem: Environmental > Aquatic > Deep subsurface > Groundwater > Cave microbial mat | place...
TCCACAGGTCAGCAACAAGGCCATCCCGGCCGCCTGACGCCCGAGCCTCAGCGCTCGGACCATGACCGCTCCTACACCACCAGCCGGGGCACTACCGCCTGGACCATCGATGCGAGCGACATCTCTCCATTCCTGGTCATAGTGTCACCCACCAAGCAGTGCGGTAAGACAACGTTGCTCACCATCATGTACTGGGTCACGCCGCGGTCTGTGCTGGCGAGTAACATCAGTGCGGCGTCTGTGTTCCGCTACATCGAGCAGGAGCACCCGACCCTGCTGATCGACGAAGCTGATAGCTTCGTTAAGGAGAACGAGGAGCTTCGAGGTATCCTGAATTCGGGGCATACGCGACCCGCTGCCCGCGTCATCCGTTGCGAGGGTGAGGGCAAGAACATCAGGACACGCGCGTTCTCGACGTGGGCCCCTAAGGTCATCGCCACGATCCGCGCGCTCGCCGACACGCTTATGGACCGCTCGATCATCCTGACCATGCGGCGCAAGGGGAAAGGGGAGAAGGTAGAGCGTCTCAGGCTTAGAGACAGCGCCGAGTTCAGCCCGCTGCGGCAGCGGGCCCTTCGCTGGGCCACTGACAACAGCAACGCGCTGGAGGACACCGACCCGGACGTACCCACCGAACTCGACAATCGCCCGGCCGACAACTGGCGGCCACTGCTCGCGATTGCCGACCTCGCCGGTGGCGACTGGCCGAAGCGGGCGCGCGAGGCCGCCCGCGTCCTCTCGGGTGCGCCTGACGACGACGACAAGGGCGTCATGCTGCTGCGAGACATCCAGAAGGTGTTCGACAACACAAAGATGGAGTGGCTCGGCGCCGAGGCGCTGGTTGAGAAGTTGGTCGCGCTCGAGGAGACGCCATGGGCAGAATGGAGGCGCGGCGAGAAGGCGATCACATCGCGCGGTGTCTCCATGATGCTCAAGGCCTTTGGCATCAAGTCGGAGAAAGATCGAGGGCCCCACAAATACTACCGGAAGCATTTCGAGCAGGCGTGGACGAGCTATCTTCCGCCTAGGAGGGAGAATTAAGTGGGGCAAGTGGGGAAGTTATTGAAACAGTGGGGAAATCGTCACTTCGCAAGTGGGGAAAAGGGAGTGTGCGTTCCCCACTTAGAAAACGGCACAACATGAATGAAATCAACATGCTCCCCACTTGCCCCACTTAGAAGGGGGTCGGCGAGAGAACGCTACGAAAGCGCACTGGATCGGGACCTGGTGCCGCATTGAAGCAACAAGCGGCCGTGCGTTGTGCGTGCGTCGACAATTCCCACACCCCATAGGAGGGAGCCGACATGAGCAAAAGGAAGCCTGACTCCGGCGCGAAGCTGAGCGAGGACGAGACGATGATCCTCCTTTGGCCCTTCATCGACCAGGCCAAGAAGGGCGACGATGAACTCGCTAAGTACATGTTCCACTGCGGGATCACCGCTCAAGACCTTGATGACGCCGGCGACAACCAAAGTGCCATCCTGGCGCACTATCGCCGGCCCGACGGCAGGTATGACATTGACGCCGCCGCGTATGATCTGATGCGCTGGCCACCGACTGCGACGCGCATCAAAGAGCTGATGCGAGCGAAATTGCAGATCGCGGCAAAATGCCGAAACCCACAAGATTTCGAGAATTCCTGATGGCCAGACCCTGCAGCTACGCGACGCCCAAAGTCGAGGAATGGCGATCGATCGACTTGGCGCAGCTACGGCGCTGGAAGATGCTCGAGCCGGGAAGGCTTCGCCTGATCGAATGGTCGATAGACGGAAAGCCCAGCGGTGTGACTTTCGTGCGTGCGTCGCAAGACGGCGTGCGGTTCCTCAAGCGCAACGATCAAGGGGAGGTCGTGGGGTTATTCGTTGCGTTTGTCTACAGTGCCTCGCCCTTTGGCTTTCGTAAGTGGTTCAAGTGTCCCGGCTGCCGGAAGCCGTGCAGGGTCTTGTACGGCGTCAATGGCCTCTGTTGTCGGCGCTGCAGGGGGCTTCGGTACCGCTCGCAGTATGTGTCGGTGCCGTTGCGGCTTCTGGACCGAGCCCACAAGATTAGGTGCCGGTTAGGAACGCCGGGCGCGTCTGGCGAGCCGTTGCCCGCCAAGCCACGTTATATGCGCTGGCAAACCTACAAACGGCTGGAGCGGCTTGTGTCTGGCTTGGAACAGGCGGGGTGGGCAGCAATGACCGGCCACGTCAATGCCATCAGGCAGAGATTTCGATGACGGCTCAGAGCTGATTCCAAAGTGCATGTGATTTCAAACTCGTGCGGGTCTGCGCAGCATGAGCTGGATCATCGCCAGCTTGCGTTAGGCTAAGGCTGTGCCGGCAAGTTTGCTATGTCTTCACCTCGGAATGTGCAAGGTTTGCCCGGTGCTGACCTGAGTGCGTTCTGCCCTCCAAGAGAGAGCGGCCACGCGGGACAAACGGGGGGGAGGACATGCTGAAGCGGTTGGTGGTGTGGACGGCGCTTGTGTCCGCCAGCTCGACGGCGTTGGCGGACGCACGGTCGGAGTGTGCAGATTGGAAGAACACCCCGCCTGACCGGTCGATTGCCACATGCTCAGAGGTCATTCGTAGAAACGTAAGGGCGGCATGGGCCTACATCAACCGAGGCCTCGCTTACGACAACAAGGCGGACTACGAGCGCGCCATCGCCGACTACAAGAAGGCCATCGAGATCGATCCGACGCAAGCGCCGGCCTACAACAACCTGGCGAAGGTGTATCACGCCCAGGCCCGCTACGCCGACGCCGAGCCGCTGCACAGGCGCGCACTGGCGATCTTGGAAAAGGCGCTGGGTCCTGACCATCCCGATGTGGCTGTGAGCCTCAACAACTTAGCAGGCATGTACACCGCCCGGGCCCGCCACGCCGACGCCGAGCCGCTGCACAGGCGCGCACTGGCGATCTTCGAAAAAGCGCTGGGCCCTGACCATCCCGATGTGGCTCAGAGCCTCCACAACTTAGCAGGCATGTACACCGCCCGGGCCCGCTACGCCGACGCCGAGCCGCTGCACAAGCGCGCACTGGCGATCCGCGAAAAGGCGCTGGGGCCCGACCATCGCCACGTGGCTCAGAGCCTCAGCAGCCTAGCGACCATGTACCAAAACCAGCGTCGCTACGCCGACGCCGAGCCGCTGCACAGGCGCGCACTGGCGATCCGCGAAAAGGCGCTGGGGCCCGACCACCCCGATGTGGCTCTGAGCCACAACAACCTGGCAATTTCGTACCAAGCCCAGGCCCGCTACGCCGACGCCGAGCCGCTGCACAGGCGCGCACTGGCGATCCGCGAAAAGGCGCTGGGACCGGATCATCCCGAGGTTGGTCGAAGCCTTAACAACCTGGCAATTTTGTACCAAGCCCAGGCCCGCTACGCCGACGCCGAGCCGATGTACAAGCGGTCGCTGGCGATCCACGAAAAGGCGCTCGGCCCCGACCACCCCGATGTGGCTCTGAGCCTCAACAACCTGGCATCCCTGTATCAAAAGAGCGGCAAGGTGGAAGATGCCGTTGCCCATGCCCGCAAGGCAACGTCTGCGATCTTGGCGCACGCTGCGGCAGAGGCGGACGCCACGCAGCAGGCCGATAGAGCTGGGGGGCTGGTCGAGCAGCGGTCAGGTTTCTTCATCCGCCACGTAGCGACGCTAGCCGCCGCTGCACGAGTGGGCCTTGCTGCCGAGGTTGAACTTGGCAGGGAAGGCTTCGAAATCGCCCAGCGGGCGGTGCACTCCTCAGCGGCGTCGGCGTTGCAACAATTGGCGGCACGCACCGCGGCTGGCACTGGCCCGCTTGCTGCGCTGGTGCGCGAGAGCCAGGATCTCAGCGTGCGTTGGCGCGACCGGGATAAGAGCCTCGTCGAGGCATTCTCGAAATCCGATCGCTCCGTCACCGACGCTCTGCGGAAGGAGATGAGCGAAATCCACGGTCGTCTTGGCGCCGTTACTGCGCACCTCGCACGGGACTTCCCAGACTATTTGGCGCTATCGAAGCCGCAGCCGCTCAGCGTGGAGGAGACGCAGAATCTTCTCAGGCCCGGTGAAGCACTCGTTTTCTGGGTAATCGGTTCTGATGCATCCTATGTGTTCGCGGCGACCCGCGAGGACTTCGAGTGGCATAGCATCAAGCTTGGCAACACGCAGTTGGCCGAGAGAATTGCCGCCTTCCGCCGCGGTCTCAACATAGACGAACTCACCAAGGCCATCAGCGGCGCTGCCGACGCGGTCCTCTTCGATCTCGGCCAGGCACATAGGCTGTACGAGGCATTGCTCGGTCCTGTCGAAGCGCTGATCAGGGACAAGGATCAGCTCCTCTTGGTGCCGACCGGTGCGCTCACGGGCTTGCCCCTGCATCTGCTGGTGACGGAGAAGCCCGCCCTCGCCGTCCCCGACCGGACCAACCTCTCGCCTTATCGCGACGCGGCTTGGCTTCTGCAGCACCATGCCGTCTCCGTGCTGCCGGCTGTCATCAGCCTCAAGGCGCTGCGGACCGTGGCACGCCGCGATGCGGCCGTGAAACCGCTCGTCGGCTTTGGCGATCCGGTGTTCAAGCGTGGTTCGGCGCCACTGCAGCCGGCATCGCGCAAGATCGCGTCCACGACGCGCGCCTATAGCGAATATTGGAGGGGCAGTGAGATCAACCGAGAAAACCTCGCCAACGGGCTCATTCCGCTCCCCGAATCAGCAGACGAGCTCAAGGCGGTTGCAGCCAGCGTCGGGGCAGGGACAAGCAGTCTCTATCTCGGAGAGAATGCAACTGAGGCGATGGTCAAGCGTCTGCCGCTTTCCGATTACCGCATCGTCTACTTCGCGACCCACGCCCTGGTGGCGGGTGCCATCAAAGGTCTGGGCGAGCCGGCCCTGGCGCTCACATTGCCAGACAAGCCCAGCGCGCTCGATGACGGCCTGCTGACCGCCAGCGAGGTGGCGGAACTGAAGCTCAATGCTGACTGGGTCGTGCTGTCGGCTTGCAACACGGCGGCTGGCGATAAGCCGGGTGCGGAGGCGCTGTCGGGTTTGGCCCGCTCGTTCTTTTATGCCGGTGCCAAGGCTCTGCTCGTCTCCCACTGGGCCATCGATTCCGACACCGCGACCCAACTCATGACATCCACATTCGAGATCATGAAATCGAGCCCTCAAGCGGGCCGGAGCGAGGGGCTGCGTCAGGCGATGCTCGCCCATCTGAGCGATGCAACGAATCCCTGGCATGCTCATCCCGCCTACTGGGGACCATTCTCGCTTGTGGGTGAGGGAGCCGGACGGTGATCAGGCACGGCAGTCCTTGGATGGCCAACCGGAGTGTCATCTGATGCCTCGGAGCAGGGGAGTCGGCCAGAACATGCCCGGGGCCCGTTCAAACCGTCAGGGTTGTCAGGCCGCTGCTCGGCGGGCCATCTATCCAAATAGGCGCACCCTCTTGGTCTTTCTGCTCTGCGGCGTCCTCGGCGTGCATTCCGTCGCTGCGCAGCAGATCCCTAACACCGTCGACACCGAAGATGCCTTCGAGACGGGCTACCTGCCGACGCCTCCCGAACTGATCCCGAAGCTGCCGCAGACCAGGACATATCGGGATTTCCTGCCTACATCCGTGGATCTGCGGCGACACCTCCCGCCGCCTGGCGCACAAGGCAAGCATGGCTCTTGCGTTGGCTGGGCCGTGGGTTATTCGGCACGCGGTTATTATAGCTCGGCCGCCGAGGGCCTACCGATCACGCGCCGGGAAAACATTCCGAGCCCGTCCTATATCTACAACTTGGCGCTCTCCCAGCGCGGAGTCGCAGACTGCAAGAATGGTATGAGGATCATTGATGCGTTTCGGATTCTGGAGAACGGCTCGCCATCGATGGCTGAGATGCCATATGACGACTCAAGCTGTGGCGCACCTACTGAAGAGGTTCGCAAGCTTGCGAACAAATTCCAGATCCGAGAGTGGAGGCACATTAACCCCCGCAATCTTGACACCATAAAGGGCGAACTCGTCCAAGGGCATCCGGTTGTTTTCGGGATGATGCTTTTCAAGGACTTCCTGCGGCACCGAGGCGAAACGACTTATCGCGCGTCCTCTGACGAGGTGCTGGACTCAAAAAAAGGGCACGCCATGACGATCGTCGGCTACGACGAGGCTCGCCAAGCCATTCGGGTCGTCAATTCCTGGGGAACGAAGTGGGGAGAAGGTGGATTTGCCTGGATCGACTATGACACCTTCCGCCAGCGCGCTCGCGAGGCATATGTCATGAGACCTCGCGGCCGTGACCCGCAGGTGGCCGTGCTGCCGCCAACGCCAAAGCTGGAACCTGCACCGCCCATCCGCAATCCGCAGGTGACCGTGCGGCCACCAATGCCAAAGTTGGAACCTACGCGGCCCGGGGACTTGACCGACCTAGTTCGCGATTTGGCGCTCGAATGCGCGAAGGTGGTGCTCGTCAGCGAGGGCGGCAAGCAACGGGTGAGAGGCTTTGTCGCCAAGCCTGAAGACGCTGAGCGCGTGCGCGAACGAATGAAGGATCGCGCGATCGGAGTTGAGCTTGATGTGCGACCCTGGCCGCAATGCGAGGCTTTACTGACATTGGATCGGCCCCTCGCTGCGGAAGACCGACCTACCGTTACGATCCGTGGCGCACCCAAGACGCTCATGAAGGGGGATCAGCTGGTCATCGATATCATTAGTTCGCGTGGGCCTGCTCACCTGCATGTCGCTTATATCCAGGCGGATGGAACAGTCGTGCACCTCGTGCAAGCAGACGCCAAGAATCTTCAGACGGTTGACGGCGGTCGTAAATTTGTGTTCGGCGACGGGCTCGAAGGGCGCCAGCGTTTCAGAGTCAGGTCTCCATTCGGGTCCGAGCTCGTACTCGTCCTGGCCAGCCGCTCTCCCCTTTTCCCGGAGGTTCGGCCACAATCGGAAACCGAGCGTGAGTTTTTGACTGCGCTGAGGAAGGCAATGCTGTGGAAGGTGAATGCTTCTGAGCCAGATCGTGTGATTTCGGCTGCGATGACCGCCGTCATGACGACGGAGAACTGAGATGACTAACCGCTCGTGGCGAACCCGAAACGTGTTTGGCGCAGCTCTTTGCGTGGCTGCCCTGTTAGGGGCACTTGGTTTCCTGGACAGTGCCAGGGCCCAGCAGCCGACATCGGATGACATCGTGAAGGCGCTGATGCCGAAAACACGAGACTTTCGCGGCGTAGCTGTTGAGCCCGGTGCGGAAAACAAACCGCCCTCTATCGACCTCTACATCAACTTCAAGTTCGACTCTTCTGAGCTCGAACCCGATGCGCTCTTATCACTGAAGGCGCTGGGGCAGGCATTGCGCTCACCAGAGATCAAGGATGCTCGGATCCAGATTGTCGGACATACGGACGCGAAGGGGACTGATGCCTATAACAACAAACTCTCCGAGCGGCGCGCGAGTGCCGTCCGATCACTGCTTGCTGCAATCTATGAGATTGATCCGGCACGCCTCCAGGCCGTCGGGCGAGGCAAGTCGGAACTAAAAGACAAGACCAGACCAGAGGACGGCATCAATCGCCGCGTTGAGATCCGCAACGTCTCAAATTAAGTGCCGTTGCAGCGGGGCACCGCCAGGAAGCCACCGCGTTTTCAGCGGTACGTGGGTTGGCATTGGCTCGGGCAGTACCGTCGGTCGAGCCATGGATGGTGCTCAGCTGGGACGCGGCTAGTCCGCCCCCTGCCCCTCCGCCCAGCATGGCAAACGGCGCGGCTTTGCGCAAAAAACACTGCTGGGGGTCCACTTCCAAGCCTGACAATTTTACGGCAGGCATGCTAACTAGTGTACTGTCCCATGAACACCCAATCATGGGACAGTATAGGACCCTCACCCTATGAAAACCCTAGCTAAAAAGACCACCCGCACCCCCCGCCCAACTCTTCAAAATGGGACAGTACCACCGCCAAGGGGTCGAAATCGGGACGTCCGGCCGCGCGAGTACCTGACGCCGAAGGAAGTCGAGCGTCTGATCGCCGCCGCCAAGAAGCCGGGTCGTCGGTACGGCCTGCGCGACGCCACCATGATCCTGGTGGCGTTCCGGCATGGGCTGCGTGTCTCGGAGCTGTGCGCGCTCACGTGGGATCAGATCGATTTCTCGCAGGGCATGATGCACGTGCGCCGTATCAAGAACGGCATCGGCTCCGTGCAGCAGATCGGTGGGGAAGAGATGCGCATGCTGCGTGCTCTCAAGCGCGAGCATGCTGCGGCTCGGTATGTCTTTATGACCGAACGCGGCGCACCGATGACGCCGGCGGGCTTCCGCAAGATGCTTGCGCGTCTGGGCGTTGCTGCGAAGTTCCAGTTCTCGGTCCACCCGCACATGCTGCGGCACGCGTGCGGCTACAAGCTGGCCAACGACGGGCGCGACACCCGCGCCCTACAGCATTACCTCGGGCACAAGAACATCATGCACACGGTGCGCTACACTGAGCTTTCGCCGGAGCGGTTCAAGAATTTTTGGGAGGATTGAGAGCGACTGTGAGCGGGCGATGCTGATGGGGGGCGCGTGCGCCAAGGCCTATGGCTGGTCGCCGAAGAAAGGTTAGGCGCGTAGGGCATGTGAGGACCTACAGGTAGCTTGACCCGCTGCCGAACAGTTCGACGGCACAAAGACAAGGCACTGCGTGACAGGCATCATCGAGGAATACGAGCGCTGTCTTGAAATATGGCGTGCGGCCGGAATTGACGATGTCTTGCTGCCAGCCATGTCGCGCACTGACGCGTTGAGTTTGCGACGCCGTCTCTATCGCATCAGAGCTGCCATGGCGCGTCAGCAGCACCCCTATTACGAGAGCGCGGCACGCGCCAGGATTTCAATGATCCAGGTTGACACAGGCGTTGGAGGCGAAGAACTCTGGGCGCTATCGGTCCATCACGATGCGACCGGATGACCTGGGCCAACCGCTGCTGCAGCTGTCCCCGGCCGAACGCTGGGCGGGTCCGCAGTACCCCTACCTGCTGACGGAATGGTGCACCGCCGAGAACTGGCGGTGTGTGCCAAGTGCGGGAGTGGGCTGACTGATGCGGCGTCGGCGAAGACCGTCAGCTCATTGAGGGTACAGCGGAAATTGCAGGTCGTGAATTTGGGGGGTACGGTGGTCCAAGATCTCAGGAGGATCGCATGCCGTCAGCCCCTGTCAGGCGCGCCGATTTCCTCATGGCTCTCGCCTATGCGACCGACCTCGCGACGGGCCATTCCCGCGACTTCGCGTTGCGGTCTTGCGTGCTTGCCGTGCGAATTGCCGAGGTCGCAGGCCTCGACAACGAGATGCGCCGCAGCGTCTGGCATCAGGCCCTGTTGCGCTACATCGGCTGCAATGCCGACACGCATTTGCTGGCCTCCGCCTTCGGCGACGAGATCGCGCTGCGCCGGGAGCTTGCCAGCACGGACATGGGCAACAAGTCCGAGCTTCGCGAGGTCCTGCTGCGCGCGATCACGCGGAACTACGCGGGCTTGCCATCTGCGGAGCAGACCCAGGCCGTTGAGCGTGGCATCGCAGAGGCGATGCAGGTAAGTGTGCCGATCCTCGCCGGCCACTGTGAGGTGGCTCAGCGGATCGCCGAGCGGATCGGCCTGTCGGACGAGATCAGGGAGAACCTCGGCCAGCTCTACGAGCGTTGGGACGGCGGTGGCCTGCCACGGGGGCTTTCGGGCGATGCGGTAAAATTCCCTGTCCGGTTGGTGACGCTCGCGCAGGAAGCGATCGCGCTCACCGAGGTCCATGGCCACCAAGCGATGAAGGCAATGATCGCGAAGCGCGCAGGCGGAGGCTATGAGCCGGCACTTGCCAAGCTCTTCCTGGCGCATGCGGACCAACTCATGCAGGACCTCGACCAGCCTGTCGATCGTGAGACCATCCTGGCGCTGGAGCCCGAGCCGCATGCCATGCTGGACGAGGAGGGTTGCGATAAGACGTTCCTTGCCATCGCCGACATGATCGACATGCGCATGCCGTTCACATTCGGTCATTCCCGTGCGGTGGCGGCGCTTGCCGAGGCGGCTGCCAAGCGTGCCGACCTGCCGGCCGCCGACATTCGTGCTGCCAAGTGGGCTGCATTCACCCACGACATCGGCGAGCTGGCGGTGCCGGTCTCCACGTGGATGCGGGCTGGCCGCCTGACGGAGCGGGAGACCGATGCGGCCCACCTGCATCCCTATCACGGCGAGCGAGCGCTGGCATCGCTGGGCGGGAAGGGAAAGGCGGTTGCCGCGCTCGTCTTGCGCCACCACGAGCGGCTAGACGGCACGGGCTACCATCGCTACGCGAAGGCCAACGACTTGTCGCCGGCCGCCCGCATCCTTGCCGCTACCGAGGTCTTCCAGACGGCGAGGGAGGCGAGGCCCTACCGGCCCGCGATGAGCGATGCGGCAGCCGCCGCCAAATTGCGCGGCGCGGTCAAAGAGGGAAAGCTCTGCGGCGAGGCGGTGGAGGCGGTACTCACGGTTGCCGGGCAACCCGCGCGGCGGGCGTCATCTGAGCGGCTGGCCGGATTGACGCCGCGCGAGATTGAGGTTCTGCGCCTGATCGCTGCAGGCCAGACGGCGAAAGAGGCGGCCCGACAGCTCGAAATCGCCCCCAAGACCGCGGACAACCATATCCAGAGCCTCTATTCGAAGATCGGCGTCAAGACACGGGCCGCTGCGGCCCTCTACGCCCTCGAACGCGGCCTGGTGCAACACGGAATGTCCGCGGCATAGGGAATCTACCCCATGTGCGCGATGTGAGCTTCCAGCATCGTGGGATGGTGAGTGCCGGCACCCCTCTGACGGGCCACGCCCAAACCTCACAAGGACACGAACATGGAGGCTTGAAATGACGGAAAAAACAACAGCAGACCTCGCTCTGCGCACCGCTTCGCTGTCGCGCCGCTCACTGATCAGGCTGGCCGTTGCCATGGGGGCGGCTGGCGCGTCGACCGCAATCCTGTCCGGCGGCGCCGCAGCCCAGACCACCGGCGACAAGCGCATGCTGCTGGCGACGACGACGGTCGAGGACTTCGATCACTGGATCAAGTGCTTCCCGCGCGAGAGTCTCGCGAAGCGCAAGCTGCACGGCTCCACGGGGGCCACCGTCTTCCGCGACCCCAACGACAAGGCCCGGGTCTGGGTGATGTTCGAGTGGGACGAGAAGGGCTGGCAGAGCTTCGTCTCCGATCCCGAGGTGCCGGCGATCATGAAGGAGGCCCGCCACACGAGCAAAGCCCAAACGGCGACGCTGTCCGGACGCTACAGCGCCTGACCGAGCCGACGCCGGCGGGGCGGCGCGTCGAGACGGCGCTCCCGCCGGCCTCACGCCGTTCTTCGAGGCACAATTCCGGCTTCCAGAAGCGCGGCGGACAGGTCATCTGCACCTATGATGAACATGTACTTCGCTCAGGCGACCGGTGGGAAATTCAAGGTCGTCACGAGCCTCGGGCTGATCGAGCCGAAGGAAGCTGTCGTCCAGGGTTACTCGGCAAGCGGGCTGCGTGCCGCCGAGTGACGTCTCGATGCTCGGCATTCGAACATCACCATGCATGCATTCCAAAAGGCGGCGGCCGGCAACGGTGCCGCCTTCTCCACTTGGTCGTCGCAACCATCCTGTCGACATGGCGCGTGTTGAATGGTCCGTCCGGGGTCAACCGCGCCGTCTGACCAATGTTCACTCTTGGTCAGCAGGACTCCCGATCGCCACCGTCATCGCGGACATGCCGGCACTCCAGCAGCGTGCCATTAGCAGTCATTCATGAGAAGCGGATTCCCCCCCCCACGCCTCTCTCTGCTCGTGGGGGGCGGCTTCGACGGCCATACGCCCGCTGGCGCCGTGACCGTCGCTAAACTAACATTCCATCCGAACCACCCGATGGGGGCTGATGGGTCGCACTGGATGTGCGGTCCATTGCTGATGGCGTGGTCCAAGGCAGGCTGCCTCTGGGGGACACTGCAATGACCAGCATTTCCTCTCCGCCAAAGCCCGTGCCATCCGGGGGCTATCTGGCTGTCATCCGTACCATCGACAAGTTCACGGAATGGACCGGGTACCTCTTCGTGCTCTTTATCATTCCCCTGATCTTCGCGAATGTGATCGAAGTTTTTGCCCGGTATGCCCTCAAGGAGCCGACGATCTGGGCCCTCGATGTGACGACGATGTCGTACGCGGCCCTGTTCATGCTGGGGTCTGCGCTGGCGCTCCTGAAGGGTGCTCACGTCCGCACCGACATGCTGTGGGAAGCATTCTCCGATCGCACCAAGGGCATGATCGACAGCTTGGCATTTCTGCTGTTCTTCCTGCCAACGATGGTCGTGCTGTTCTTCATCTCGATCGACGACTTCTTCTACTCGCTCTCGATCGACGAGCGCTCGAGCTCCGGAGCCTGGACGCCGATCTTGTGGCCCCTTCGCGGCGTCATCCCGCTGACCGCCTTCATGCTGTTCCTGCAGGGCATCTCGGAGCTCATGAAGAGCCTGTGGGCCTGGAGAACCGGCGAGTTCCTGACCAAGCACGAGAAGATCGAGGTCTGAGACCATGAGTTTTGCCGAGGCTCTCGGACTGATCATGCTCGTTGGCATGGTTGCGGTCATTTTCATCGGTTTTCCGATCTCCTTCACGCTGCTGTTCCTCGCCATCATCTTCGGCGGACTGGGACTTGGCTGGGAGCAGACGTTCAACCTGGCCTATCTGCAGATCTGGGGCTTGATGAAGGACGAAATATTTCCGGCCGTGCCGCTGTTCATCTTCATGGGCTACATGACCGAGCAGGCTGGGCTCATGGAGCGCCTGTTCGGGGCGATGCGCAGCCTTCTCGCTCCGGTGCGCGGCTCGCTCTATCTGGCAGTCATCCTGACGGCGACGATCTTTGCCATGGCGACCGGCATCGTGGGCGCCGCTGTGACGGTGCTCGGCATCATGGCCGCTCCGATGATGATCCGGTCGGGCTATGATGCCCGACTGTCATCCGGCGCTATTGCCGCCGGCGGTACGCTCGGCATTCTGATCCCGCCCAGCGTCATGTTGGTGGTCATGGGCCCGACCATGGGGGTGCCCGTCAATCTGCTCTATTCGGCAGCGTTCGGTCCCGGCTTTCTGCTCGCCGGCTGCTACATCATCTATACGCTCAGCCGCAGCTTCATCAATCCGAAGCTCGGTCCGCCCATGACGATAGAGGAGCGCAAGTCCGCCTACGATGCGATGACGACGGAGAAGGTGGGCGCTCCCGTGGTCGGACTGGGTCTCGCCTGCCTCGTGGTGATGACCTATCTGCTCGCGGACTTGCTGCTGAGCCAGGCGGGCGTCCCGCGTGTTCCCATCGCCATCGGCCCGTTGGGCGTCTCGGGCGTCGCAGCGGTGCTGGCGCTGCTCGTGGCGTTCCCCTACTTCCGCAACGCCTACTTTCGTGCCGTCGTGCTGGGCATCGCACCGCTGGGTGCGTTGATCGGATTTACGCTGGGAACCATAGTCGGCGGATTGGCAACGCCGACCGAGGCCGCCTCGTGCGGCGCCTTCGGTGCCGCCCTCCTGGCGCTCGTCTATGGCCGGCTCGGCGTGAGGTCGGCGACCAATGCAGCCATTGGCACAATGGTGACCTCGGCCATGGTGCTGTTTCTGGCTGTGGCCTCGACCGTGTTCGGTGCCGTCTTCACGAAGCTTGGCTCGGCAAACCTGATCACAAACGCGCTCCTCGCCGTTCCTGTGGGAGACTGGTGGAAGCTCGCGCTGATCATGTTCATCTTTTTCGTGCTGGGATGGCCGTTCGAGTGGCCTGTGATCATCCTGGTCTTTCTGCCGATCGTTCTGCCGGTGATCGAAAAGCTGCAGTTCGGCCTGAACAAGCTCGACTTGCTGATCTGGTTCGGTGTCCTGACCGCCGTGAATTTGCAAACCGCGTTCTTGAGTCCACCGGTTGCCATGTCGGCGTACTACCTGCGCAACGTCGTTCCGCAATGGAGCTTGGCCACGATCTACAAGGGCATGGCCGACTACATGGTCATCCAGGTGATCGTTCTGATCCTGCTGCTGCTGTTCCCGCAGATCGCACTGTGGCTGCCGCATGTGGTGAGGTAGCGTCGAAACCAAGTCGAGGGCATTTGATTGTCCAGGCTATCGATAATCTCTCCCTAGTAAGGAACAGATTTTACAAGATATTTCAATACTCTATGCGCCCAAGCGAAGGGTCTGCGCGTTTTGTTCGGCTCGATGTTCCTGCCGGTGATGCTGCCCCATAGCAAGAAGGGCGGCCGAGGCCGCCCTTCCAATCGTCTGACGCGTCCCTCAATCCGTCTCACTGTGTCTTGGCGGGCCAGTAGTGGTCGGCCTGGAAGGCGTAGGGCGGGAACATGAAGCGCTTGGCCGGCACGACCTTCGAGGCGTAGGCCCTTTGAGATTCGTAGACCTTCTTGAAGAACGGGTTCTTCGCGGATTCGGCGGCGGCGAAATCGTCCCAGGTCTTCAGGAACGCCTTGTTGACCTCGGGGGGCGTCGTCAGCAGCTTGACGCCGTGCTTCTCCACAAACTCGGCGATGGCGTCCGCGTTCTGCCTCTGCCAACTCGCCCACCAGCGCAGGAAGGTCTCCGAGATGGCCGACTTGATGGCCTCTTTGTTCTGATCCGGCAGGCTATCCCAGACATCCTTGTTGAACGCAATCTCGGCGATCGAGGCGCTCTCGTGCATGCCCGGGGTGTAGTGGTACTTCCAGACCGTATGCAATCCGAGGCGCAGGTCCTCGACGCCGCCCACCCACTCCGCGCAATCGATGGTGCCGCGCTCGGCAGCGGGCAGGATCTCGCCGCCCGGCATGTTGACCACCGCCATGCCCATCTTGGCATAGAGCTGGGAGACGATGCCGGTTTGGCGGCACTTCATGCCCTTGAAGTCGGCGAGGTCCTTGATCGGCCGCTTGAACCAGCCGAGTGCCTGGGGGCTCGGCGGTATGCTCGGGAACGCGACCAGATTGAGCTTCAGCTCCTTCTGATAGAACTCGTTCCACAGATCGAGGCCGCCGCCGTCGTAGAGCCAGCCGATGAAGTCGATGGCATCCATGCCGGCAATGCCGGCCGGAGTATTCGAGAACAGCGTCGCGGTGACGCTCTTGCCGACCCACCAGTAGGAGATGCCGTAAGCGCCGTCGATCACCTTCTTATGCGCGCCGTCCAGGATCTCGAAGGGCGGGACGACGGCGCCGCCGGGCAGCGCATCGATCTTGAGCTGGCCGCCGGTCAGCTTGCTGACCCGATCGGCAAAGAAAATGAGCGATTCCTGCGTGGTGGATGACTGGGGTACCGCCGACTGTATCTTGAGGGTTCGAGGCTGTTGGGCGAGCGCCGTGCCGGCGAACGCCAAGGTGGCGGAGACTGCCGCGACCTGAGCCGCTCTCTTAAGCGTGATCTTCATTGGGTGTCTACCTCCCTTTCGCAGAGTGCAGGCGAGCCATCGGGGTCCCGCCCGCGAACAAGCCTACCGCGGCTGAGGTGCCTTCAGCTAGAGCGAACCTCTAGAGCACGCTTGCCTGCCAATGAGACGAATTCCCCAGGCCGTTCGATACGGCGAAACGGCCGTCGGGCGACAGGGCGGGTTTGGGTCAACAGCGCCGGGTTCTTGATGTCCGCGCATGGTCGAGTGACCCCTCAATAGCTGTCGACTTGGTGCGCTGCAGCGAACTCTCCCTTCGTGCCCACGATCCGACATTGATCGAGATTGTCGCTGCCTTTGGAAGTGCCGGAAAGCGGACGATGAACCCTGGCCCCATATGGATACGTGCATGCAGACTGGCGAGCGGTTTGGTGCCGCCCGGCGTCGCTCCCATCCCGACGGCCAGATAGCTTCGATTAAGCAAGCTTGCGGCTGTTCATATAGGTGCGTTCGGAGATGTCGCTCCAATCCATAATCGGCGCGCGGAACTGCTGGTAGCTCGCGGCGTAAGCGCCGAGCCGGCCCCGGTGCCACCACGCGGGCTCCCCGTTCCTACTCCACGTAGGCCTGGCACTCGATCTCGACCTTCATGCGCGGATCGACCAGCCCCTTCACCTCGACCAGCGTAGAGACCGGCAGGTTGTTGCCGAAATACGCGATACGGCGCGGGTTGATCTTCGGCCGCTCCGTGATGTCGGTCATGAACACCTGCACCTTGACGACGTGCTCGGCGCCAGCTCCGGCCGCCTTCAGGCACTTGTCCATTACGGTGATGGCATTGTCGAACTGGGCGACGACGTCGGCGGGGATGCTGCCGTCGAGCGCCTGGCCGACGATGCCGGCGACCCAGACGTGGGGGCCGGCACGGGTGACGTGGCAGTAGTGGCTGACCGGCGGACGAATGTCCGGAACGATGATGCGCTGGATCCTCGGCATGGCTCACCTAGCGTTGAATTTGGTCAACGCCCAAAGCCTAAGCACAGTTACCTTTGTCCTACCAGCGCGGTCGCTTTGTCGGGGATGATCTGATGCGCCACCAGCAGATCGAGCACCGCCTTGACGAGGGTGTTCAGGTCACGCCTTTGGTCGATAGCGCGGGCGCGGGTGCGGATGCCGATCACCCCGGTGATGTGGGCCAGCTGGGGACCGGTATGTGGTCCTGCTGGCGGCAGCCACTTTCTCGGCCTGGCCAGGCACGCTGCGAAGCAACACACCTCCCGCTGAAAAACTGCGAAGCCGGATGTCGCGTTAGGGTCATCTGCGTCGATTGATGGGCGTTCAGTCTTGGTCTGCTCGACCCCCGATCGCCGCCGTCAAAGCGGACGCGCTGGTCCTCCGGCAACTGCCAGAGGACGAACCCGCTCTCGCGGGAGAGTGTTGAGGCGATAGGTCGTGCCTGACGGGTTCACGGCGGCACGGTAACGGATGAGAAGCGTCCTGTCTTGAGGATCGAGGGGT
>Ga0247727_10010082_pt1 | contig 16842 bp, 13 predicted proteins | sample WisWelCaveWW1625_FD_202498 | JGI IMG/M metagenome (GOLD analysis project Ga0247727, IMG submission 202498) | Biofilm microbial communities from Wishing Well Cave, Virginia, United States - WW16-25 | ecosystem: Environmental > Aquatic > Deep subsurface > Groundwater > Cave microbial mat | place...
CGCGCCCGGCTCGCCGCCAAGTTCCTCGCCCTGGCAGCCGCGATCGCGCTCAACCACCGCCTCGGCCGCCCACCACGCAACCTCACCGCCTACTACGCCTAAACGATCCGTGGAACGAACCATCTAGTCGCAGACCCACTCGCGCGGTCAGGCCTCGCCGACCACCTTTGTGCGGTTCTTGGTGATCGTCGTCGCCTTGCGGGCGCCGACGAGGGCCTCGACGCGCAGCGTATGACTCGCCAGGTCGAGCACGGGGCGGCGCTCCGCCGCCGAGGCCGAGCCGTCGAGCAGGATCGTCGTGGTCTCACCACCGAGCGGGGCACGCGCGGCCGCGATCACGGTCAGCGTCCCACCGTCCGGCACGCTGCGAGCGGCCGCCAGTGCGCGGCGCGCCGCCGGTGCCGGAAGCTGGTCGAGCGAGTCGATGACGACCGCCGTGTGACCGCCACGAGAGGTCGCGCGCTTCGCAGCCTCGATCGCGCGATCGACCGCCTGCGCCTGCGCATCGGGACCGTTCGTCAGGTCGGCGATGGCCGCCGGCGTGAGCTCGGCTGCCGTCCACTCGGCGAGCTCCTCCGGGCGTGAGCCCGAGAGCACGACCTGCAGCTCGAGCCCCTCGTCGGCCGCGAGCTCGATCGCGAGCAGGCGCAGCGTCGTCGTGCGCCCTGAGCCGGGGGCTCCGCTGACGGTCACGCGTGAGCCACGGCCGATCGGCGCGAGATCGGTGATCTGCTTGAGCGTCGCGTCCTTGGCCTTGAACGTCAGCGGCACCGACGGGAAGCCCGCTCCGAGGTCGGCGTAGCGAGTTCCGTCGGACACCTCCTCCGCCGCAACGCCGTTGATCGTCTCGACGCGCACCAGCGACGCATGGCGCTCCGAACGCCGGGCGCGGCGGGCCGGACCGCCGACGCGATCACCCGCGACGAGCTCACAGCGCCGGATCTGGGCGGCGGAGACGTAGACGTCCTCGTCGGAGGTCTCGGGCGCGTTCAGGCGAAGGAATCCGGTGCCGTTGGCCTGCAACTCGAGGACGCCTTCGACGGTCAGCTCATCCTCACGCGAGGCAAGCGAGTCGCGTGAATCGCGCTGGCCGGCTTCGCCGTCGGCGCTGCGGGCGCTGCGACGGCTGCGCGGCGCGGGACTGTCGTCGCGCTCGCCGTCGGACGAACGTGCAGGACGGCGGCTGCGCGGCGCCGGCCCGTCGTCACCGGCAGCGGGCGGGCGGGCCGAACGGCGGCTGCGCGGCGCAGGCGCGTCGTCGTCAGCCGCGGCAGATGATTCGGGGGCGCGGCGGCTGCGCGGCGTGGGCTTGTCGCCGGCCGCGCCGTCAGCCGAACGCGCGGGGCGACGGGAGCGCGTGCGCGCGGGCCTTTCAGCGTTGCCGGCGTCGCCGCCCTGACGCTCGAGGATCGCATCGACGAGGTCCTCCTTGCGGAGGCGGCGGAAGCCGTCGATCGCGACCTCGGTTGCGATCTCGTGCAGGTCGGAAAGGGGGCTCGCCTCGAGGGCCGAGCGAGAGATGACTGACATTCAGGAACTCCTGGAGTGAGGGGATCGGTAGGCGTCCGGCCGCGTTGGTGCAGCGGACCGGCGTCCCATGCAATGCCGAGGCTAGCGGATCGCTAGCGGATCCACTTGAGGCGGTCGTCGTCCATGTCGAACTCCGGCACCTCCACGAGGCTGTCCAGCACGCTCCAGACGCGCAGCGCGTCGGCCGTCGCCGCGACGTCGTGAACGCGGACCATCGCGGCGCCCGCGGCGACTCCATGGAGCAGCGCCGCGAGCGTGCCCGCGAGACGCTGATCCGGCGCCCGCCCTGTTATCGCGCCGACGAAGTACTTGCGCGACACGGGCAGCAGGATCGGACGCCCCAGAGCGTGCAGGGCGGGCAGCGCGCGCAAGACCTCGACGCTCTCCGCCGGCGTCTTGGCGAAGTCCGGGCCAGGGTCGATCAGGATCTGCTGCTCCCCCACCCCACGCGTGATCGCCAGCGCCATCCGCTCACGCAGGAACGACTCGACGTCGCGCACCACTCCGTCCTCGTAGTGCACGAAGTCGACCCGCTTCGGCGCCGCGCGCGTGTGCATGACGACGAGCGCGCAGCCCGTCTGCGCCGCCACGTCGGCGAGCTCAGGGTCGCGCAGGCCGCTGATGTCGTTGAGGATCGCCGCCCCCGCGGCGACCGCCGCCCGTGCGACGGCGGGCTTCCAGGTGTCGACGGAGACCAGGACGCCCTCGGCGCTGAGCCGTTCGATCACGGGCACGACGCGCTCGGTCTCGACCTCGGTGGCCGTCACGCCCGTATAGGTGACGCCGGATTCGCCGCCGACATCGATCAGGTCCGCGCCCTCTGCGACGAGGCGCATCGCGTGCTCGACCTGGCGCTCGACGCTGTCAAGCCGGACGCTGTCGGAGAAGGAGTCGGGGTTCGCGTTGACGATCCCCATCACGAGCGGGCGCCCGCGCTCGAAGCGCAGCATCCGGTCACCGGCGCGCAGCCCAGGCAGGCTGTCGTGTGTGATCCTCCCCAGTGGGTCTTCGCGACCCATCAGGCCGTCCCGCCGTCGAGCGTGTAGCGAAGGAACAGGTGCTCCTCGCCGCGCAGCACGTCGCGCAGCCGCATCCGGACCGGCGGGTCGAAGACGGGGCCGTGCAGCACAGCGCGCCCCTCGCCGGCGACGAGCAGCGGCGCGACCGTGAGCACGAGGTCATCGACGTGGCCGCCGGCCAGCAGCTGGCGCAGCAGCGTGGGACCGCCCTCGCTGACGACGAGACTCGCGTGGTGCGCACGGCGCAGGTGGCTCAGGCAGGCGCCCGCGTCGAGAGTCCCCGGCGCGAAGCGCTCGACCGCGACGTCCGCGCCGGCGCCGGGAGCGGGTCCATCGGCCTCCGTGTAGACCTGGATTCGCGTGCCCTGCTCGCAGAACAACGGCACGTCCGCCAGGCGCGGATCCAGCGAGCGGGAGATCGTCGCCATCAGCGGCTCGGCGGGCCGGCCACGGTCGATGCGGCGCTGCTGCTGCTCGGCGTCGAGCAACGTGGCGTAACGCTCGGCGATCAGCGTGCCGGGCCCCACCAGCAGCGCGTCGGCCGCGGCGCGCAACTCGCGCAGCACGTCGCGGTCGGCGGCGCTGCCAAGGCCGCCGGCGCCCCCTTCGACCGTCGCGCGGCCGTCCGCCGAGCCGATCATCGCCGCGACCACCCACGGCCGGTCCGCCTGGGGCCGCGCGTCCCAGAGGCCGATGCGCTCCACGAACGCGGCCGCCGTGAGCGGCTCGCCGGCTGGAACGAGGCTCTGCAGGGCGCTGCTCATCCGCCTGCGCCCGTGCCCCCGGGATCCGGTGCCGGCTCGCCCGGGGGCACGACGTCGACCGGCGGGACCGGCTCCGGGTCGGCGACCGGCGGCTTTTCCGGTTCGGTCGGCGGCGTTTGCGGCTCGTCGGGGCTGCGCTTCCCGCGCTGCTTGGTCTTGGACTTCTTCTTCGGAGCCTTGATCTTCAGCGACCGGTAGGCGACGACGAAGTTCCCGGCGCCGTCGGTCGCGCTGATGCGCACGCTGTAGGTGCCCTTGCGGGCGAAGATGTGGCTGAAGATCGGCCGTTCGGCCGGCGTCAGCACGGGCAGCGTCCCGTCGCGGTAGTCGATCCGCACCTGACGCACGCCCGATCCGGCGGGGCTGCGCAGGTCGATCGCGCGGACCGAGAACGAGAGCCGCTTGCCGGTGATGCGCTTGCCGGCGATCTTGACGAGCAGCTTCGGCGCCGTGCCGTCGATCCGCAGGTTGCGCGTCTCGCCGTGGGCGACCTGGCCGCGGCGATCGGTCGCGATCACCTGCCAGCGGTGAATGCCGTCGGCGAGCGGCGTCGACGGCGTGAAGCGCGTGTCAGCGGTGGCGCCGATCGGCTGACCGTCGAGCAGCAGCGAATACGTGATCCCGCCCCAGACGTCGAAGGCCCCCGCCCAGGCCAGCTCGGGGAGCACCGTTCGCCGCCAGCCGGTCGAGGTCGTCGGCGCCGGGGCGCCGGGCGCGCGGTCATAGGCCGCGAGCACCAGCCGGCGCCCGTCAGATCCCTCCTGCACGAACACGACGGCGGCGTCTCCGGCGCGCGTCACGTCGGCGTCGACCCCTGCGTCCGCGTCGACGGCGCCGAGCGCCGGGTCGGAGAGCACCACGTCGGGACCGAACGGGGGCGGCTGCGCGAGCCCGATGTCGTCTTCCAGCAGTCGGCCGCGAACTTCGGTCCCGCCCGTCGCGGACGGCTGAAGCCATGCGGCGACGCCGTCGAAGTTCTCGGCGAAGCGCGCGATCGGCTGCGCGCCGACGCCCGAAGCGATGCCCAGGATCCTCGCGGGTGTGACGGCGTCGTCCTTGACGACCGAGGCCAGGGCGCTGCCCGGCGCCTCCACGGTGAATATCCCCTGCCCGCGACCGTTGAGCCCCACGCGCGGGACCGCTCCGGGCCCCAGTGCCGCGCCGCCGTCGATCGTCACCGGGTCGTCGAAGCCCGAGCCCCGCAGCCTCCTCGCGATCGCGCGCGTCGTCGCGGCTCCCGTACCGTCCACGGCCTGCTGGCGGAACACCACCCAGGCGTAGCTCGAGTCGTCCTCGAACGCGACGTCGGGCGTGTCAGCGGACGCGGCGGGCAGCCCGTCGATGCTCGCGGCGCTGGCGTCAGCACCCGACAGCGCGAGGCGGGCGCGGACCATGCGGCGCACCACGACGTGTGCGATGCCATCGGCGCCACGTTCACCCCACGCGGCGAGGCCGACGCCGTCCGCCGAGGCGGTGACGCGCGGACTCATCCCAGGGCCGCTGCCGGCGTCACGCGTGACGTCGATGTCGAGCGGCGAAGGATGGACCGAAAACGCCGTCTGGCCGCGCGCGAGGTAGGCGCTGCGCACGTCGCCGCCCTGCGACCAGGCCACGTAGCCGGCGCCGTTGATCGCGAGGTCGATCGACGGATCCGCCGCGCCGGCCGGCGCGAGCTGCTGCAACGGCCCGAACGCCTGGCCGCCCGCCGCGCGCGTTGTCACCCAGACGCCGGAGCCGTTGGCGAACGCGATCGCCATCCGCCCGCCGTTCGCCGTCGCCGCCACGGGCCGGCCGATCAGCGGCGCCTGGCCGCCGTCCACACGGAAGGAGCCCTGCGGAGTCCCGCCCTCGATCAGCGACGCAAACACATGGTCCTCACCGCCGTCGCGGCGCACGAACGTGATCAGCCCGGCTCCGTCGCGCGCGACGTCCACGTCTCCGACCGAGCGGATGTCGGCGGACGGGCCGTCGACCGCCTGACCCGTGAAGAAGGTGCCGGTTGGGCGCTGAGCGCCCGCCGGAGCGACGAGCGCCGGCGTCAAGAGCGCCACGGCGAGGCCGAGGCGCAGCATCGCCCGCAACCCGCTCAAGAGGTCGGCCGGTCCTTGGAGATGGCTGGAGCCACGAGAACGGGAGGTTAGAACCCCGGCCGGCTTCCCGCGTCGATTCCCTCGGCGGCAGCCTCCACGAGGAACGCCTGCGCCTGATCCTCGATCGCCTGCTCGTCCCATCCCAGTTCGGGAGCGATCGCCCGCGCCACGCGGCGAGCCACCTCGCCGCGTGGATCGGCGACGTCCGCCGCCGCGAGCAGGCCAAGGCGCGTGCGGCGCAGAAGCGTGTCGCCGACGCTGCGCGCCTGCTCGCGCCGCGCGGCGTAGACCGTCTCCGCGAGCAGATCGCTCGGGCCGCCGGAGACGATCGGCTGCGCGAGCTCACCGCGCTCTCCGGCGACGGCCAGCACGTCGTGGGCGTGGTGGCCGTAGCGACGGGCGAGGCGCTCGTAGGCGTCGTCGGGCACGCCCTCCACGCGCGGCAGATCCGCCGCCGCGACCGTCTGCCCGAGCGGGATCTCGTGCGTCCTGCACGGCGCGTCGCGGTCGTCGCGCTCGACGATCCGGTCGACGGTCATCTTCGCCATCCGCCGCCACGTCGTGAGCTTGCCGCCGGTGATCGTGATCATCCCGCTGCTCGTCTCGTAGAGCTCGGCCTTGCGCGAGATGTCGACCGACTTCTTGGGGTCACCGGTCGAGATCAGCGGGCGGACGCCGGCGAAGGCACCGCTCAGGTCGGAGGGCGTCAGCGACTTGTCGAAGAACGCGTTCGTCGCCTCGAGCAGGTACTCGATGTCCGCGTCGGCGGGCCGCACGTGGTCGAGCTCGTCGCTGTCGAAGTTGTTGTCGGTCGTGCCGATCAGCGTCGAGCCCAGCCACGGCAGCGCGAAGATCGAGCGCCCCGACCCGGCGGGCACGATCGCGCCGTCGACGAGCGGGAGCGTCTCGTAGGGCAGGGTGATGTGCGTGCCGCGGCTCGGCCTGATGACGGGCACCTCGGCTTCGTCGTGCAGCTCGCCGGGACGCAGGCGATCGGCCCAGACGCCAGTCGCGTTGACCACGGTCTCCGCGCGCACGTCGAAGACGTCGCCGCTCTCACGGTCACGCACGCAGACGCCGCGCGCCTTGCCGACCTCCTCTACGAGCTCGAGCACCTCGAGCCGGTTTGCGCACACCGCGCCGAAGCGCTCAGCCTCGGCAATGACCGTCAGGACCAGGCGTGCGTCGTCGGTCTGGCAGTCGTAGAAGAGGTAGCCGGACGTCGGCGAGCGATCAGCGAGCGCGGGCAGTCGCTCGATCACCTCGTCGCCGGGGATGACACGATGGCGCTCGGGACTCCAGTCCGGGAAGTCCTCATCGACGTCGGATTCCTTGCGCCGGCGGCGGATCTTGTCGACCGACATCACGTCGTAGAGGTTCAACCCGACGCCGACCAGCCGGTCCGGCCGCTGTCCGTCGAACGCCGGCACGACAAGCGGCAGCGGGCGCACCAGGTGCGGCGCGAGCTTGACCATCAGCTGGCGCTCGAGCAGGGCCTCACGCACCAGCCCGAGATCGAAGTTCTGCAGGTAGCGCAGTCCCCCGTGGACGAGCTTCGAGGAGCGGCTCGACGTCCCCGAGGCGTAGTCCGCCTTCTCGACCAGCGCCACCGAGTAGCCGCGCGCGGCGGCGTCCAGGGCCACGCCCGCACCCGTGATCCCGCCGCCGACGACGACGATGTCGAAGGGTTCGGCTGCGAGCGCGGAAAGCGCCTGGTCGCGGGCGATCATTTGAGCTCAGTCTCGCAGAGCCCCGGCTGAGCTACAGCACCGACAGCTCGCGCGTGACCTCGCCGACCGAGCTCTTCGCGTCGCCGAACAGCATCGCAGTCTTGGGGTCGTAGTAGAGCTCGTTCTCGATGCCCGCGAAGCCCGGGTTCATCGAGCGCTTGAGCACGATCACGGACTGCGCGTCGTTGACTGTGAGGATCGGCATGCCGTAGATCGGCGAGGCGGGGTTCGTGTGCGCGGCGGGGTTGGTGACGTCGTTGGCGCCGATCACGACCGCCACGTCGGTGCGCGCGAACTCCGGGTTGATCTCGTCCATCTCCTTGAGCTGGTCGTAGGGCACGTCGGCCTCGGCCAGCAGCACGTTCATGTGGCCCGGCATGCGGCCGGCCACCGGATGGATCGCGTACTTGACCTGGACGCCGCGCTTCTCGAGCTCGCTGGCCATCTCGCGCACGACGTGCTGCGCCTGTGCGACGGCCATGCCATAGCCGGGAACGATCACGACCTGGCGCGCGTAGGCGAGCTGGATGGCGACGTCGGCGGCGCTGGTCGAGCGCACCGTCCCGGCGTGATCGCCGGCCCCCGCGGCCCCCTCGATCTGGCCTCCGCCGCCGAAGCCTCCGGCGATGATCGAGGGGATCGAGCGGTTCATCGCGTCGGCCATCAGCCGCGTCAGGATCGTGCCCGACGCGCCGACGATCATGCCGGCGACGATCAACGAAGTGTTCTCCAGTGCGAGCCCGGTCGCAGCGGCCGAAAGGCCGGTGAAGGCGTTCAGCAGCGAGATCACGACGGGCATGTCAGCGCCGCCGATCGGCAGCACGACGAACAGGCCCAGCAGCGCAGAGCAGATCAGCACCACCGCCATGTAGACGCCCGAGGTCTCCCCCGACGCGATCCCCGCCGCCGCCGCCACCGCGCCCACGAACAGCAGCAGGTTGATCGGCTGCTGCGCCTTGCCGGCGCTGATCGGATGGCCCGGAAGGATCTCCTGGAGCTTGCCGAACGCGATGTTCGAACCCCAGAACGAGACCGAGCCGACGATCGCCGCGAACAGCGACGGGATGACAAACGTAAGCTCGTAGCCGTCGTAGCCACCAGACTCGTTGAACTCGGCCCAGGCGATCAATGCGACCGCGCCGCCGCCGACGCCGTTGAACAGCGCGACCATCTGCGGCACCGCTGTCATCTTGACCTGGCGTGCCGCGGGGACGCCGACGATCGTGCCGACCACGAGGCCGAAGACGATCAGGCCCCAGTTGCCCATGCCCTCGAACAGGAACGTCGCAAGCAGCGCGATGCCCATGCCGACCGCCGCGATGCGGTTGCCCCTGACGGCCGTGCGCGGGCCCGTGAGCCCCAACAGCCCGTAGATGAACAGCCCGAAGCTGACGATGTAGAGGACGTTGATGAAGTCCGGGTCCTGCAGGAAGGACGCGAGCGGAATCACTTGGCCTCCTCCCGGTCCTTGGCCGGCGCAGGCTTGCTCTTGAACATCTCGAGCATGCGATCGGTGACGAGGAAGCCGCCGACGACGTTGATCGTGCCGAAGATGATCGCGATCACCAGCAGCACCTTGTTGAAGGCGCTCAGATCCTCGCCGAGCCCGAGCACGATGATGCCGGCGAGCACGACGATCCCGTGGATCGCGTTGGTGCCCGACATCAGAGGCGTGTGGAGCGTGTTGGGGACCTTCGAGATGACGGCGTAGCCGACGAAGCCGGCCAGCACGAGGATCGCGAGGTTGGTGACGAACATGAGCTTCTCCTAGATGGCGCCGGCGGCCACCAAGGCCTTGGCGCCTCCGTGGACGATCTCGCCATCGCGAGCGACGCACGATCCGGCGACGATCTCGTCGTCGAAATCGAGATGCAGGGTGGGCGCCGCGCCGTCCTCGCCGTCCTCGACGATCAGGCCGAGCAGCTCCTGCACGTTGCGGGCGAAGAGCTGAGACGCGTGCTCGGGCATGTGCGCCGGCAAGTTCAGCGGCGAGAGGATGGTCACGCCGTGCTTCACGGCGGTCCGACCGGGCTCGGTCAGCTCGCAGTTGCCACCCGACTCGCCCGCCAGATCGACGATCACGCTCCCGGGCTTCATGCCCTCGACGGCCTCGGCGGTGACCAGCCTGGGCGCCGGGCGTCCGGGCACGAGTGCAGTGGTGACGACGACGTCGAAGCCCTTGATCGCATCGGTCAGCGCCTGTTGCTGCTGCGCCCGCTCCTCCGCAGTCAGCTCACGGGCGTAGCCGCCCTCACCAGACGCCTCCAGCCCGAGGTCCAGGAACTTCGCTCCGAGTGACTCGACCTGTTCGGCGACCTCCGGCCGCACGTCGTAGCCGACCGTGACGGCGCCCAGCCGGCGCGCGGTGGCAAGCGCCTGCAGGCCCGCGACGCCGGCGCCGAGGACGAGCACCTTTGCCGGAGGGATCGTGCCGGCCGCGGTCATCAGCATCGGGAAGAAGCGGCCGAGACTCTCGGCCGCGACGACGACGGCCTCGTAGCCGGCGACGTTGCTCTGCGAGGAAAGCGCGTCCATCGACTGCGCGCGCGAGATGCGCGGGATCGCCTCCATGGCGAGTGCCGTGACCTTCGCGTCGCGCGCCGCAGCGGCTGTCGCGGCGCTCGTCAGCGGTTGCAGGAAGCCGATCAGCAGCGCTCCGGCGCGCATCCGAGCGATGTCCGCGGGAGCGGGTGGAGCGATCGTCACGACGGCGTCCGCTCCCCAGACCTGCGCGGCGTCGGATGTGACGCTGGCGCCGGCCTCCGAGTAGGCGGAGTCGGGTATCAGCGCGCCGTCTCCGGCGCCCGCCTGGACCACGACCTCGATGCCTCGGGCGCTGAGTTTTCTGACGACCTCCGGTACGAGCGCGACGCGGCGCTCGCCCTCGGCTGTCTCCTTCGGGACGGCGAGTCTCATGAGCGGCGGAACGCTAGCCGATCGTGGCTGCGAGGGCGCGCCGCGCCGCGGGGCCGCTCAGGGGAAACGCGCGGCGTGACAGCGCGGCAAGCGCCTGCGCCGTCACCCACACCGGCGTCTGCGCGCTCGTGCGGCTGTAGCGAATGCTGCCATCGGCCGCCTGGAGCGAGCGCAGGTAGCCGAGCGGTGAGCGCGAGCCTGCGCGGCGCTGGCGCTCGGGGTCGCGGCCCGCGGCGATCAGTCCCTGGATCGCGAACGCCGTCGACTGTGCGTTGGAGCGCCCGCGCAATTGCAGCGCGAAGCCGCCGTCGGGGTTCTGCTGACGCGTGAGGAACGCCGCGGCGCGGCGCACGACGCGGGCGCCTCCCCCGCGCACGCTTGCGAGCGCCTGGACCGCAGCTGCGGTGTCATCGATGCCGCTCGGCCCGCCGCGACCGGCGAAGTTGTACCCGCCGTCCGTGTTCTGCCGGCGCTCGAGAGCACGCGCGGCGCGCTGCAGCGCGCCGTCACGATGGGACGTGCCGGCGGCCCGCAGCGCGAGCACGCCGAACGCGGTGAGGTTCACGAGCCGGTCGAACGAACCGTCGTTGTCCTGCCGCGCGCGCAGGCGGGCCACGAGGTCTCCGGCGGGCGTTCGCCGCGGCGCGAGTCCGCACGCGGCCAGCGCGAGGATGGTGCGCTCGAGGTCCGCCGTCGAGCGCAGGGCCGCGGCGCCCGACCACAGCACGTCCGCCGCGGAGCGGCCGGCGCGCGTGACGCGGCGCGGGTCACGGCCGGCGGCGGCGAGGCCGATCGCCACCCACGACGTGTGCATGTACGTCGTGCGCGAGCGTGGTGATTCGCCCCATGCTCCGTTCGGCTGCTGCGCGCGCGTGAGGTAGGCCGCGGCCCGGGCCGCCGCAGTCGACGACTGCGTGGCGACGAATGCGTGCCGCGCGACGGACGCGTGCCGCACGACGAGCGAACGTCCCGCGGTGCCCCCTATGGGGGGTAGTGCGGGACGTTCGGCTGTCTGGGGGGCCGCCATGCTCGCGACAGGGACGTGGACGTCCGAGTGCGGCGCCGGCGCGGCGAGTGCGACGCTGAGCGCCGGCGCGGCGAGCGCGACGCTGAGCGCCGCCACGACGCCCAGCAGAGCCGCGGGCACTGCCGCCGCGCCTGTCGCCGTTGTGGGCGGCACGTCGAGCCAGCGGACGTCGAGCCGTGCGCGGTAGCGGAGCAGCGCGCGCCGAGAACAGGGCCGAACGCAAGGCAGAAGGCGATGTTCCCCACGGCGTGGGCGATGTTGAAAGGCAGCGACGTCGCGGCAGTCGCGAGGTACTGATCGAGCGTGTGCTGACCGGAGTAGGTGATCCAGATCGAGGCGTCCATGATCGCGCCGAACATCAGGCCGGCGGCGCCGCAGACGAGCGCCAATGGCACTCGTCCCAGGTCGCGGCCGCAGAGCTTTCCGATCACGGCCCCGAGCAGGCCGCAGAGCCCCCACGCGGCCATCTGCCATGGCGTCCACGGCCCCTGCCCGAACACGAGGTTCGACGCAAGCGCGGCGACCGCGCCGACGACGAAGCCCGGCGCGCCGCCGAGCGCGAAGCCCGCTATCAGGACGATGTCGGTCGTCGGCTTGATGTTCGGCAGCGGGGCGAACGCGATCCGGCCGATCGCCGCGAGCGCCGCCAGCGTCGCCACCAGCGCGAGCATCCGCGATCCGGGATGTGAGCGCTCGTACCACGCGAAGCCGGTCGCCAGCGCGAGGCCGAGGATCAGCAGCGAGGCGATCCCCCAGCTCAAGACGCCAGCTCCACGCTCAGACGCGCGCGCACCAGCTCGGCGCCCTCGCTCGGGGTCAGTGCCCCTCCGTCGCCGCCGAGCACGCGCGCCGTCTCGGTCGCGAAGTGCCAGCCACCGCTGAGCACCTCGCTGGCGGGCGCGTCGGCGATGGGGCGCCCGTCAGCGAGCAGGATGACGCGCTGAGCGACGGACGCGGCGAACTCCGCGTCGTGCGTGGCGACGAGCACCGCAGTCCCCTCGCAGGCCATGGCGCGCAGCCGACCGGCCAGCTCGCTCTTGGCCGCGCGGTCCATGCCGCGCGTCGGCTCGTCGAGCAGCACGGCGGCCGGCGACTCGTCGCCGTCGAGGACGATCGCCAGCGCGAGCCGCTGGCGCTCGCCTCCCGAGAGATCGCGCGGATGTCGGTCAGCGAGACTCGCGAGGCCGACGATCTCCAGCGCCTCGGCGCTCGCCTCGTCTCCTGCGCGCTCGTGGAGCAGGTAGTCGCCGGGGTTCTGGAGCAGCAGCGCGACGCGTCCGCAGGCCTCGACGCGCCCGCGGGTCGGCTCCTGAACCGCGGCGAGATGCCTCAGCAGCGTCGACTTGCCGGCGCCGTTTCGTCCCATCAGTGCCACGCGCTCACCGGGGGCGAACGTGAGGTCGACGCCGCGCAGCACGGCGCGGCCGCCGGGCAGCTCGTGCCACAGGCCCTTCGCGCTGAGCGCAGCGTCGGGGGTGTCGCGGCGTGCGCGAACGCGGGAACGCAGGCCACTGCGCACCGCAGCCACGGGCTCGGGGGCTGCCACGGGGTCACCCGGATCACGCAGCAGTCCTCGTTCCCTCAGCGTCGCGCGCGCTTCCTTGACGCCCGACGGAAGGGGGTGCAGGCCGGCCTGCTCAAACAGGCTTGCCGACGGCGTGAGCAACGCCGGAGCGTGATCGCCCGCCCAGGCCAGCATCTCGGCAGGGGGCGCGTCACAGGCGATCAGGCCGTCCTGCACCACGACCACGCGGTCGGCGTGTCCGAGGCAGCGTTCGAGGCGGTGCTCGGCGAGCACGACGGCCGTCCCCCACTCCTCGTTGAGCCGCCGCAAGAGCCAGACGAGCTCATCCCCGGCGACCGGGTCGAGCTGCGATGTCGGCTCGTCGAGCAGCACCAGCGCCGGGCGTCCGGCCAGCGCCGCGCCGAGTGCGACGCGCTGCAGCTCCCCGCCGGAGAGCTCGTGCGTCGAGCGGTCGAGCAGCTCGGCGATGCCGAGCGCCAGTGCCGCCTCCTCGACGCCGCGGGCGACCGCGGCTGCGCGCATCCCGCGGTTCTCGAGCGGGAAGGCGAGCTCAGCGCGCACACTGCCCATCACCACCTGCGTCTCGGGATCCTGCAGCAGCGTCCCGCAGACCGACGCGATGTCGCCCGGTCCGTGCTCACGCGTGTCGAGCCCGCCGACGATCACACGGCCCGATGCCTCACCGCCGTGGAAATGCGGCACGAGCCCGCAGGCCGCGCGCACCAGCGTCGACTTGCCGGATGCCGACAGCCCGGCGAGCACGACGAACTCACCCGGCTCGACCCGCAATGAGACGTCGCTGAGCGCCGGCCGTGCTGCGCCCGGGTAGCGGTAGCCGAAGCCCTCGAAGCTGAGCGTGCTCAAAGCTCGACCCCACGGCGACTCGTCAGCGGGAGCAGCGCGACGAGCGCTATCGCGCTCGCAAAGAGCCATGGCCCGGCGCCGCCGGTCAGCTCGAAACTCGGATAAGCGTCAAGCGTCGCAACGCCCGACGCGACACCCCAGATTCCCAGCGCGAACAGGGCGAGCGCCGCGGCGCCGACACCGAAGTCGTGGCGCGACCAGGGTTCGCCTCGGTCGCGCGGCGTGCGTGTGTGGGTCGCATAGCCGCGCAGCTCGAGCGTGGCCGCCACATCGACTGCGCGGTCGAGCGCCCCCGAGGTGACGGCCCTGATGACAGCGAGGCGCGCGCGCGGCGTGCTCAGGTCCCCGTCGGGACGGCAGCGGCGCGCCAGCTCCATGCGCTGGGCGTCGCGCGCCAGCACGGGGACCATCCGAGTGGCGAGGGTGGCGGTCAGCGCTGAGCGCAGCGAGAAACGGCGCATCATGCGCAGCACCACGTCGGGGTCGACGGTCGCCGCGACGAGTGCGAACGGCAGCACCACCACCACGACGCGCAAGCCCAGCAGCGCGCCGTAGGCGAGCGCTTCGAGGGTTACGTCCACCTGCCCGAACGGCGGGATCTCGCCGAAGCGCAGGATCACGGTCAGGCCATCACGCACGACGATCGCGTTGACGATCGCGATCAGCATCGCCAGCGGCAATGCGAAGCGAGCGACGCGCGCGACCTGCGCCCCGACCCCCGCGAGCGCGGCGCCGCCCAGGACGGCGATCGCCACTGCGGCCAGCACCGCGGGGTGCTCGAACGCGAGGGCGATCGAGATCAGGGCCGCGCCGTAGGCCGCGGACACGCCCGCGCGCGCCGCGTGCAGAGGGCTCGCGCGGCGCGTGTAGATCACGGGGAGGGCGCCTCCGCGAGCGGCAGGGCCATCACGTCCGTCCCCTCGACGGCGACCGCGAAGCGATTGCGCAGGCCTTTGACGCCGAACGCCCTCGCCGCCGCGAGCACGCCGGCGTCGTCCGTCCCCGTGACCGCCCAGACGGGCGGATCGTCTCCCGCGGCCGTCGCGGCGATCAGCCCGCCGCCCGGTCCCAGCGTGCGCACCGCCCCACCGCGAGCGCCGAGCAGCGCGATGCCGCGGCCGTCGGCGCGCGGCTCGGCGAAGACGCCGCTGGCCTGCGGTCCGCTCTCCAGCAGCGCGAGCGCGTTGTCGTCGCGCAGCGCGGCCCACGGACCGACCAGCACACGCAGCGTCTCGGATGTGATCGAGCGCCTGAGCGTTCCCTTCGCCGCGGGAACGTCGAAGGCGACCAGCGCATCGACGACCGCCTCGCAGGGCTCGGACTCGAGGTCCACGCACTCGACGCGCACCGGCATCCGCTTGGGCGTTCCAGGACCGTGAACGAACGGCTCGGGGAACGAGCCGACGACGGCGGGGACGCGCTGCGTCGCGGTCCAGTCGCGGCGATCCCACCAGATGCGGTCACCACCCCGGACCTTCGTAGCGGCCGCGCCCTTCGGCGCCTCACTGCCGTTGACGAAATACAGCCAGTCGACGTTCTTGCCGCCGCTCGCGCCGCAATGGCCCTCGATGCAGCGGACGAAAGCGCCCCCGTAGCGCGTCTTGGTCTCCGCGTTGCGCTGGAGCAGCCGCATCACCGTCTCCGACTCGGGTACGCCGTCGAGATCCTCGGCGACGAGGTCGGTCGCGCCGAAGTCAAGCGTCACGGTCAGATTGACGGCCTCGTCAGAACTGTCGCCGGCCCCCACGCCGCAGCCGCCCAGCGCGACCAGCGCGAGGGCGGCGACGGCAAGGGAGCGGGCGGAGCGCATGGGCTCAGTCGACGTGGAAGACGACGCGGTTGCGTGCCTCGCCGGGCTTGCCGCGCGTCGCCCCGCGGGTGACGTTGCCGGCGCGATCGACCACCTGGGTGTCGAGCACATAGCGCCCCTTCGTCAGGGCCTGCGGCAGCAGGTACGACCACGGCGTGCGATCTCCGACGGAGAAGAACGAGCCTTTCTCGGCCCCGCAGCGGGTCATCTTGACCCAGCGCTCGCGACCGGCGTCGAAACGATCGCAGCGCTTGCCGTTGCGACGCGTGAGGCGCAGGCGGATCTCCTTGATCCCGGAAGCCTCGCCGTCGACCGAGCCGGTGAGCTCACGCGGCGCCTTGCCGCGAGCGAAGCGCTGCTGCTCGCCGATCGAACCGAGCGTGCCGAGTGCGGCGACCAGGTCCGGCGCGGGCGGCGGCGTGACGGGCGTGGGAGCCGGGTCGCCCGGCTTGGTGGTCCCGCAGTAGCCGTCGGCTCCGTCGGTGACGCAGACGGTCTCGGTCGCGGAGCGAACCTCGCCCGTCTTGGACGCGCGAATGCCGACAGGCCCACGCGCGGTGAACGTGAGGCTCGCCTTGCCGTCCGCGCCGGTCGTGTTGGTGACACCGCCACCGGAGACCGTGACGCCGGCCGCAGGCTCCTCGCCGTTGACGGTGAGGTAGTCAGGCGCCGGCCCATAGCTCGTGGCGAAACGTTTGACGGTGACGTCGAACGACACGCCGGGAGCGACCGTCGCCGGCACGCCGCTCAGGTCGAGCAGGCCGTTGGCGTCCGTGTCGTTGACGGCCGCGACCACGAGCGAGTCGCCCTGCTGGAGCGAGATGCCGCAGATACCTGCGGATGCTGAATAGCCGTTGAGATAGAGCGACCAGTACTTGCCTGTGTAGGCCGGGCCGAAGGGGTAGTTGACACCCTTGATCGTCTCGACGCCGTACTGGTACGCGTCGGACCATGTGCCGTTCCAGTCGCCTACCGTCGCCTGCTCCAGCGCACCTGCGCCGCTGAGACCGCTGCATGAATGGGCCGGATTGCCGTCCTTGACGACGTCCGTGTTCGTGGTCGTGATGCTGGTGCGCGGCACCACGGTGTCGGTGAGACCTTCGATCCGGACCGAGACAGTTGCCGGTGATGACGGCTGGGCGCCTGCAGGCGCCGCCAGGGCAATCGTGAGAAGGCCTCCTACAAGGAGACCGAGGGAACGTCGTAGCACTTGAAGCCACCCCTTTCCGCGAGGGCGTATGGATGCTCGGCCGGAGGGAGGTCTCCTGGCTTCCGGGCTCCCTCTCCGCGCCTTCCCAGGACACCTTGCGTCCCAGTGGCTGCCTCGCGGCGTGCGGCAGATCTCTGCCCGGTCACAGTGGCGGGTCCGCGCCGGTATCGCACCGGCTTCCCTTTACCACCGACCCTTAACCCGACGCAGGATATCCGGCGGGTAGGCTCGGGAGGTTGTCCCGTAGCTCGTAGAACTTCGTAGGTGGCGGTCCCTCGCCTCGTCCGGTCCCGTTGGGACCGTGGAGAGTTGCGAGACAAGTCCACCGAGACGAAGGGACCGCCATGAGGACCGTAG
>Ga0247727_10010083_pt1 | contig 16841 bp, 15 predicted proteins | sample WisWelCaveWW1625_FD_202498 | JGI IMG/M metagenome (GOLD analysis project Ga0247727, IMG submission 202498) | Biofilm microbial communities from Wishing Well Cave, Virginia, United States - WW16-25 | ecosystem: Environmental > Aquatic > Deep subsurface > Groundwater > Cave microbial mat | place...
CAGCGTGAGTCCAATCCAGTCTTGCATGGCTTGTGGGTCGGTATCGAATAACGCGCCGCTCAATAACGCGAAGTCGCCCGCATTTTGTGATTGTTCAAGCCCGCGCAGGATTTTGATTCTCACCGAAGAACGCAATTCCTCAGTGACTTGAATATCCTCCGCCAGGCTCCAGCCCGCCAACGCCAAACTCGCGGGGCTTTCGTCGCTTCGGCGCGACAACTCAGCCAGCAAAGTTTCAGCGCGCTGTTTCGGCTGCACCAAGCCAATCGCAATCAGAATCACCTCACGCCATCTTTCCTCCGCCGCGTGTTCCACCAACAACGAATCAAGGTTTTGTTCCGCAATGTGACTCGCGGCGAGATAATCATGCAGGGCGCGATGGGCAAAACCATATTTGCCGATGGCTTGCTCCACCAGCACGCCCGAACGTTCGTAAATCTGGCGGATCAAATTTTTCGCGCTGACAGGCTTGGTGAGGGAGGCAAGCAAAGGCGCGGCGAGTCCCTCCAAACTTTCGATGTCCATTTCCAGCAAGCCTTCACTCACATACTGAAAGGCGACTGTCTTCAGGACCAGCAGTTTATCGTTCGGCGAAGGCGCGTCGGGCGAGACCAGTCCTTTGTCTTTGCTGTCCCAAATATCGAGCAGGATATCGAGGCACTCGCGGTACAAACGCGCCCGTCCCTTGGGCAGGTCGGCGGTGCGGTTTTTATGCACGAGCGTCACCAGCGACAGAATCAACGGCGTGCGCGCAATGCGGAGCAGACTCTCGTTCTTCATCAACGCGCTCCAGAGATTTTCGGACGGCTTCGACGCCAGACCGCGCGCGCTTTCCTCCGCCTCACGAATCAACTCAGGCTTGGGCGAGCCTCCGAGTTTCCTGATCTCCTCTGTGCGCGTCACCTCGCGGTACCACGCGCCGATGAACTGGCGCACATCGTCGCGGTCGAATTCCTGCACGCGGTACTGGTTAAAGTTCGGCAGTTGACCGCGCCAGCCCGCCTCGCGGCAGGTGACGACGATCCAATTATCGGGATATTGATTCGAAAAAGACGTTATCTCGCTCACGACCTGCTTGTGGATCGTTTCGTCCAACACTTCATCCAGACCGTCCAAAAATACCACGCACCTGCCGTTCTTCAAATGACGTTCGAAATATCCCGCAGGGATTTTCTTCAAGCCGACGTTCTCAGGCGATTCGATCAACGTCAACAGCGGTCGCGTTCCCAAATCACGCAGGCGCGCAAAAACCGGCAGTGGATTCTTCAAGTCCGCGCGCAGGGGATGGTTGATATGTCCCGCGAAGACCAGCGTCAGATAATCGAGCAAAGTGGATTTCCCCGCACCAGGTTGTCCGAGAATGACGATATGCTTTTCCTGCTCGTTGAAAATTTTATTCCACAGCACGGTCGGCGCGTCCTTGACTGTGTTCAAATGCAATGAGACATACACTTCCTGCAAGCGCGGGGCATGTAAATCAGACGGGTTGTAAATGCCGATCAGTTTCAGCCATTGATGTCCCTTGATCAAAGCGGCGAAATAGCGTTTCTGGAACCCGAATCCAAGCGACTGGAAGAAATCTTCGATCCATGTTCCCATCCTTTTGAATGCGGCTTTGATCCACTCGGAGAGAATCAGAATCACAATCGCGGTGATGACCCCGACCAAAACCTTGTCGCCGTTGTCTGCCCAAAATGAGTCCATGAGTTTGCCTTATGCGTCAGCCGTCCACGAAAGAAGCAGTCCACGAAACAAGCCGTCCACGAATTTAACACGAATAAACGAATGTTGAATACTTGTCTACTTATCTACTTGTGTACTTGTATACTTGTTTACCTGTCTACTTGTCTACCTGTCTACGTGTTTACCTGTTTCCCTTTCTACTTCCTCCCAAAATCCGCCGGGGTTTCGCCCCACATTTCCGTATCCCACTTCAACACCGCGTCGTCCTCCAATTCATTTTCAGCCAGCCAGTTCTCGGCGCTGCGGATCATCGCAAAGATGATCGCGTTCTTGGCGGTGTGTTTCAGATTCGTTTTGCACACGCCGGTATAGACCCACGCAATTCCATTTTCAGAATCGGAATAAATGGGCGTCCGCTTTTTATGTTTCGCCAGCCACGTCAACGCGTGGACGATCGCCAAAAATTCGCCTACGTTATTCGTCCCATCCGGGTAGGGACCGGCGCGAAAAATTTCCTTACCCGATTTAGTTTCCACGCCGCGATATTCGAGTTTGCCCGGCGAACCGCTGCACGCCGCGTCCACACAGATGGATGGCAGGCTGGGACGCGTCTTGGACTCTTTCCACTTCCCCAAAGAGGACGGCTTTCCTTTATACGCTTCATACTTCGACTTTAGGGCTGACTCTGCCTCTTTGAGCGACGCGAACGCCTTATACTCCGCCGCGACAAAACCCTTCACCTGCTTCTCACACTCCGCCCAGGATGTGAAGATGCCGGTCTTGCGTCCCTTCCATACGACGTAGAATTTTTGCTTGGGCATGGTTCATGTATAACCGTCCCGCAGGTTTGAGCGAACAGGCTGTGGTGTGCAATACAACCTGCGGGACGATTGCCATCCCTCATTCCACCGAATCTTCCCAACCCGCCTCTTCCACTGCGATAAAAATATCGGTGGCGGAGATCATCCCGACCAGCGTGCCATGCTCGTCGGCAATCGGCAGGTGATGGAACTTGTGCTCCTGCATCACCTTCGAACACTCCATGAGCGTCCATTCGGGTTTGCCGGTGATAATCGGACCCGACATGATCTCGCGCGCCGTCGTCTCCGCCGGGTTGCGGCCCTCCGCGACGATCTTGTCGCGAATATCCGTCGTTGTCATAATGCCATACGTCTTATTATTTTCGCTGGTATCAACCACAACGCTGTGAATGTTGCGGCGGCGCATCAACGTCATGGCGTGGGAAACGCTCGAGTCCGGGTCAACGACAATGACCGGGCTGGACATCCAATCTTGTACGTGGTGGGGCATGTTCTCCTCCGATAAGTTTGTATGGCGGGATCTCACATCGTACTCGCAGGGTATCCCGCCCGCTGTTGCTCCCAGCGCCGTCCCCAGCGCTGGACCCGCCGCCGAGGCTTGCACTGAGCCTGTCGAAGTGACGGCGGCCCAGGCATTTTGCGCTACGGCTATTTTACAACCAATTCGACCGAATCCATGGCGAGCAGCGAACCGTCCTCCGCGCTCACGTCCTGCACTTCCACGCGTATCGTCGCGCCGGACAAAATATTTCCCAACGCGATAATTGTATCGAACTCGCCGGGCCCGCCCAACTCGGTCGCATGAACGGCAATCGAACCCGACGCCAATTCAACGTCGCCGATGGAGTATATGCGATAGACGAGGTTATTTTCAAACGGCGCGATGGCCACGCTCCCCTTAATTTGAACGGAACCAGTTACGCTGGCTCCATTCACAGGCGCCTCAATCGTAATCGTCCGCGGCCTGCCGTCGGGCGTGAAGGCGGCGTAATCGGTCGCGTTCAATTGATTGTTGATTCCCCAGCGGTAACGTTTTGCGATCCGTTTCGTTGGGCAACACAGCGGATCGTCGGTCGCGTGGATCAAAGCCTCCAAAAAGATTTCGCCGTCGGCAATCGCAAACGCGTTCAAGCCGGGGCGGTCGTCCACATACGCGGAGGTTTGAAACGTCAGAGTCCCATTCACATCCGCGTACACGGCGAGGAAGGTAAAAACGCCCGTGCCGCCATAATTCTCAGCGATCAGCGCGGCGACCTCATCCACGCCATCGCGATTCAAATCGCCCGCCGCAGCGAAGTCTGTCAGGTTGACTGAAAGATAATCCGCGCCGCCGGGCGCGCCCTGCTCGAATTTGCCATCGGCAAGCTGCACGATGCGTAACGCGTCTGTTGCGCCGAGTTGATATTGCGCGTTGCGAATCTTCGCCGCGTAATCGGGCGCGGCGGTTGGGGTGTCGGGAGGGGAAAGAATCTCGGAGGCAGGCACAACCGTCAGTGAGGGCGAAGCGGGACTGCATCCAAATAAAAGGAGGGCAGTTAGAGCGACAATGCGTCTCGTCTTCCACTTCGTCATGCTCAGTGTCCGCTCGACGCGATGAATCAGGGAACGAGGGGCGACCATGTCAGACCTCCATCTGTCGTTCGATAGAGCGCGCGATGATTGGTCGTTGAGTCGAGCGTGATAACCCAGCCCGTGGATGTGTTGACGAAATCCATCATCGCGAACGTTTCGCCGAAGACGACATCCGGCGGGATAATGCTCCACGTGCGCGCCGCGTCACGCGTGACGTAAAACTGTTCGCCGTTATAAATGACCGCTTCCGCCCCCGACAAAAAATCCGCCGAGCCGCCGTTGGGAATCAACGTGGGCGTGAGAGTCCATGTCTTACCCTTGTCGTTCGTGATATAGACCGCGAGTTTTGTTTCATCAGCCGCGACGCGCAGCGCGAGGAACGCGATATTTTCCGCGGTGAATTTGATTTGCTCGACGCCCAATTCAAAATTTTCCGCGCCCGGCGGTAAAGGCAACGACGTGACTTGAGTCCAATTCGCGCCGCCGTCGTCTGTGCGATAAAGATACGGAACGCCGCTGGTATAAACGACGCCGTACACCCACGCGGTCTGCATGTTCGACGCCGCGAGGCCGTGTTTGAGTCCGCTGAGAGGAAGCGAGTCGCTGGCGTTGGAAGCGTTGGGATCGTTGATGTATTTTTGAGTCCAGTTCGCGCCGCCGTCCATCGTCTGATAGACTGCGACCGCGTTCGAGCCCGCGCCCACGCCAAGATCGGCGAGCGCCCAGCCGTTGTTTGGATCAAGGAAGGCAATGTCCGCGCGGCTGAATGGCGCGTTTGTATTTGTCCATGTAACGCCGCCATCGTTTGTCCGATAAAGGACGCCGCCGTTGGGAAAATTTTCGAAATCGGGTTTTTGAATCCAGACATGATCGTTATCAAGGATAAATTCATCCACGCTGTAACCCGTCTCTGTGAGGTCGGGCGGCGTGACGTCGTACCACATGATGCCGCCGTCGTTCGTGCGGACGATTTGAGTCTCGGTCACGCCCCAGCCATCCAGTTCATTGACGAATCGAATCGTCGCCAGCGCGGGCGATTCAACCAGCGGCGCGTTGATCTGAGGCGGAGAAGGAGTATCGGGATATGGTGTGGGAGTAGGTTCGGCGACAGGGGAGCAAGCGGACAGAAAAGAAAGAAGAAAGCCTGCCCTGAGCAACATCGAAGAGTGGAAAGAAAGCGTTCGTGTCATATAGTTTTCTCTGAGTCAAATGTCAAAAGTCGAAGGTCGCGCGTTTGACTTTCGACCTTTGACCTTCAACCGATATACTCAATAATCGTCGCTTCGCCCTGACCGACGCCAACGCACAGAGTCGCGAGTCCGTATCTGACATTGCCGCGATTCTTCATCTCATGCACAAGCGTCGTGACCAGCCGCGCGCCCGAACATCCCAGCGGATGCCCAATCGCAATCGCGCCGCCATTGACATTGACAATCTCAGGGTCAACATCCAAATCTTCGATCACGGCCAGCGATTGAACGGCAAAGGCTTCGTTCAATTCCACCAAGCCGATATCTTTCATTTGCAAGCCCGCGCGCTGTAATACTTTCTTCGTCGCCGGGATCGGACCGTATCCCATCACGCGCGGCGGCACACCCGCAGAAGCAGAGGCGACAATACGCGCCAATGGTTTTAGATCCAACGCCTTAGCCTTCTCTTCGCTCACGATCAGCAATGCCGCCGCGCCGTCATTTAATCCAGATGAATTTCCGGCAGTTACCGTCCCGCCTTCTTTGGCAAACGCAGGCTTGAGTTTTGCCAGCGATTCCAGCGTCGTATCGCGGCGCGGGCGTTCGTCAGTATCCACAAGTTTGGGATCGCCCTTTTTTCCCGAAGGGGGGATGAGAATTGGGAGAATTTCTTGTTTGAACCTCCCGTTATCTATCGCGGAAATCGCGCGTTGATGGCTTCTCAACGAGAACTCATCCTGTTTCTCACGCGTAATATGCGGGCGTTCCTTCGCGATATTCTCAGCAGTCTCGCCCATGGAATCAGTGCCATGTTTTTCCTTCATTAGGGGATTCGGGTAACGCCAGCCAAGCGCGGTGTCCCAGGCGGTGAGATTGCCAAACGAAAACCCCGCCTCCGCCTTTGGAATTGAATACGGCGCGCGCGACATGGACTCGACCCCACCCGCGATGTACACCTCGCCCTCCCCTGCCCTGATGGCGCGCGCGGCTTGATTGATCGCGTTCAACCCCGACGCGCACAAACGGTTCACCGTCACGCCCGCGACTTCAACCGGCAGTCCCGCCAGCAATGCCGCCATACGCGCGACGTTGCGATTGTCTTCCCCGGCTTGATTCGCGCATCCAAGAAAAACCTCCTCCACCAGCGCGGGATCGAGCTTGTTACGGTGCACAATCTCTTTGATAACAAGAGCCGCCATGTCGTCGGGGCGAACCGAAGCGAGGACTCTACCCAATGCGCCGATGGGCGTGCGGATTGCATCTATGATCACAGCGCCTGTCATTGAATACTCCGAGAAATTTTCATGGATTGATTCTACCATCTATGGATGGGCGAAGGTCAGTGAGCAGTTTAGTAGTGATCAGTGATCAGTCTATATTCGGGAGGATGGGTTTTTGGTGTTGATTGAAGTGAAAAGTTGATGTATAGTATCGGCAATCGAAGGTTCCTTTGCAGGAGTAAACCAGGGGCGAAAACAAGATCAAGATCAACCGCGCCCCGGCGTTGACTCTCTGGGCAACGTCGCACACATGCGATGAAGGAGATCAATTGCATGAACAAACTTGACAGAATCGGCTTGCAACTCTTTACCGTGCATTCGGAAATGGAAAGAAATTTCGAAGGCGTCCTGGAAAAGGTTGCCGCCATCGGATATCAAGAGGTGGAATTTGCCGGTTACTTTGAACATTCCCCCAAGGATATTCGTCAGACACTGGATCACTATGGTCTGGCTGCGCCATCAGTTCATGTTGACTATCAAAGTATACAATCAAAATGGCCGCAGGCGGTGGAGGCCGCGCAGATCATTGGAAACAAATATATTGTCAATGTAATAATCGATCCAAATTTACTAGGCGATCCGGATATATGGAAGCGCGCTGCGGACACATTCAACCGCGCAGGCGAGTTTAGTAAGAAGGCAGGCATCCAGTTTGCCTATCACAACCACTATTTCGAGTTTTTTCCATCGAGCGGGAAACTGCCCTACGATATTTTGCTGGAAGCGTGTGATCCTGAGTTTGTAAAGATGGAAATGGATTTTTGCTGGATCGCTTCGGTCGGTCAAGATCCGCTTAAATATTTTCAGCAATACCCAGGTCGTTTCCCCTTGGTTCATGTAAAGCAATTGAAGAAACTTCCGGTACGCACTGCGGGCGATGAAGTTGGTCGGATTTTGTATGATCGAACGTTACCCGATATAACTGAAGTGGGAGATGGCGTAATTGATTGGAGGCGCGCTTTTTCGCAATCAATGCAAGCCGGGATACAGCACTTTTTTGTGGAACACGATTCTCCTCAATCGCCATTTGACAGTATTCGGACAAGTTACGAATACCTGGAGAAACTTCGCTTCTAAACAAAATGTATTTACATTTTACCGGTAAGGAGCAATTCAAATGACTAACAAAAAAATCAAAATCAACCGCGCGCCAGTATTGACGCTATGGGCGACCATTGTCGCGGAGCGGCTCGGCTACGATGAACAGACAGCGTTAACGCTCGGCAAAGCGGTAGCGGGACTCAACGCGCAATCCAAAGGGCGGCGATTGGGAATCTATGAAGAGAAAACGGAAGAGGAGAAAAAAGAGGAAAGAAGGAAAGAAAAGCCTGTCGAGTTGGATTTCATTGAGCTGTTGGGTCGTGGAATTCCAGTCGCGAAAACGCCATTGGGATTGCGCGCGGCGATCAAGGGAGAGCAGATTGATCCGGGAGGCGTCGAAAAATATCTCAAGCAAAAATTTGGAGATAATTTGGATGAAGCGCGCGCGGCAATGGAGAAACTGGCAAAGGCCTATACTCCAAAACAACTGGAAACACAGGCATACTCTTTGTACGAAAAGTTTCGTCCAGAAATACCAGAAGGCGTGAAAGGCTGGGGCATGAAAGGCGAATTGGATTTGGAGTACATCATGTCGCTGGCGAAGTGATGAGTCAAATCCTGGAACGGAAACAACTGCCCGTCTTGCGAGAGGCGGGTTTTTGTAATGCTATAATGGAAACACAACAAACGAGGTCAACATGCCAGAATATGATTATGACTTGCTCGTGATCGGATCGGGACCCGCCGGTCAGCGCGCCGCGATTCAAGCCGCCAAAATCAACAAGCGTGTGGCGGTCGTCGAACGCAAAGCGATCCTGGGCGGGGTGTGCATCAATACGGGGACTATTCCCAGCAAAACCCTGCGCGAGGCGGTCCTGCATCTTTCCGGTTATCGCGAACACAGCCTGTACGGCTCGTCGTACACCGTCAAGCAAAATATCACCATGGCGGATCTGCTCTATCGCACCGACCACGTCATCCAACACGAACTCGACATTGTGCGCCATCAACTCCAGCGCAACCGCGTCGAGCTGGTCTCCGCCGAGGCCGTCTTTGTAAATCCCAACACCGTGCAATTGAAATACGTGGATGAACGCGGCTGGCGCGACGTGACCGCCGCAAATGTGATCATCGCCACCGGGACGACCGCCACAAAAAGCGACCGCATCCCCCTCGACGGGAAGCGGGTCCTCCTCAGCGACGACCTGGTCCGCCTCGATCATCTTCCGCGCACGCTGACCGTCGTGGGCGCGGGCGTCATCGGTTTGGAATACGCCAGCATCTTCTCCGCGCTCGGCGTGCGCGTTACGATCATTGACAAACGACGGCGTTTGCTCCCATTCGTGGACGCGGAGATCATCGATTCGCTCACCTATCATCTCAACCAACAGCGCGCCATCATGCGGCTCGGCGAGGAGGTGGACCGCATCGAGCCAATCAAGGACGAACAGGGCGAGCGCGTCAGGATACATCTCGTCAGCGGCAAACAGATCGTCACCGAGATGGCGCTGTACAGCATCGGGCGGACAGGCGCGACGCGTTCGCTCAACATCGAGTCTCTGGGCTTGCAAACCGACGAGCGCGGTCTCTTGAAGGTCAATGAAAATTACCAGACCAACGTCCCCAACGTTTACGCGGTCGGGGATGTGATCGGATTCCCGTCGCTCGCTTCGACTTCAATGGAACAGGGGCGACTCGCCACGTGTCACGCGTTTGGGATCCCATCGCAGAGCGCGCCCGAACTTTTCCCTTATGGCATTTATACAATCCCCGAAATTTCAACGGTCGGGCGCAACGAGGAGGAATTAACCGAACAAGGCGTTCCCTACGAAGTGGGCAAGGCGCAGTATCGCGAGATCGCGCGCGGGCAAATCATCGGCGACCAGACCGGTCTCTTGAAATTGATCTTTCATCTTGAGACGCACGAGTTACTGGGCGTGCATATCATCGGCGAAGGCGCCAGCGAACTCATCCACATCGGGCAGGCGGTGATGGCGTTCAAGGGAAAAGTGGAATATTTCATCAACAACGTCTTCAACTATCCCACACTGGCAGAATGTTATAAGACCGCCGCGTTCGACGGGATCAACCGGCTGGGGATGTGAAACCTGACACGCTGATTGATATTAATGCTACAATAGTAGCCTACTTCCGGAGTTCCCCATGAACAATATGATAGAAGTCCAAATTGACAGTGTGCGTGTCCATTTGATGACGCCGAATCGTTTGGTGGTATTGAAGCAGGTCAACGTCGAGCGTTACCTGCCCATTTGGGTCGGCGCGTATGAAGCCGAATCGATCACCATCGCCTTGCAGGAAGTGGAAATGAGCCGCCCGCTTACGCATGACCTGCTCAAGAACGTTTTCACGGCGCTCAACGCGCGCATCCTGCGGGTTGAGGTCGTCAAACTGGAAAACGAGACCTATTACGGAACCATCGTGGCGGACGTGGAAGGCAAGGAAGTGCGCGTCGACTCACGCTCTTCGGACGCGATCGCGTTGGCGGTCCGGGCGCGCGTGCCGATCCTCGTCCACCCGAGCGTGATGGAAAAGGCGAGCATCTCTCCCGAACAGGATATGCCCAAAGAGAACGGCAGGCCCGAGAAAGCCGAACCAGCCCCGCTGTCGAAGGAAGGAGTCGAGCGTTTGTCCATCTTTGAAAACTTCCTTGAAAAACTCGACTTCGACAAACCCTCCGACGCGAATAAACCCGAAGACGATAATCCCGATCAGCCCAAGCCCAAAAAGAAATGACCGATTACATCCCATCCGAAGACACCGCCGCCCCATCCACATCAACGGTCGTTCCTCATAGCCGGGAAGCCGAAGAAGCCGTGATTGGGGCGGTGTTCATTAATCCCGAAGTGTATTACGACGTCGCGCAGTTTTTGAGCGCCGACGATTTTTACATCCACCGCCTCCGCTGGATTTGGGAATCGTTCACCAGCCTGCACGAACAACGCGTCCCCTTCGACCTATTGACTGTCTCCAACGAATTGGACAAGCGCGGTCAATTGAACGAGATCGGCGGACCCGCGTATTTGACCTCATTGGTGAACCAGGTTCCATCGTCGTTGAACGCCGAATCATACGGGCGCATTGTGGAGGGCAATTCCGTCCGCCGCAAGATGATCAACGCCGCCAACCAGATCGCTTCGATTGCCTACAACGAGAAGACCTCCGTTGACGATGTGATGGACGAGGCGGAGAAGGCAGTCTTCAACGTCAGCGAACGCCGCCTCAAACACGACCTCCAGCCGATCTCCAATGTATTGAGCGACTACTACGACCGGATTGACGATCTCGCCAAACGCCCCGACGATATCGTCGGCGTGCCGACCGGTTTCATTGACCTCGACAAAATGTTGACCGGCTTGCAACCATCTGACCTGTTGATCATCGCCGGTCGTCCGGGTCAGGGTAAAACTGGTTTTCTGCTATCGGTCGCGAAGAACGCCGGGTTGACTCATAAAAAGCACGTGGCGATCTTCTCGCTGGAAATGTCGAACGAACAGGTTGTACAAAGACTGATCGCGCAAGAGACCGGGATAGACTCGCAACGTCTCCGCACAGGCAAGCTGCAGGAAAATGAGTGGCCGCTCTTCACGCACGCCATCGAAGTCTTCGGCGATACGCACATTTATCTCGACGATACGCCCGCCATCACTCCGCTTCAACTGCGGACAAAATGCCGCCGCCTGCACATGGAGTTTGGTCTCGACCTGATCATCATTGACTACCTCCAGTTGATGGGCGGAGATTCGCGCACCGACAACCGCGTGCAGGAAGTCTCGTATATCTCGCGCAATCTCAAAGTATTGGCGCGCGAGTTGAATGTCCCCGTCCTTGCCGCGGCGCAGTTATCGCGCGCCGTCGAACAACGCACGGACAAGCGACCGGTGTTATCGGACTTGAGAGAATCGGGATCTTTAGAGCAGGACTCGGACATCGTGATGTTCATCTATCGTCCCGATCAATACGAGAAGGATACGGTCAAGCAGAATGTGGCGGAGATAATTATTGCGAAACATCGTAATGGTCCCGTCGGGAGCGTGGAGTTGGTCTTCCGCGGCGCGCTGGCAAAATTCGAGAACGCGGCGACGCGCGTGTTTAAGCCGAATGAGTGAGGCGAGTTACAAGATACAAGTTACGAGTTACACGCGCCTACCTGTGTACTTGTTTACCTGTGTACGTACTCCTTATTGCGTAATTGATGGCTATGAAATCTTTTCGCGGTTTTACAGACTCTGAAACGTTTACTCAAGTCCCCGATAAGTTCTTTCATCAGTTGGTGAAGGATATCAAAGACGCGGACGAGTTGAAGGTGACGTTGTATTTTCTGTGGCGCGTCGAGCATACGGACGGGCCGTTTCGGGCGTTGAGCAAAATGGATTTCGACGTGAAGGCGTTGGGGCTGGGCGCGGAGGAGATTACGCGTGGGCTGGAGAAAGCAGTCAGGCGCGGGAGCCTGCTCAAAGTCAAGCATGCTCGCGTTGAGCCTGGTCGAAACGAGGCGGCGGTTTATTTCCTGTTGAATTCGCCGCGCGGACGGGCGGGAGTCCAGGCGATTGAAAGCGGAAAATGGAATCCAGCAGACGCGTCGTCCGCGCCGCCGATGGAACGTCCGAATGTGTTCAAGTTGTACGAGGAAAATATCGGTCCGCTGACGCCGTTGATCGCGGACGCGCTGAAGGACGCGGAAAATTTATATTCGGACGTGTGGATCGCCGAAGCGATTGAAATAGCGGTAAAGAATAACAAGCGCAATTGGAAATATTGCGAAGCGGTTTTGAAGCGCTGGAAAGAAAACGGAAAAAATGAAAGAAAAGATCAGCAAAACACTAACCAGGATTTCAAACGATACAGTGAAGGTGAATTCTCCGAGTATATCAGGGGCGATTAAGACTACTCTTGGCGACCCAGATTGCCTGCATTGCCATGGTGCCGGTTATGTGCGTTATGACGTGCCAATGGAAGATCCACGTTTCGGGCGGCTGGAACCATGTGTTTGCAGAAACGCCGATATTGTAGAGGGCGTGCGTCAGCGCTTATTCGAGTTGAGCCATCTTGACCGCCTAAGCAATCTAACTTTTGAGAATTTTGATATACGGGGGAATAAAAATGCTAAATTCATGACCTTGCAGGATGCGAATAGTTTGCAAAATGCGAGGGAGATAGCGGAGAATTTCGCGCGCACCCCACGAGGTTGGCTGTTGTTTGAAGGTGGCTATGGTTGTGGCAAGACTCACCTTGCCGCTGCAATTGCAAATTACGCAGTTTCGATAGGCACACCAACTTTATTTATTACTGTACCAGATATGCTCGACTCATTGCGGTTCACATTCAGTGATCCAGAGGTAACCTTTGAGTCGCGTTTCGAGGACATCCGCAATGCTGCCTTGCTTATTCTGGACGATTTTGGTACACAGAACGCTAAACCTTGGGCACAGGAAAAGTTATTCCAGATTATAAATTATCGTTATATCAATAAGATACCAACTGTCATTACCACTAATCTGATGTTAGACGAGATTGAAAGCCGTATTCGTTCGCGCTTGCAGGATGAGGAATTCGTAACACGTATCCCAATCACTGCGCCGGATTACCGTCGCCCTACCGAGACAAGCAACCCAGGCATCTCAATGCTCTCACTGCCTGAGATCAAGACAATGACATTCAAGAACTTCGAGACACGGGAGGATGAAGTTGGTAGTGAGGCGGTAACCACAATCACTGTCGAAAAAAAAGACAAGTTTGGCAATAAGTTCAAAGATAAAGAAATCCAGCGAATTAAAGTGAATCAAGATGATGTAAAAACGCTTCGCAAGGCGGTCAATGTATCAGTAATGTTCGCAGAGGAGCCCGAAGGGTGGCTCATACTATTAGGGGACTCGTTCTGTGGAAAGACGCACCTCGCCGCGGCTATTGGCAACTATCGCATTGACTTAGGAGGGCAAGCTGTTCTTGTAGAAGTTTCTGATTTATTGGATTACTTGCGTCAAACTTTTAATCCTAACACCGATGTCTCTTTTGACCGTCGCTTCTATGAAATCAAGAATACTCCCCTTTTAATTCTCGATGACATAAAAGAAAGCGGTATGAGTTCTGTTTGGGCAGAGAACAAACTCCATCAAATTCTTAACCACCGCTATTACGCGAATCTTCCAACTGTAATCACATCGACAATGAGACAAGAAGTCTTTGCGTTAGATTACCCTGGGCTTTGGAATAAGCTTCTTGACACATCAAAATGTCAAATCCATATGATTAACATGCCTCCCTTCCGGCATTTTTCAAAATCACGTAAAGCCACATCTCATAAAAAAACTACCAAAACAAATTAACAATTTACTGACGCTAAACTTCCCAGGATTTTAACAATGCAAGGTGAAGGCTATGCAATTCATGTTTTTCTTTTTCGAACCACTGAGATTTGAAAGGCTTGTTGAGCAATTGGAACAAAGCACATATGCTCATCAATCATTGAGAAACTTATATCTACACTGGTTAGACGAATTCTGTCGAAAGTCTATTCTCTTTTATCAAAATCAATATAGGGCACACTCTGAACTTTCCTGGTCGGAATTCTGTTCCAAGTACGAAATTCCCGACTATGAAACACCCAGTAATTTCGATTTGGGATTTGAATGGGAAAGCTGGAAAGAAGAATACCTGCTTAACAGCCATTATGATAAGTATCGGGATGTGATTCAAACCATGTCAGACTTACAGAACATAACAAATACAGAAATTAGATCGAACTTAACGTTACCAAACAGTGAAACAATCTTAATGAGAGAATTTGACAAAATTTGGTTCAACAATTTAATAAATAATCCACCTCAAATAATCACAGAATTAAAAAGCTTGGATTATGAAAGATATCTTCAAACAGCACACTGGCGCAGAATTCGAGCTGCAATGTTTTTAATCAACAAAGCTATTTGCCAAGCCGATGAGTGCAACGTAATTGGAGAGTCTTGGTATGGAAGTAGCGAATCTGGGTTAGATGTTCATCACTTAAGTTATTCTAACAGAGGCAATGAAAGGTTTGACGATTTAGCGTTATTATGCAGATACCACCATAAGTTAACTCATAACGAGCAAAGAGATAATGAAAGGACTTATGCTGAGGATATGATTGACGAAGAAGAATAGCCTTTATATGAGTTTCAAACTATGTCAAATCTGCGTGATTGACATGCCCCCGTATCGCCGCGCGGCGAAGGCAAAGAAAACGACATCTGCGAAAAAGAAGTAAGTAACAAAAGCAACTCGGTGGTCGAGTAGGCGGTGGAACTCAATGAGTCTTTGCTCGCCTTCTCGCCTCCGCCGCCATATCGAGACCACCGCGCAGTAGAATAACTCTTGTTATAAGATTCCTCTTGAACAGCGTTGGTTTCGATACGTCCCGCAAAAACCATGCGGGACTACTCAACCAACGGAATACTTTTGAAATTAATTCTTCCTCGGCGGCAGTTTATTCCCCTCGCCCATCTTCATCACCTCCACCCATAACGAACCAGCCAATTCATAACCGATCAAGTGGTGATGTTGTTTCATTTGCAGATTTAATGGTCCCTTGAACGGCGCGCAACTCAACAAGTGGAATGGGACTCCCGGCGTCAGTCCCAACTCAGCAATGTATCTCAACTTATCCCCATCGTGAGTCCGCACACGTGAGATGACGCAATCCGAGCCGGAGGGGACTTCCAGCAGTTGCGCATCCTTCACAATGGGCATCACGCCATCCTTGCTGGGAATCGGCTCCCCATGCGGACAACGCGTCGGATGTTCGGTGATTTCGGCAATCCGATCCTCCACCTGATCGTTGACCCCCAACGCAAACGTATCCGATAACTCGTGCGCCTCGTCCCAGCCGTATTTCATCACCTTCACCAAAAACACTTCCACCAAACGGTGACGGCGCAACGCGGGCATCGCAATGTGTTCGCCCCTGCTCGTCAAACGGACGCCGCGATACAGTTCGTGTTCCAGGTATTCCAATTGCTTCATCCGCGTCACCATGCGCGCGGTCGCCTGCATGGACGAATTCGCGCTCGCCGATAGTTCATTCAGCCCAACGTAAGGCATATCCTGTTGCAGTCGAAAAATCTCCGCCGCATATCTTTGCATTGCGGGTGTCGCCATCCAACCATCTCCACAGATAAAAAGTTTCACCCTGGGTGAAACGGATTATCAAACAAGTTACTGGATATTTCCAGTTCCTTCGATTATAACATCCGCAATCAGGTAATAAAAATCACATTAGGAGAATTAACGTCGAATGTTACCCACCTACTTACTTTCACTGCGCGAAGGGCTTGAAGCCGCCCTGATCATCGGCATCGTGCTTGGCGCGGTCAGCAAGATCCGCCGCGACGACCTCGCGCCCGCCGTCTGGTTTGGCACGTTGAGCGCGGTCGCGGTCAGTATCTTCACCGCGCTATTGCTCACCTCCTTCGGCATGTCGCTCAAAGGGGCGGCCGAGCAAATCTTCGAGGGCGTCACCATGCTTCTCGCCGCAGGCATCCTCACCTGGATGATCTTCTGGATGGGCAAACAAGCCCGCTTCCTCAAAAGCGAACTCGAAGCGGGCGTGAACAAGGCCGCCTCCACCACCGGCAAGCGCGCGGTCTTCTGGGTGGCGTTCATGGCGGTCGTGCGTGAGGGCGTTGAGCTCGCCATCTTCGTCACCGCCGCGTTTTTTGCGGGCAACCAAACCCAGGCAAGCGCCACCGTCGTTCAAGTTTTGGTCGGCACGATCCTCGGTCTCGGCACGGCGGCGTTGCTCGGTTACACCATCTTCGCCACCACTGTGCGCCTTGACCTGCGTAAATTCTTCCAGGTCACCGGCATTCTGCTCATCCTCTTCGCGGCGGGACTCGTCGCGCATGGCGTTCACGAGTTCAATGAAGTCGGCTGGATTCCGGCCGTTGTCGAACACGTCTGGGATGTGAACATGATCCTCGACGAGAACTCGCTGGCGGGGCAATTGCTGAAGACCCTCTTCGGTTACAACGGCAACCCATCCCTCACCGAGATCATCGCCTACTTTGCCTACATCGCGACCGTCTTCGTCTTCTGGCGACGCGACAACAAAGTCACCGTCAAAGCGACAGCTGAATCGCGGGCATAATAACAAGCCTCCACGCGCCGCGAACGATGTAATCACTACGGGGAAAAAACTGCTGGTAAGAATCGAGAACTCGGAGGTCTTTGGGACCTCCGAGTTCTTTTTTACGACCAGGGCG
>Ga0247727_10010084_pt1 | contig 16841 bp, 15 predicted proteins | sample WisWelCaveWW1625_FD_202498 | JGI IMG/M metagenome (GOLD analysis project Ga0247727, IMG submission 202498) | Biofilm microbial communities from Wishing Well Cave, Virginia, United States - WW16-25 | ecosystem: Environmental > Aquatic > Deep subsurface > Groundwater > Cave microbial mat | place...
TATAAAATAGTTTTTGAACTCAGGACTCCATACTTCACCACCTCTTTGGTAAGGCGGCTCAAGATCAAGCTTTTTGAGCTGAAACTGATCTGCGAACCATGCAATTGATTGTGGTTTTACCTTCTTTATTAACATAACCTTGGCGAACCTCCTAGATTTTTTTACCAAATCATGTGATTTCCGTTCACTCTTCATTTCTCTCCCTTCACACTTTTCGTTCGCAACTTTATCTCACCCTGTTTAGCCAATGCCAGAATCGTACCCGTAAAAGCAGCCGCCTTGCTTTTACGCAACCTCCCCGTCAATTCCAAATCCTTCACGTACGATAGCGTTGACTCTATCGCCCCCGCCGGCATCATCTGCGCCACCCGCCAATAAAATCGCAAACTCCTCGGATCTCGCAATTCGTCCACCATCCGATAAGTCAAATGCAAATTTTGGTACCGCGCCCCCAAAGCGCGCGACATCTCATCGGCCAATCGCTCCAACACGGTTTGGCCGCCAGACAAATCCAATTGACTATCTCCAACGTTAACGTTGGATACGTTTACGTTCGAACGTTTAACGTTGGGATTAGGCAAATTTGACAACTCCCGCACGGATTCACCAAATTGTTCACCCAACAAAACATTTGGATTCGTCATTTTTGACCAATCCGGATCAGGCAAATCTGATAACTCCACATTTGGATTGGTCATTTTTGACCAATCCAAATCATCCGGATACGCCCGGCTGATAGACTCAATGAAATAACGATTAACTTCATTCGAACCCACACGAATCGTCGATATCAATTTCGCCGACTGCAAAGCATGCAACAACCTTCGCACTTTGCTATCGCTCGCATTCATGTCACTCATGAGCGAACGAACAACATCGCGAGGCCCACCTCCATCCTTCCTCTTCTCATCCTCCCACGCGTACATCAGCAAAAACCCATACGCTATCTTTGCCCCATCCTGCAAGCACGAATCTTTCAAAAGACATCCCGGCAAAACAACGATTCCACCGAAACGCTTGAAAGTCTCGTCAAGAATAACAACACCAGCACAACTTACATTCATGCAACGCTAAAATTTTAAATTTCTCCGGTAGAGTTCAGATTCACTTCTCGCAACCTGATTAAATCGCTCTAACTTGATTTTCAACAGCACAGAACAAGCAGCATCCTCATGCTTTCCCTTGATACACTCTGCAATTTCCAGCAAAACATAACTTGCTGCGGGCAAACTCAAACGATAACGACCTGAAATTTCCACTATGACATCAACAAGCATCTCACGATCAAACATCCTCTCCAAATCTTTTTCGTCCTTACCTTCACACATAAAACTCGTCACTTTTTATTTGTTCGCGCTCCTCAAGCATTCTACAAAATCCGTAAACCATCGCATTCCGCAAGCTGACAAAATCCTCCTCAAATAAATTAATCAACTTGTCGTCAAGCTGTCGCACTCGAAAAACACCATAACCGCCACCTTTCAGCGGCTCGACTTTGAAATAAATACCTCCAGTCACATGAACGGAGCAAACTCTTCGTCCCTGGCGAACATCAAAACAATTCGCCGGTAACAAACAGTCATCATTCATCTCACAAATCAAACTCATACTTTCTCCTGTGTAGAAAATGCCGAAAAAAACAAAGGTGCTGCGTTATTTATATTAAAAACATCGTTATCAAAGGGCGATGTGTAAAAAATTCACACCGCCAAAACTCCGCGCCGGCGGCGGACATCTGGCCGCTCGGCGCAGGTTCTTCTTTCGGAGAGAAAGAAAAGAAATTCACACCGGCGGCGGACGGCTCTGTCAGGAGACATCCCCACCGCCGGATCATGAGCGCGAGGACGACAACACGCGCTTTCTATTTCGTGCGAGCTACGGGACTCGAACCCGCATGAACTTCCAAAACTCGCAAATTCTCCGGCGCCGGAGGGGGGGGCCAACGCCGGAGGGTAGTGGCGCATAGAGCGCGAAGGGGAAAAAACAACTTCAAGCCGCCAACTGCATTTTCGAAAACTCAGTGTTAAGCCAGGCAGCGATCATTTTACCAATTTCTTCAAACCGCCGCGGCGATTCGTTTCTCAAATCGCTGATGCCACGACTTTTCAGCCAGGCGTACAAAATCTTCTCGCTCTTCCCGGCTTGCTTCGCGAGATCAATCAAACATTGAATCTGCATATCACTGAGCACGGCTTTCCCGGCAACCGGAAGCTGCCGCCTTGCTGAATTCTCAATCAATCGATCAAATTCACTTTTCTCATTCGGCCGCCGCGACGCGCTCTGCGTCATCGTCGTCATCTTCAGCTCCTCGGCCTGATCACGCAATCGCAGCTTTTGCTCTGCAGGCGGCGCGCTCACCCCATCCCACAAAACGATATTTTGCAAAACGTCGTTATCCGCGAAAATGATTTTCAACTCATACATGCCAAGCTCAATATCATTCATTGGGATGACACGCTGCACATGCTCCCAAACCGTCGTGCCGAAAAGCCAATTTGTCAACTTTAATTTCGCCGCCTTGTCGGCTCCCGAGGTGCTCGGAAAACGCATCGTCAACAAATTTTGCATTTCATCGCAACAGGCGTTGCGACGCGCATAAAACTCGTTATCAGCACGATCCCTCTGCGCCACAAAAAACACCGAACTCGAATCATCGTCAAAGCTATGCTGTGACGCGCTTGCGCCCGGATTGATGCGCGCGAAGTGCGGCAAAAAAGCCTGGAAAGTCGGGTTATTGTCGATCAGTTCTGCAAAGTCGATTTCGCCGCCCGGCGTCAGTGGCTCTTTGAATTCTAAAATTTTTCCGTTCAACTGAATGAATCGATCTTTCATCACTTCGATGACTCGCTGGCGCTTTCCTTGCCGAATTTCAAAACGGCACTCGACGGTTAAACCCGGACCGAATTCAGTCTGTTTCCCACCGGTCGCGCCCTCATCAACCTTCATCGACTTGAGAACTTCCTTCCCGGACCGTTCAGACTTCTCGATGTCGACGACAGAATCATAAAGTCCTTTCGGCTTCGATGTCCAAATAGCATGAACCTTCGCCGCTTTGAACGGAATCTCGAACTCTTTTTCCCACGTCCGAAAAATCGTCGGCCAGTCACCGATATCGATATAGTTTCTTCCGGAAGCGGACACCTTCAAATAAGTAGAGCAGACTTCACTCCATGGATCAGCAATCGAATCAATCATAAAAAAACTTGCTTCCTTCTCGGCATAAAGCAAATCGTCACGCAGCGCTTTCAAGCTGAGTGATTCGTCATCAATCAGCAGCTCGATCCCAGCGTGATCGAAAAGAGGCTTAAGAAATTTGCCACCACGATCACTGTCGAACAACATGACCGGTTTCGTGCATTTCCAGCGCCGGTACGCACCAATAATCAGCAGAGCAGCCAGCATCGATTTGCCGCCGCCCGGAGGACCAAAAGCGCCAGCCTTGAAAAAGGCGACATCCTCGGCCCTTTTAAAACGCTCTTGCGGGGTTGACATTCTTTCTCTCCGAGTATAAAATTTCATCCCCGCAGCAGCTTCCATATCCGCTGCGGGAAAGCTTCTCATGCACGCTCTACCTTAAATGAGCCAAAAAATTTCCTCCCCGGTGAAGATAATTTCCCCATCAAACTCTTTCATGCCGCTCGCCTCCATTCCTGCCTGAGATCCAGAGTCGGCCCATCAGCCGCAGCGGCAGCAGCGGCGCGATCAAGCTGATTGATGAGAGTCGCCGCCAGCGCACTGATATCCCGCAGCGCCTCCCATCCGTTCGACACCTTCAGTCCCGTTCTGAGAAACTGCACCAACTCCGGAATCACCTCCGAAGCTGGCAGCTTTCCCGCCAGGATGAATTTTTCCGCGGCCGGCCGCAGATGCCGGGGCACATTTGCCGTGCTCACAGCACACCACAACACGCTCCGCTGCAATGCTTGCTTGTGGTCGAAATACATGGATTCCATTTTTCTCTCCAAAATTTTTTAGTTCACACCGGTTCGGCCGGCGCGCCGACTTTCACGATCATGCTTTCAAGCAACTCGCAGATCGCTCTTTTTTTACCAACCTTGTCCAGCGCCAGGTGCGCCGACATCTTTCCCCGCGCCACCATGCCCGGATAAAACTTCACGCTAATGCTCAACTCCTCCTCTGCGCAAAGCAGCAAATCATTCAGCGTATAGCGGTCGAGATTCGCGCGCCCCGCCACCTCAACCAAATTCTCTTTCGTCAAATTTTCCATCGTTCTCTCCGAATTAAAAAGTTGCGCGCTGCAGAGACGCGGGCGCGCGCCGCGATTGAGTTGCGCGAATACTCTGCTTTCGCGCGGGTGTGCAACAAACAACTTCCCGCGCCGGTTGTTGATCACGACGTTGACCTGTGGGCGGCAAGAAGACCGCCAGGAGGGTTTTCGCCGGCTTGTTCCGGCAGCTTATTTTTAAAGTTAATTAGTCCAAAATCATTCCAAAATCCCGCAATTTTCCCAACCAAATCCACCCCCACCGCGCGCAAATCCAGCCTGAACTCACCCCACACAATCCCCAAGCGAAGGGGATGGATGAGTGGGGGCAGTCTTGCCCCCTATTAAAAAACAGCCGAAACAACATGATGTTGCGCGCATTTGAAAAAACTTTTGGGAAAAAAGGCGGCGTTTTTTGTCATACATAATAAGTAGAAGTCGTCATTGCTTGAGCTCTTCAGCAAGGGACCCAACGACGAACGTATCAAACAACTTTTTTATGCCAATGACCGGTTAAAAGTATATCAAAACGTCAGCAGAGCAGCAATCATTTTCAAATTGTCAAGCGCTGCGGCGAAAGGAGTAGTCACATGTCGTATTCAGGAAAGCGCATTCGCCGGCGGCCGCTATTCATGCGTTGTCTCATTCGATGCCGAATTGACTTTCGACGAATTTTTCCAGCTTGCTGTGCGCTCTGTTTGCTGTTTCCTGCGCGGTTCCTTGCCGAGGAGAAGGCAATCAAGTGGGGCAACGTTCCACAGGCTGACCTCGAATTGACGAAGTTCCCACATGACACGAACGCGACGGCGATCATTCTCAGTGACATTGGCGAAGTCTCTTATGATCGTCATTTCAACATGGTGTTCAGCCGGCACCGCCGCATCAAAATTCTCTCCCCCGCCGGTTACGGATGGGGAACTTTTGCCGTTACGTTTTATGCAAAAAAACAAGCGCAGCGGGTGACCGACCTCGAAGGGCAAACATTTTATCTCGCCGATGATGGGTCAGTCACTTGCGCCAAACTGAATAAGAAAGCGATTTTTCACGAGGACCTCGACGGAGAAAATCACCGCCTTCGCTTTACCCTGCCAGCCTTGAGGCCCGGCGCCGTCGTGGAATATCGTTATAAATTGCATTCACCGGGCTTCGCCTTCTTGCGCGAATGGGAATTCCAGGCCAATGAGCCCACACGCTGGAGTGAATTGCGCGCGCATATTCCGGAAGTTTTGCAATATGCGATGATCAAACAGGGTGCCCTCGCCTCCGAGGTGAATGAAGCGGCATCTTTTAGTTGGTGGCTCCCCGCCGTGGCGGATACAATGGCAGCCGAGCAGCTCAAGCTGCGGATCATCTCGCGCCGTTGGACCATGCGCAATGTGCCAGCTTTGCGCGCGAGCCCGTTTATGGCGCTGCCGGAAGATTGCCGCACCAAAGTCCGCTTTGAATTGGTCGATCCGGCAGAGATTAACACTTGGGAGAAATTGGCTGCCGAGTTGATAAATTCTGAAAGCTTCGGCAAGCAGATGGAGCGACACTATATTTTGCGCCAACAAACGGTATCGCTCGTTGCCGGCATGAGCGAGGCTGAACAAAAGATGCGCGCCATTTATGACTACGTGCGCACCACAATGAGCTGGAATGGTGAATACGGACTTTGCGTCGCAGATCTCGGCCGCGCTTTTCAGGCGCGGCGCGCCAATGGCCTTGAAATGGCTTTAATGCTAACGGCCATGTTGCGTTTTGCCGGGCTCGAGGCGCATCCGGTGCTCATCAGCACACGCGAGCACGGCAAGATCCTTCAGAGCTGGGTGAATCTGGCTCAGTTCAACCATGCGCTGACCCACGTCAAAATTAATGAGCGCGAGTATTTGCTCGAGGCGACGGATCCGCTGCGTCCGTACAATTTGCTGCCGGTTGCCGCCCTCAACGAAATCGGCTGGTTGGTGGAAAAGAAAAATCCGCGATGGGTCAACGTCGTTAATTTCGGTTCTTACAGCAGCCAAACCACGGTGTGCGCCAAGCTCGCCGCCGACGGCGCGATCTCCGGCTGGTTCCAGTCGAAGGATGTGGATTATTGCGCCCTCTTCAATCGGCATGCGCTGCGTTTTAAAAAGCAAGAGGAATATATCCGCGAGAGATGGCTCAACGACCTGGCGGAGGCCCGACTGGACTCCTTCATCATGAACGGCCAAGAGGTGGCCGGTGCGCCACTGTTTACGAAAGTTTACTTTGCTGGAACCAAGCACGCGCCGATACCCGGAGATCACATTTACTTCAATCCGATATTTTTCAGCCGTCAAAAGGAAAATCCCTTGAAGCTTCCAGAGTGCCCCTACGCGGTTGATTTTGCCTATGGCGCCAAGCTCATTTATACGTTGAATCTCATCCTGCCGGAGGGTTATGTCGTCGAAGAAGTGCCAAGAAACCTCAAGGTTAGTTTGCCGAATGATGACGGCGAGTTTCGCCGCCTTGTCCAAGTCGATGGCAATCTTCTCCTACTCAGCAGCCAAATTGTGATCCGTAAAAGTCGCTTTGCGCCGGAAGAGTACCAAGGCTTGCGTGAATTCTATGACCGTATCGTCGCCGCACACGCCGAACCAATCGTTCTGAAACGCGAGTCGATGAAGTTAGCGGAAAACGTAGCCTTAAAATGACGCTGACAAAATTTGAGGCAAAATAAAGCTCGTTTTACGCTAAACAATTTCATGGCCGGTATAAAATTTTCGTCTAAGAAAATTTTTGAGAAAAAACGCGACGTTTAATTGTCTTATGTTAGCAGGGGTAGGTGCAAATAAAAAATTCCACCAACCAACTTCGCGAGAGAAGAAAGAAAATGCCGAAAAATGACCTCGTGGGGACTTTCCACCAATTTGCCGGCTCCCCGCGGACATTTCGTTCGACTCAACTGAGCATCTTCCAAATGATGCGCCGAATTGTTTTGCTGATTGGCCTCGTGTTGCCATCGTTTTTATTTTCCCAACCCAAAATCAAATGGGGCGAAGTCGCGAAGGCCGATCTCGAAATGAAAACATTTCCGCAAGATACCAACGCCACGGCCGTCATTCTCAACGATATCGGCGAGGTGGCGTTTGATAATCGTTTCGAAATGGTTTTCAAACGGCATCGGCGCGTCAAGATTCTCACCAAAGCGGGTTTTGATTGGGGTACCGTCGGCGTGACGTATTACGCGAAAGAACAATTTCAGCGCGTCGCGGACGTCGAAGGGCACACGTTCAATCTCGCCGCGAACGGCGCCATTCGCAAAGACAAGCTGGATAAAAAATCGCTTTTTGATGAAAACGTTGACGGCACGTCTCGGCGAGCGCGCTTCACGCTGCCGGCGCTCGAACCCGGCAGTGTGATCGAGTATCGTTACACGATCAATTCCAAGCCCGGCGCTTTTCGTTTTCTGCGCGATTGGACGTTTCAAAACGCCGAGCCGACGCTGTGGAGCGAGTTTCGCGCGGATATTCCCGACGTCTTGAACTATGTGCGCGTGCAGCAGGGCCTGGTCGTGCTCGACGTCAATGAAACCGAAGCGACGCCTTGGCCGCCGACGAGCCAAACCACGGTATTTGCAAAATTGACGGCGGACGGCGCGATCGCGGGCCGTTTCATGTCGAGCGACGCGGGTTACAGCGGCCTTTCCGGCCGCCGCACGTTGCGCGATAAAAAAGCCGAGGATTATGTTCGCGACGGCTGGCTCAAAGATCTCGCCGGCGCCAAACTCGATTCCTGCAAAATCGGCAATCAGGATTCGACGCACCAAGCGTTGACGACGGAAGCGCATTTTTCGGCAGCCGATTACGCGCCAGTAGCCGGCGACAACATTTATTTCAATCCGCTGCTTTTTGGCCGCCAAAAAGAGAATCCGTTCAAGCGCCCGGCGCGCACGTTTCCGGTGGATTATGCCTATGCCTTCAAGCAGGCGTACACGCTGAATCTGACGCTGCCGGAGGGATACACAGTGCAGGAAACGCCGAAAAACCTGACGTTGGTCACGCCGAAAGAGGGCATTAAATTTCGCCGGGTGACGCTGGTTGACGGCAACAACGTGCAGGTTATGTATCAGCTCACGATTCGCAAACCGCACTTCGAGCCGATTGAGTATCCGGCGTTGCGTGAATTGTACGATCAAGTCGTGGCGGCGCAAGCCGAGCAAATTGTGTTGAAACGCGGGACGGCGGCGACAGCGGGCAAAGATGGCGCAAAATGAGTTGAACCGTTTTTTTCTCGCAAAATAGCGGGGAATTTGTGAAATAAATTTAGGAATAAATGCGCTGGCTCAATCCACTCAAGAGGTGCGCCGGTTATATCGGCGCCATGCTTACGCTCGCTTTGGCGAGGCCTGAACACATTTATTCGGCGGCCGGGCAAGATCACGAGTTCGCCGTCGTCAAAATGCCGGCCGAGTTGGCCAAAGAAGCTGATGCCGTCATGCGGCTCGACGCGCTTGATTTCATCGTCGAGGGGCCGGGCCGGGCCACCGAGCGCGTGCGGCAAGCCGTCACCATTCTCAACGCCAAGGGCCGCGACTACGGCAAAACCGGCGTCGGTTATGACAAATTTCATCAACTCTCTTATCTGCGCGGCTGGCTGTATGACGCCGACAGCCGCAAAATTCGCGAGCTGAAAAAAGCCGACACCAAAGATTACAGCGCGATTTCCGATTACTCGCTTTACGAAGACAGCCGCGTGCGCTTCGCCGAAATGTATCACGAGGTTTATCCTTACACCGTGGTTTATGAATATGAAGTGGTTTTCGCGGGCGTGATCAACTGGCCGTCGTGGTATCCTTATATGTCACGCCTGCCGGTCGAGCGCAGCCATTTTGAAATCAGCGCGCCGGCGGCGACGCCGATGCGTTATCATCTGCGCGACGTGTCACCGGCGCCGCAAATTCAGCAAGCCGGCGAGCGCAAAGTTTTGCGCTGGGAAGCGACGAATCTGCCCAAATGGGAGCGCGAGCCATATGGTCCGAAAGCGCCGCCGGTTATTCTGACCGCGCCCACGGCGTTCGAAATTGCCGATTACGCCGGCGACATGTCTTCTTGGGCCGCGTTTGGCAATTGGTTCTATCAGCTTTATCGGAATCGCACCACGTTGCCGCCGCCGGCGTTGTCCGAAGCGCAAAGCCTTTTTACCAACGGCGTCTCGCCGCAGGAAAAAGTACGCTTCCTGTACGAGCATCTGCAAGCCAAAACGCGCTACGTCAGCGTGCAGCTCGGCATCGGCGGCTGGCAGCCTTTTCCGGCCAGTTATGTTTATGAGCGCGGCTATGGCGATTGCAAAGCGCTCACGAATTACATGCTGGCCTTGCTGCAAGCGAGCGGCATGGAAGCTTATCCGGCGTTGATTCGCCATGGCGACGACGCGCCGGACGTGATCGCCGATTTTCCGAGCAATCAATTCAATCACGTGATTCTGTTCGTGCCGATGGCGCAAGACACGCTCTGGCTCGAATGCACCAGCCAAACGTCGCCGCTGGGCCATCTCGGCGCCGGCAATGAAAACCGCAACGTGCTCGTCGTCACGCCGAACGGCGGCAAGCTGCTGCGCACGCCGCGGAGCAAAGCCGCCGACAACCAGCAAATTCGCCGCGCCGTCGTCACGTTGGCTGAAACCGGCGACGCTGCGGCTGAAGTGCGGACGCGTTATACCGGCAATCAACAAGATCATGTCCGCTGGGCGTTGGCGAAGAGCACGCCGCGCGAGCGCGAAGGCTGGCTGCGCGAAGAAATCGAAGTGCCGTCGTTTCGATTGGTCAGCGCCGACTTTTCGGAAGTGGATGGCAAACGCCTCGAGATCACGCTGCCGGTCAAACTCGAGCTGCCGCGCTTTGCCTCACGCTCCGGCACGCGGCTTTTTCTGCGCCCGAATTTGATGGAACGTTGGCAGAACGTGCCGCCCGAAGTGAAAGAACGCCAGCAGCCGGTCGAGCTGGACTATGCGTTTCTCGACACCGACACGATTTCTTACCAACTGCCGGCCAATTTCATCATCGAAGCCGCGACGCCGGTCGTTGCGCTCGAAACTGCGTTTGGCAGCTACAAAGCCGCGACGACACAACGCGATAACACGCTCGAATATGTCCGCCGCTTGGAAATTCGCGAGACTCGCCTGCCAGCGGCGCAGTACGAAGCCTACCGCAAATTCATGGCCGACGTCGTGAAAGCCGACCACGCGCAAATCGTGCTGGTGCGCAAAATCAATTGACCCTTCCTCCTCCCTCGGGCGCCCCGCTCGCACACGGTGAGCCGGGGCGCCCGTTTTTATCCGCGTCATTGGTTTGTTCTGTTTATATTTTTTGCTATAAAATTACTTGAATGTATGCTTTATTTTCATTAGTATTGAATAAACGAGATTGGAAAGCGCAAAGATGAAAACATTATACAACATCGAGGTCAATCCGGCGTTAATGTGGGATTACGACTTTTCTCCGGCGCAAATGCAGGAAGAAAGCTTTTTAATTTGGTATCTTAGCCGTCTTCTCGATAGTGGGACGGCGACTGAAATTAAGCGCCTTCCCATTGAAGTCGTTGCTCGCTATTTGGACCATCTCACGATCTCCCGTCGGGTCCGCCGCTTTTGGGAATGGTACCTAAAAAAAACGTAGCCGGATACGGCCATGAATATTCTTTCGCCGTTTCAAGAAACGCTGCTCAAACATTTGGGGAACTCCTCGTTAAACGACATTTTCTTCCTAACCGGAGGAACCGCTCTGAGCGCTTTTTTCCTCCAACATCGCTATTCCGAAGATCTTGATTTTTTCACCGCTCAGCCCGAGCAAGTGCCGCAAGTCTTGCCGGTTCTTGAAAAAATTGCCCTACAGCTCGGTGTGAGAATAGAGATACGGCGCCAATTCAAGACTTTTCTGGAAGTCTTTCTGCATCGTCAAGACGGGGAAGTCATCAAATGTGACTTTGCGCAAGATTCGCCTTATCGCCTGCAGCCTAAAGCTCGTTCGGAAGAATTCGGCATTTTTTTGGATAGCGTCCTGGATATTTCGTGTAACAAGCTCTCAGCGCTTTTCGACCGTTCTGCCGCGAAAGATTTTGTTGATGTTTATTTTATCGATCGCGAGTTGTTTCGTTTCTCTGAGCTTTTACAAAACGCCAGGCAAAAGCATGTTGGCCTGGATAATTACTGGCTGGCAGTTTCTTTGCTAAAAGCTGAAGAATTGGGCCCGCTGCCGCGAATGATAAAACCGGTAACGATTGAAGAGCTTAAAAACTTTTTTTTAACACAGGCGAAAGAGTTAATGAAATAGCCGTTTGTATTTTAATCGGCGTCATCCGTTGTTGTGTCACGTTGTTGACTTTCCGGTTTTTCTTGTTTATATTTCGCCATTATCGTTATAAAGCCCCGATCTTGCTTTAATATTGAATCTTAATGGACTCAATCGGGGTTTGGTGTTTTAGGCCCAATAGAAAGAACTCCCGATGCTCGTTGGCCAAAATATCGTTCGCCGCGAAGGGCGAGAAAAAGTCACCGGCCGCGCGCCGTATGTCGATGACCTGCAATTCCCGAATATGCTGCACGGCAAAACCATTCGCAGCGCGGTGCCGCACGGCGTGATCCGCGAAATCAAATTCGATCCCGGCTTTGATTGGTCACGTATTATTGTTGCGGATTATCATGATATTCCCGGCAAAAACGTCGTGGCGCTGATTGAATATGACCAACCGCTTTTGGTTGAAAAAGAAGTTCGTCATCAGCAAGAACCCATCTTGTTGCTCGCCGCCGAGGATCGCGAGATATTGGAAGAGGCGGCGCAGCATATTGAAATCCTTTATGACGAAATTCCCGCGGTTTTGACGGTTGAAGAGTCGCTGGCCGGCAAACAAACGATCTACGGCGAGAATAACGTCTTCAAAGATATTTTGATTTCGCGCGGCGACCTCGCCGCCGGTTTTGCCGGCGCGGATTTCATCGTCAAAGGAATTTATCACACCGGCCATCAGGAACACATTTACATTGAAACGCAGGGCGTCATCGCCATTCCCGAAGACGACGGCGGCTCAAAAGCCCTTGCGGGCATCAAATTGATCGGCTCGATTCAATGCCCGTATTATGTTCACAAAGCGTTGAAAACCGCGTTCGCCTTGCCGGATGAAAAAGTTCGCGTCATTCAATCCACCACCGGCGGCGGCTTCGGCGGCAAAGAAGAATATCCGAGCGTCATCGCCGGACACGCGGCAGTGCTCGCGCGCAAAGCCGGTCGTCCGGTGAAAATGATTTACGATCGCGGCGAAGATATGGCCGCCACCACCAAACGCCATCCGGCCGTGATTCATCACAAAACCGGCGTCACCAAAGATGGAAAACTCGTTGCGGCGGAAATCGATATTGTGATGGACGGCGGCGCGTATTGCACGCTGAGCCCGGTCGTGGTTTCGCGCGCGTCGATTCATGCGCTCGGCCCGTACAATTGCCCAAATGTCAAAATTCGCGCGCGCAGCGTCGCAACCAACACCCCGCCGAACGGCGCGTTTCGCGGTTTCGGCGCGCCGCAAGTTTGCTTTGCGCACGAAATGCAAATGGAAAAAATCGCCAATACCATCGGCATGAACTCGCTCGAATTGCGGAAACGCAACATGCTGAAATTGGGCGATACCACCGTCACCGGCCAAACCCTCAAATACAGCGTTGGCTCCGAAGAAGTTTTGAATGTTGCCGTTGACGCTTCAAATTTTACCGTTCTGCACGAACGCAACAAACAACGGACAACAACCAACGGACGAGCACGCGGAATCGGTCTCTCCTTCTTCTTCCACGGCGCGGGCTTCACCGGCAGCGGCGAAATGATTATGAAAGCGATGGCCGGCGTTGAGTTGCTCCCGAACGGACACGTGCGCATTTTGACCGGCTCCACTGAAATCGGGCAGGGCACCAACACCATCTTTCCGCAAATCGTCGCCGAAGAACTCGGCTTGAGTTTGGAAGAAGTCGAAATGGAAGAAACCAATACGGCGAAAGTTCCGGACAGCGGCCCGACGGTCGCCTCGCGGACGTGTATGGTCGTTGGCCGCGTCATTCAACAGGCCGCGCAAGATTTGCGTGAACAGTTGGAAGAATTTGTCGCCGCACAATTGCGCCAACAACCGATTGAATTGCGTAATCAAGAATTTTTTGCCGGTGATCAACGTGTGATGTCTTTCGCCGAAGCCGCGCAAATGTATGCGGAACAAAAAGGCGCTTTGCAAGTCTTTCGCCGTTACGAGAGTCCGCCGGGCCATCAGTGGGATGACAAGCATTATGTCGGCGACGCGTATCCGGTTTACGGCTGGGGCTGTGATGTCGTCGAAGTGGAAGTCGATACGACAACGTATGAAGTCTTCGTCAAAAAAGTCGTAGCCGCCGCGGATGTCGGCAAAGCCATCAATCCGGTGTTGACGAAAGGCCAAATCGAAGGCGGCACGCTGCAAGCGCTCGGCTACGGCATGATGGAAGAAGTGATCATGAAAAACGGCAAAATGGCGAATGATCGCTTGACCAACTACATGCTGCCCACCTGCATGGATGCACCCGATATGGATGTCATTCTCATCGAGAAACCCTATCCGCACGGCCCGTTCGGTGCCAAGGGCGTCGGCGAGCTGCCGATGGACGGCGCCGCGCCGGCGTTGGCCGCGGCGATTTGCAATGCGCTTGATATCGAAATTACCGAGTTGCCGTTTACGCCGGAGCGGATCTTGAAAGCAGTTGAAATGAATTAAATCGTTTCCCGTAAATTACTCTTCCTCTCACTGGCTCTTTATCCACATTGCCAATTTCACTTCTTCAATCCTAAAATTCTGCTTGGAAAACGGGCAAATTTTTATTAAATTTAGATAGTTTATTTTAGAAAGCGCTCACAAGAATTTTTTAGCAAGACTGTTATCGCACAATGCGGGACAGTCGGCGTTACGTTTCTTCGGAGGTTTTTCCATGTCAGGTCATAATAAATGGGCCAAAATTAAACATAAAAAAGCTGCCACTGACGCAGCCAAAGGCCGCATTTACACGCGTCTCATCAAAGAAATCACGCTGGCGGCGCGCATGGGCGGCGGCGATGAAAACGGCAACCCGCGTTTGCGCAAAGCGATTCTCGATGCTAAAGCCGCCAACATGCCGGCGAGCAACGTCGAACGCGCGATTAAAAAAGGCACCGGCGAACTTGAGGGCGTGAGTTACGAAGAAGTGGCGTACGAAGGTTACGGTCCCGGCGGCGTCGCGATTATCGCGGAACTGATCACCGACAACAAGAATCGCGCCGTCTCGGAGATTCGCCACATTTTCTCCAAGCATGGCGGCAATCTCGCCTCGTCCGGCGCGGTGAGCTGGAAATTCGAGAAAAAAGGCCTCATCGCGGTGGCGCCCGAAGGTCGCAGCGAAGACGATCTGCTGATGCTCGCGCTTGACGCCGGCGCCGAAGATGTCAAATACGATCCGGAGTCAACAGAAATTCTCACCGCCACCAGTGATTTGGAAACGGTGAGAAGCGCTTTAGAGAAGCAAGGCCTGAAAATTGAAAAGGCCGAAGTCGGCTTGCACCCCAAAGACACCGTCAAAGTCGAAGGCAAAGAAGCCGAGCAGCTTCTGAAGCTTTTGGATGCGATTGAAGAAAACGAAGACATCCAAAAAGTTTATTCCAATGATGACATCGATGCCGAGGTGATGGCGCAGTTGAGCGAAGCCTAAATTCGGCGCGGATGCCAGCATGCACGAACGGCTGTTTTTGGGCGTCGACCCCGGCTTGACGCGAACCGGAGTTGGATTGATTGCGCTGCAGGATGGGCGCATTTCTTTTGCCGGTTCGAGAATGATCGCACCGTCGCCGGATCAGGCTTTGCACGAGCGGTTGCAGCAACTTTACGCCGGCCTGCAAACGTGTTTGCGCGAATGGCGTCCAGAAGTGATGGCGGTGGAAAATTTAATTTACGCGCGCAACGCCCAGGTGGCGCTCAAGCTCGGCCACGCACGCGGTGTTTTGCTGCTGGCGGCGGCGGAAAATAATTTGCCCGTGGTCGAATATGCGCCCCGCGAAGTGAAAATGGCGGTCACCGGCCACGGCGGCGCTTCAAAAGAGCAAATGCAACGCATGGTGCAAGCGGTGCTGGCGATGCCGGATTTGCCGGAAACGTATGATGTGGCGGACGCGCTGGCGTTGGCGATTTGTCACGCGCATCGGAGCCCCGACTCTTCTTTGCAAAAATTACAAAGGAAAATCGGGGACAAAAAACTATGATTGCGAAAATCTCCGGGCGTTTGCTGGAAAAATCTCCGACGCGAATTTTGATCGAAGTTGGTGGTATTGGCTACGAAATTCACATTCCATTATCCACGTTCGACAAGCTGGGGGCGGTTGGCGAAAACTTCAGCGTGTTTACCCATCTGCACGTTCGTGAAGAGGCGTTGCAACTTTTTGGTTTTGCCACCGCGCCGGAAAAGCAGCTCTTTCAGCATTTGCTCTCGGTCAGCGGCATCGGCCCCCGGCTGGCGCAGAGCATTCTCAGCGGCTGTTCGGTCGAGGCCTTCTGCCGCCACATTGCGCAAAATGAAACCTTCGTGCTCACGGAGATTCCGGGGATCGGCAAGAAAACGGCGGAGCGCCTGATTCTCGAATTGCGTGACCGGTTGGGGCGTTTGATGCCGGCGGCAAGCGCGGCCGCGCCAATTTCCAAAGCTTCAGCGATTCAGGAAGAAACCATTTTGGCGTTGGTCTCGTTGGGATATGCGCGATCATCCGCCGAGAAAGCGGTGGAGCAAGTCACGCGCGAAGCCGGCGAGCTGCCCGTTGAAGAATTGATCAAGCGCGCGCTGCGGTATATTTAAGAGGCGCGCCATTTTCAGTTTTGCCCCGATTCAAATGACAAATTTTTTCCATGGCTGAAAACATCCGCAAACCGGTTCGCAATCTCGACCCCGCGCCGTTGGAAGGCGAATTGGATTTTGATCGCAGTTTGCGCCCGACTTTGTTCGATGAATTTATCGGCCAGGATAAAATTAAAGACAATTTGCGCGTGTTTGTCGAAGCGGCGCGCGGCCGGGGCGAAGCGCTCGATCACGTTCTGCTTTACGGCCCGGCCGGCCTCGGCAAAACCACGCTGGCCTATATCATCGCCACCGCCATGGGCAAGCGGATCAAAGTCACCTCCGGGCCGGCACTGGAAAAAGCCGGCGATCTCGCCGGCCTGCTGACGAATCTCGGCGAAGGCGACGTTCTTTTTATCGATGAAATTCATCGTCTCAATCACGTGGTGGAAGAATATCTCTACCCGGCGATGGAAGATTTCAAATTGGATATCATCATCGACAAGGGCGCCAACGCCCGCTCGATTCAGCTGCGGCTGCCGAAATTTACTTTGATCGGCGCGACGACGCGCGCCGGTTTGTTGACGGCGCCGATGCGCGGGCGTTTCGGCGTGGTCATGCGCCTCGATTATTACTTGCCCGAGCAGCTTTGCGCAATCGTCAATCGCTCGGCAAAACTGTTGAGCGTTGAAATTTTGCCGGCGGCGGCGATGGAAATCGCGCGGCGGTCGCGCGGCACCCCGCGCGTCGCGAATCGTTTGCTCCGCCGCGTGCGTGACTTCGCCCAAATCGATGGCAAGAAAAACGTCGACCCTGCGCT
>Ga0247727_10010085_pt1 | contig 16837 bp, 17 predicted proteins | sample WisWelCaveWW1625_FD_202498 | JGI IMG/M metagenome (GOLD analysis project Ga0247727, IMG submission 202498) | Biofilm microbial communities from Wishing Well Cave, Virginia, United States - WW16-25 | ecosystem: Environmental > Aquatic > Deep subsurface > Groundwater > Cave microbial mat | place...
GAAGAAACGGCTATGGCTTCTATCATGTCCACCCATCCATGAGCCTTCCAATCTTTAAAAATAGTTGGTTTATCGGGGAAATACTGATTAGGAATTGAGATAAAGCCTGTCGATAATATTTTTTTGTATGGGTCAATTACATTTTCCACCAATGCCCCGATGGCAAAAAAAGGTTTTACGATGGAACCTGGAGTATAAAGTCCTGAAACAGTTCTGTCTAAGAAAATCATTCTCTTATCAGTAAGATAGCTTTCGATGCTTTGCGCATCCTCTCCTAAGGACAAAATCTCAGAATCATATTCCGGGAAACTGACAGAAGCTAAGATCTCGCCGTTTGAAACATTCATCAGTACTCCAGCGCCACCAGAAAAAAAATTAGTCCCCGATAATTTTTTGATTAAATCAAATAATTCTTTTTGAATGCGCGAATCTATCGTCGTTGTCAGATCCATCCCGCGCACAGGAGCATTTACAATGTTTTCCGAATGAACCACTCTTCGAGCGTCTATCTCGACTATTTTTTCTCCGTTTTCTCCTTTTAGTATTTTATTGTATTCTTTTTCTAGTCCATCTTTTCCCACAAATTCCATCTGCCAATAATTTCCCTTGCTATCCTGCATCGGGTAACTCACATATCCTACGGTATGCGAAAACCCGGGAGATAAATACGCGCGGACGACACCTGAAGAATCCTCTTCCTTCTTGTTCCAAGCAAGTTCTAATTTATTTCTGTCATAGATAATTCCCCTATCGCTAAAGAGTATCTGTTTTTCTAAGACATTATTCTGGCTTCTATCTAAGTATGCTTCTCCTTTTTGTATTTGAAGATAGCTCAATCTAGCGGAGAATGTAAACAGAAATAATAGAAAAAAAGCACCGACGAGAAAGATGGTCTTCTTAGAAATCGGTTTTTCTATTCTACCTTCGAATTGTTGCAGATCGAAATTTTGTAAATTCTTTGAATCAAGAAATATCTCGTCGGGCTCCACGAGAAAATCGGAGTCTCTGATTCTCTTTCTTTGTAGTATGTTTCTGATCATTTTATTCTGAAACTCTAACTTTCTTTTTAATTAATTCTATTACCAAGAAAACTGCCAGAGAAACAATAAAAGAAACGAAAAAGACACCAAGGTACCTTGATTCTCCTACCCCATATAATAAATCCAAAAGGAAAAATAAAACTACGCCTTCCCAAAAAAAAGAGAAATAAACCATTGCTAAAATAGCTATGAGAGCAGACAGCCAGAGCGGCATGTAGAGTATCGAAAATAATAGTGCTATGGACGCCAAAATTCGAAGTAACATAGCTCTATTTTACACGCTTGGACTAAAAATACAAACCCATTTAATAAAGTATTTTATTAAAGATAAATCTTAAAATAGAAAAAATTATGACAATTAAAATGCCGTAGAAGATTAGCCTATCGCCAGTAATTATTGAAAAGATAGAGAGTAAAAATAATTTTATCTGTTTGAACGGTTTTAGAAAAGGACTTTCTGTTTTACTTTCTTCTGATCCGGCTTTATTGTCTTCTAAAACTTTTATTTCATTCCTAACTTTTTCTATTTTTAGATCTGTTACAATTCTTTTACCTTCCCGAACTTTTTCTAGACTATTAGTGATCGAAATCATCGGTTTACTTATAAATTCAGGTGTTTTTTCTAAAATCGTATCTTTTATACTCAAGATGGACGTAGAACTGGTATTTTCAGTTTCATTTTCAAGTGTTGCTCTTGTCTCAGGAATTATTTTTTTAGATACAGTTTGTGAATTTTTTTCTGTTTCATCTTCCGCCAAATCAGCTTCTTTGTAAATTCCTTTTGATACAAAAAATCTAGCATTTTCGATCCTTCCAAATATCTTATGACTTCCAGCTGTTACCGTCCAATCTATGGAAACATCCTCCGCTCCTCTTTGGGGAATGATAAAATCTTTTTTGCCTAGTAAAACTGTTTCGTCGAAAAACATGACAGTTCCAGACAATTCTCTGCTGTCAGGATTAAAAATAAAAGTATAGATTTTGACTTTATCTCCTTCTTCAAACGACTCTTTGGAAAACCAAATATTCCCTGAAACAAAGCCAGTGCCCGAACTCTCTGCAAACACATCAAATGCTCCAAACAAAGAAAATATCAAGAGCAACAAGACTGTAAATTTTTTCATACTTATATACATCATTATATTAGTATTTAATACACCTCTTGATTATAACATCTTTCACAATAAACAATTTCCGGCCTCTCCGGCGCGTAGGAAGTTTCAAACCCATTTTGGCAGCCATCCTTCATACATTTTCGATGCCAGAGCATTAGAGGGTTTCTTAGGGCAAGCCGTCTTTTATACCTTTCGTCTTGATGAACTCTGGGAATAGGTATATTCATGCGTCGATAGAATTGAAGCTCAAAAGACGTTATTTTAAAAGGTTTTTTGGTGATAGTACATTCTAAAACTTCGTTTAGAATAGAATCATCCACGTCTTTTATATCATCTGGAAGGTCTTCTGCTTTTTTTGTGATATTATACTTACTTTCTATTTTTTCTTTCCAATTATAACCCTTCTCAATTATTTCTTTTTCTGATAGTGGGTATAAATCATTTATGAGCGTTTCGTTATAACCGAACGGAGAAAATTCAAACGGAAAAAATTCTCCATATTTGTAAACATTTCCTTTTTTATCTATATAGGGATTCTTTTCCATATCAGCTATTATTTGTATTCTAAGTTTGTCGAAGGATTCTTTTTTGTATTGTTTGTTTAAAATGCAATATTGCTTTGATTTAAGCCCAATACAGCCAAAAATATTACTCGAAGATTGGCAAAGGTCAGAGTATTCCACCTCACTCATTGCTAAACCACCATTAATTATGAATTTAATATTGGAACTCTGGCCGGAACCTCCGGAGGCATGTTCGTAGATCAATTCACCGACATCCATATGACAAATATCCATGGAGTTTTTCGTTTTCAAGCATCTGTGAACAAATTTAGTATCCTCTAGGTCATAGGCATTGAAAGCGAAAAAGGTATTTTTGCAATTTCGAAGTTCGTCACCCGTCACATTGGTGCAATTTGTGATTTTAGAATATTTCCTGGGAAGCTGGAGAGAGAACCCCCAAAATTTATTGAGGGTTTCTTCTTTAAACCTGTAACTTCCCAGATTTAGCTTTTTTAATTTTTCAAAATATTCTTCCCTGGTATACTGTTCGTTCCAGATACAATATCTTTTATTTCTCAAATTCACACAACCGAAACAATCACTACAATTCCCGCAATCCAAGGTAAAGTTGCAATCAATGCAGCTAGAAGACCAGTAAGCATACTGGCAATTGTAATTTTTCACCCCGCCCATGTTTTCGTATATCAATTCGCTTTCTACGGTATTGTAAGAATCAAAAACTATTTTGGAACGATCGATGTTTTTCGAATAAAAAACATCCTCTGAATTTATCACCGAGTAGGCTAGAAAAACATCCTTGACGTCTTTGACCAAATTGGTGTATTCGGTATCCAGGCAATCTCCTATCTGCACCAATGCCTGCCGTGGCACTTTCAAAAATAATTCCTTCCATTGCTCGAAGAAAGGTTGTTTGGGATTATAGTCTTGGGCGTATTCAAGAGGATCCCAAGAATCGCCTTTCCAACATTCTGTGCAATACACGGGAAATGAAACTCCGGTATCATATATGGATATCATCCTCTTCTGGCATAGATCGCATGTGCGTTTATATAATGAGCGTTCATTGCGCCAACAGAAACGTCTAGTAAGCCTGCATTCCGGGCAAAAAGTCGGCGGAGGAACTTTTATTTTTTCGTAAAATTTAAAATCTTCAGATTCAACAGTAAAATCCTTCTTGCAATTTTGGCATTGTTTAGCTTGACTTAACATACATAAATTATATAACTTGTTTTAGATACAATCAAATTTAGCATTAGTAGACGGTCGTCTGTTATTGCTAAAATCATTTTTCTTTACTATTTCTGGATAATCTGCCTGACGATTTTACCATCCTCGATATATATAATACGATTGCAGTATTTGGAATATTCTTCTTCATGAGTCACCATCACGATGGTCTGCCCCTTGCTGTGCAAATCTTTAAAAAGTTCTATGACTGACTGTCCCGAAACACTGTCTAGATTGGCTGTCGGTTCGTCGGCAAATAAAATTTTAGGATTATGCGCCACTGCCCGCGCGATGGAAACTCTCTGTTGTTCTCCACCGGAAAGCTGGCTTGGTTTGTTGCTGATTCTGTGTGAAAGGCCGACCCTCGACAAGACATTCATAGCAATATTTTTTGCCTCTGAAAAAGATTTACCTTGCATCAAAAGCGGAATCATTACATTCTCACCCGCAGAGAGTTCTGGGATAAGCGCGTAATCTTGAAAAACATATCCAAAGGTAGAGAGCCTGAGGTTTGTTCTTTCTTCGGTCGATAGTTTTTCAGCATTGATACCATTTAAAATAATTTCTCCCGAAGTCGGATGATCTAAAAGTCCTATCTGATACATTAAAGTGGATTTGCCAGCGCCAGACTTTCCCATGATACCCAAGAACTCGCCCTCTTTGACATCCAAATCAATACCTCGCAAAACTGTCGTTTCTAGGTCCTTGGTCTTATATGATTTATGTAAATTTTTTATGCTAATCATTTTTTTTATTTTCTATTTTCCCAGTATACTATCTAGTGTATTTTTCTTTACTATTCTTCTAGCCGGAATGTAGCCTGCGATAATGGTAACGAAAAGAAGTAAGAAGAATTTAAACATTGTGCCACCTACGGGCGCTACCAATATGCCGTCTGAAAATGGAAAATCAAGTGGATGCGCCAAGAAAAAGGGTACAAGTAAACCATATACAATTGAAAGTCCCAATAATCCTCCCAGAGTTGCATAAAAAATCGATTGAATAATGTAAGAAATTTCTATCGCTTTTTCTTTTATTCCTATACCTTTCATAATGCCAATATATTTCCTTCTGGTTACGGCATTAATGAAAATGACGATAAAAATAGTGATCGAGGCAACCACTATGCCGACAAGTCCAATGACGTTTCCTAAAAGTCCGAATGCTAAACTAATCTGATTTAAAAAATCTGGGATAGCTTCTATGTTTGTTTGAATCTTCCCATTTTCCGCAAAACCAACTTTTACTAAATTATCTTTAAGTTGGTCGACTGATATAAAAGAATCTTGCGAAATTTTAACCGATATTTCGTTACCGTTTCGTATCGGCCTATCCACCATTTTCCAAAAATCTTCTTTTGTCAAAAAACTTCGAAGCGATACCTCGCCCACCTTTGAATCTACGATTCCTTTAACGATGAAGGTTTTCGTATTGCCACTAACAGTGACTTTCACTTCTTCACCTGGGAAAACTCCCTCCAAAGAGGCAAAAGTGTCGCCGAAATCTGAAGAATAACGGTAAAGCAGATTGGCTCCCAACAAAACATATCCGCTCTCTTTTTCATCTAGGTATTCCCCTTCTACTACGTATTTAGATAAATTGGAAAGCTCGTTTTCTCCTAATACGTCTATACCCGTGACTTGAGTAACAGCTAAGTCAGGCAAAACACTGAAGTCTCGCCTGGTTTTAAAATTGGCTTCTACTTGACCATTCTCAATGTATCGAACGCTGATATTTGAAATGCCTGGCATTTTTTGCAAAGTGCTTTCCAGTGAATGAGTGTTCTTGATATCTTTTTCCCCGGCAATAGTTTTAATAATCACATCTCCTGTATATTGTTCTTTGTTGGCTATATTGCCGCCTTCAATAAGACCCACTAATATACCAGAGACAACTACAAGATTGAGAAATGTCAGCATCATTATAAACACTATCAACATAGTAGTTGATTTGTTTGAACCTTTTATTTGTCTGTATGCCAGAAACCAACCCACTCGGATGATGTTTCCAATTTTTTTTATTCTAGTTACATCCTCTTTCATTATTTATTCGTACTTTATTCCGAAGAAACTATTTGCTCTCCTTCGGTAAGTCCTGTAAGAACTTCGGCCATACTATCAGAACCAGTAAGTCCAAGCGTTATTTCCCTTTTCTCTGTGCCACCGTCCGGAGACAACACTAGCACAAAATTCTTGTCGCCTTCTTTTTTAACTAAATAAGAAGGAAGGGCTAAGACATCGGTCGCCTCATTTAAAATTATAACACCACTGGCGCTCATACCTGTTTTTATCCTGGGGTCAAATCTCAATTCCACAAAAGCTTCATATACCGGTACTCCATCCAGAACTGTTTCGCGCGAATTTATGGTTTTTAGAATTCCAGAAAATTCTTCACCTTTAAATGCATCGAAGGCAAGCTGGACCGAGCCGCTCGCTGGAAGTTTAGAAACATCAAGTTCAGAAACTTGAAGCACCACTTCTAAATTGCCTTCACCTAAAATTGAAATAATTCTTTCTCCCACGCCAGCATTTTCTCCAACTTCCTTCTCGATGTTCGTTACCAATCCTGTAAACGGAGCATAAATCGTATTTTTTTTGATTTCTGCTTTTATTTTTTGAATTTCCGCTTCAGCCACTGATAGCCCGTCGCCTTCTTTGCTCAAAAGCAAGTCATATTCCGACATGGCGTCTTTTATCTTCAAATCTTTGTCATTTTTAGCTTCAACATAAGCATTGTAATTTGCCAAATACGAGGTGCTGGATTTATTCGGAATCTCTAAATACCAAATAGTATCTGCGTAATCTTCTAAGTTGTCAGGAAAAGAAATATACAATCCTTTTGTACCAAGAGGCGTTGGTTTTTCTTTATCTATCAGACGGCTTGTCTTTTCTAAACCAAAAGTGCGGAGCGTAAAATCATCAACACTTGGGTCCTCTCTGCTTATGATTACTTTGTAAGTTCCTTCCTCTCCATTATACATACCCGTGATTGCAGGAGTCGTCGCAATGTAAGTGTTTGATGTGGGAGTCAGCTCTAAATCTAGAGTCATCAGACTTCTGTAGACATTAGTAACTTTCTCGTTTTCTTGAGACGTGATTTGTTCCAATTTATCCTTCGCGTATTTCAAATCTATGTCAAAAGTCTTTGAGTTCGCCTCTTTAATTCGAAGATCTGCTATAAGGTCGTCTACTTCAAGCTGGGCAAGTATTTGCCTTTCGCTGACAAGCTCGTTGTTTGCGACGTAAATTTTAGAAAGCCTGCCAGAGACCGCGAAGCCGAGATCGGCTTTTGCGCTTGTCTCTACTTTGCCAGAAAGCGCTACTGTTTCTTTGATGTCTGCCCTTTCTACCGTGTAGCTCTCTACCATGCCATTGTTACTCTTAAATACAAGGGCGGCCAGAATGATCAAGATACACAACGAGATTAAGATATATTTTCTCTTTTTTATAAAACCCCCTATTTTAGTTATCATAAATTCCTATATTAACACAAAAATTTTATGTTGCAATTTTGCTTACTTTGTCGTATCCCAATTCTTTTGCCCGAGCGACAGACTTTTTCAGGAAATAAATCCAATGGTCGGCATCTTTGTTTTGGTTCCTAGATTCCCAGTTTGAAAATATTTCCGGAACAGTCTTCCAAACCAAGCTTAATTTTTCATGTTCTTCCAATTTAACGGGCTTTAAGTCGGTACTCTTTAATATAACCAAGTAACAAGTTGTGTGGGCTACACGGTTAACATTCTTTAGAGGATTGTGATAGTGCGCTAAAGCTTCTGCTATCTTTTCGACATATAAAAAATCATAAAGTCCACCCTCTTCCTCTACTTCTCTTAAGATACCTTCTTTTGTGTCTTCTCCCTTTTCCACCCCTCCAGAAAAAAGCCACAGGTTTCCATCTGGTAATTTTCCTACCGCATATTTTTGACTCACCGGATCAAAAACGACAGCGCAGCCGCCATCTCTTCGCTCCTCATTATCCCTTTTAATCCCAAACTCTAAAACATCTTTCATGGTGTCTATTTTATTTATATATTTAAAATCATAGCACATTATATTTATAAAGAAAAAACCTGACTAATCCAAAATCTTTTGGTATAATTTTATTATGAAAAGATTTTACATAACCGGTGTTTCAGGTACAGGCAAATCCACCGTGGCCGAAAAGTTGAGAGAAAAAGGAATTTCTACGATTGACTTAGATGAGATAGACGGGTTGTGTCATTGGGAAAATAAAAATACTAAAGAAATTACCAATTGGTATTCTGGAATAGGTACTGATTTTTTTGAATCTAATCAATATGTCTGTGACAAAGACAAGCTTATTACTTTAATGAATAAAGGTGGTAATGTAATTGTGGTTTTTGGAGTAGCTGACAATTTTTCTGATCTGTCATATTTGTTTGATAAAATTTTACTTTTTCATTGTGATAAGGAAGTTTTTATTAAAAGGATCCAAAACAGAACCAATCATGATTTCGGAAAACATCAATAAGAACAGAAAATGATACTTAGTTGGTATAAGGATTTCGAGAAAGAGATGCTGAATAAAGGCGCTATTTTGATAGACGCAAATAAACCACTGAATATGGTTGTAAACAAAGTTCTAGAACAAATAAAACCCTAGTAGGTGTCAAAGCGGTGGTTTTATAAAATAAAAATCATAAGATTTCCGCATATGCTGAAATCTTATGCACAATAAAGAAGAAGAAAAAGATCTTAAAAACACGTTTGTTTTGAGATCTACAAAATATTACTCCGTAATTTCGAGTTTTCGTTCTCTAAACGAATCAAAGGAAAACTTTCCCGCGCCCAAAAGAGATAAGGAAAGAGCAGCCATGGCAAGCCCCATGTCTCGAACACCCGTAGCTGTTAATCCGATCGAGAAAGCGATGCTAAATAAATGAATGGACAACAACAAGGCCACTATGTTTGTGCGTACACCAAACAAGAGCAATATAGCGCCTACAATTTCTAAAGTTCCATTTGCGTATATCAGATGAACTTGCGATACAGGAAGCATAGAAGTAAAGTCTGGAAGAAAACTAATCCATCTCGCCGAATCCTGCAACTGATTGATGCCAAACCAAATAAAAACAAAGGCCAAACCAAAACGAAGTACAAGCGGAGCAAATTTATTTAAACATTCAAAATATTTCATATGTTTATTTTTTTAGAATACCAATTTTAAAACTAACAAGTATATTTTCTGGTTTAGTCTGCCCCTGATGCTGTCCATAGAAATTCTTTGTACCATCTTTCCCGCAAATTCCTTTTATGGCATCAGGTCCTCCAGGATGGCGAACAATCCAAGATGTGAGATCATATACGCCATCACCTACCACAGACCAGCAACTAGCACTAGAATTATGTTGTACCACCTCTGATACCGCGTAAACCGTCTGGCTTACAGGTTTCGAAGAGGGTTGTACATTTGGTTGGATTGGAGAAGATACAGTGGTTGATTCGTTAACGATTGATTTTTCTGTGGGTTGTTCTGCTTTTTGTTTGATGTTATCTTTTTTAGTAAAAAAATAGACACCCAAAGAAATAAACACCACTACGACAACAACCCCCCGTAATTATTTTTACTTTTTGCATACCAATAATAATAACATGTTTTTCAAAAACCCAAAATTATCTACAAGTATCATCTCTTATACTGGGAGATTTTATTGTAATTCCCATAGTGTTTTCTATGACTTTTTCAACCAAATTATTAGGTGTCTCTGGTCTGATAATTACGTAATCTCCTGTTTCTAGGGTAATGGGTTCGCCCGCAATGTTTCCCTCTATTTTTCCCCTTATTATCAAAGTACGTTCGGTGGATTTGTTAAGCACTTTGGATTTATGAGAAGGATTACTGTTTTTAGTAAAAGCCCAATACTTCATTTCAAAATTATTAGTTTTTTCAAGGTCTCCATTTTTTAAACCATCGATATTACCGAACAACCATACAGAATCGATTAAGTCGGGCTGGCCATTTTCTATAAACTCCACCAGATCTTTTCCTGTTTTACCTTTTTTATATTTCAACCCACCCTGCTTGACAGAAAAATTGTAAATCCCTACACCGATCAAAGACAGGACTGCCCCGACCAAGAATAAAGTGGTCAATTTTTCGGACAAGAAATAATAAGCCCAGATGAAGGTAGTAAATGGTTGCACGTACAAAATCATCGAGGCTATTACCGGATTTGCCTTTTTTATTATTATTTGACTAATTAAATAACAAATAGCGGTGGCGAAAACAGCCACGAATGCCAAAGCAAAATAAGCTTTCAAAGAAACCCCCTGCCACCAATATGGATGTTTGAACAAATCATAAATGGACAGAAAACAAGTTAAAAATGCGGTGGTGAAAATAAAATAATTATTAATCTGCATCGGCGTATAATCCGATTGAAGCCTTTTGGACAAAACCCAATACAAAGAGATGGAAAGCATGGCGACGAAAATAATTAAATTACCACCCAGTGTGCTACCCGCCATACTGCTCGATAAGAGAGGCAACAAAACTATCAACATCGCCCCGGCGAATCCTATCAAGATCCCTGTTATTTTTCTAACATTAGATCTTTCTTTTAAAAGGTAAAAAGAAAAGACTGCCGTGACGATGGGCACAGCGGTGTAGATCATTTGACCGATGTTGGCGGTAGTGTATTTGATACCGAAAGAAAACAATATCACATTAATGGAAGCCAGTAGTGACAACAATATTATTTTAGAATCCTTTTTACTAAAAGTTGGCAGATGTTTCAGAGAAAATGGCACCAAAAAAACAGTGGCTATCAAAAACCTCAGAAAAGTAAAACTAAAAGAAGGAATTTCAACCAACGCTATTTTACCAAAAACTCCGGCCCCACCTCCTAAAACAGCCGCGAGAAACACTAGCAAAAGCACATACAGATTACTTTTCTTTTCGTCCTGCATTTTTGGTTAGAATTAGTTTCAAGCGCCGATTTCGTTAAATGTAACGCCCCTAGGTAAAGCAAATTTATCTAAATTCACTGTCCAAGCTACACAATTATAATCTCCGATTTGTTCCGCGTTCCAAGAATATGTGCTACTGGTGTTTGCTTTCGTGTCGCCCGTCCCTGTTTTTTCAACTTTCATTTTGAAACCCATGTTCGGCAAAGCCGAAGACCAAGTGTAAGAGTATCCTTCTCGGAAGATAAAAGAAGTATCCATTTTTCTCCCTTCCGCGATGATAGTAAAATCCCCCCTTAGCCTATCTCTATCGATATACACCGTGCCGCTATTGTCCATATCGCCCAGAGCTTGCTTCACTTCGCATTTATAGGAACCACTACCATTTTTTATAAATTCACTGAAAGCCATTTTCTTTACGCTTGGCTCTTTTTTCACTGGAGCAATCCCTTCATCATTATTTACAGCATCACTCGTTTCTTCATTAGTATTGTCATTTTCTTCAATGACATTATTGTTCTCTTCGCTTATAACGATGTCTCCCATAACACTTTCCGTCTTGTCTTCGTTTAAATTCAAAGCGAAGTATCCACCAACTATCACCGCACCCGCTACCACTACTCCCAAGATTGTTTTCCACATAACTTTATATTTTTATATAACCAATAATGCCACTCATTGTAACACAGACTTTATTTTTTAACCTAATTTATAATTTTTCTTATTTCTTTAATTAGAAATTCCCTCGCGTCGCCTGAAAAATCATGATCTCCATCGACGGAAATTATTTTGATTTTTGGATTCAAATTTTTCAAATCAACCGGTAAGAGCCTGTTATCCTGTTTGGCCGTTATGGCAATAATTTCATTATGCTCCGCCAGTTTGTTATATTCCTCGAATGGTTTTACCGCTATCCGCTCAGTCCAATACTCCTTAGGGACAATTCTGATAAATCCCCCAGTCCCAGGTAGTCTGGAAGTGCCTTCTAAATCAATCACATTTCCGGGTCTGGTACGATATCTTTCTAAACTACGTTCTATATCCATTTTAAAAGGAGGTGCCAGAAAAATTATCTTTCTGATTCCTTTTAGCCTGGCCAGCGCAGCGATCAATGTTCCTTGTGAATGGCCAATCAAATCTATGACGGCTTCGGGATTCTTAGAACGTGTTTCGGCAAGAACTTCCTGCAACCTTTTAACTTGAGTAGAAAAAGGATAAACGGTCAGTGTTCCATTTATCTCATCCACGTCGTTATAGTCGAAAAGTACGGACTCAATTTCCGGGAAAGCATCCGCTATGTCACTCAGAAGTCCGTTGTCGTCCTTCCGAACCCCAAACCCATGCGAATATATGATGATGTGTTTCTTTTTTGATTGCATTTATTTATTACTCTCTGACCCCTTCATAAAAACTTCCGTTTAATAAGGTCTAACCCCTAAAGTGCTTGCATCAAAATGTTAAATCTATGAGCAATGCTGGGGGGGAAGGAATCGGACCTTCATACTAAGCTTCAAAGGCTTATGTCCTACCGTTAGACGACCCCCCAAGATGTGTTTACTGGCTAACTTTATCATCTTTACTCATTATCTTCACTAGCGCAAGCTCAAGAGGAAGTTCAGAGATAAATGCCCTGTCAATGTCGCTATAGGCCTCGAGTAGGACAGCAAGCGCGGGAGAACGAAGCATGCCATCTTTGTCACTCCTTACCAAGCCCCTCAAAAATTCTAAATCTTCCTCTCCAAAATTCCCCGCCATTTCTTTTTCTAATTTTGGCGCGTATTTCAAAATGACCGCCATACGAAACTTTTCTATGATGAGCTTTGAGTAAAGTTTCATATCTAAATTGAGCTCTGCTGCTTCCTTCACAACTAAAATCCCGTCTTCCAAATTTTTCGAAGCGATAGCCGAAATAAAATTATTCACCAAAATAGTTCTCGGCGCGCCAGTTATTTTCTCTACGTCTTCTCTAGTCACTTTTCTTCCTTTTTTATTTTTACCTTCTTCTTGGCTGTAAAAATTTAAGACCTTTTGCAAAGTTCCTAGAGCGTCGCGGAAAGAACCGTCTCCCAATATCGCTATCAATTCCGCCCCGCCACCGTCTAATTCAAAACCTTCTTTTTTAGCAACATCCAAAACCATATTTTTAGAAATGATGTTTGAGGCTTTCCTGAAAGTAAAAACCTGGCAGCGAGATATTATAGTCTCCGGCACCTTGTGCACTTCGGTGGTAGCTAAAATAAAAATGACATGCTTCGGGGGTTCCTCCAGGGTCTTCAGGAGCGCGCCCCAAGCGTCTTTAGAGAGCATATGCACCTCGTCTATGATGTAGACCTTGTATTTCGAATCAAAAGGCAGAACTCGCGCTCCGTCACGGAGTGCTCTGATGTCTTCTATTCCTCTATTTGAAGCGGCGTCTATCTCGTATAAATCATTTTCTGAAACTCCTATTTCTTTGGCAAAAATCCTGGCTACTGAGGTCTTGCCTATGCCTCGCGAACCGACAAATAAATATGCATGCGAAACTTTGTTTGTCTTTACAGAACTCTCCAATACATCCACAATGTGGTCCTGTCCTATGACCTCAGAGAAGCTTTGAGGCCGGTATTTACGATATAGCGCTAAATCATGCATGTTTTAACTATATCAAATTTGTTTCAAAAAATCATTAATTATCTCTCCCACCTCTTTCGCATTTTTTGTCTCCATCAACTTCACACGCAACTCTTTCGCGCCTTCAAAACCATTCGCATAAGCTTTGTAATGTTTCTTCATGATGGCGAAATTTTTATGTTTGCCAAGAAGTTTTTCAAAGAGCTTTGTGTGTTCTACAAGAACTTTTAATTTTTTTTCTATAAAACTCCGTCCCTTAAAATTTTCCATTCCTGCGCCCTTCCCAGAGTACTGGGTGGAACCCTCGGAAGTGTAAAATTTCAAGGGACTTCGTTTTGAAAAAAGCCACGGATTGCCGAAAATCGCGCGACCAAGCATTACTCCGTCACAACCATACTCTGCACATTTACGTTTTCCATCTTCTAAGTCTAAGACATCTCCATTGCCGATGATCAGAGTTTCTTTTTTCATACGATCCCTGATATTTACGATTTCTTTCATTGTCTCCCAATGCGCCCCAACCTTGGACATCTCTTTGACCGTACGAAGATGAACAGTTAAAATCGCTGGTTCAGCCTCTAAAAGTGATGGAATCCAAGTATCTATTTCCATTTTGTTAAACCCAATTCTGGTTTTGACGGAAACCGGAATATCTCCTGCCCCCCTTTTTGCAGCCAGAATTATTTCTTTGGCCAATTCTGGGGTCCTGATTAGAGCCGAGCAGGAATTTTGATTTAAAACTTTTTTTACTGGACAACCCATGTTTATATCTACGCCATCAAAGCCGAGTTTTTGACAGAGCGCCGAAGCCTTTTGAATATTGTCCGGATTTGATCCAAATATCTGCGCCACGATCGGATGTTCTTTTTTGGAAAATTTTAAATCTATGAGAAGTTTCTCTCTAACTTTCGGATGCGCTAGACCGTCAGCCGAAACAAATTCAGTCCAAGATACATCCGGCTTGCCATACTTAGCTATAATTTGTCTGAAGACGCAATCCGTCACGTCCGCCATCGGCGCCAGGCAAAAAATCGGCTTCTTTAATTTTGTCCAAAAATTATTCATAAAAAAACCCAGCCAGCGCTTTAGGCGCTGGCTGGTAAATCGTCTTCTTCTAAAAGAGAACTCTGCCCTCTTTCTTCTTTTATAATCGAAACAATTTCGTCACAATGTTTTCTGAAATTCTCAAGTCCATCAAAAGTTTCTATGGTTCTTTTTCCTGCTATCTTGGAAACAACTTTGAAATTGTTATTTTCATATTCATGATCACTCGCGAAGGTAAGGTAGTTTTTGTTTTTGGGAATAATGTGAACCTTGTAATTTTTATTTACATAACCAATAATTTTATTCAAGTAACTTTCATTGCTTATCAAGTTGGATTTAAAAGTTCCTTGAAACAAAGATCCTGTACGAGAATTTTTTATATTGAAATAAGAAGTATAACCAGCCTGTAATTTCTGCATAAACTTAGCTATCCCTCCGTCAATAAGCTGTTGTAAAATAAAATGAAAATGATTTGGATTTAAACAATACGCCACAATTGAAACCAATGGCTTAGATAATATTTTATGTTCTTGTTCCCGAGATAATTTTTTAAAATCTTTCAAACTCCCGATTACTTCAATCTGATTAAAGTTAATCATCCCTTCGACAAAACGGCTGATATCTTCCTTGCTTCTAAAAATATCACGCTTGTCCACGCCACGATTATATATATGGTAATGTTCTTTTGTAATTAGTGGCTTTTTTCTCATTATTAAATCTTAACACCAAAAGATTACAAAAACCAGCGCCTAAAGCGCTGGCTGGGAATTTTCTCTCGTTTTTTATTCGTTTCTGTTGTTTTTGAACAAATTCCAACTAATCAATAAGGTGGGCAAGGAAAGAACATAAGAGAAAAGTAACGCCTTGGTTGGTCCAAATTTGTCGGCAAATATTCCAAGAATAACAGCAAATATTCCAAAGGCGATGTTCCCCATGAATGAATTAACCGAGCCGAGAGTGGCTCTTTGTTCATCCGTAAATTCTTTTTGCATTAATTTACTTCTTGCCACGGTATTAGTCCCATGAAAAATTGATGTAGTGGACAAAAGAACAGGAGAAATTATGCTTGCGAATGCCACAGAACCGATGTTGATGATTTTTCCATAGACACTTGCGATAAGCATCAATCTAAAAGCTCCGAATTTTTTTATAAATTTGCCACTATACCAATGACTTGCAGCCGACAAAATATTTGAAAGTACTGTAGAAAAACCAACAGCCCACAATGGCCAGAGAGTATTAACGAATGTCGCTCTGAATTGAAAAGTTGATTCACCAATTGCGGTATTAGCAATACTAGTAATACTCAACAATCTTAATTTTCTGTTACTCCATATTACTTTTATAGCAGAAATTAAATGTGAATAAATATTACTACTTTGAGCACTACGCCTCATAGGTTCAACTACATAAAAAGAAATAATCAAGCACATTATTTGCGGTATAACGGAAAGCCACATTACGAGATGAAAAGAATGAACAGCGATAAAACCTCCTAGGATAATACCGACTACTGATGCGACTTGAAACATTGCGCTTGTCTTACCTAAATAATGGTCATAGTCTTCTTTTCTGTTGGAATCTGACAACGTTTCATAAAGCAGGGCTTCGTTGTTGCCGCTATACCAGGCTCTTTGCAATCCTTCGAACAATGCGCCGATAAACAAAAATAAATAACTCCCGCCAATAGCATAAAAAGTAACGGCCAAAACGGCGCAAATCGCTCCTAAAATCATGGTCCTTTTTCTACCTATGTAGTCGGAAAAAATGCCGGTCGGTATTTCAAACAACGCAGAAGAAATCATCGCAACTGAAAACAAACTCATGCCTAATGCGTACGAGCCAGTTACCTGTGCGAAATAAATAATTAATATCGCGCTAAATAAATGAAAATCTGTAAAGAAATTGAAAAGCGCGATTAGTTTAATATTTCTATGCATAAATTTTTCTCAGCCAGTGCTTTAGGCGCTGGTTTCTAATGGAACTTGTAATATACTTTGTTCCCAAACCTAAGATCGATGTATAAAAGCGAGGCATATTTATTTTTAAAATCTTCCTGTAACGGTTCTGTGGCAAGTATCGATTGTAAATTTTCAACTATTTTACTAAAATCAGATTCCATTTTGAAAATGATCTCGGGGCCCATTCTCGACTTGTATAAAGAAGACAGAAACATTCTAATATCTCTGCCTTCTTCAATGTAAAATATTGCCGGGCTAATTCCCACGCTTTCAACCATTTCCGCAAACGCAATCAATCTCTTGAAATCGGGTTCGATGAAATGTAAACCGGATGGATTTTCTTGAGTCGTACCAACTGAACCATAGAATTTTAGATACACCTCTCCA
>Ga0247727_10010086_pt1 | contig 16836 bp, 15 predicted proteins | sample WisWelCaveWW1625_FD_202498 | JGI IMG/M metagenome (GOLD analysis project Ga0247727, IMG submission 202498) | Biofilm microbial communities from Wishing Well Cave, Virginia, United States - WW16-25 | ecosystem: Environmental > Aquatic > Deep subsurface > Groundwater > Cave microbial mat | place...
TGCCAGATTTGCTGAAGATACGGTGAAATCGTGGAAGCGAAATGGCGGCCAAAAGCCCGCTGCTCGGCAAAGTCATAATGATATTCCACGCCGACCGCGAAACTCATGCTGCTGTCGAGCTGCGCGTGAATTTGCCAATCCGCGCCCGGGCCTTGCGCCGGTTGAAAATCGCCGGCGACTTTATAATGATTGCCGGTCAATTGCCGGACGTACGAAGCGCGCCATTTCATTTCCAGCCAATCGTTGATCCGGCGGCGATATTGCGCATAAAATGTGTAGGCATCCACGAATAGACGGAAGGGCAGAAATTCGCTCGGCACGAGATAAGGATTGTCGCGGCGCGCTTCGACAAATTCACCGCGGCGGTCGCGGGCGTAAGCCCCAAACAACGAAAGCTCCGAGCCGCCGCCAAAAGTCCGCGTTAATTTCAGCGTGCCGTTCCAACGTTGGAAGTGCCGATTCTGCCGGTCGCCGGTTGATTCGTGGCGGCCGAACGAAGCCCGCAATCCCAATTTGCCGAATTGCCGCGAATAACTCACATCGACGCGATTGAAATTGAGCGTGCGGTCGGTCCAGCGCCACACGGATTCGTAAGGTTTATCGTAAACGCCGGCGCTGGTTCGAATCGAAAAACGCCCTTGCGGCTGTGGAGCTTTGGTGATGACGTTGATCACGCCGCCGAGCGCGAAAGAGCCGTACAGCGCCGAGCTGGGGCCTTTGATCACCTCGACGCGCTCGAAATCGGTGACCGGCAAAATATCCCAATTCATATTGCCGAGATCGCTGGTCAAGACCGGGACGCCGTCGAGCAAAACCAGCACGCGGTTGCCGAGGCCGCGTGTGTAGCCGGTGCTGTTGCGCACGTTGACATTTTCGCCGACGAGATTGACGCCGGGAATGCTCTCCAACGCCGCATCGATCCGCAGCGGATCGCGCCGCAACGCCTCGGTGGTGGTGAGCGCGCTGACGCTTACCACCGCGGTTTGAATTTCTTCCGGCTGCCGGCTCGCGGTGACGACGACGTTGACGATTTCAAGCGTGGCCGGCTGCAAAGAAAAATTAACGCGGGCAACCGAATCAGCTTTGACGCGAACGGACGCCGACGCGGTTTGATAACCGATAAAACTCACGCGCAACTTATAAACGCCCGGCGTGACGCGCTTGATCACGAAATTCCCCTCGACATCCGTGACACCGCCGAGCACCGTGCCTTGCACCTGCACATTCGCGCCGGGAAGCGCTTCGCCGTTCGTGGCCTCTCGCACGCGGCCGCGAATTTCGCCGGAGTCTTGGGCGAACAGTACGATCGGTAATAATAAAACGACAAACAATATCTTTGAAATAAAATCTTTATAAAAATATTCACACAAAGATTTCGCCACAGCGGGATAAAAAAACTTTGCGCAATCTTTGCGTCTCTGCGTCTTTGCGTGCGCTTTTCTTTTTTGGTTGCGCTTTGTTATAAGAATTCTCTTCATTACTGGCATTCCCCACCATCCTTTTTAAAATTAACGCCCGTCGGCAGTGTTGAAAAATCCACCGTAAAATCAACGCCGCTTTTGGCTTCATTCGCGCCGACTTGCAGTGATTTAGGCTGCAACGAATCGTTCGGGCAATGATAAAACCCAATCGTGCGAATATCGAAGATGCTCGTCTTTTTGCCTTTCCAAAACAGGGCGATGAATTTATACTCGCCGCTGCCGACTGCCGTGCGGTAGTGGAAAGGTTCCTGGCGCAAGAGCGGGACGTTGATATCCAACGCCTTCACGCTCAAAAAATCAAGTTGGGTTTTGGGGATAATCGGAAAAAAAGCAATCGCCACGATTTCCGTGCCCTCGGGTCCTTGCGGCCACTCGTCTTTGAACGTGATGTCGCCCTCGATGATCGCATCGCGTTTGGTCAACTCCCAGCTCGCGTACACGTTGACGCTGTCGGCAATCAGTTGCGCCGCGTTGATGGTGATTGGTTTCGGGCTGAACGAGCCGCTGGCGAAATCGAGGCTATAGATGCCGAGAATGTTGGCGATGTCCCACGACGCGCCGTTTCTGCGCCACAGCACGCCGGCGGCCGGGTACGTGCCCGGATCGACGACCAGCTCGTAATGCAGCGTGTCGGGCCGCGTGCGCAGCGTGTCGCGATTGAACGGCAGTGGATCGCTGTAAATCAGATCGGTGGCGAGATTTTCCGGCGGGAAACGCTTGGCGATGGCAACTCTCGCCTCGCGGACATACCACGGCGGTATGACGTCGTCGAAAATCACCGTGCCTGTGATGCGATAAGGAATGGGATCAAGCCCATGATCGTAATCACAACCGCCCCCGAACAACAGCAGCAGCGTCAAACCGAGCAGACGCTTTGGAATTTTGGACTTCATGATGATATCCTGTAACACTAACGTCCTTGTCAAAGAAATAAAAGCGCACGCAAAGACGCAGAGCCGCAAAGATACGCAAAGGAGTTTCTTTGCGATGCCTTTGCGTCTTAGCGTCTTTGCGTGAATTCTTTTGTTTTTTTTAAACGCTAAAATTCTCCGTTCACGGAAAAATAAAAATTGCGAATTTCTCCGATGTTGCGCTCGATCGGCGCATAGTTGTAATTCACCGCGTTCTTCACGCCGAGCTGCAGGCCCAACTGGCGCCAGCGATAATGCAGGCGAACGTCCCAGTTTTTTAGCGGCACTTCTTCCGGGAATTGCAGCGTTTTATCATAACGCGAAACATAGCGGTAATCCGCTTCGAGCGTCGCCGGGCCGAGCGAGAATGAAGGCGAAACAAACGCCGTGAATTTCGGCCGGTACGGCAGCAGTTGATTTTTCTTCAACCCGCTCGCCGGATCGTCCGACAAACTTTGCGCTTCCATCCAGCTCATCGCCGTTTCCAAGCCCAGGCGATTCCCCCACCAACGGCCTTTGAATTGCGTTTCGATGCCGCGCATGCGCGTGCGCGGATAATTGAGAAAACGCAGCACCGGAATATTTTTCGTATCAAGCTCGATCAGATTATCGTACTGGTTCCAGAACGCCGTCACCTCGGCGGAAACGTTTTCGCCCAAACGCTGGCGCAGACCGACGTCGAAAAGCGTCGAGCGTTCCGGCTGCAAGTCGGGATTGCTCTTCAGCTCGAAGCCGCCGCGGCTGCGAAACTGGCTGAAGCGCTCGGCAATCGATGGCGAACGAAAACCGCGCCCGATGGAAAAATGCAAAATCGAGCCGGGCAAAAAATTATAGCTCGCGCCCAATTTCGGACTCAACTGCGTCTCCGCCGAATCGCCGACGAGAATGTAGGTATCATAACGCAAGCCGGCATGAATTTGCCAGATATTCGAAATTTTCCAAACGTCCTGAAAATAAGGCGAAATCGCATTGCCGCGATGCGTGCCGTAATGTTTTGATTCGGCCTCGTCGCGCTTGTAATCGACGCCAAACACCACGCTGTGAGCCGAATGCGGCAGCCAATTCCACTGCGCTTCCCCGCTAAATCCCAGCGCCGGCTTGAAATCCTTCGCCAGCTCGGAGGGCAAACCGATGAGCTGCGAATTGAACGACAGGCGAATTTTCGTCGAGAAGAGCGGCGAAAAAAGTTTGTTGTAAACCAGCGAGGCCGCGGTGCCGTCGAGATTGACGTGATCCTGCGTGTCGCTGATCAAAGGCGAATTGAGATCTTGCAGTTTGAAAAAGAAACCGCGCGAGTCGCGGCTGTACGTCGCAAACAGCGCCAGATTCGAATTGTCTGGAAGCCTGTAGGCCGCTTTGCCGGTAAAATACCAGCGCCGGAAATCGCCGCGATCGCGGTCGCCGGTCGATTCGTGGCGGGAAACCGCGAGGCGCAAACCCAGCCGGTGAAACGTTTGGCTGTAGCTGGCGTCGGTGCGATAATAATACAGCGTGCGATTCGTCCATTTCCATTCCGGCACCGAAGGCTCGTCATAAATGCCGGCGCTCTGGCGAAAGCTGAATGACGGCGTGGCCGTCGGGCGTTTCGTGAGAATGTTGATCACGCCGCTGATGCCGCCGGAGCCATACAACACCGAGGCCGCGCCTTTCAAAACTTCGACGCGCTCGACTTCGGTGACCGGCAAAATATCCCAGTTGGCGCGGCCGAGATCGCTGGTCAACACCGGCACGTCATCGATCAGCATGAGCACGCGACTGGCGCCGAGGCCGAGCAATGCGTAGCCGGAGCCGCCGCGCACGTTCACGTTCTCGCCGACGAGGGTGATGCCGGCGATGCTTTGCAAGCTCTCGTCGATGCGAAAGCGGTTGCGGCGCCGGATTTCCGCCGGCGTGACGACGCTGACGCTGTTGGCGGCGCGCTGCAAATCTTCCTGCTGGCGCGAGCCGGTGACGATGATCGTCTCCGATTGCACCGCCGAGGGCTGCAAGGCGATTTGGATTTGCGAGGTGGAATCGCGCTGCACGCGAACCCATATCAGCTCGGTGCGATAGCCGATAAAGGAAATTCTCAAAAGGTAATCACCGGGCGGCATACGCCGGATCACGAATTCCCCGTTCTCGTCAGTGCTGGCGCCCAATAGGGTTTTGGTGACCCACACATTCGCGCCGTTGAGCGGCGCTTTAGTTTCCGCATCCGCAACCCCGCCGCTGATTTTGCCCGACGGTTGAGCTTGCAAAAAGGCGGCAAAAAACAATAGAAAAATCGCAAAACAAGTTTTCACAACAAGAATCTTATTTTCAAAAATCAAATTTTCATTTCTCATATCGAATTTCGCACGACTCCCGCTCGGTTAGTTGATTTCCCAATAGGCAAAAATATCGACGTTGCCCGCGACCGGCTTGGCTTTGGTGATTTGCACGGCGCGCGGCGCCAGCGTCGAATCTTTTTTGACGCCGTAAATGCCGATTAATTTTTTGATGTCCCAATTTTTCCCGCGCTCTTTCCATAAAACGCCGACCACCGGATAAGCGCCGGCCGGCGCCGAGATTTCGTACGTCGATTGCGCCAGATCAAAGCGCACCGCCGTGCTGAAATAAACGTCGCCCAAATCGTCCGGCAGAAATTTCGCCGTGGCCACCACCCGCACTTCGTCCACGTTGCCCGGCCGCGCCGCGGGATCATCAAAAATAACGTGGCCGGTGATCTTCGTTGTGGAGGGGCCGAGGCCGTGATCGAATTCGCAGGATAAAAACAAACAAGAAATGGCGGCGGCAAAAGCAATGAAATGAATGACTCGAAAAAAATGTTTAATTCGCCAACTCATAATCATGTCCAAAATTTGTTTGAAAAGCCTTCCTGCAGAAACGCAGAGATTTCGCAAAAGTAGTTTTGTGCCTACGAAACACACTAAAGGCGCGAAAAGGGAAAAACATAGGGTAAGCCAATAATTCTTACTTTAATCATTTTGCTCAAATTATTTTGCCTTAACACATTTCGTGTTTTTCGCGTGTTTCGCGGGATCAAAAAACTTTGCGTACACTTTGCGTCTCAGCGTCTTTGCGTGCGCTTCTCTTTTTATGTTATTGTTCCAAAAACTTGACGGCCAAACTTGCCATCATCGCCATGCCGGTTTCCAACGCTTCGTCGTTGAAATCAAAGGTGTCCGAGTGCAGCGCCGAAGCCGGGCCGATGCCGAGGCGAAACATAGCGCCGGGATACTTTTGTAGATAATACGCAAAATCTTCACCGCCCATGCTCGGTTCTTTTAATTCCACGACTTTCGATGAACCGGCGACCTCGCTGCCGATTTTTTCGACAAAATCAACCATGCGATCATCATTGACCAGCGCCGGATAACCGGGATCGATTTTCACTTCGGCGCGGCCGCCAAACGATTGCGCGACGCCTTCGACCAATTCGGTGAAGCGGCGATTCAGGCGCTCGCGCGTTTCGGCGTGCAGCGTGCGAATCGTGCCGCCGAGTCTAACTTCCGCCGGGATCACATTATCGGCCGTGCCGCCGTGAATCATCGTGATGCTGATCACCGCCGGATCCGCGCCGTGGCGCTCGCGCGTCACCAAGCTCTGCACGGCGGTGATCACGTGCGCTGAAATCAACACCGGATCGATGGCAGCAAGCGGATGCGCCGCGTGTCCGGCCTTGCCGTGAATGACGATTTCAAAATCATCGATGGCCGACATCATCGCGCCGCGCTTGATGCCGATCGTGCCGGCCGGCAAATACGGCCACGCGTGCAGCGCGAAAAAAGCGCCGATATCAAAACCATCCAAAAGATTCGTGGCCAACAGCGCTCTGCCGCCGCCGTTGTGCTCTTCCGCCGGTTGAAAGACACAAATAATGTTACCGTGCAACTCGTGGCGCAGTTCCGCTAAAATTTTTATGGTACCGAGCAAAGTCGCGGTGTGGCCGTCGTGGCCGCAGGCATGCATGCAGCCGGTATTGTGCGAACGATACGGCAGCTCGCTCTTTTCAGTAATCGGCAACGCGTCAATATCAGCGCGCAGACCGACGGTTGGACCGGGCTTGCCGCCGCGAATGATGGCGGCGGTCGCGTAAAGATTATCCGTCGTGCGCAGCTCGATATTCAGCGGCGCAAGAAATTTTCGGATGAACGCGGCGGTTTCTTTTTCCTGCCAACTGAGCTCGGGATGCTGGTGGAAATGACGTCTTGCCGAGATGATTTCGGGAACGAATTCGTGGGCGAGGTGTTTGATATCTGGAAGCATGAATGATCGTTTTTATTTGTTATTTTTTGTTTACGTTTTGAACAAGAAACTCCTCGATTCTTTGCAAGTGTTCTCTTAAACCTTTTGGTCCCAACAGACGCATCCTTTCGATTTCGGCTTTTGTAAATTTGGGAACATCATCGATTGGATCTTTCTCCTCTTCAGGCCATTGGGTAAAACGATAAATTACAGCTAATGAGGTAACATCTAAAGACTCTCTTTCGACTCCAGGTCTATTGATAAATACACTTTTTGTACTCTCGGCATAGTATTCAGGTGGAAATGATCCCTCTTTAATTTTTAATAACTCGTAAAACCTTGATCTCCAATATCGTGTTTGTTCAAAATAAATATCTTTATGACTTTTCTCCGTGATCTTTTTACTCAAGTTTTGGCTTGATTTTATCATTCGAGCACATGTAAGCCAAATTACTCTATCGTTTTTAGGTATTCCATTTTCACTAGATTCTGCGAGAACATTATAAGCACGCTCTATAAGAGTTACAGCTTTATCAAGATAATCTTTGGAATTATTCCGTGAAATATTGGTCAACAAAGTGGCTAAAGCTACCGTACCTCCTAAAAGAACCAGTAATGGACTTAAAAGCTTTAATGCAGAATCAATTGAGTTTTCACAGAGAATAATTGAACCAACTGCATAAGCAATCCCAATTAAATCCACTATCACAATCGTCAGTGCTATTTTCAAAAGAACCCGAGTCATATTCTATTTGTAAACAGATGGTAATGGTATTGATTGTAATTTAGAAGATCAAGATTCAAGATTAATCCAAAACAAATTACAAAGCAGAACATTGCGTCTGCTAACTCTGCACTTGCGCGCTGATTCCTTTTGCAAGATCAAACCCAGACGAGCCGTCTGAGTTACGCTTTATTCTGCCTTCCCGAATATCCACCTGCCCCATAATCCTTGAACGGAAACTTTTTCCGGCAGGCGCATGCCGTTCTGTTTGAGCGCCAGCCTGCGGCCGTAGGCATGATCGAGCCGCGGTGATGGGATTCGTGTGAGATAAGATAACCCATCCAGCGAACGGCTTGGCCGCCGAACATTTTTGTCTTGCCGTTCTCTTCGAGCGCTTGCTTAAGAAAATTTTCGACTTCCTGGCCTGATTTCTTGAACGCCGCCAAAAGCTGTTTCCGGTTCGGGATTTTCTTCTCGCCATCCGATTTCGGCCGCTTGCCGGTGGTGTGATAATGCAGCCAACCGACGCGCACGCGATGCATGTGTCTGAATTGCTCGGCCACGTTGCGCCCGCGCGAGCCATACGGCACAGCTTCAAAACCGGACTTGGGAATCTTTTCGAGCAGATAAAGATTGATCCGGTTGTGAACGCGCCAGGTGTTCAGGATTTGGTCGAGGAGTTGGGTGTCCGGCATGGTTATGATCAATTAATTATTTTGAACGAAATAGAATTGCCGATAGCTCTTCTGGCTTCGTTTTCATGAATCTACCAATGTTTTCTTTTCTCATTATGCTGCATAACACTAAAAAAGCTTCTATGGCTTCTGGAGAATCTAAAGTTGCACCCAGTTTCTCGAAGCTGGTTAATGCTTCAACAACAGCAGGTGATCCATAAATAATAATGCGAGTTTTTGCTTCTGTGGCTTTTGACAGAATTTCTCCTCTACTTTTTGAATTAACTCGTCCAACATGTTTGATTTCTGCGAAGCACTGCAGGTAATCAATATATGCCTGATTTCTCAATGTTGTCAATTGCCTTCGAGCTTCCGATGATTTAGAAAAAAATATTGAAGACTCGCACCAATGACAACACCAAAAATGGGCAATGCAGCTATAAGAAGACTTGAGATATTATCCAAGGTTTTTCACATCCTTCAATTAACTTTTTAACAAAACCAGATGGCCGTCTAGGTTAACACCCCCAACGCCGATTTGCTCATTTCCAACTCGACCGTCGTGATGCGCCACGCCGGGCAATCGAGATCGACGCGCGAATTGGAGAAGACGGTGACTTCCTCCAACCGTTCTTCCAGCAAGTTGAGTTTCCAGGCATGCGACACCGGCATGCCCCAGAAGAGCTTGCCGCGCACGCGCTGGGCAGAGGCATTGTAGAGACGAACGATAATCGTGTCGCGAACATCACATTTTTTAACGGCGGTGATGACCAGCGAATCCGGTTCGAGACGAAAGAGCGAGAAATCCGCCGCCAGCGCGCTTCCGGCGCCCGGGGTGCTGCGGCAGGTTTTTTCCAACAACGGCACGCGAAAACGCTGCGCCCAGTTCGGCAAACCGGCTTTCTCCCAATGGCCGGCGTAAGGCATAATGGCGTAATCAAAAACCTGCCCGCCTTGACATTGCGCTTCCGGCGTGGGCAAAGCCGGGCCGGCGTGCTTCGGGCGCGTGGCCAAATCATTTCGCGACAGCCAGCCGACGGCGCGCAGCAACGTGAGAATGAGCGCCGTGCCTTTTTTCTCGCGCCGGGCTTCGTATTCATATAAGCCTTGCGTGAGAAGGGCGAGGCCGCCCTTGCGATCTTCCACCGCGCAAAAATGCTGCATCGGCTCGGTCGGCGCCGGCGGCTGCAGCCAATTTTTTCCGGACGGTTTTTTCAGCGGTCGGTCGATCACATAAAACTGTTGGCCGGCAAGCGAGCTGCTGGTCGCCAGCGGCGCGGCAAAATGAATGCGGAGACGATGATCGCGCACCAGATTTTGGAAAGTTGTGCGCACCGCGACGTAAGGCGTCGTCGCCGTGATGGTAAAGCGAATTTCAAGCAGGCATTGAATGAGTTTCTTGCTGCGCGAGCCTTTGGGTTTGGCCTTGCGGTCAAACTCAGCCGGCAAGGGCAGGTTCAGCGTCACTTCGATTTCCGCCGCCAGATTCGAGTGATGCACGACACGCAGCCTGCCTTTGCGGCTGCGGCTCCAAGTCGTTTGGCTCTTCGGCGCCGGTGAATAATCGTACTCGTCGCCGACATCTTCGGTATCTTCAAAAATGTGGCAGCGTTGATATTGCCGCTTGGCGGCTTTATCAAACAAATCAAAACTGCCATCCAGATAAAATTTAACGCGGAGATAAGCATTCTCGACGACGTTGCCTTTCACGCGCACGCCTTGAAAATCCTCCGGCAATTTTGCCGTCTCGGGTTCGCCCGCTTGCACGGAAAAAGTCCGGTAACTCACCGCCGCCAACTCCGGCGTGAGAAATTCGATTTCAGCGACGCGCCACGGTTTCTCGCCTTTCGATGCATCCAACTGAAAGCTGGCGCGATCTTGCAGCAGTTGCGCGCGTTTTTCTTCGTAAGTCAGCGGATGCCGCCCGGCAGTTTCGCCAAGTTTGGCAAAAGCTTCCGGCAGGGAAAATTCTTCGAGCGAGGCTATCGGCCAGAAACGAATGACGTTGGTGGGCAGCGGCTGATTGTTGCTGTCGAAGGCGGCGAGTGTTTTCGACGAACGTCCGGGCGGCAAAACCACCAGCGCGCGCATCACGTCGCGGCGATGGGTTGCCGAAGAATTGACCACGATGAAACTCGGATCATCGCCGGACGAGGTGTTGCGGCGCACACGCTGCGCCAAGGTCTCGAGCGCGGCATCGACGACGTTCTCCCCGAGCTGGCGGACATCATCGAAACGCCCGCGCATTTCGCGATGCACCAAATCGATGCTGCAGCCGCAAATCGAATCGTGCGGATGATTGTGCAGCAGCTTTTTCCAGGCATAGGCCAAAAAACCCGCGCCGTGATTGGCGCCGGCGCGCAGCCAGGCGAGAGCGGCCAGCGGCTCGGCGAGGCTGGCGAGCAGCATTTCGCACGCGTCGTTCTGCTGCTTCAAATAAACCCGCGCCGAGAGCACGCCGGAGAGCAGGTGGTGGCTTTTGCTGCCGTTCAATTCGCCGGAGTGATTTGGAAAAGACAGGCCCGAACGCCGGACCGTCGCAATAAAACGCGAGAAGGTCGTGTGCTCGGTCGAGCAATCTTTCAACACCGAGTTCGCATAATTCAGCAGGCGCGGCAATTCCGCTTGCGGCTCCTGATGATCGCAGCCGTTGTTGATCAGAATATGCTTCGTGCCGTCGCTGGCCGTTTTGGTGGTGTGGCCGATCTGATGGATCTCTTGATGCAGGCGGTCGATCAACAGGTCAAAACGCGGGGCCTCGCTGGAATGATCGCCATGACCTTCGAAGCCGAGATCGACGCCGTTGCAATAGCCGTTGCGCTGATAAACGGCGAGCACGCGATTGCCGTCCGGCGCAATCCACAAAAACTCCGTGCCGAGACGGTCTTCTTCGTCGCCGAGGCCGCGGGTGAAAACAAAATTGTCGATGTTGCAGCCGCGCAGAATCTGCGGCATCTGCGCGATGTGGCCGAAGGAATCCGGCAGGTAGCCGACTTTCATCACGCCGCCATATTCGCCCGCGATGCGATGGCCGGTTTGCAAATTGCGAATCAACGCTTCTGCGCTCACCAAAAATTCATCCGGCAGCACATACCACGGGCCGATCTCGATGCGGCCGTTTTGCACCAACGCTTTGAAACGCTCGCGATTCTCCGGGCGAATGGCAAAATAATCTTCGAGGAGGATCGCCTGGCCGTCAAGAACGAAATAACGATACTCGCTGTTGCGCTCCATCAGCTCGAGCAAACGATCCACGAGACGAACGAGGCGCTGGCGATATTGTTGAAAAGGACTGTGCCATTCGCGGTCCCAATGCGTGTGGGAAACCACGTGCAGCTTGTATCGAACGGTTGTTTTGGACATAGTCTGGGCTTCCTTTGGTTGATACTCAACTGGCCCGTATGGAGGCATTCTCGACATTTCTCCCTCGCGATCATTACGTTTTACTTTATTATGTTTTATTTTACGTTTCACTTTTTTTCAATTGATCGAGCAAAACTGCGAGCAAAATCACGATTCCCAGAACGACTTGTTGGACGTAACTGCCGACGCCGGTGAGGTTCAGGCCGTTGCGCAAAACGCCGATGAGCATGGCGCCGATGAAGGTGCCGGCGACCGAGCCGCGTCCACCGAAGAGGCTGGTGCCGCCGACAACAACGGCGGCGATGACGTCAAGCTCGTACATGAGGCCGGCGTTCGGTTGGCCGCTCGACATGCGCGAGGCGAGCAGGATGCCGCTCAACGAAGCCATCGCGCCGCAAATGATGTACACAAACAGCAACGTTTTTCTTGTCGCGATTCCGGCCAAACGCGCGGCTTCAGCGTTGCCGCCGACCGCATAAACATGGCGGCCAAATGGCGTGTGCCGCAGCGTAAACCAGGCGAGCAAAAAAACGACCAGCATGACGAGACTCGGAAACGGAATGCCGAAAATGCGGCTGCCGCCGAGAGCGTCAAAAATTGGCGGCAAGCCCCAAATCGGCCGGCCATCGACCCAGATGTAAGCCAGGCCGCGCCAAACCGTCATCAACGCCAGCGTCGTGATGAACGGCGTCACGCGAAAATAGGTGATGAAAAATCCGGCGATCGCGCCTGAAAGCACGCCGGCGAGCAAGCCGCCGGTGATCGCCAAACTCAATCCGATTGCCGGCGGCAAATTGAATTTCAAAATCCACGCGGCCACCACGCCGGTCAACGCCACCAAACTGCCGACGGACAGATCGATGCCCGCGGTCAAAATCACGAACGTCATGCCGGCGGCAATGATCGCGATGATGGAAGTTTGCAGCGTGACGTTGATGAGATTCTCGGGGGTGAGGAAGTGGTCGGAGGCCAAGGAGAAAAACGCAAACTCGATGATGAACGCGGCGAGGATGCCATACTCTTGCACATGGCGCAAGAGAGGCCGCACGCTCGTCTTTCTTGGCGCAGATAACGACAATTCCCTGTCGGCGCGAGGCGTTGGCGATAGTTGAAATTGCTGGGCGGCTTCCGGATTCACTCACTCCCTCGGGGTTGGTTCATTTTTTGAACTGAGTCATTTGTCAAGCCGCGACCGTTTCAAAAGCGACCCGCAATGGCTGGGTTTGGACAACCGAAAAATTCAATTTTTCAAAACCAATAACACGTCCCGCTTTGTCTTTCATCAACACGACTTCATCACCTGTTTCCTCGCAGATATATTCATCTTGCGGATCGCCAAACCACACTGTCAGGGTGTTGCCGCCTTTGTCGTAAAATACTTTCACGTGGGCCATATTTTTACTCCTTCTTTGATGGCTTCGGCTGGATAGGTCGTAATCAAAAATCCTTCACTTTCGAGTCTTTTTGCAACAGCGCATACCCATCTCTCGGCACCTGAAGACTTATAGAACAAATACACGGTTGGATCGCTGCGACTGAGCCGGACTTCGTCGGGATTTTTCAAAGTTTCTTTCACCTCCAATTCACGGCCGGCCATAATCGGGTGCTTGATCGTAACGATCAACTCCCAATAGGAATGGCTCACCCGCACACGAAAACCAAGCGGAGTCAGAACTTCAAAGAGTACATTGTCCGTAGCATCATCACCGACCATGACATAACTGCCCAAGGAAAACAGTCTATCTTATCGCAGCGACACGGCGACGAGGTGACGCCGTCGTGCGCTTGAGTTGTTTTTTCTTGGGCCGGCGCTTGTCATTCTCTTCAGGCCGTCTCGCTTTGAAGATATAAGCGCGCGCCAGCTCAAGGTTGATAAAAGTAACGTTTTGCCATTCAATCTGCTCTTGCCCGGGTGGTATGGCGTCGAGAATAGCATGCAGAAGAGGATTGCCGGATTCAAGAATTACGACTTTCGACAGCGAGAGCAGTTCCAGAAATGTAAGGTGTGACTTTACCTTCTCGACAATATAACTCAGGGCCTTGCTTCTGTTCTTTTCAATCCAAGGGCCGGCAACGACCAAATCCCAGAGGTTCGGCGCCTCTTCACGGAGGAATAGGCCAAACAAGGTAAATTCACCTTTCTCTGCGGTCATTTCATTTAACAGAGCGATTAGTTTATCATGTTTGATCATAATTCCCTCAAAAGAGTTTTGGTAGCCGTAATCATATCCTGTGCATACTGGCGAGAGGTGCTGCCAACCGGCATATAGCGCATCTCAGGATCCCAAGTCGAAACGTCGGACCACTCTTTAAAATATTTGTTCTTTACCATCGCTTCTGCACCAGAAATATGAAGCAGTACTTCCAGTTCATGCGTTTTGAAACTCTGATATTTTTGAAACTCAGCGTTTTTAGAAGGGTAGCCCTTCCAATACAGAACCAAGCAAATTCTCGCTTTCAAAGCCAACTCGATAGCGTAGCCGCAAAGATAGGCGGCGCTGTCATATCTTCCAGATTGCAGCAACAACTCAGCATCTTCCAGTTTTGCCTGCGAAATTTTTTGCAAATCGGTGCGGCTGATCACGGCTACTCGCCCTCGGTTATGCCACCATCTTCATTTCTTTTGCCATTTGCAACTTGCCCCTTGCTCCGTGCCCCGTTGCGAGATGCATGATCTTCTCCTGCGTCGCTTCCTCGCGCGAGAGAAGGCCAACCAATTGTCCTTCCCACATCACACCAATGCGATCCGCGAGGCTCATCACTTCCGGCAAGTCCGAAGAGATGACAATGACGGCGCGGCCTTCGGCGGCGAGGTTTCGAATCAGCGCGTGAATCTCGCGTTTGACGCCGACGTCGATGCCCCACGTCGGCTCGTCGAAAATCAGCACGCGGCAACTGGTCGCCAGCCAGCGCGCGAGCACGACTTTCTGGCGGTTGCCGCCGCTGAGATGGGCGACCTTCTGCGCCAGCGACGGCGTGCGGATGCGCAAGCGTTCGACGTGTTCCTGCGCCGTCTCTCTCACGCGCCGCCAATTGATTTTCCAACCGGCGCGCAATTTATCGTAGCTGCTCAGCACGATATTTTCCTGCACGCTCAACCCCATGATGAGTCCCTGCCGATTGCGATCTTCCGTCAATAGGCCGAGGCCGAGCGCGATGGCCTCGGCGGGCGAGCGCGGATGGATTTCTTTGCCGTCGAGAAAAACTTTTCCGGTTTGTTTGCGATCGGCGCCGAAAATCATTCTCGCCACCTCGGTGCGGCCGGAACCGACGAGGCCGGCGAAGCCCAAAATTTCACCGGCGCGCAAGCTAAAGCTTACACCACTCACCCAATCGCGGCCCAGATTTTCAATACGTAGAACTATCGGCGCGCGCGAAGAAGTATTTTCTTTTTTCTCATTCTTTTCTTCTTTCAACTCGCGGCCAACCATCCACTGCACAAGCTGCTGGCGAGTGGCGCCGGCAACGGCCGTGGTTGTGACCCACTTGCCATCGCGAAGCACGGTGAGCCGATGGCCGATTTCAAAAATTTCTTCGAGGCGATGCGAGATATAAATGATGCCGACGCCGTCGCTCGTGAGCCGGCGAATGAGCACAAACAAATGCGCCAGCTCTTTGTCGGTGAGCGTCGCCGAAGGCTCGTCCATCGCAATGATCCGCGCGCGGTGATGCAAGGCTTTCGCGATCTCAACCATCTGTTGCTGCGCGACGCTGAGGCGCGCCACCGGTTGCTGCAACGGCAGCTCGACGCCGATTTGATCGAGCAACGCCCGCGCTTCGGCGCGCAATTTTTTCCAGTCAATGAACGGCGATCTGCCATTGCCGCGCCGCGGCTGATGGCCGAGCAAAATATTTTCGGCAACCGACAGCGCGGGAACGAGCTTGAAATCCTGATAAATAACGCCGATGCCGGCGGCAATCGCCTCGGCCGGATTGGCGAAATGCCGCGGCGCGCCGTTGACCCAAATCTCGCCGTGGTCGGGCTTCTCGGCGCCGGCCATGACTTTGATGAGCGTCGATTTCCCCGCGCCGTTCTCGCCGACGAGGCAATGCACCTCGCCCGCGCGCAGATCGAAGCTCACCTCATCCAACGCCACCACGCCGGGGTAGCGTTTGGAAATGCGGCGGAGGGAAAGCAGATTGTTAGCAGGCTCAGACAAAGTTTTGCTAGCAAGTCGAGTTATAGTACAGTTTCAAAAGCTATTCAATGTGTCGGACGTCTACTTCACCCCATTTTTCCTTCAAGTACTCAGCGACAAGACGCCTATGACAATGATAGGGCTTGTCTTCACTGCATAATAGACAAGCACTATCTATGACTTCCTTGGGAATGGTTGCTTCAATACGCCTCTTTACCATTAAATCGAGAAACTTCTTCTCATAAACAGACCAATCGCGGCCTTTTTTCTTATACTCATCCAGCATGTCTTGGGTCGGGGCAAGATCCGGCAAATGAACATATTCAACACCACATATCGCCTTTGTGAAATATCGCAAGTCATCTCGCTTGGTAAAACCTGCCAGTTGGGAAACATTATTAAGCCGAACATCTACGATGCGTTTAACACCCGCCCTGCTCAGCTTGGTGAAAAATTCTTCTGCGGATTTTTTAGTAAATCCGATTGTAAAAATCTTCATCGATTCGACAGCCTTTCAACTTGATGATCTTCGTCAACTTGTTCCTTATATGCGATTTTCTGACTGTGACTGTTGTAAGCGTCAGCAATGATCTCCTGCTGGGTTTTGAAAAAATCAGTTTCTTGAATTTTGAGAAGGCGCAACAAACGCTGCTCTGCAGCACATTGGCCTTCCAAACTGCCGTCTTCTAAGATATGTTCAATTTCAATACCTCTCTTTTGTAAATGACGAGCTATCAGAATGGTGCGATGGCAAACCAATGGCTCTTTTTCCGCACACATTAACGCAATGCGGAAAAACTTCATTTCTTCCTGTACCCTTTCGAGTCCCTGTTGAAACAATTGCGTTTTTGCAAGACGTTCGTACTGTACCTTGCCATCAACATAGCAAGTAGGATCATCAGTACGGCCCCCTAGTAATTTACCAAGAAAGAGATAATAAATTTCGTCCTTCTTTAGCGCTTTTGGAAGCGTCTCATGGTTGAATTGAGGGTTCATACGGCTATGCGGTTGAGAACGCACATCACAAATGGCAGTTATCTCATGCGCCCTAATCAAGTCGACGAACTTTGCTAGAGTATGGGTAGAATGTCCAATAGTAAAGACGGTTTGCATATTATCCCACGTTTCTGTCAAAATTATCTTATGACGCCAGCAACGAGCTTGTAGCACCACTCACCAAATGGTTCTCCCAAACTAACGCATAAAAATACATTAACGCTTATTTTATAGTCGCCTGTAGATTTTTTCTTATATAGATCTTCAATCGGATCGGGTGCATTACGTGATTTTTAATTGAACTATTTGAATTCTAGCGAT
>Ga0247727_10010088_pt1 | contig 16835 bp, 13 predicted proteins | sample WisWelCaveWW1625_FD_202498 | JGI IMG/M metagenome (GOLD analysis project Ga0247727, IMG submission 202498) | Biofilm microbial communities from Wishing Well Cave, Virginia, United States - WW16-25 | ecosystem: Environmental > Aquatic > Deep subsurface > Groundwater > Cave microbial mat | place...
AAAGCGGTTCCATCGAAGATTCCCAAGGTGATTCCACCGACGATTCCCAAGGCGATTCCCAAGGCGATTCCCAAAGCGATTTCCGAGGCGATTCCCAAGCCGATTCCAAAGTCAATTCCACCGGCAATTCCACCGGCAATTCCAAAACCGATTCCAAAGGCAATTACACCGGCGATTCCAAAGCCGATTCCAAAGCCGATTCCACCGGCGACTCCAAAGGCGATTCCAGAGGCGATTCCAAAGCCGATTCCACCGGCGATTCCAAAGCCGATTCCAGAGGCGATTTGATTGAGGTGATATTGCAAAATTGCAAAGGTCGACCCGAATGTTTCTTTTGTTGGAATCTCAAACCACCAAAAAACAATCAAGCGACCGACTATACAAATCAAAATGATGTAGATCAGGGCGTGCAAGTAGAGTGTAGCGCCCCTATTGACGGCATGCCAGCGCGACAAATCTTTTAATGCATTTTGAAATTGAACTGGCCGCCGATAAAGCAGGCACAGCCACCACAGCGCGGATTTATGATCACGCCAGCGCAGGCCAATTTTGTCCAGCGGTGTAGGAGTCATAGCCGACCGTGCAATTCAACGGTTTTTAAATCGGTGATTGAGGAAAGCGGGTGATCTTTGGGCAACAGTTCAATAAAATGCGCGCGCGACTGAATGAGTAACACAAGTTTCCGGCAGTCGCTGATCAAATGGCGCAGCGCCGCAAAAAGATTGACTTCGTAATTGGGCCGATGCGCCACCATATCGAAATGCGTCAACGCCAGCCGTGCGGGTGTTGGACGTTGCTCGAAATATTTGGTCAAGGTCACTAAATCTTCCGGCTCGGGCGGCACGGGCAAAGCGGCGCCACACGCTTGCAGCATTTCCGCCACCAAAGCGCGGCGTGCATTGTTGGCGCCACTTTCTATATCCACCACGCCGAGATCATGAAAATAATCCTTCTGCAAATGCGCGATCAACTCCCGCCACTTCGGTTTCGAGTGGCCAGCAACGCGAGGTACTACCAAATTCACGGAACGATGATCGCGCAGATAGCGCACAATTTCATCACGCACGTTAAGCCAATTCGGTGCGGTTGTGCCCAAATCGGCCTCGCATTCACGCAGCACCAAATCCCATTTATCTGCCGCTTTATCATCGCGCAAATCGACATAAAGAGTTTTTTGCAACTCCGGTGGAATCGTGCAATCCACCCGTTCGACGGCGACAAATTGATCGCGCGAAACAGCGCGCTGCATTTCGTGCTGGCAATTTTTGCTGGTGAAATAATCCGGCGAGAGCACGAGCACACTAAAGTCGCACGCGTCCTGCTCGGCGTCCATCTGCGCGGTCAAATCTTTTCCGGCTTTGAAGCGCTCGACGTCAATATGCACCTCCGCTCCGCCGGCGCGCAAGCAGGGCACGAGGGAATTCCACACCCATTCGCCTTGTTGGTGAGAGTAGCTGATGAAAACTTTTTTGCCCATGCTGGCTTCCATTCATTCATGAGATCGGCGAAGTCGGACTTGGGCAACGGAATTTACTAAATTAGAAAAATTGCCGCGCCCAAGTCCGACTTCACTTGGTTCAAGATAACAAAAGATTGCAAGCTTGTCAACAAGGGAATTGGCGAACACAAAAATCAAAAATGGACAAGCTGGCAGCTTGTCCTACGATTGCCATTTTGCTTGTTGACTTTATTCAAAAAAATCACTAAATCAAACTGGATGCTTGAGGTTAAATTAAAAATGCAGCATCAAGAATCCAGCAGCCAGGATCAAGCAACCAGGAAACATGCTCCCCAACCTTCGCAAAATTTCTTCGCGGCAACGGACGGCCGCACAAAAAAGCCGGCTCACGGTGCGGCTGATGATGTGGGCGACGTTCGGCGTTTTGTTGTACGCGGCGTATTCGTATTTCGGCGGCAGCTACGGGTTGATTCAGCTCGTGCGGCTGCAACAAAAGCAGGCGGCGCTTGACCGCGAAGTCGTGCGCTTGCAAGTACAACAAGACAGCCTACGCCGTGAAATCCATCTTTTGCAATCCGACACGACACACATTGAAAAACTCGCCCGCGAGCGCTATAAAATGGGCAAGCCGGGCGAAAAAATTTATACGATTGTTAAGCCGGAAAACCCATGACCGCTTTGGCGCCGATCCCTGAACATCATGTTGCCAGCAAGATCAAAGGTTATTTCTTAACCGGCCTGCTCGTTCTCGTTCCCATCAGCCTGACGGTTTACATTATCTATGAGCTTTTTCTCGCGATCGACGGCATTCTCAAAGGCGTGATCTTCGTGATGATCAGCGAGTGGCTCGGGGTGCAGATCAGCCAGCCGATTCCGGGCTTGGGCTTCATCACGCTGCTGCTGCTGATTTTCAGCACGGGCATGGCGGCGCGCAGTTATTTCGGCAAGAAGCTGGTGGACGTCGGCGACAATATCGTCACGCGCATTCCCTTCATCAGCCGCATTTACGGCACCGTGCAGCAAGTGAGCCAGGCGTTTTTCGGCGACCGTGAGGACGTGTTCAAAAAAACCGTGCTCGTGCCGTTTCCCAGCAAAGGCATGTGGCGTCTCGGCTTCATTGTGAAGGAACCGAATCGCGCCATTAAAGCCGCGCTGGGTGATGACATGGTGGCGGTGTTAGTGCCGCACACGCCGAATCCGACCTCGGCGTTTCTCGTGTTTTTTCCGAAAAGCGAGGTGGTGGAAGTCGATATGCCGGTCGAAGACGCGCTGCACTTGATCGTCTCCGGCGGCACCGCTTCGCCGAAAACGCGCAAGCAGCCGCACATGATGCTCACGCGCGACAATGTTGAGACGTTGCAGAAGAAGACGACATAAACATAATGGCAAAACTATTTTGGGCAAAACGATTAAAACCATATTCACTTCCCCCATGACGCGGTTAATCATTTTGCCAGCTATTATTTTGCTAAATAGTTTTTCGACAGGCAAGGCGGCTAGTCCTTCGGATTCGACTTTGACACAGCAAACGCCGCGGACGGTTGAAACTTTGTTTTGGCACGACATCGCGATCTACAATTGGCTGACGCGCATCAATATTATCCAACTTTTGTCTTCCAAATGGCAGCTTGCGTTCATTGAAAATTTCAATTCAACTTTGCAACGTTCGTTCTCACGGACGGAGCCAGATCGGTGGAAAGACGATCAGGCGGCACAGTTGGTTTTGCGGCGCGCGCCGTGGGAAAGGAGCGTGTTGGCCGGTTGGCAATGGCAGATTCGGCTCGATTCCAAAATTTTTCGCGATGAGTTTTCGCGGCTAACGGTGGAAACGCGCAATAACGATTTTGCGCTATCGGGATTGTATTCGCGGCTCGAGCGCCAATTGCGCAGCAACTTGTGGGTGAGCGGCCAGGCCGGTTATCGGCTTGAAAATTTGCTGGGCCGCGATGATCACGGACCGAATGCGAAACTGAGCGTGGCGCTGGCGCCGACGGCGTGGCAAAATTATCTGCACCGTTTCGACGCCGAGGCCGAAGTCAACAAATTTTCGGAGCGCCGCCATGATGACGTGCGGTTGAGCTACAGCGTGTCGCGCCAATTTGAAAATGCGACGAGCGATTCACTGTTTCTCCATTTCACGCATTTGCGTCGCGACAATTATTTCGCTGATCTTGATACGCTTTACACCGACTTGCTCAATCGCAACCGCCGCGCGCTGGAAAATCGTCTTGATTATCGCCTCAACAACCATTGGCGTTTCTCGCTGCTGACAGAGTTAGGCCAATCCGACGTCGACATCGGGCGCCGCGTGGTCGAGCCGGTGCGCTCAAACCCTGGCCGGCGGCAAGTCAGCAGTTTCCAGCATACCGATTATGACACGCGGCATCAGGCGAATTTGCAATGGCAAAAACCGCATCTTTATCAGGATTTTTCCGTACAATTTTTTTCACAGACGGTGGATTATTCCGAGCAAGCGCCGGCCTCTCCCCTTTTCCGGCGCTACGCCGGCGTCGGTTATGATTCGGAAGATTGGCATCTGCGCGCGGCGCATCGGCTGCGCTGGGGCATGGGCCGCAACGATTCGCTGCGATGGTTTGGCAGCGCGACGCGGCAAGCCCACACCACCGGCAATCGCACGAATCAAGACAATTTTGATCGCCTGATTTTTCAGGCCAGTTTGCTGTACGGCCATCGCTTCTCGGCCGCGTTTCGCCTGCAATGGGAAGCGAGCACTTATCTCGAGCATCACGTTTATTTGAAAAGCAGCCATTCCGCCGGCAACCATTGGCGGCGCGTGTTCAAGCTGCAACCCTCCGCGGTTTTTGATTTCACGCCGGGCTTTTATTTAAAACAAAGCTTCGGCGTTTTGGCGCAATATATCGCTTACGATTTTCCCGAGCCGCTGGCGTTCGGACAAAGCAACGTCTTTCGCAATTTTTTTATCACCGATTCGTTGTTTATCCAACTCAGCCGCCGCACGCAGTTGAACGCGCAATATCGTTTGCGCCTTGAAGAACGCGGCCAGTTGGATTGGCCGAACTTTCAACAGCGCCCGTGGTTTGATCGGCAGGAACATTGGGCCGCGGTCGTGATTGATCATCGCCCGGCGGGTTTTTGGCAAGTGTCGCCCGGCCTCACCTTCCAACGCCAAATGGATTGGACGTATAAGTTAGCGCCCCGCTTTGCGGGCCCCGCAAAGCGGGGTTACACCCGTGTGCGCAGCAACGGCCAAACGATTTGGAGTCCGACGTTGTCATTGAGTTATATGCGTTATCCGCACGCGATGCTGATTTTTTCGGCGAGCCGGCAAGCCGTGTATCGCGACCGCGGCAACGTGACGGTGATCAATACGATGCGATTGTCGGTGCAGCGGGCGATTTAGTTTTAAAAAAGCTAAAAAATTCTGAAAACTTTTTATCGCCAACGGATTTTAAAATATTAATCCGGAAACTATCATGACCGCGGAAATTTTTTGAAGTCAAAACAATTAAAGTCAAAATGATTAAAATCGGGTCAATGATTTTGACTTCAATTATTTTGACTTCTTGCTTTAAGTTCTTTAATATGCCAACCGGTCATTTTGCTCTTATTCTATCCGTGGGCCGTTTTTAATCCGTGGGAATCATTTTTAAATCCGAAGTCATGAACTGCTCAACCTGTAAGCGAGGTACTTATGCCCTCTTCTGGCAGAAATGTAAAACTGGTTTTAGCCAATAAACCGGAAGCCATCGAAGAAATTGAAAAATTAGCCGCCGAAGCAGCAACGGAAGCCGGCTTCAACCAGGAAGAGCAGGACAGCTTGGCGATTGCCATCACCGAAATCGCCAACAACGCCATCATTCATGGCAACAAACGCGATCCGCAGAAAAACGTTCATGTCCATATCGCCGTCGACGGCGGCGAAGTGCGGATGGTCGTGCGCGACGAGGGCAAAGGCTTCAATCCGGACACCATCAGCAATCCACTCGATCCGGAAAATCTGCTGCGTGAAAGCGGCCGCGGCGTTTTCATCGTGCGTTCGCTCATGGACGAGTTGTCGTACGATTTCTCCAATGGCGGCACGCAGGTCACGTTAGTCAAGCGCCGGAAGAAATAAGCGGCGAAGTCCATCGTGAATGGCCGCGAAGTGCTTTTTGCCCTTTGCTTTTTGCCGTTTGCTTTTTTGCATTTTGCCTCATGACTCTCTCGCATTTTACCGCACTCATTTACCTCATTTGCGGCATCGTCATTTTCTTGCTCGGCCTGTTGATTTTTCGTGAAGATGCCCGCCAACGCCTGAACCGGATCACGGCGGCGATGTTGTTTCTTGCCGCGCTCGGCCCGATTCTCGGCGCGTTTGGTTTGTTGCTCGAACAAGTCGGCTCGCGCCCGGGCGTTGATGTGGATTTGCTCAATCGCCTCTTTTTAATTTGGGAATTTTTCTTTCCGCAATTGGTGTTGTTCAGTTTGGTATTTCCCGCCGAGCATCCGGTCTTGCGGTCAAATCCGAAACTCCCCGTCGTCCTTTATATACCCCAAGCCATCAATCTTTTTTTTGCATTATTATTGCCCGATTCGGCGCGCGTGCAACAGTTGAGCCAATGGCTGGGGTTGAATCAGGAATGGCCGCGCCTGCTCCAACCGTTCAAAGTTTTATTCAGCCTGTCTGTTACCGCGCTCGATTTTTTGGTGACGTATCGCGACGTCTATTTTGCCGCGGTCAATCTCGCGTATGTGTTGACGGCGATTATTGTGATGTACGTCGGCAGCCATCGTCTCAATAATCCGCGTTTGCTCACGCAAGTGCGTTGGGTGCTGTGGGGCATTCGTTCGAGCTTGGGGTTGTATGCCATTGCCTTTTTGTTGCCGAAAATCTCGCCGCTCACGCTCGGGAAAGAAATTACCTACACGCTGACGATTCTCAGTTTGCTCATCGGCGCCGGCGTCATTGCCTGGGCGATCATTCGCTATCAATTTCTCGATGTGCGCTTCATCATTCGCCGCGGCTTCGTGTTTTCGATCACCTCCGGCTTGCTCATCGGCATGTACCTGTTGGGCTATACGCAAATCAAAAGTGTGGTCGAAGTCGCGCTTAGTGATACGGCCGCCGGCGGCATTCCGATCGTAGAAATTTTCTTTCTGACCATCGCCGTGCTCGCCTTTCAGCCGCTGCTTAGTTTTCTTGAAGAATTGGTCGAGCGCTTCTTTTTTAAAGGCGGCCAAAATTACCAGCAAGTTCTCCACAACCTCAGCCGCGAAATTTTTGGCATCGTTGATCCCGTGCAATTACGCCAGAAAATCACCTCGACGTTACAAGAAGCATTAATGGTAGAAAGCGCCCATTTGATTTTACCTAAAATCCTTTCGGCGTTACAAAAAAATTCTTTGCACGCCAAACCGGCGAATCCGTTCTTCGCCACCACCATCCGTTACAATCCGGCGCTCGACGGTCATCTGCAGGGAACTTCTGCACTCCCGCTCGTTGAGGGGCAAGATCTCGAGCTGCGCTTCGAGCCTAACGGCCAGTTTATTTCTTTGATGGAGCACATGGAAGCGCCGGTGGAAGAGCAGGACGTGTTGGATAAAATCAATGTGCCGGTCGAACGCCAGAATTTGCTGCAATTGCGGGCGCGGCTCTTTTTGCCGGTGCTGCATCGCGACGAATTGATCGGCGTTTTGTCCATCGGCAAAAAAGTGACGGAGCGCCGCTTTTCGTATGAAGACATGACGCTGCTCTCGCTGCTCTCGACGCAAATCGCGATGGCCTTTGAGAACACGCGGCTTTATCAAGAGCGTTTGACGAAACAGCGCCTGGATGAAGAGCTTGATTTAGCGCGCGATATTCAGCGCCTGTTGCTGCCGCGCCAAACCCCGGCCAGCGAATTTTTCGATATCGCCGCGATCAACATTCCCTCGCACGAAGTCGGCGGCGACTATTATGATTTTGTTGATTTGCACAACGGCGTGCTCGGCGTGGCGATCGGCGACATCGCCGGCAAAGGCATTCCCGGCGCGCTGCTGATGTCGAACTTGCAAGCCACCGGACGCGCCGCGGCCATTCGCAGCACGTGCACGAAATCGGTGATGGAAGAGCTGAATAACCAAATCACCCGCAGCACGACGGCGGAAAAATATGCGACGTTTTTTTATGCGATTCTCTGGCCCGATAAAAAGATTACCTATACCAATGCCGGCCACAACTTTCCTTTATTGCATCGTCGCGACGGCTCGATTTGCGAGCTGCAGCAGAGCAATTTAGTCGTCGGCGTGCGCGAAGGCATCATCTACGATGAGCATACCGTGATGCTGCAATCCGGCGACGTGCTGGTTTTTTATACCGACGGCATCACCGAAGCCATCACCGCGAATTGGGATGAATTTGGCCTGGAACGTCTCCACGCGGTGATTCGTTCAACTCATCAGCTTGCCGCCGAAAATATTCGCAACGCGATTTACGAAGCCGTGCTGCAATTCGCCGGCGACACGCCGCAGTCGGATGATCTGACGCTGGTGGTGGTTAAAGTAAAGTAAGTTCGTCGTGATGCCCTGCGGGCGCTTGAAGGAAAGAAAATAGCAAACTTGGTAAACCGAAAATTTACGGCCGGAAAATATAAAATTATTTTGGACGCAGACTGCGTCCGTCGGATTTCTCGTCTCGAGCACGGGACGAGAAAGGACAAACTGTAACTCAACATTGTCAAGTTATTTATTGTGTTTTTTCAATTCAAATTCAAGGGAAAATATGCAACGATCTATGCCTCGCTTTACATTAGCCAAGAGGGTATTGGGGCTTTTTATTATGACAGCAGTTTTTATTTTCATTTATTTGGTTCCGAACCATACAACATATCAAAAAGAGAAAAAATCTGCTACGAAGAAATACCCCTCCGAACACGCTTGGCTGCAACGAACCTTCCCTTATTTCGACGCCGATCCCACCGCACATCTCGTTGCGCTCCGTCAAGCGCAAACCCTGCGTCATCTCGCGAAATCTGCGACGGCGGCGCCGAAGTGGAAATTCGCCGGCCCGACGAATATCGGCGGGCGTGTCTCGGCGCTGGCGTTTAATTCGAAAGACTCGCGAGTCGTTTACGCCGGCGCCGCAACCGGCGGCATTTTTAAATCGCTCGATCGCGGCGCGACGTGGCAGCCGATCTTCGATGAACAAGCCGTGCTGCCGATCGGCGATCTCGCGGTTGATCCGAATAATCCCAATCTCATTTATGCCGGCACCGGCGAGGCGAACGGCGGCCATAATAATTTTTTTGGCGGCGGCGTTTACAAATCCACCGACGCCGGCGCGACGTGGCAATTCCTCGGACTCGAGCGCACGTTTGCCATTGGCCGCATCGTGGTCGATCCCGGCAACTCGAATCGTGTTTTTGTGGCGGCGATTGGCTCTTACTTTGGCCCCGGCCCGGATCGCGGCGTTTATCGCAGCACCGATGCCGGCGCGAGCTGGGAAAAAGTTTTGTTTGTGAATGATTCCACCGGCGCCATTGATTTGGTGATCGATCCCAAAAATCCAACTACACTTTTTGCCGCCACCTGGGAGCGCGTGCGCCGATATAATGGCGCGCGTTTGAGCGGCGAGTCGAGCGGCATTTATCAAAGCAACGACGGCGGCAACACATGGCAGCGCCTTGGGCTCCAAACCGGTTTGCCGGCGCCCTCCAATACCATCGGTCGCATCGGCCTCGCCATTTGCGCCACCCAGCCGGAAAATCTTTACGCGCTGTACACGATCAACAGCGGCTACGGCGGACTTTATCGCTCGAAAGACGGCGGCAGCACTTGGGCGCAAACCGATCTCAGCGGCACTTTGGGCAGCGGCTTCGCTAATTTCAGTTGGTATTTTGGAAATGTTCGAGTCAATCCGAACGATCCGGAGCAAGTGTTTGTGATGGACACCGCGTTGATGGGCTCATTTGACGGCGGCAAGACTTGGCCGATTTTTTACGGCTACAATGGCGGCCCCGCAGATTTGCATGTCGACCATCATGCGCTGGCCTTCGACCCGGCGGATGCAAAACGCATTATGAACGGCAATGATGGCGGCATCAATATTTCTTCAGATGCAGGTTATCGCTGGACGAAAGTTGCGGCGCTGCCGGTGACGCAGTTCTATCAAATTACGATGGACGTGACGAACCCCGAGCGTTTATACGGCGGCACGCAAGATAACGGCACCGTGCGCACTTCAACCGGGGCGCTCGATGATTGGAGTGATATTTATGGCGGCGACGGATTTTATGTGATTGTCGATCCGACGAATCCGAATGTAATTTACGCCGAATCGCAGCGCGGCGCGCTCGGCAAATCCACCGACGGCGGCAGAAGTTTTCGCAACGCGCGCACCGGCATCAGCACCACCGAGCCGACGAATTGGTCGACGCCGGTCGTGATGGATCCCAACAACAATCGCGTTTTATATTACGGAACGAATCGGGTGTATCGCACGATCGACGGCGCGGGCTTCTGGCGGGCGATCAGCCTCAAGCTGACGAATCCGAATAGCCCATCTTTGCTCGGCACGATTACCACGATTGCAGTGGCGCCGAGCAACTCTGCCGTCATTTATGCCGGCACGGATGACAGCAATGTTTGGGTGACCGCCGATACCGGCAAGACCTGGGCGGAAATTTCACAGCCTCTCCCTTATCGCTGGGTGACGCGCGTTGCGGTTGATCCTAAAAATGCCAACGTCGCTTATGTAACGTTCTCCGGTTTGAAATGGAACTCGCCGCAGCCGCACGTGTTTCGCACGACGGATATGGGCAAGACGTGGCAGAATATCAGCAGCAATTTGCCGGAGGGGCCGGTGAATACGATTGCGGTCGATCCGGTTTTTCCCAACTTTCTATATGTCGGCTCCGATGTCGGCGCATATTATTCGAGCAACGCCGGCCAAAGTTGGCAAGTGCTTGGCGAAGGCCTGCCGCTGGTTTCAGTTTATGATCTCGTCATCCATCCGGTCCTGCGCCGCCTCGTTGCCGGCTCGTATGGACGCTCGATGTACACGCTCGATTTGTCGCCGTTGACCAACGTTGAAGAACCGATCACCAAAAATAATCAATTACCAACAACGCCGGTGCTCGCGCAGAATTATCCGAATCCATTTCGCGTTTTCGCGAGCACTTCTTCTGCCAGTATTCAATATGAATTAGCCGAACCGGCCGAGGTGCGTCTCGAAATTTTTGATGTGCTCGGCAAACGACTGCGGACGTTAGTGCAGCAACCGCAGCCAGCCGGGCGTTACACTGCCACGTGGGATGGCCGCGATGAGCGCGGCCAAACTGTGGCCGGCGGCGTGTTCATTTACCGGCTGCGCGCCGGCCATGTTGTGCAAAGCCGCAAGCTCGTTTTATTGCGATAGTGATTCTTTCCTTTTTTTTAAAACGAATCTCCACAAAACTGTTGCATTTTTGCGCGGAAAGCCTAAATTGAAAATGCTTAAATCAACCATTTTCCTGATCAACTAAAAACGAGACAGCAGCGTGTTGCGACTGAAATTCATCAACCGTTTCAAGTTAGAATTTCGCCAGGCCTTGATTTATTGCGGCAGCGCGCGCCGAAAAAATCGAGGCTTTTTATTTTTGTGCTTTATTTTACTCGGCCTCGCTTGCGGCAAGAATCAACCGGAAATCGTGATCTACTCGCCGCATGGCAAAGAATTGCTCGGCGATTTTGCCAAGCGCTTCGAGCAAGCCCATCCCGGTGCGTTGATTCGCTGGCAGGACATGGGCTCGCAGCACGTGCTCGATCGTTTGCGTTCGGAGAAAGCGAATCCGCAAGCCGATCTGTGGTGGGGCGCGCCTTCGCCGTTATTCATGCAGGCCGCCGCGGAAGGTTTGTTAGAATCTTATCGTCCGAGTTGGGCCGAGCAAATCAACGCGAGTTATCGTGATCCGCAAGATCGATGGTACGGCATGTATCTCACGCCGGAAGTGATCATGTATAACTCCGAGAAAGTCACTGCCGCCGAGGCGCCCAAAGATTGGGACGAGCTTTTGGAGCCGAAATGGCAAGATCGCATTTCCATTCGCGAGCCGATGCCTTCGGGCACGATGCGCGCGATTTTTTTTGCGATGATCTATCGTTCTTACGCGCAACAAAATTCTGCCGTGGCCGGTTTCGCTTGGCTGCGCCGTCTTGACGCCAACACCAAAAGTTATCCCGGCGATCAAACACTATTCTACATCGCGCTCGCGCGCGGTGAAGCGGATTTGTCGCTGTGGAATCTTCCCGATGTTTTGCTGCGGCGTGAAAAAGACAAATATCCTTTTGATTATATCGTTCCCCAAAGCGGCACGCCGATGGTTCCAGAAGGTTTGGCGCTCGTCGCCCGCCGGCAAAAAGATGAAACGCGTGCCGAGCTGGCGCGCAAGTTTTATGAGTTCGTCACCACACCGGAATCGTTCATTCATGCGGCGCAGCAATACTATCGCGTGCCCACGCGCCAGGATTTGGATTTCACCCAAATTCGCCCCGAGTTCAATCCCGCGCAGTATCAGGCCATGCCGATCGACTGGCAACTCTTTGCCGATAGCTCCGCCGCCTGGATGCAATACTGGGATCAAAATATCAGAAACAAAGGCCGCGCGTCAGTTGCCAGTAAGCAGTGAGCAGTCATCAGTTTTCTTTTTGCCAATTTGCTTTTTTCTTTTTGCCTTTTTCTTAAACCGCCATGGCTCGCGTTCGATTTGAAAAAATACAAAAGTCTTTCGGCAACACTTCTGCCGTGCGCGATTTATCATTCGAGATTCGCGAAGGAGAATTTTTCAGCATTCTCGGGCCTAGCGGCTGCGGCAAGACGACGACGTTGCGGATGCTCGCGGGCTTTGAAACTCCCGAGGCCGGGCGTATTTTTTTTGACGCAGAAGAAGTCTCCTCGCTTCCCGCCGAGCAGCGCAACACCGGCATGGTTTTTCAGAACTATGCGCTTTTCCCGCATCTCACCGTTTTTGAAAATGTTGCCTTCGGCCTGCGCGCCCGCAAAAAGCCGCAAAACGAAATCAATGAAAAAGTCGCCGCCGCGCTGGATTTAGTTGAAATGCGCGCCTTGCAAAATCGTCTTGTCACCCAGCTTTCCGGCGGGCAGCAGCAGCGCGTGGCGCTGGCGCGGGCGATTGCCGTGCAGCCGAAAATTTTATTGCTCGATGAGCCGCTCTCCAATCTCGACGCGCAACTGCGGCGCACCACGCGCACGGAGTTGAAACGCTTGCAACGCCGGCTCGGCATCACGACGATTTACGTCACGCATGATCAAGACGAGGCGCTGGCGTTGTCGGATCGCCTGTTGATCATGCATCAAGGCGCGGCGCAACAAATCGGCACGCCCGAAGAGATTTATCATGCACCCGCGAATCTTTTTGTCATGAGTTTCATCGGCGCGAGTAATGCGCTAATCGGAAAGGTGATGAAGCTTGACGACGGGAAAATGACGCTTGCCGGCGAAAACTGGCAATTCATTTTACCGACACAAAATCAATTTACCCCGGGTGAGACAGTTCGGGTGGCATTTCGTCCCGAGCATTGCCGGATTCATACAACTCAAAACTCTAGCGCGCCAACTCTTTTGGGAAAAATCAGCGCCATGGAATTTGGCGGAAGCCATTGGCTGGTGCAATGTGAAATTGGCGGGCAACGGTGTTTTGTACGCGTTCCGATTGAAGAATTTAAAAATGACCGGTTGCGTGATTTCCAAGAAATTCGCCTCGCGATCGCCCCGGAAAACCTTCGCCTATTCGCCGATTAGTTTTTGCCTTGCTTCTCGGCTTTATAAGTTATAAATTTATGTCATGCCGGACATTCAACAAAGACAAACGCAACTCCGCCACCTTTGCGAGTCGTTAAAAAAGGCCGATGCCGATTTGATCGACATCATCCAATTCGGCTCCTCGGTTTATGCCCCGGACTTGGCGCGGGACATCGATCTCTTAGTGACGACACGCTCGAAAGAGAAGGAAGAGCTTTACTGGGATACCTTTGCCAATTTGGATCTCGGCGCCGATGTCATCGTTCGCACACCCGGCCAGCTCATGGGAAAGGATATCGCCGCCAGCATACGACTCATGGGAAATCTGTTATGCGGCGATGGACAAACATTCAAAGAAGTGGAGGATTATAGGGCAGCACCCACTTATGATCGCGCGCGTATTGTTTTAGAAATCGCGGGCGCCAATCTTGCATCAGCTCAGCAAGCCCAAAAAGTTATCGCAAAAGATGAATACTATAAAGTTGCTTATGATCGTTTATTTGACGCGCGCGCTACGCCGTGATGGCTTACCTCAACACCGACAATGCGCGTTGGGGGCAATTACGCCATTTGCTCCCATCGCCCTTTGATCAGGAATTTCGAAACATTATCAATACACTTCATATCCAATACGGCTACGACGGCAACTATCCTCAAAATGATCCGGATGGTGCTTACCGAAAATGGCGCCAGACCGTGGAAAGATTCATTCAAAAATTGGAACAACACCAGCCTCCGACACCGTGATGATGCTCATGAAGCCGCGCCTCCTGTTCTCTGGTTACCGGCCACTCCTCCTATCGCTTTTTTTCATTCTCACCATCACGATCGTATTTCCTCTCGCCGTTTTGGTGCGGGAAAGTTTTCTCCTCAACGGCCAATTCTCGCTCGCGACGTATCAACGTTTTTTTAATTTCACGCAGACGGCCAATCTGCAAGCGCTGCTTGGCAGCATCAACATTTCTCTTCTCACCGTTATTTTTTCCGGGCTCGCCGGCATCCCGATTGCGATTTTGTTTGCGCGTTTCGATTTTCCCGGACGCAAGCTTTTTGGCGTGCTCGTGACGCTGCCGATTCTTCTCCCGCCGCTGGTGGGCGTGCTCGCGTTTTATTTTCTTTTGGGAGAAACCGGCATCCTGCCGCGCTTGCTGCAATGGCTCTTTAATTTATCACAACCGCCACTCGTGATGCGCGGCGTCACCGCGATTTTGCTGGTGCACGTTTATAGTTTTTATGTTTATTTTTATCTCTTCGTGCGCAATGCGTTGCTCGCCTCCGATCCGTCGTTGGAAGAAGCCGGCCGCAATCTCGGCGCGAATCGTTGGCTGGTCTGGCGGCGCGTGATTTTCCCGCAGCTTTTCCCCGCGATCTTGGGCGCATCGTTATTGGTTTTTATGAGTTCGATGGCGAGTTTCACCGCGCCCTATTTATTCGGCGGCAATTGGCGCTTTCTTACGGTGGAAATTTACAACGCCAAACTGAATGGCGATATGCCGATGGCGATCACGCAAGCCGTCATTATCGGCGTCATTTCATTGAGCTTTCTCATTCTGATGCGCATTTACGGCGGGCAGGCCATTACCGGTTTTGGCCGCGGCAGCAAAGGCGCCGCGCGTACCGCGAATCTACGAAACCTGCCGCCGTTGCAAAAAACCTTACTCGCCGCGCTGGGCATTATCGTGATGCTTTCTCTGATCCTGCCGCAGCTCATGCTTGTGATGATTGCCTTCGTTAAAAATGGCTCATGGACGTCGCAAATTCTGCCGGATACTTTCACGCTCGAGAACTTCACGACTCTTTGGCGGCAACGCGAATTCGTGGAGCCTTTCAAGAATAGCTTTTGGATGTCGATCGTCGCCACGTTTGCCGGCGTCATCGTCAGTCTCGCGGCAGCGTGGTTGCAATTTAAGTGGACGCAAGAAAAACGCGGCCGGGCTTTATCCGCAACACTCGATGCCGTGGTCATGTTGCCCTACGCCATTCCCGGCACCGTCATCGCCATTGCGTTGATTGCGACGTTTAATGAGCCGCGTTGGTTCACCGCCAACAACATCCTCGTCGGCACTGCGGTGATTTTGCCGCTGGCCTATTTCATTCGTCATTTGCCGATTCAATTTCGCGCTACTGCCGCGGCATTCGCGCAATTTGATCCGGCACTCGACGAAGCCGCGCGCAATCTTGGCGCAAACTGGTGGCGGCGTTTATCGCGGGTCACCATTCCGCTGATTCTGCCCGGCATCATCACCGGCGCGATGGTCGCTTTAATCAACGCCCTCGGCGAGTTCGTCGCCTCGATTCTCCTTTATACCTATTCCACCGAACCGCTTTCCGTGCGTATTTTCTCCGAGCTGCGCCTTTTCAATCTCGGCTCCGCCGCGGCGTATTCGGTGATCTTAACGGCGATCATCGGCATCGTGATGTGGCTGAATCAGAAATGGATTGGCGATCGCAGCACGACGATCTAAGGCGCAGAGGGCATAGCGTCTGGCGCATAGAGTATTTTGAGAAACTTGCTTTTGGGAGAAATGCAGCGTATATTACAAAAGTTTTCTACCTTTCAAACTAAGAAATTTTTAGCTAATATAAGCCATGCCACGTTCATTTAATGTCGCCGGACCGAATAAACCGGACATTCATTACACACTGGATCCCGAGTCACGTTTGCCGAGCTTGCGAACGCTGATCGACCAACAAAACTATTTCGTTGATAGCAGCACGGAAATAAAAGGCTTGGCACAGCTCGGAAATTATCTCACCAAGCTCGGCGAAAAGTCCGGCCATCTGCTCGTCTTCGACCGCCCGAAAGGGCTTTTGAGCCGCCCCGAGCGCAGTTGGGATGAAAAAATCTTCCGTTGCGATAACGTTGCGCTACCGCCGCCGCTTGAACATTTACAGGCTTCGGTGTGGGGATTGTAATGAGCGAGAAGCTCGATACGATTCAGCAAGGCGATTCGCCGTCTTTCGACGTTCGCCGCAAAAATTTACAGGCCCTGCTCCAACGTTTCCTCCAATCCCGCGGCCCCGTCACCACCTCAGAAATTCTGCAACGCTATCTTCTCGACCGTCAAGAAATCGAAGATATTCTCAGCGCTCTTGCTCAATCCGGCGCCATTTATCGCGGGCGATTAACTCAAAATGCGACCGCAGAGCAGTGGTGCGATCGCCGCAATTTTGAGCAGCTCTATCGCCGCGCGATTCAGGAACGGCGGCGGGCGTTTGCGCCAAAACCGGCAGAAAATTTTTTGCCGTTCTTATGGCGCTGGCATGGCATCGGGCAATTGCAAAGCTCAGCGCTACTGTTGCCGCTGCTGCAACGCCTGCGCGGTTTGTTTCTCCCCCTCAATTTTCTCGAACGCGAAATCCTCCGCGCTCGCATTCCTTCCTCGCAATTTGCTCAAAATTTTGCCCTTTGCCACCTGCAACTTGCCTCGCTCTGCCAAGAAGGCGAGTTGATCTGGCGGCTCTATCAAGAAGACAAAGGCCACGCGCGGCTTGTGCAATTTTTTTTACGCGGCGAAGGGAATCTTTTTTATACACGCGAGCAGCTTGCCGAGCGCGCGGCGCAACTATCAGCGCCAGCACAAACGGTGCGCGGCTTTCTGCAAGAAAATGGCGCGAGCTTTTTCCGCGATCTCGTGG
>Ga0247727_10010089_pt1 | contig 16834 bp, 15 predicted proteins | sample WisWelCaveWW1625_FD_202498 | JGI IMG/M metagenome (GOLD analysis project Ga0247727, IMG submission 202498) | Biofilm microbial communities from Wishing Well Cave, Virginia, United States - WW16-25 | ecosystem: Environmental > Aquatic > Deep subsurface > Groundwater > Cave microbial mat | place...
TGCGCAAATCGACATAAAGCTTCTTTTTTAATTCATCCGGCACGGTGCAATCAACTCGCACCACGACCACGAAACGATCGCGCGTCATGGCACGTTGCATTTCGTGTTGGCAGTATCCGCTGTTGAGAAATTCTGGCGAGAGCACGAGCACACTGAGGTCACAGTCGTCCTGTTCGGCATCCATCTGGGCGGTAACATCTCCACCCGCACGCATCCGCTCGACATCGATATGCACCTCGGCGCCACCGGCTTTGAGGCAGGGCACAAGGGAATTCCACACCCATTCGCCTTGTTGGTGAGAATAGCTGATGAAGACGGATTTTCCCATTCGTTCTCCCGAATACCGTAGAGAAATTGTTGATCGGATATGGCTTTTTTAGGCTGCCGCAGCCAATTCAGGATTAGCTTGCTCCCTCTCGTAAAACGCGCTGCCCACACGCTGGATGTGGTTGATCACGTCGGGATCGCCAATGTTGTGAAAAATGGACAGATCAATGGTGTAAGGCAGGAGTAACTCGTCGAGATCGTCGAGAATTTTGTACAGCACGTGCAGCGTTAGATCGGCGCTGCCGAGCAATGTCAGGTCAATATCAGAACCTTTCTTATAATTGCCTTTGGCGCGCGAACCATACAGAATCGCCCGTTCCACCTGCGGATAGCGCCTCAGCACAGCGCGGATTTTATCGAGGGCGGCGTCTGGCAGACCATATTTCATGCTCCTTCCTCCTTTCTTAGTTCATCCAGTTTGACGCGCAGCGCTTCGAATTCCGCAAAGTAGGTCTCCCGAATGGCAACGCCGATCTCGAAGGCGGTGGCCTCATCGTAAATGTGGGAGGTTAAATTACGGCTATTGATCATCTCCATCCAGGTCTCGCCGTTTTCGATCAAGCCCGTTTTAAAAGCTTCGCGGGTGGCATCCTTCGAGCCGTACAATTTTTGAACGCCGCGACTCTCCAGAAAATCCTTGAGCGTGTTCCACGCCAGTTCATGGGTGAATTCGAAAGCCTGGATCAAGCCTTGCTCTTCGAGTTTCGAGAGCGGGCGTTGCTTCGCCAGTTGCACGGCTTCTTCCAACTGCGAGAGCGCTTTGAGGAAATGAGTGAAACGCTGAATCCAACGAATATCCTGACCGCTCATAGCGGATTCTCCATGACATGCCTTGTAACGTTTGCCTGCCCAAGTCCGATTTCAATTGCGGCGCAAGTTTGGCTTCAATGAATCTGCTGCCAACCCGCATTAAGATAACAAAAGATTTTCAGCTTGTCAACATGAAAACTCGGCGAGAATAATGTTTGGAAAACAAGAGGCAAGCCACTATATTGAAAGCGTCACTCTTCGACTTCCCTTCGTCATGCTCGGGGCAGGCCGCTCAGGGCGACGCCGCTAAAATAGAGTTCATCAACCTCATCGGAAAAACAACACATGCCTGTTCAGGTCGAACATCTCAAAGCTGCTGCAAAATTTTTAACACTGTTCATACTCATCACGCTGTTTAGTTTCATCAATTGGCAGAATCAACCAAATCGCGGCGAGTTGAAAACTGCCGCTGAAAAACCGCCGCGCTATCCTTCGGAATGGGCGTGGCTGCAACGAACGTTTCCTTATTTTGACGCCGATCCCATCGCGCATGTACAGGCGCTGCAAGCGGCGCAACAGATGCGGCAATTGGCCAAAAAATCGACGCTCGCGCCGGCGTGGAAATTTGCCGGGCCGACGAATGTTGGCGGACGTGTTTCAGCACTGGCGTTTAATCCGAAAGATACGAGAATCGTTTACGCCGGCGCAGCCACGGGCGGCGTCTTTAAATCCATCGATCGCGGCGTAAGCTGGCGCCCGATTTTCGATGAGCAAGCCGTGCTGCCCATTGGCGATATCGCCGTCGATCCGAACAACCCAAGTAATTTGTATGTTGGCACGGGCGAGGCGAATGGCGGGCACAATAATTTTTCCGGCGCGGGCGTGTTCAAATCCACCGACGCCGGCGCAACGTGGAAACACCTCGGCCTCGAAGCGACCACGACAATTGGCCGCATTGTGATCGATCCGTCAAATTCAAGTCGCGTTTATGTAGCGGCCACCGGCTCGTATTTTGGCAATGGCGCCGCGCGCGGCGTTTATCGCAGCACGAATGCCGGCCAAACTTGGGAAAGAGTTTTGTTCGTGAATGACTCCACCGGCGCGATCGATCTCGTGATCGATCCGAAAAATCCGGCGACGCTTTTTGCGGCGATGTGGCAGCGCGTGCGCCGGCCCAATCGCGCGCAGCTTACTGGCACAGCGAGCGGCATTTTTCACAGCACGGATGGCGGCACGACCTGGCAGCGTCTTGGCTCTGCCAACGGTTTGCCCGGGCCATTATCAACCGTTGGTCGCATCGGCCTCGCGATTTGCGCCACGAAGCCGGAAAATCTGTACGCGCTTTACACGATGAACAGCAACTACGGCGGCCTTTATCGCTCGCAAAATGGCGGCGCCAGTTGGGCGAAAACCGATCCGAATAATTCGCTAAACTCCGGCTTCGCCGGTTTCAGTTGGTATTTTGGCAATGTGCGCGTCAATCCGAATGATCCCGAACAAGTTTTTGTTTTGGACACGGCGCTGATGGGCTCGTTTGACGGCGGCCGGACCTGGCCAATTTTTTACGGTTACGGCGGCGGCCCGGCCAATTTGCACGTCGATCATCACGCGTTGAGTTTTGATCCGGCCGATTCGCGTTATCTGATTAGCGGCAACGATGGCGGAATCAATATTTCTCGCGATGCCGGTTATGGCTGGGAAAAAATCGCGGCACTGCCCGTCACTCAATTTTATCAAATCACGATCGATCCTTCGCGACCGGAAAGGCTTTATGGCGGCACGCAGGACAACGGCACGGTGCGCACCTCCAGCGGCCAATTGAACAACTGGGACGCCATTTACGGCGGTGACGGTTTTTATGTCATCGTCGATCCCACCAATTCCAATATCATTTATGCCGAGTCGCAAAACGGCGGGCTGGGCAAATCCACGAACGGTGGCGGCAGTTTTCGCGGCGCGACCAACGGCATCAGCGGCTCGGAGCCGAAAAATTGGTCAACGCCGGTGGTGATGGATCCGAACAATAATAATGTTTTGTATTACGGCACCAACCGCGTTTATCGCACGGTCGATGGCGCGAGTTCATGGCGCGCGATCAGCCCGCCGCTCACGAATCCCAACAACCCGGCGCTGCTCGGAACGGTCACTACGATCGCCGTGGCGCCCAGCAATTCCGCGGTGATTTATGCCGGCACCGATGACAGCAATGTTTGGGTGACGGCGGACACCGGAAAAACCTGGAAGGAAATTTCCGCGACGCTGCCGGTGCGCTGGGTGACGCGCGTCGCGGTCGATCCGGCGAATGCGAATATCGCTTACGCGACGTTTTCGGGTTTGAAATGGAATTCGCCGCAGCCGCACGTTTTTCGCACGGCGAATCTGGGCGCCTCGTGGCAGGATATTAGCGCGAATTTGCCGGACGCACCAGTGAATACGATTGTGGTCGATCCGGCGTTTCCCAATTTTTTGTATGCCGGCGCGGATATCGGCGCGTTTTATTCGCGCAACTCCGGCCAAAGCTGGGCGGTGCTGGGCGAAGGCCTGCCGCTGGTTTCGGTTTATGATTTCGCCTTTCATGCGCCGCGCCGCCTGCTCGTTGCCGGCACGCACGGCCGCTCGATGTACGCGCTCGAGCTGTCGAGTCTTACAAATATTGATGAACCGATAACACAAAATAACAATTTACCAACGACGCTGATATTGGCGCAAAATTATCCCAATCCGTTTTTGCCGCAACGCCGCGGCAACGCGGAGACGCGCATTGCGTTTGTGCTGCCCGTTGCGGAAAGCGTGCAATTGGCGATTTACAACTTGAACGGCCAATTGCTCCGCACGTTGCTCAATGAACCGCGCGCCGCCGGCTATCATGCCGTGCAGTGGAATGGCCGCGATGATCAAGGCCGCGAGGTTGCCGCCGGCAGTTATTTTTATCGTTTGCAGGTTGGGCAATTGGTGCAACAAAAAAAACTGGCGCTGGTTCGATGAAGTTATGAAAACGTGCATTTTAAAATCGCGAGCGATGATCGGCTTGGTCATTGTCGCCTTCAGCCTGCCGCCTGTAATGCAGAGCTTTGCCCAACATAAAAATTTAGCTGTTGAGAGGAGTCACGCATCGCAAAAATCGTCCGCCTTGCCTTATCCGGCCACGCTTCTTAATATTAACAATTTTTCTATGTGGATTCGTGCGGATGGCCAATCGGGCGTGAACCCTTTTACGGGCGCCGCCGATATTATCTATCCGCGTGGGACGGCAACGGTTGAAAGCGGCGTTTATTTCGTTCATTTGCGCGCGTGGCTTTTTGAGAAGACGCAGAAAATTTTGGTGCGGCGCTGAAACGCGTTCATACTTTCATTTGAACAAAACTTTGCAATTTCATTCTCTCACAACGCGGACAAAGCCACAACCAAAAGAGTTAAAAAATTCAACTTGCACGCAAGACGGGCACGGCAAAATCGAAAGGATCAAGCGATGCACAAATTCCTTCTCGGCGGCGGATTGCTCTTGTTGATCACGACCTATGCTTTCAGCGGCGACAAATTTGGCCTCGCCATCAAAGGCGGGCGCAATTTCGCCAACATGCGCGTCATAGAAAAGAGCACCGGCCTCATTGTCAACAGCAGCATGGTGAAAGAGCCGAGCTTCTTGCTGGAAGCCGAACTGGTCTTCGGCGAACACGTGAGCTACGTGACGGGTTTTCATTATATCGTACACGGCTACTCGGCGCGCGATATCGACAGCGTTTTTACGTATCGGTATTTTCGCCGCGCCCAATATCTCGGCCTGCCGCAAAAGCTGCGCGTCTTTTTTCATCACCAACGCCTGCAAAGCTTTGTTTCGTTCGGCGTCAATCTGGAAACCTTGCTCGCCGCGCGCTTTCGCGCCGAGTTTGACGATCGCACCATCCCCGATTACGACGTTGACCTCAAAGGTCTGTACAACGAGCTGACCTTCACGCCGGAATTCGACGCCGGGCTGCGCTATCCTTTGCTCGGCGGCTTTCTCACGTTCGACCTCACTTACGCGCTCGGCACGGAAAATGTCAACAATGCCGACCTCGAAAATTTCGCCACGCATTCACGCCGCATTCGCGATTGGCGCGTCATGTTCGGCATTTCGCGGTATGTTTTTTAGCGCGACAAAAAGCTTGCTTTTTGATGTGAAATGAATAAATTGACCCATTGCAATTCATGCTGATTTTTGCTTTGCACCATCATTTGAAACGGAATAAAACCGCATCGTGATTCAATCCCAACGCTATCTGCTCTCCTTCCTGAAAATTTTGTTCGGCCCGTTTAGCCACAAAAACAAATTCGTTTTTTTGCTCATGGGCTTTTGGCTTTTCTGCCTCGCCTGCGGCAACAAGCAACCGAAAGTCGTGATCTACTCGCCGCACGGCAAAGAATTGCTCGGCGATTTTGCGAAGCGTTTCGAGCAAGCTCATCCCGGCGCGTTGATTCGCTGGCAGGACATGGGCTCGCAAAATGTTTTGGATCGTTTGCGCTCGGAGAAAAACAACCCGCAGGCCGATCTATGGTGGGGCGCGCCGTCGCCGCTGTTTATGCAGGCCGCCGCCGAAGGTTTGTTGGAATCCTATCGCCCGAGGTGGGCCGATCAAATCAATGCGAGTCATCATGATCCGCAAGATCGCTGGTACGGCACCTATCTCACGCCGGAAGTGATCATGTATAATTCGCAAAAAATTTCCGCCGCCGACGCGCCCAAAGATTGGGACGAGCTTTTGGAACCGAAATGGCAGGGCCGCATTGCGGTTCGTGAGCCGCTGCCTTCTGGCACCATGCGCGCAATTTTTTTTGCGATGATCTATCGCCGTTATTCGGAGCAAAATTCCGCCGCGGCCGGCTTCGACTGGCTGCGCCGACTCGACGCCAACACCAAAAGTTATCCCGGCGATCAAACGCTGTTTTATATCGCGCTCGCGCGCGGCGAGGCGGATTTGTCTTTGTGGAATCTTCCCGATGTTTTGCTGCGCCGCGAAAAAGACAATTATCCTTTTGAATATATCGTTCCCCGGAGCGGCACCCCGATGGTTCCGGAAGGGTTGGCGCTCGTCGCGCGCAAAACCAAAGATGCCGCCCGCGCTGAGCTGGCCCGCCAGTTTTATGAATTCGTCACCACGCCGGAATCTTTCATTCACGCCGCGCAACAATACTACCGCGTGCCGACGCGCCAAGATTTGGACTTCACCCAAATTCGCCCCGAGTTCAATCCCGCGCAATACCAAAGCCTGCCGATGGATTGGCAACTCTTTGCCGACAGCAGCGCCACGTGGATGCAATATTGGGATCAAAATATCCGAAACCAAGGCCGCACAGCAGTTGCCGGTAAGCAGTAATCAGTTTCTAATTGCTTTTTGCTTTTTGCCTTTTGCTTAATCCCCATGGCCCGCGTTCGATTTGAAAATATAAAAAAATCTTTCGGCAACACCGCGGCGGTGCGTGATTTATCTTTCGAAATTCGCGACGGCGAATTTTTCAGCATTCTCGGCCCCAGCGGTTGCGGCAAAACCACGACGCTGCGGATGCTGGCGGGCTTTGAAACGCCGGAGGCCGGACGTATTTTTTTTGATCAAGATGAAGTCACTTCCCTCCCGCCGGAACAGCGCGACACCGGCATGGTTTTCCAAAACTATGCGCTTTTTCCGCATCTCACCGTTTTTGAAAACGTCGCCTTCGGCCTGCGCGCGCGCCAAAAGCCGCAAAACGAAATCAATGATCGTGTCGCGGCGGCGCTGGATTTAGTTGAAATGCGCGCTTTACAAAATCGTCGCGTCACCCAACTTTCCGGCGGGCAGCAACAGCGCGTGGCGCTGGCACGGGCCATTGCCGTGCAACCGAAAATTTTATTGCTCGATGAGCCGCTCTCCAATCTCGACGCCCAACTGCGCCGGACGACGCGCACGGAATTGAAGCGCTTGCAACGTCGGCTTGGCATCACCACGATATACGTCACCCATGATCAAGACGAGGCGCTGGCATTGTCGGATCGCCTATTGATCATGCATCACGGTGCCGCGCAACAAATCGGCGCGCCCGAGGAAGTTTACCAAACGCCCGCTAATTTTTTTGTGATGAGTTTTATCGGCGCCAGCAATGCGTTACCAGGAATCGTGCAAAAACTCGACGCCGAGAAAATGACGATTGTTGGGGAAGGCTGGCAATTAGTTTTACCGGCACAAAATCAATTCGCGCCGGGCGCGACAGTTCGGGTGGCGTTTCGTCCCGAGCACTGCCGGATTCAAACGATGCAAAACGACCGCGCCGTAACCTTTTCGGGAAAAATCAGCGCGATCGAGTTTGGCGGCAGCCATTGGCTCTTACAATGTGAAATTGGCGGACAACCGTGTTTCGTGCGCGTGCCGGCGGAAGAATTTCAAAATGGCCAGTGGCGTGATTTCCAAGAAATACGCCTCGCCATCGCCCCGGAAAATCTTCGCCTATTCGCCGATTAGTTTTTGCCTTGCTTCTCGGATTTTTAAGTCATAAATTTATGTCATGCCGGACATTCAACAAAGACAAACGCAACTCCGCCAACTGGAACAACATCAGCCTCCGACTCCGTGATAATGCTCATGAAACTGCGCGTCCTCATCTCTGGTTACCGGCTACTCCTCCTCTCGCTTTTTTTCATTCTCACTATTACCATCGTATTTCCCCTCGCCGTTTTGGTGCGGGAAAGTTTTCTCCTTAACGGCCAATTTTCGCTTGCCACTTATCAACGTTTTTTTAATTTCACGCAGTCCACTAATCTCCAAGCGCTGTTTGGCAGTATCAACATTTCTCTGCTCACCGTTATTTTTTCCGGGCTTGCCGGCATCCCGATTGCCATTTTGTTCGCTCGTTTCGATTTTCCCGGACGCAAAATTTTTGGCGTGCTCGTAACGTTGCCGATTCTGCTGCCGCCGCTGGTGGGCGTGCTCGCATTTTATTTTCTTTTGGGAGAAACCGGCATCCTGCCGCGCCTGCTGCAATGGCTCTTCAATTTAACACAACCTCCGCTCGTCATGCGCGGCATCACCGCAATTTTGCTGGTGCACGTTTATAGTTTTTATGTATATTTTTATCTCTTTGTGCGCAACGCGCTGCTCGCCTCCGACCCATCGTTAGAAGAAGCCGGCCGCAATCTCGGCGCGAATCGTTGGCTGATCTGGCGCCGCGTAATTTTCCCGCAGCTTTTCCCCGCGATCTTGGGCGCGGCGTTATTGGTTTTTATGAGCTCGATGGCGAGTTTCACCGCGCCGTATTTGTTCGGCGGCAATTGGCGCTTTCTCACGGTGGAAATTTATAATGCCAAACTAAACGGCGACATGCCGATGGCGATCACGCAGGCCGTGATCATCGGCGTCATTTCGCTCGCTTTTCTCGTGCTCATGCGCATTTACAGCGGCCAAGCCCTCACCGGATTTGGCAGCGGCAGCAAAGGCGTGGCGCGCACGGCAAATTTGCGAAATCTGCCGCCAATGCAAAAAACTTTGCTTGCGACGCTTGGCCTCATCGTGATGCTTTCTCTCATCCTGCCGCAGCTCACGCTCGTGATGATCGCGTTCGTCAAAAACGGCTCGTGGACGTCGCAAATTTTGCCGGATACTTTTACGCTGGAAAACTTCACGACGCTTTGGCGGCAACGTGAATTCGTTGAGCCGTTTCGGAACAGCTTTTGGATGTCGGTTGTCGCAACGTTTGCCGGCGTCATCGTCAGCCTCGCCGCGGCGTGGTTGCAATCGAAATGGACTCAGCAAAAAAGCACGCGTGCTTTATCCGCAACACTCGATGCCGTGGTCATGTTGCCCTACGCCATTCCCGGCACCGTTATCGCGATTGCGTTGATCGCGACGTTCAACGAGCCCCGCTGGTTTACTGCCAACAACATTCTCGTCGGCACGGCGGTCATTTTACCATTCGCGTATTTCATTCGTCATTTGCCGATTCAATTTCGTGCTACAGCCGCGGCGCTCGCGCAATTTGATCCGGCGCTCGATGAAGCCGCGCGCAATCTCGGCGCAAGCTGGTGGCGGCGTTTGTCCCGCGTCACGATTCCGCTGATTTTGCCGGGAATCATCACCGGCGGGATGGTGGCTTTGATCAACGCCCTTGGCGAGTTTGTCGCCTCGATTCTTCTTTATACTTATTCCACCGAGCCGCTTTCCGTGCGTATTTTTTCCGAGCTGCGGCTTTTCAATCTCGGCTCCGCCGCGGCATATTCGGTGATCTTAACGGCCATCATCGGTATCGTGATGTGGCTGAATCAAAAGTGGATTGGCGACCGCAGCACGACGATTTGAGGCGCAGAGAGCATAGCGCCTGGCGCATAGAGTAATTTGAGAAACTTGCTTTTGGGGAAAATGCAGCTTATATTACAAAAGCTTTCCAACTTTCAAACTCAAAAAACTTTTTGCTGATAATAAAACTATGCCACGCCATTTTAACGTCGCCGGGCCGAATAAGCCGGACATTCATTACACGCTGGATCCTGAATCGCGTTTGCCGAGCCTGCGAACGCTGATCGATCAACAAAACTATTTCGTTCTCCACGCGCCGCGCCAATCGGGAAAAACGACGCTGTTGGATTTAATGGCGCGCAAGTTGACGGCCGAGGGGCGGTATACGGCGCTGCGCTTCAGCATTGAAGAAAGCCGTCCATTCAGCAAGAATGTAACCGAAGCCATTATGGCGGTGCTAGATTCATTGCAAAGGACCGCCAACAACGTTTTGCCTGATCATCTTCGCCCCTCGCCGGCTCTCTTTCAAAATATTCCGAATCCAGCAACCGGCCTTGCCCATGTTTTCAACGAATGGGCCAAAAGCTCGCCTCGTCCCCTCGTCGTCTTCGTCGATGAAATTGACTCAATCGAAGAAGAGGCTTTAATTGCAGTGCTTCATCAATTGCGCAATGGTTATGCACAACGGCCACAAGGTTTCCCGCAAAGCGTCGCCTTGATTGGCTTGCGTGACGTGCGTGAATATCGCGCGCGGATTCGGCCTGAACGCGAGACCTTGGGAAGCGCTTCACCTTTTAATATTAAAGCGGAATCGTTGACCCTGGAAAACTTCCGATTAGACGAAGTGGCGGCGCTCTACAAGCAGCACACGGAAGAAACCGGCCAAAGTTGGGCAGACGAAGCCGTGGCGCGCGCGCAAGAATTGACCGGCGGCCAGCCGTGGTTGGTCAACGCGCTCGCACGGCAGATTATTGAACGCGATGTGACCGACCGCAATACTTCAATAACAACCGCACATGTTGACGCCGCCAAAGAGACGCTTATTTTACGCCGCGACACCCATCTCGATTCATTAGCCGAACGCCTGCACGAACCGCGCGTGCGGCGCGTTATCGAGCCCGTGCTTATCGGCAGTTTCACCGGCGCCGATGTTTACAACGATGATCTGCTTTACGTCGCCGATCTCGGCCTCACGACGCGGCCGCCGCAACAAATCAGAATCGCCAATCCGATCTATGCCGAAGTGATTCCGCGCGCGCTCTCGTTTGTTATTCAAAGTAATCTTCCCATCGAGTCGCAATGGTACATCATGCCCGACGGACGCTTGGACGTGATCAAGCTGCTCACCGAGTTTCAACAATTTTATCGGCAACACAGCGAGTTCTGGCTCGGGCGCTATGAGTACAAAGAAGCCGGGCCGCATTTAATTTTGTACGCGTGGCTGCAGCGCATCATCAACGGCGGCGGCCATCTCACGCGGGAAAGCGCGATTGCAACAGAGCGCGCGGATTTACTCGTCGAGTGGCCGGTCACCACGAATCCGGCGCTGCGCCATTGGCCGATCGCTGCCGGTGTGACGATTCAACGCGAGGCGCTGGAAGTCAAAATGTACAAAGATAGCAGCACGGAAATAAAAGGCTTGGCACAGCTCGGAAATTATCTCACCAAGCTCGGCGAAAAGTCCGGTCATCTGCTCGTCTTCGACCGCCGCCCCGAGCGCAGTTGGGATGAAAAAATCTTCCGCCGTGACGATGTTGCCTTACCGAAGCCCTTTGAGCCTTTGCATGCCATTGTGTGGGGATTGTAATGAGCGAGAAGCTCGATACGATTCTGCAAAATGCTTCATCGTCTCTCGACGCCCGCCGCAAAAGTTTACAGGCTTTACTTTTGCGTTTCCTCCAATCCCGCGGTCCCGTCACCACCTCTGAAATTCTGCAACGTTATCCTCTCGACCGCCAAGAAACCGAAAACATTCTCCACGATCTTGCCAAATCCGGCGCGGTTTATCGCGGCAATTTAACGGCTGGCGCCACCGAAGAGCAGTGGTGCGATCGCCGCAATTTTGAGCAACTTTATCGACGGGCGATCCAGGAACGCCGCCGCGCGTTTGCGCCGCAACCGGCGGAAAATTTTTTGCGTTTTCTCTGGCGCTGGCATGGCATTGGGCAACTGCAAAGCGCCGTGCAACTGCTGCCGCTGATGCAACGCCTGCGCGGGCTTTTTCTGCCGCTGGATTTTCTGGGGCGGGAAATTCTGCGCGCCCGCATTCCCGCCCAACAATTTCCACAGCTTTTTGCCGCTTGCCACTTGCAGCTCGCTTCTCTCTGCCAACAGGGCGAACTCGTCTGGCGGCTTTATCAAGAAGACCAAGGCCATGCACGGCTCGCGCAATTTTTTTTGCGCGGCGAAGGGCATCTGTTTTATTCTCGCGAGCAGCTTGTTGAGCGTGCTGCGCAGCTTTCGCCGCCGGCGCAGACGGCGCGGGAATTTCTCCGCGACCATGGCGCGAGTTTTTTTCGCGATCTCGTGGCGGGAAGTGGATTGTCAAAAACCTCGCTGGTTGAAGCGCTTGCCGAGCTTGCCTGGCAAGGACTCGTCACCAATGACAGTTTGCGCGTTCTTCACGAATTATCCGAGCACGGCGTGCCGCGTATAAACGAAAATGAAACACCTGAGCATGAAACATTGAACTCATTTGCAACGCCCGCAAAACCTGCGAATGATCTGCAAAAGTTTCTCGAAGCTTCGACGCCGGAATGGCGCAAACGCAGCCAGGCTTGGCGACGGCGGCACTATTCGCGGCGGCGCGAGGATTTACGGCGAGAAATGAAACAGTTGCCGCAACTCCACGAGGGGCGTTGGGCGCTGATGGAGTCGTTCGCAATTTTTGGAAAATCCGCGCCGAGCCAAAAATCTGATGAGCGTGATTTGGCGCAGCGGCAAGCGCGCCTGCTGCTTGAACGTTACGGCATGTTGGTGAAAGAATGGTATCGCCGTGAAAGCGATTTGCTGCCGTGGTATCAAGTTTTTCAAAATCTCAAACAAATGGAATGGCGCAGCGAAGTGCGGCGGGGTTATTTTGTGGAAGGGCTTTCCGGTGTTCAATTTGCGCTGCCGCACGCGCTTGAAATGTTGGCGGCCGTCGCGCCGGAAAAAAATTTGAGCGCGCCGGCGATGTTGAGCGTGCTTGATCCGGCGTCGCCGTTCGGCAGCGGCGTGAATTTGCGCTTACATGATTCCGCCGGCAACGCCGTGGCGCTCGTGCGGCAGGCAGGCAACCATCTTATTTTCATTGACGCCCGGCCGATCATTTACGCCGAGAATTATGGCGCGCGTTTGCAGAGCCTGGCCGGCGCAACCGCGGAACTGCTGGCGAGCGCGCTTGCCTGTTTGCGACAATTTTTACAACTCCCCGAACCTTTGCGCCCGCGGAAACGTATTGAAGTAGAAACCTGGGATGATACGCCGGTGATCAGCACGCCGGCCGCGGCCTGGCTGCAGCAGCACGGCTTTGAAAAGGAAGCGGAAAAACTGGTGCTCTGGCCGTCGCAATTACCATAAACTGAAAACGCAAATGAAATAAAGTCATTTCGACCCAATTTTAGCTAAAACGGCGCACCGAAGAAAATATTAAATTTTTACCAAGATCACATTGACTTTTCGCTATTTTTTATTACCTTTATAACATGTTCGACGAGAATCTATTGCCCTTTATCGCGCGTCTCAATCCCACCATTATGTGGATTGCGCTGACGGTAGGTTTGCTGCTGTTTGTCATCGGTTATTTTGCCGGCGGCAAACTGGCGATGGGGCGAATCGGCATGTGCGTGCTTTTGACCACAGTGCTCGGAGCGCTATCCTTGCCCGCGCCGATGCGGCTTTTCAGTCTCGTCGAAAGAGGGTTGAATGTCAAAACCACCGTCATCGGCAGCGACGGCAAAGAGATCGGCGCAAACGCCAAGGCCAAAACTGCGGCCAAAGCCAAAAGCAACGCTGATTCTACTGCCGCTGTTGAGGAAGATGACATTGGCTCCGGCGTGCCGTTCTCCTTGCAATTGTTGACTTTGATTTTATACCTGGTGTGGTCCGCTTTTCTAGTTGGCATGGGCATTTTTCTCTACGAAACCTTGACCGTAACCGCCGAAGAGGCCGAGAAGCGGTGATTAACGCAAGATAATCAAAATACCGGTTTCATCTTGTACCTCCATAGCCAGCTTGGCAGCTTGAAGAGTTTTTCTATAGGTCATCTTTTTCTGGGGTTCCAGTCCTGCTTCAATTATAGTTTCTTTGACTGGAAGAACCCAAGTGAGGCGGAAATCCGGAACTTTTTTGGTCAATCCGCGTCGATATTTTTCAAAAGCTTTTAATTGCTTAGTTGATAAAGTTCCATTTGCTGTTTTCAAAGTTTGAGTTTTCATAACAGGCCTCGTTTTATTAAATTTTCCAAAAGTCTTATCAGTCTATTGGCATCTCGGTAGAGAGTTCGCGATAAAAGCATATCAATACTTTTATCAAGGTCATAATCCGCTTGATAACGTTTAATGAGCAAAGCCCAAAAAAACGGCCTTAGTTTGGTTAACGCGGCTTTCTCTTTATACCCCCAATCTGCTTTTTGACAGATATGGATGCGATACATTTCCACTGTTTCATGGTGCGCCCAGTTGCCATACTTGCTTCTCGGCCTGAGTTTAAGTTTAGTCAGCACCGCGGTGACCATTTGATATGCCGCGTAATAAGAACGACTTGCCGACTCAACGGGCTTATCATGTTCCAGTAAAATCTGCGCTGCCGTCAATGAACTTCTGGATTTTTCCTGCCATTCTTCCCAAGTTAGCATGCGAATAAACCCTGAGATGTAGTTCCCATCTTTTGATCCCTGAAACTCATCCTGGTTAATCTATAAAATAGTTTTTAAAAAAGCAATATGAAAATCCCCGCGCGAATATAGCCTGGAAATTCTGCTTGCTTTGCGTGATTTTTTTCTATATCATTAACAAAACCAAAACATGCAGGCGATAGCCCTATTAGAGGAAAAATTATTTAAACGATGCCTTTCGATTTCTCTCAAGCCCAACTTCATCTCGCGCAGGCGGATCCTGTTTTAGCAGCAATCATTTCGCGTCACGGCCCGTGCAAGCTGCGGCCCCAGAAGAAATATTTTATGGCGCTTGCCGAAGCGATTCTCTCGCAACAACTTTCCGTGAAAGCGGCGGCGACGATTTTCAACCGCTTCAAAGAAAAATTAGGCGGTCGCGTGACGCCGGAAAAAATTTTGCAGTTGCGGCTGCCGCAATTTCGCGCGGTGGGCATCTCGCGGCAGAAAACCAGTTATCTGCGTGATTTGGCGGCGCATTGGCAGGCTGGTCTCCTCACGCCGCGCCAGCTCGTAAAAATGAACGATGAGGAAGTGATTGCTGCCTTAACTCAGGTGAAGGGCATTGGCCGCTGGACCGCGGAAATGTTTTTAATCTTTTCATTGCTGCGCCCGGATGTCTTGCCGGTCGGCGATCTCGGTTTTCGCAACGCCGTGCAGCGCGCCTACGGATTGCGCAAGCTGCCGGAGGCCAAACGCCTCACGCAAATTGCCGCAGGCTGGCGGCCCTACCGTTCCGTCGCAACGTGGTACATGTGGGCCAGTCTCGATAATAAACCGCTGTGAGGCGACAAAAGTTTAGAAACGGATTTTATGGAAGATTTTACGCCGATTATTCTCAATCTGGTTTTAATGCTGGCCGTGGTTTATCTGTCCGTGCTGATCTTGCTGCTCATTTTTTTGGCGTTCGCCAATTCAACCAACCGGCAGGGCGGCAAAGTTACATTCTTCCAGCAGCTCAAACAACAGCTCGCGCCCGGCGAATCGAACGCCGATTTTGTCTTGCGCCTGGCCGGCCGCGTGCTTTTTCACGCCGTGATCTTCACCACGTTTATGGCGCTGTTGATCAATCTCAACCGGGTGCAAACGACGCCGGTGTTTTTGAGTTTGGTGATTCTGATCTTCGGCGTCCGTTTAGCAGAAACGTTTACGCCGGCGGCGAACGCGGCGCGCCATTATCACCGCGACGCAGACGCCTCCAAAATCACCTCGTGGCTGCTCGGAATCAGTTTCTTCACCAACCTCATTGCGCCGATTTTGGAGTCGCGTTATCAGAGCGAAATCACGGCGCCATGGTGGAGTTGGCTCGGGTTGCTCATTTTCGCCGCCGGCGCCGTCGTCAAACTCCGCGCGATGCAACGGGCCGGCGAGGCGTTTACGCCGCACGTCAAAGTTGAAGCGAAGCAAAAACTGGCGACGGCCGGCATCTACGCTTTGGTGCGGCATCCCTCCTACCTCGGCCTGATGCTTTCTTACCTTGGGATAGCGGTTTTATTCAGCAGCAAAATTGGCGCGCTCGCGCTCGTGGCGCTCGTGTTGCCGGCCGTTATATTCCGCATTAAAAAAGAGGAAGAATTGTTGTCCAATCGTTTCGGCGAGGCGTGGAAAAAATATGCCGGGCAAACCCCAATGCGCTTGCTGCCGAAAATTTGGTGACCCTTCGGCTTCGCTCAGGGTGACCCCAAAAAATTAGGGTGAAAGCGCACTAATCGCCGCGCGGATAAAAAAACCACACGGAGATATCGGTGTGGTTTTTTTATCCTATATGCAATTACGGAAATTTCAATTCGATGCCAAAACGCGGCTTGCCGCGAAGTTTGGTTTTGAAGGGATCTTCATCGGCACGTTTGCCAACGGCCTCGGCGCTTTTGCCCACGACGAAACCGTTTTTTAATTCCTGCGCAAATTCGAGGCTATAACCGGCGAACAAATGCGTTTCAAACATCGCGACGGGAATGCCGAAACCGATGCCGACCACCGGCTCAATCGTGCGCGCCAGTCGCATGCCGCCGAGCAAATGAAACGAAGTCGAAAGCGTTCGCGCCTTGGTGTCCACCGGCTGGAAGTTGTAATTAATCACGGCAAAATTGCCGATATCGCCGCGCGGTTTCGGTTCAATGCGAATGACGCCGTCGTCGCCGATGCTGAAATCAAGATCGTTAACGCTGGTCACCGCGGTGGCCACGCCGAAACTCCAGCGTTCTTTGGAGGTGTTGTCGAGCGTCACCGACCCCAAAACCCGTTCCGCTTCCAGCGAAGTTTTGATCAACACGGAAATGTTGGAAAATTTCTGGAATTGCGCCGGCACTTCAAATTCACGCATATCAATCCAGGTGGTGTCCGGCGGGGTTTGCTTGAGGCTCATCCCCGGCGACAGGAACGGCAAAAACAAGCCAATAAATTGCGGCAAAGCGGCGTTGAGCGGCGAATCTTTGGCCGTCAACAAAGTTGAAACAAATGACACGCCGCGGCGTTGGCGGGAAAGAAAAATGTAATACAGCTTGGCGGATTGCAATCCGTAAAGCCGCGTGCTGAAAAACTCGCTGTCTTCATGCAACAAACCGATCGGCGTCGCGCTGTCGGTAAAATTGGCCACCACGACGTAATAATTCCGTAAATCCAATTTAACGCTGCTATCTTCCAAAAG
>Ga0247727_10010090_pt1 | contig 16833 bp, 32 predicted proteins | sample WisWelCaveWW1625_FD_202498 | JGI IMG/M metagenome (GOLD analysis project Ga0247727, IMG submission 202498) | Biofilm microbial communities from Wishing Well Cave, Virginia, United States - WW16-25 | ecosystem: Environmental > Aquatic > Deep subsurface > Groundwater > Cave microbial mat | place...
GGGGACAACGTGGCGGTGACGGCCGAGTTGATCAGCCCCATTGCCATGGATCAGGGGCTGCGCTTCGCCGTGCGCGAGGGCGGCAAGACCGTCGGCTCCGGCGTCGTCTCTCAAATCCTGGCGTAACGGATGAACAGATAAGCGAAAGAGACTGGATGAATTTATGGTGAAGGTCGATCAGCGTATTCGGATCAGACTGAAGGGATTCGATTACCGGATTCTCGATCAGTCAGTGGCCGAAATCGTGGAAACGGTCAGGCGGAGCGGCGCCAAAATTGCCGGGCCGATTCCATTGCCGACGAGGATCGAAAAATTTACGGTCCAGCGGTCCACTCATGTGGATAAGAAGTCGCGCGAGCAGTTCGAGATCAGAACGCATAAGCGGCTGCTCGATATCATGGAACCCACGCCGGAAACGATGGATGCGCTGATGAAGTTGAGTCTGGCGGCTGGCGTGGATGTGGAGATCAAGCTGTAGTCGGTGGGTCCGGTGGACGCATGACGAACGGATTGCTCGGGAAAAAACTTGGCATGACCCAGGTCTTCGACGACCAAGGCAGGATGACTCCTGTGACGGTGATCGAAGCCGGTCCCTGCCGCGTCGCGCAGGTCAAAACCCTCGAGCGTGACGGCTATGAAGCCGTGCAGCTTGCGTTTGGGGAGACCAAGGAACGCAAGGTGACAAAGGCGCAGGTGGGACACTTGAAAAAGGCCGAAGTGCCCCCGAGCCGCTGGACCAAAGAGTTTAAGAAGCTTGGCGATGTAAAAGCCGGGCAGACAGTCAAGGCCGATGTGTTTCAGAAGGGCGAATGGGTGGATGTCGAAGGCGTGTCGAAGGGCAAGGGATTCCAGGGTGTCATGAAGCGCCATAATTACAGCGGCGGCCCTGAGACGCATGGGCACATGTTCCATCGCGCGCCAGGCTCTATCGGCAGCAGCTCCTACCCTTCCCGCGTGTGGAAGGGCAAATCGCTTCCGGGGCACATGGGGAGCGAGCGAGTGACGGTTCAGCGTTTGAAAGTTGTCGAGGCGCGTCCGGACGAAAATCTGCTGTTTGTCAGTGGGGCGGTGCCGGGGGCGCGCGGCGGACTGCTGGTCGTCAGGAAATCCAAGAAGGCATAACGATGGCAACGGTTGACGTCGTCGACGTGCATAAGCGGAAGGTGGGGTCGGTCGAACTGCGGGAGGCCGTGTTCGGCGCAAAACCCCAGAAGTCGCTTGTCCACGAAGCCGTCATTATGCAGCAGGCCTGCGAACGTCAGGGGTCTGCCTCTACGCTCCGGCGCAGCGAAGTCAGCGGATCGGGGAAGAAGCCCTGGAAGCAGAAGCATACGGGGCGCGCGCGCGCCGGGTCGATCCGGTCGCCGATCTGGCGGCATGGCGGGTCGGTCTTTGGGCCCAAACCGCGCAGCTATGCCTATTCAATCCCGAAGCAGAAGTACCGGGCGGCGTTGCAGAGCGCCCTGTCGGCCAAGTTGGCGGCCGGGAGCGTTGTGGTGTTGTCTGCGCTGACGCTGGAAGCGCCGAAAACGCGGTTGCTGGCCAAGGTGCTGTCGCAATTGGGGCTGACGTCCACCACGCTCATCGTGGCGGGGGCGGGCCATGCCGATCTCGAACGGGCCGCCGCTAATCTTCTGGGCGTCAAAGTGGTCGCGCCCGAGACGGTCAACGTCTATGACGTGCTGCGCTACGAGAAGTTCGTGATCTTGGAGCGGGATGTGCCGCGTCTGCAGGAGGTCTGGGCATGACGCAGGGAATCCATGCCGTGCTGGTCCGTCCGCTCTTGACGGAAAAAATGACCGCGCTGCGCGAGAGCGACAATCAGGTCGGATTTCTTGTTCGTGTGGGCGCCAATCGCGTGCAGATCAAACAGGCGATTGAATCGCTGCTGAAGGTCAAGGTCGAGCGGGTCAACGTGATGACCGTCAAGGGTAAGATCAAGCGGCTGGGCCGGTTTTCCGGTAAGCGGTCGGATTGGAAGAAGGCGATCGTCACGCTCAAGAAGGGCGAGAAGCTCGATATCTACGAAAGCGCATAAGGAAGTTCAAGGCGAATCATGGGATTGAAAATTTACAGACCAACGTCGCCGGGCCGGCGCGGCATGACGGCGGTGACGACCGAGGACCTGTCGAAGAAGCGGCCGGAAAAAAGTCTGACGGAGTTTCATCTCCGCACAGGCGGGCGGAACAACGAAGGGCGGACGACGGTTCGGTTTCGTGGCGGAGGGCATAAGCGTCTCTATCGGCGAATTGATTTCAGGCGCGACAAGGTGGGCGTGCCGGCGCGCGTGGCGGCCATCGAGTATGACCCTAATCGGTCGGCCCGGATCGCGTTGCTCCATTATGCCGACGGAGAGAAGCGCTACATTCTGGCGCCGGTCGGGTTGGCGGTGAAGGATACGGTGCAGTCGGGTCCGACGGCGGAAGTCAAGCCGGGCAATGCGCTGCCGCTCGACAATATGCCGCTGGGCACGACGATCCATAATATCGAACTCAAGCCAGGCAAGGGCGGCCAGTTGATCCGGAGCGCGGGCGGGTTCGCGCAGGTGATGGGACGCGAAGGACTCTATGTGCAGGTCCGGCTGAAGTCCGGTGAGATGCGGCGGGTTCTGGGCACGTGCCTGGCGACGGTCGGACAGGTCGGGAACCTGGATCATGAGAACGAGACGGTCGGGAAGGCCGGCCGGTCCCGCTGGCGCGGCCGCATGCCGCATGTGCGCGGCGTAGTGATGAATCCCGTCGACCACCCGCACGGTGGCGGAGAGGGAAAATCCGGTCAGGGGAACCCGCATCCGGTGTCGCCCTGGGGGCAGCCGGCGAAGGGATATAAGACACGAAAGAACAAGAAGACCAGCAAGTTCATTATCTCGCGGCGCAAAAAAGGCGTTCGCTAGCCGTCAGCGGAGAGGAGCTCGATGCCACGGTCAGTTAGCAAGGGTGCATTTGTCGACGATCATCTGCTGAAAAAGGTCGAGCGGATGAATCAGGAGCGTGACCGGAAAATCATCAAGACGTGGTCGCGCCGCTCGACGGTGACGCCTGAGATGATCGGGCATACGTTCGCCGTGCATAACGGAAAGAAATTCATCCCGGTCTTCGTGACCGAAAACATGGTCGGACACAAGCTGGGCGAGTTTGCGCCGACGCGGTTTTTCAGAGCCCACGGGGCGGTCAAGACGGAAAAGGCGGTTGCGCTGAAGTAAGCGGGAGAGGGCGATGGCTGAAGCGAAAGCGATTTTGCGATATGTCCGGATGGCGCCCCGCAAGGTCCGCGTGATGGCGGATATGATTCGCGGGCAGCAGGTGCCGAAGGCCCTGGCCATGCTGAAGTACACCCCCCGTGCGGCCGCCCAGGTGGTGGAGAAAGTGTTGCGATCGGCCGTGGCCAATGCCGAGCAAAAGGAAATGGGCGACAGCGAGGGGATGTGGATTTCCGAGGCCTACGTCAATGGCGGTCCGATCCTCAAGCGGTTCCGGTCGAGGTCGATGGGGCGGGCCAATAGCATCCATAAGCGGACCAGTCATATTACGATCATCGTCACGGCGCCTAAAGCAGCCGCGGCAGGAAAATAGAGAGGCAGGGCGCAGGATCTATGGGACAGAAAACACATCCGATCGGGTACCGGCTCGGCGTCAACCGCACGTGGAATTCCAGATGGTATGCGGAAAAGGATTTTGCCAAGCTGCTCCACCAGGATGTGAAAATCAGAAAGATGGTCAAGGAAAAGCTCTACCATGCCGGCATTGCCAAGGTGGAGATCGAGCGTTCGGGCGATCAAACCCGCGTGATCATCCATACCGCCCGTCCCGGCATTATCATCGGACGGAAGGGCGCCGAGGTCGACAAGCTGAAAGCCTCGCTCGAAAAGGAATACGGGAATCAGGTCTATATTACGGTCAAGGAGATCAAGAAGCCCGAGTTGGATGCGCAGTTGGTCAGCGAAAATATCGCCGCGCAGTTGGAAAAGCGCGTCGCGTTTCGCCGGGCCATGAAGCGCAGCATTGCGGCGGCCCTTCGACTTGGCGCGCAAGGGATTCGGGTGTGCGTGGCCGGACGGCTGGGCGGCAATGAAATTGCCAGGACGGAATGGTACCGGGAAGGGCGCGTGCCGCTGCATACGCTCCGGGCCGACATCGATTATGGATTTGCCGAGGCGCACACGACGATGGGGCAGATCGGCGTCAAGACGTGGATCTATCGTGGTGAAGTGCAGCCGGCGCTTGCGGAGAAGAGCGAGTCGACGTTCGAGCGTCGACAGGGTGGATGAGGCGTTAGGCGATGCTGGCACCGAAGAAAGTTAAATTTCGGAAAATGCAAAAGGGCCGGATGCGGGGGAAGGCCTATCGCGGAGGGACTCTCACCTTGGGAGAATTCGGCCTGAAAGCGCTCGAGCCCGGATGGCTGACCAGCCGGCAAATTGAATCCGCCCGTATCGCGATCACGCGGTATGTGAAGCGTGGCGGGCAGGTCTGGACAAGGATTTTTCCGGACAAGCCCATCACGAAGAAGCCGGCCGAGACGCGTATGGGAAAAGGCAAGGGCAACCCGGAATATTGGGTGGCGGTCGTCAAGCCGGGACGGGTGCTCTACGAGATGGACGGGGTCACGCCCGACATCGCCAAGGAGGCGTTTCGGCTGGCCTCCTATAAGTTGCCGATTGCGACGAAGTTTGTGGCGCGAGGTCAATTCTAGCCCGCACCGCGAGGGTGCACGAGTCTCTTAATGGAAGTGAAAGAATTACGAGATCTGACCGCCGCTGAGTTGGCAGAGAAAGAACAGCAGTTGTCGCACGAGCTGTTCAATCTGCGCTTTCAATTGGCGGCAGGGCGGGTCGAGAATCCGATGAAGATCCGGCAGGCCCGGCGGGATCTGGCCAGGGTGAAGACGGTTCTGCGACAGCAGGCGTTGGCCAACAAACCGGCGGGCAAGAAACAGGCGGGATGAGGGATATGGCGGACAGAAACGAAACGCAGCGGGAATGGGTCGGCCAGGTCGTCAGCGACAAGATGGACAAGACGGTCGTGGTGGCCGTCGCTCGGGTGGTCCGGCATCCATTCTACCGCAAGGTTCTGCGCCGCATCACGAAGCTGAAGGCGCATGACGAGAAGAACGAGTGCAAGGTGGGCGATCGCGTGCGGCTGATTGAGACCAGGCCGATCAGCAAGGACAAACACTGGCGGGTCGTGCAAATTGTCGAGCGCGGTCGCGCCGAGTAGCTGGGCGAAACGGGTAGTCGGGATAGGGACCAGGCATGATTCAGAGCTATACATACATGGATGTGGCCGATAATTCTGGGGCCAAGCAGGTGATGTGTTTCCACGTGCTGGGTGGCTCGAAGCGTCGGTATGGCTCGCTTGGGGATATCGTGGTGGTGGCGGTCAAGGAAGCCATTCCGCAGGCGACGGTGAAAAAGGGTGATGTGAGCAAGGCGGTGATCGTGCGGACGACCAAGGGTGTGCGGCGAGAGGATGGTTCCTACATTAAGTTCGATCGCAATGCCTGCGTGCTGATCAATGCGCAAGGGGAGCCGGTCGGAACCCGTATCTTCGGGCCGGTGGCCAGGGAATTGCGCTGGAAAAAATTCATGAAGATCATTTCGCTTGCCCCGGAAGTGCTGTAGCGGGTCAACGGGATCAGAGCCATGAAAGCAAAGCTGAAAAAGGGCGATACGGTGATCGTGATTGCCGGGACGGAGCGGGGAAAGACCGGGAAGGTCTTGTCGGTGCATCCGGAGGAGCGCACGGTCGTTGTCGAAAAGCTCAATATAATGAAGCGGCACACCAAGCCAAACCAGAAGGTCAAACAGGGGGGCATTCTCGAACGGGAAGCCCCGCTCGCCATTTCGAACGTGATGTACTACAGCGCAAATTTAAATAAGCGAGTCCGGATCGGGATCAAGGTGCTTGAGGATGGGCAACGCGTGCGGATTACGAAAAAAGATCAGGCTGTCATTGAATAGGGACTGAATTGGCAATGACAAAAGGCGAAAAAGAAACGGCGCATAAAGTCGGCGAGAAAAAGGCGGCTCATAAAAAAGAGGCGCCTGCGGTCCGGAAGGACAAGGAAGTCGACGAGGCTCCGTCGGGCCCCAAAACTCCGCCGCGTCTCAAGGAGACCTATTTTCAGCAGATCGTGCCGGCCCTGATGAAGGAGTTCAGCTACAAGAATCCCATGCAGGTGCCCAGGCTGGAGCGCGTGGTGCTGAATGTCGGCATGGGGGAGGCAATTCAGAACGTCAAGTTGCTTGAGGGCGCCGTCTCGGAATTAGGCGTGATTACCGGGCAGCGGCCTGTGGTGACGAAGGCCAAGAAAGCGATCGCCGGTTTCAAGCTTCGCCAGGGCATGCCGATCGGAGCCAAGGTCACGTTGCGGAGCGACCGGATGTACGAATTCGTGGACCGGCTGGTGTCCATCGCGCTGCCTCGGATTCGCGACTTTAAGGGCGTCTCGCCCAAGGCATTCGACGGGCGGGGCAATTATACCCTGGGCCTCAAAGAGCAATTGATTTTTCCTGAGATTCCGTATGACAGCGTGGCGTCGATTCACGGCATGGACATCACCTTCGTGACGTCGGCCATCACCAACGACGAGGGGAAAGCCCTGTTGCGCCATCTCGGCATGCCGTTCCGAACCTGAGGCGGAGGAAACCGTTCGTGTCACGAAAAGCGTTACGACTCAAAGCCGCAACCAAGCAGAAGTTTTCAACGAGGCAGTATAACAGGTGCCCCCTATGCGGGCGCGTTCGTGGATTTCTACAGCGGTTCCGCATGTGCAGAATTTGTTTTCGCTTTCTGAGCCTGAAGGGGGATATCCCAGGCGTCACGAAGTCGAGCTGGTAGTTTGAGGGACTAAGTATGGTGACCGACCCGATTGCAGATCTTCTGGTCAGAATTAAAAATGCCGCTCGACGGGGGCATGAAACGGTGTCCATGCCGGCATCCAAATTGAAAGGCGAGATTCTCCGGGTGCTCATGGCCGAGGGGTTTATCAACGCCTATGAGAAGTCCGAAGATGCCGGACATGCAACGCTCCGGGTGCAGCTGCGATACATCAACGATGGCCAGCCGGTCATCACGGGAATGCGCCGGATCAGCCGGCCCGGCAAGCGGGTGTATGTCGGCAGGCGTGAGATGCCAAAAATTATGGCGGGCATGGGATTGGCGATCGTGTCGAACTCGAAGGGTGTGATGACCGATCAGGCGTCGCGGCGGGCCAATCTGGGCGGAGAAGTGCTCTGCCACATCTGGTAAGCAGGATAGATTGTAGATGTCACGTATCGGAAGAAAAATTATCGCCGTTCCGCCCAAGGTGGAAGTGTCAGTGGCGAATCAGGTGGTGTCGGTGAAGGGGCCGCTGGGGCAATTGCAGTGGCCGCTGAAGTCTGGAATTTCCGTGGAGTTATCCGGCGGGAATGTGCAGGTGAATCGTGCCGGGAATGCGCCGGAGGCGCGCGCCATGCACGGATTGGTCCGGGCCGAGTTGAATAATATGATCGACGGCGTGACCAAGGGGTATGAGAAGACGCTCGAAATGACGGGTGTCGGCTATAAGGCGCAATTGCAAGGCCAGAATCTGCAATTGAGCGTCGGCTATAACCAACCGGTGTCGTTTACGGTGCCGAAGGGCATCGATGTCAAAATCGACAAGCAGACGATCATTCTGCTGAAGGGCATCGACAAGCGTCTGGTCGGCCAAACGGCCGCCAACGTGCGGGCCATCAAGCCGCCCGACGTGTACAAGCAGAAGGGAATCCGGTATTCGGGAGAAGTCCTTCGCAAGAAGGCAGGCAAGACCGGGAAATAGGTGCGACGTGCGCATTACTAAAAAGGCAGAGAAACTGGAGCGGCGGCGGCAGCGGGTTCGCCAGCGGGTGTTCGGTACGCCGGCCCGTCCGCGCCTGAGCGTCTTCCGGAGCAAATGTCATATCTATGCCCAGATTATTGACGATACGCGCGGACATACGCTGGCGGCTGCCTCCACGCTGGACCCCGAATTGAAGAAGGCGGCGCAATCGAAAAACCCGATCGACGTGGCCAAGGAAGTCGGCAAGCTCATCGCCAGTCGCGCCAAGGCAGCGAAAGTGGGCCCGGTAGTGTTTGATCGTGGCGGCCGGCTCTACCATGGCCGCATCAAGGCCCTGGCGGAAGCCTCGCGTGAAAGCGGACTGCAGTTTTAACCGTCCCGAGAAGAGGAGAGTTACAGCGTGCGAGTCAATCCAGATGAATTGAGCCTCAAGGACAAGGTGGTCTTCATTAACCGCGTCGCCAAAGTGGTCAAGGGCGGGAAGCGGTTTAACTTCTGCGCGCTTGTGGTGGTGGGAGACGGACTGGGATGGGTTGGAATCGGAAAAGGCAAAGCGGCGGAAGTACCGGCGGCCATCTCGAAAGCGGTCGAGCAGGCAAAAAAGAACCTTGTCCAGGTTCCGTTGAAGGGGGAGACCATTCCGCATGAGGTGCACGGCACCTACTGCGGGGAACATGTCCTGCTTAAGCCGGCTGCGGCAGGAACGGGCATCATCGCGGGAGGAGCCGTCCGGGCCGTCGTCGAACTGGCGGGCGTGCACAACATTGTGGCGAAAACCCTCGGCCGCGGCAATCCGTTCAACACGGTCAAGGCCACGTTGGAAGGGTTGCGCCAACTCAGAGACCCCGAGACGGTGGTGCGAATTCGGATGAGCGGGCTTGGGAAGGTCGGATAAGGGAACATGGCAAAGAGCACGGCAGTAACCCAAAGCCTCTCCATTACACTCAAGCGCAGTCCGATCGGGACCTCGTACCGGCATCGCTTGGTGCTGCAGGGGCTTGGTCTCCGGAAGCCTCACCAGACGGTCGTGCGGCCGGATACGCCGCAGGTTCGCGGACTGGTCGATAAAGTTTCCTACTTATTGGAAGTGAAGGCCCAATGAAATTGTACATGCTGGCTCCGACGGTTGGAGCCAAGAAAAATCCGAAACGCATCGGGCGAGGACCTGGGTCCGGACACGGCAAGACTGCGACCAAAGGACACAAGGGCATACTGGCGAGATCCGGAGGAGGGAAGCGGCCCGGTTTTGAAGGCGGGCAGATGCCGTTGATCCGCCGGATGCCGAAGTATGGGTTTCGCTATCCGTTTCGCACGGAGTATGCCGTCATCAATCTGAAGTCCCTGGTGACGCTGGGCACGGTGGAGCAGATCACGCCAAGCGTCTTGGCAGAAGCCGGGTTGATCAAGAAGAAGACCCAATTGGTGAAGATTCTTGGCGCCGGCGATCTCAGCCGGCCCGTGACGATCCAGGCCCACAAGTTCAGTAAATCGGCGATGGAAAAGATTCAAGCAGCCGGCGGTCTGGCTGAGGTCATCAGCAGTGTTTGAGCGGCTCCTCACGAGTTTTCAGAACATCTTTAAAATTCCGGAGCTGCGCACGCGGGTTCTGTTCACGCTGACCATGCTGGCCGTGTATCGGGTCGGTGCGCACATTCCAACGCCGGGCATCAACGGAGAGTCATTATCGAAGTTTCTTCAAGAACAGGGCGGGGCGCTCCTCGGATTTCTGGATATCTTCTCCGGAGGATCGCTCTCCCGGCTGACGATCTTTGCGCTGGGCATCATGCCGTACATCAGCGCGTCGATCATTCTGCAGTTGCTGACGGTCGTCATTCCGCATTTGTCGAAGCTGGCCAAGGAGGGCGAGCGCGGACGAAAAAAGATCATTCAGTACACGCGCTACGGCACGATCGTCATCGCACTCATCCAGGGATTCGGGATCGCGATCGGTCTGGAGCAGATGAAAGGCGGGGAGTTCGTCATGACTGGGGGATGGCCGTTTCGCTTCATGACGGTGATCACCCTGACGGCCGGCACCGCATTTCTGATGTGGCTGGGCGAGCAGATCACCGAACGGGGGATCGGCAACGGCATTTCGCTGATCATTTTCTCGGGTATCGTGGCGCGACTGCCGAGCGCGGTGGCACAGACGTTTGATTTGTACCGGGTCGGGCAGCTCAGCTTTGTGCTGCTGGTGCTGCTGACGGCCGTGATGCTGGGGGTGGTGGCGGCCATCGTCTTTTTGGAGAGCGGCCGCAGGAAAATCCCCGTGCAATATGCCAAGCGGGTGGTCGGGCGGCGGGTCTATGGCGGGCAGAGTACGCACATTCCGCTGAAGATCAATACGGCCGGCGTGATTCCGCCCATTTTTGCGTCGTCGATCATTGCGTTTCCGGCGACCATTGCGGGGTTTATTCAGTATCCGTGGGTGAAGTCGATCGGAGAGCAGTTGGCGCCGGGGTCCGTGTTGTATACCCTGCTGTACGTGGGACTGATCGTTTTCTTTTGCTTTTTCTATACGGCGGTGGTGCTCAACCCGGTGGACATGGCGGAGAACATGAAGAAGTACGGAGGGTTCATCCCGGGCATTCGTCCGGGGCAGCGCACCTCCGATTATGTCTATAACGTGCTCACCCGTGTCACGTTTGTCGGCGCGGTCTATCTGGCGGTCGTGTGCGTAATCCCGGAATTTTTGATTTATAAGCTCAATGTGCCGTTTTATTTCGGCGGGACGTCGCTGTTGATCGTGATCGGCGTGGGGCTGGATACGGCGCAACAGATCGAATCACACATGTTGATGCGAAATTACGAAGGGTTCCTCGAAACAGGATCGCTGAAAGGGCGGAGCGGCTGAGGTCTCTGGATGCGGCTGATTTTCCTAGGCGCGCCGGGAGTGGGAAAGGGAACGCAGGCGGATTTGATCGCCGCAAAGTTCGGACGGCCCAAAATTTCGACGGGGGATATTCTTCGGGAAGCGGTTCGCAACAAGACACCGATGGGAGTGCAGGCGAAGGCCTGCATGGACCAGGGGCAGCTGGTTCCGGACTCGGTGGTCGTCGGCATTGTGAAGGATAAGCTGGCTGAGCCGACCTGTGCGAATGGGTTTTTGCTGGACGGATTCCCACGAACCGTTCCGCAGGCGGAGGAGTTGGCGGCCATGCTGAAGGCCAGGGGGCTGCAACTCGACCGGGTGATCAATGTGTCGGTGCCGCGGAAGGATATTGTGCGGCGCCTCACGGGACGCCGGAGTTGCCCCAAGTGCCAGGCGGTGTTTCATGTCGAGTTTGCGCCGCCGAAGCAGGCCGGGGTGTGTGATCGTTGCGGGGGCGAGTTGATGCAGCGCAGCGACGACAAGCGGGAGACGGTCGAGAATCGGCTGGGAGTCTACGAGCAGCAAACGGCGCCGTTGATTGCCTACTACCGGCAGCGCGGGTTGCTCTCGGATATCGATGGCGCAGGGAAGGTTGAGCAGGTCCAGCAGCGGGTGGTGGAGCTTTTGTCGGCCAATGGCTTGGCATGATTATTCTCAAAACGCCAGAGGAAATCGAAGTCATGGCCAGGGCATCGAAGCTGGTGGCCGAGACGCTGCAGTTTTTGAAGCCGCATGTGCGGCCCGGGGTGGCGACCGATGAGCTGGATCGTCTGGCGGAGGAATTTATCCGCTCGCGGGGCGGCAAGCCGGCGTTTAAGGGGTACCGGAGCTATCCGAAGACCTTGTGTATCTCGGTGAACGATCAAGTGGTGCATGGCATTCCGTCGAAGCGGATCCTGAAGGAAGGCGATATCGTCGGGTTGGATCTGGGCGCAATCGTTGAGGGGTTCTATGGTGATTCGGCCATGACGCTTCCGGTGGGTACGATCAACCCGAAGGCGGCCGAGTTGCTGCGGGTGACCGAAGCCGCGCTCTATGCCGGGATCGAGCAGGCGGTGGTCGGCAACCGGTTGTCCGACATTTCACATGCGGTGCAGGAGCGGGCGGAGTCGGCTGGATTTTCGGTCGTGACGGATTTTGTGGGGCATGGGATTGGACGCCAGCTGCACGAGGAGCCGCAGGTGCCGAATTACGGAAAGCCGGGTCAGGGGCCGCGGCTGCAGGCGGGAATGGTGCTGGCGATCGAACCGATGGTGAACATGGGCAAGAGCGATGTGCGGGTGTTGGACGACCAATGGACCGCCGTCACGAAGGATGGCAGTCTCTCGGCGCATTTTGAGCATACGATTGCGATTCAGCCGAGCGGCCCTCCACGTATCTTGAGCAAACTCTAGGAGACGAACGGCGGCGGATGTCAAAAGAAGACGTCATTGAAGCGCAAGGGAGCGTGACGGAGACGCTGCCGAACGCGATGTTTCGGGTGAAATTGGATAACGGGCACATCATACTGGCGCATATTTCAGGCAAGATGCGGATGCATTTCATCCGGATCCTGCCCGGCGACAAGGTGACGGTGGAATTGTCGCCCTACGATCTGACACGGGGCCGCATTACTTATCGGTTTAAATAAGGAACGTTATGAAAGTGAAATCGTCGGTCAAGCCGATTTGTTCAAAGTGCCGGGTGGTTCGCCGCCGGGGCGTCGTGCGGGTGCTCTGCGAAAACCCCCGTCACAAGCAGCGGCAGGGCTAAGCGGTTGCAGCAGGGCTGGTGAGGAGGACGTATGGCTCGTATTTCTGGAATCGATCTGCCGCGTGAGAAGCGGGCGGACATCGGGTTGACCTACATCTTTGGGATCGGGCGCACCACGGCCCTGCAGATTTTGAAAAAGGCCGGAGTGGACAGCGCTGTCCGCGTGAAGGACTTGACCGAAGATCAGATCGTGAAATTGCGCGAGGTGATCGACCGAGACCATGAGGTCGAAGGCGATCTGCGGCGGGAAGTCTCGATGAACATCAAGCGGCTGGTCGACATCGGGACCTACCGGGGACTGCGGCACCGCAAGGGGCTGCCGGTTCGCGGGCAGCGGACGCGCACCAATGCGCGGACCCGGAAGGGACGTCAGAAAACCGCGGGGGCCATGCGGAAGCCGGCGGCGGCTCCTCCGAAAGCACCTAAATCAACAGGGTAGTCAGGAGCGTGTGATTTATGAGCGTGAAGAAGGGCAAGAAAAAAGAACGCAAAATCGTCCAGAGCGGGATCGCCCATGTCCAGGCGTCCTTCAATAATACGATCGTGACCATCACCGACATGGGTGGCAATACGATCGTGTGGGCCAGCTCGGGCAACCAGGGGTTCAAGGGTTCCCGAAAGAGCACGCCGTTCGCCGCGCAGCGGGCCGGGGAGATGGCCGCGCGGAAGGCGATGGAGCATGGCATGCGGCAGATCGATGTCTATGTCAATGGACCGGGATCCGGGCGGGAATCAGCCATCCGTTCGCTGCAGGCGGCGGGACTGCGGATCAATCTGATTCGCGACGTGACGCCGATTCCCCATAACGGCTGCCGGCCGCCCAAACGGAGGAGAGTCTAATGGCGAAATATCGAGGTCCCGTCTGTCGGTTGTGCCGCCGGGAGGGCGTAAAACTGTTCCTGAAAGGTTCGCGGTGCATGACGGAAAAGTGCGCGATCGAGCGGCGGAGCTATCCGCCCGGCCAGCATGGGCAGGGGCGCCAGCGCGTCTCGGAATACAGCGCCCAGTTGAGGGAGAAGCAGAAGCTCAGGCGCATTTACGGATTACAAGAAAGGCAGTTCCGCGGCATTTTCGGCAAGGCGGAACGCCACGAAGGCATCACGGGCGAACATTTACTTAAACTGCTGGAGTGCCGGCTCGATAATGTGGTCTACCGGCTGGGTTTTGCCTGTTCCAGGCGTGAGGCGAGGCAGTTGGTGAATCACGGACATTTCCTCGTGAACGGGAAAAAGACCGATGTGCCGGCCTATCACGTGAAGGTCGGGGACGTGATTGAGGTGCGGCAGCGCAGCCGGGCCGTGGGCGCTATTGTGGCTTCGCTGGATGCGGTGGAGTCGCGCGGGATTCCGGCCTGGCTGGAGTTGAACCGGGAGGCCTTCAAGGGGACGGTGAAAGCAGTGCCCACGAAGGATGAAATCGCATTGCCGGTCAACGAGCAAATGGTGGTGGAGCTTTACTCGCGATAAGGAATGGCCATATCGTGGCCATGTCGGCAGGACGGACTAAGGCGAAGAGGAAACCATGATTAAAACGATGAAAGATTTTCAGATCCCGATGCGGGTGGAAACCGAGAAGGAAATACCCGCCGAAAACTATGCGCGGTTCATGACCGAGGCGTTCGAGCGTGGATTCGGCACGACGGTGGGGAATTCCCTTCGGCGCGTGCTACTTTCCTCGCTGACCGGAGCGGCCGTCACGACGGTCAAGATCGAAGGGGTCTTGCATGAGTTTTCGACCGTCCCCGGCGTGACGGAGGATGTCACGAGCATCATCCTGAACGTGAAGAGCCTCCGGCTCAAGCTGCATACCGACAAGCCCAAGACGATCCGGTTGCGGAAGAAGGGGCCGGGGGAGGCCAAGGCATCCGACATTCAGCACGATGCGGATGTCACGGTGCTCAATAAAGATCTGCACATTGCCACGCTGGACAAAGAAGCCACGCTGGATATGGAAATGGTCGTGAAGCCCGGGCGAGGGTATGTGCCCGCTGAACGGAACAAGGAAGAGGGGTTGCCGATCGGGGTGATTCCCGTTGATTCGATTTACTCCCCTGTCACGCGCGCGAATTTTCATGTGGAAAACGCGCGGGTGGGCCGGGTCACGGATTATGACAAACTGATGCTGGAAGTCTGGACGGACGGCAGCATCACGCCGCGGGATGCCGTCTCGTCGGCGGCGCTCATTTTGCGCGACCATCTGGATATTTTCATTCATCCCGACCAGCTCGGTGAGACGAAGCCCGAAGCCCGCCGGGAAGAGGAGCGTCGGGAAATCAATAAGAATCTCTTCCGCAGCGTCAACGAGCTTGAGCTCTCGGTGCGAGCGGCGAATTGTCTCAAGAATGCAAATATCAAGACCATCGCCGATCTGGTGCAGAAGACCGAGATGGAAATGCTGAAGACGAAGAATTTCGGCAAGAAATCGTTGAATGAAATCAAGGAAATTCTGACCGAAATGGGGCTGGGCCTCGGCATGAAACTGGATGCGCTTCCGTCGTCCGACGGCGGCGCCAAACGCGACGCGTAACGGAGAGGATCCCTGTGCGCCACGCAAAAAAAGGTAGACAGCTCAGCCGCGACACCAAACACCGTTGGGCTCTGTTTCGGAATCTCGTCACGTCCCTGCTGGACTGTGAGCGGATCGAAACGACGATACAGAAGGCCAAGGAGATCCGCGGGTATGCGGATCGCATGATCACGCTCGGGAAACAGGGCGATCTGGACGCTCGTCGGCAAGCGCTCAGTTTTATCCGCAATAAAGCGGTGGTGTCGAAACTCTTCAGCGACGTTGCCGGCCGGTTCCGCGATCGCAACGGCGGGTACACGCGCATGATTAAAACCCGACGCCGGGTTGGCGATGCGGCTTCAATGGTGGCGATTGAATTGGTCACGAAAAGTAGTGATGCGGCATCGCAGCAGTCCAATCCACCTGCGGGTGCGAAAGCAGGGCCAGCCGCGCCGAAGTCCTAGCGACACGGGTAATCGATAAACGTCTCACCGCGTGCCGTTGCTCTCGTGTTTGTTGATGTTTTTCTCCTGACGAGCGGCACTCGACCACAGTCCCTGTACTGTCGGCAGCAACGGGATGCATGAACTGCCAAGGCCGTGGTTTACTTGCCCTAGAGCCTCTGCTACTATCGTGCCAGTAGCCCTTGCCGTTCTAAGCAGTTGATTTGGGGCTCTTATGTGGAGTCGTTATATACGAGGCGTTCTCCTTATCTTTAGCGGCATTCTGGCGATTTCCCTTGTATATCTTCTCACCAGCCAAGTTGAGTCTGAACTGGCACCGACGGGGCCGGTTCCGAGCCGGCTTGAGCATGCCGATGCCGGCATCGATCGCTTTACCTTTACCCAGTCCCGGTCGGGAGCCGTGCAGTGGCAAGTCCAGGCCCGGCGCGCCCGTATGTTTGAGACCGAAAACCGTGCGGTGTTGGAGGGCGTTCAGGTCACTCTCTATGGCCCGAACGGTCGTGCACTGCAGTTGGAAGGCGATGAAGGGACCATCGACACAGCGAAGAAGAACTTTGTCTTGGCAAAGCGAACAGGCACCATCGCTGTTCGACTGGAGAATGGCTATACGATCTTGACCAATCATCTCGCCTGGACGGATGCGCGCCACGAAGTTACCACCAGCGATGCGGTGACGATTACCGGCAACGGACTGGAAGTGAAGGGGCGCGGTCTCGTCGGGAAACTCGATGTCGAAGAATTTCAAATCCTGGAAGACGTACATGTGGCGATCGTGCAGTAGCGTGGGATTGGCAGTGTGGCTGCTTCTTGCCGTGGCGCATGCCGCGGATACCCCGGCTCCCGCGGGCGCAGGGGTGTCTGCGAATGGGCGTACCGACATTACGGCCAGGAAGATCACCATGCGCAATCTAGAAAACAAGGCGATCTTTGAGGGCAGCGTGGTGTTGACGAAAGGCGTGCTGGTGGTTCATTCCGACGTGATGGTGGTGTTCTTGAAGCCGAACGACCCCAAAGCTGTTGAGACGGCGCCAAAGGCGTCCCGGAAAGGGTCGGAAGAGCTTCCGACAATCTCCAATCGTAGCGTGAGTATCATCGAAGCGACCGGGCAGGTAAAAATTCAGAAAGCCGACGGGCGGGCCACCAGTCGCAAGGCGGTCTATAACGAAGACAAACGAATCATCACCCTGACCGGTGACCCGGTAGCCTGGCAACACGGGACCTGCGTGTCCGGGAAAAAAATTATAATGTACTTGGATGATGACCGGACCATTGTCGAGGGGGAATCGCGTGTCATGATTGAACCGGAAACGGGAGGGCCTGCGCCTGCCGTGTGCGCGAAATAATCGCAGGACGTGGCGGTATGAATGCTGGCATGACATCGAACGGGCGACGTTTCCAAGCCGTCGGATTGACCAAAAGCTTTAAAGGCCGGACGGT
>Ga0247727_10010091_pt1 | contig 16831 bp, 13 predicted proteins | sample WisWelCaveWW1625_FD_202498 | JGI IMG/M metagenome (GOLD analysis project Ga0247727, IMG submission 202498) | Biofilm microbial communities from Wishing Well Cave, Virginia, United States - WW16-25 | ecosystem: Environmental > Aquatic > Deep subsurface > Groundwater > Cave microbial mat | place...
AGTTTCCTTGCTCGTGGGGGAGGCGGACCCTCCCCCACAACGGCCGCGACACGCGGCCTCCCCCTCCTCGGCGCCTGATGGGCGCCGGGCGCCTGCGGCGCCTTGGTCGCCTCTGCGGCGGGCCAATGAATGCTCACGCTCTCAGCACCCTTATTGTTGGCTCAACGGCCGACTACGACCGTCTTGCAGCCGGTTCGTGTCGTGAGACAATGGGCTCGAAAGGGTGAAGGATTGAAAGACTCGACGATCGCTCGCACGACCTCCGAGCTGCTCGTGGCCCTGCGCGAGTCACGACCGATCTCCGGGAATCGATGACGAAGATGAGGGAGACCTTGGAGCATCAGCGTGCCTCTTCGAGGATCGCCGCCTCCTTCCTGGGCCCATGGCTGCTGCTCTCTGGCTGCACGGCCTCGAGCGAGGACCGCCCATCCTCGGCGGAGCGCCTTGAAAACGTCCTGCTGGTGACCTTCGACACGACGCGGGCCGATCACCTGGGGTGTTACGGCGGCGATCCGAGGGTGTCACCGGCGATCGACGCACTGGCGGCTCGCGGAATCCTGTTCGAGCGCGCCTACACCTGCGTGCCGTTCACGCTGCCGGCGCATGCGACACTGCTCACCGGACAGAATCCATTCACTCATGGCGTGCGCACCAACGGTCTGTACCGGCTGAGCCAGTCCGCGAACACGCTCGCCGAATCCTTCCAGTCGGCGGGCGCCGTGACCGCGGCGTTCGTGTCCTGCAGCGTGCTCGGCCGCTCTCAGGGTCTCGACCAGGGATTCGACGTGTATGTGGACCCGGGCTCGGGCGTGGACGAGCAGGAGATCGAACGCCCCGCTCACGACACCGTGGACGCATGCCTGCGCTGGCTCGTCACGATCGACGGGCCGTTCTTCCTGTGGGTGCACTTCTACGACCCGCATGCGCCTCAACGCGAGCCCGACGATCTGAAAGGCGTATTCAATTCGGCCTACGATGCGGAGATCCACCACGCCGACCGGAACCTCAAACGGCTGCTGGACGCGCTTCACAGCCGCGAGCTCCTCGAACGGACCTGGGTCTGCATCACCGCCGACCACGGCGAGGGGCTTCAGTACCACATCGAGCAAGCGCACGGCACTTACCTGTACGAGGCGACGATGCGGGTGCCGCTGGTGCTCGCGCATCCGTCTCTCGTGACGTCGCGAGTGCTGAGCCCCGTGGGATTGATCGACGTCGCGGCGACGCTGCTCGAGATCGCTGGTCTTCCCGCGCTGGACACGGCAGGCGCCAGCTTCAAGCACCTGCTCAACCAGGAGCATTCGGCCCCGGACGCTCCTCCGATCTACCTCGAGACTTATGTCCCCTACCTGTCGTTCGGCTGGAGCCCGCTCGAGGCCGTCGTCGACGGGGCGTTCAAGTACATCGAGGCACCCAGGCCCGAGCTGTACGACCTCGGCAAGGATCCGTTCGAGACAAAGAACCTCCTCGATCAGGAGAGAGACCAGGCGGAGCGCATGCGCGCGCTGCTGAAAGGGATTCGCAGCTCGGGCGGTGCGCCGCTTCCGGTGGAAACCGCCATGCTCGATGCGGACGAGAGACAACGACTCGCGGAGCTCGGGTATGCCGACCCGAGCGGAGAGATCGCGCAGCAGCCGTTGCCCGCGCCCGGGCCCGAGGCCGGCGCCGACCCGAAGGACCGCGTCGAGGTTCTGTCGCTGCTGTATCAGATGATCAACGCCGGCGTCGACAAGAACGATCGCATGATCGTCTCCCTCGCAAAGCAGATTCTCGCGGTCGATCCGGACTCACCCCTGGCCCTGCAGTACCTTGGAATCGAGTACGCGAGCAAGGGGCGTTTCCTCGAGGCTCGCCCGCTCCTCAAGAGGCTCGATGATCTCAATCGCGCGACGACGGAGGCTCTGACCGCTCTGGGTCGGTCCGAGATCGAGATGGGGGATCTCGAGCCCGGCTACGTGCACCTCGAGCGCGCACTTCACTGGCAACCCGACGACGAGATCGCCCTGTTCTGGATCGCCGAGGTGGAGCACAAGCTTGGCCGCCTGAGGGACGCCCTCGCTCACCTCGAGAAGCTGCTCCAGAGGATCGAGGGACCGCCCGACAAGCGCCGGATGGTCGAGGAACGGATCGCCTCGATCCGCAAGCAGCTCGAGTGACGCGACGGCGCGCCGCTCACGACCCCAATGGGTCGGCCCGAAGCGGCGAGCTCAGCAACCATGGCCGGCGCCCGTGCACTCGACTCATTCGCTCGAGGGCCGCCGACCGTGTCGCTCGCGCGTGCAGCTCTTTCGGAGCCACTGTTCAAACCGCGCGATGCTGATGCTCCTGTCCGCAAGGCCGACCATGAAGCAGACAGCGCTGGTCTCCTCCACCTTGAGGCGGTAGCCGTTGTCGCGCAGAAAGATGTAACCCACGATGAACCCCGTTCGCTTGTTGCCGTCGACGAACGGATGGTTGCGAACAATCCCTTCGATGTAGGACGCCGCAACGGAGAACAAATCCATCCTGCGATACCCGAGGACGTTCTTCGGCCGCGCGAGCGCCGATTCCAGAGCCCCAGGATCACGGATCCCTCGCAGACCTCCGTGCTCTCGAATCAACTGCTCGTGCGTGGCCAGCACGGTCTCCAGAGCGACCCACCGCAACCGGACCTTCATCTCTTCGACAGCTCTCGAAGGGCATTGCGGTACTCCCTGAGACCTTCACCCGAGAGCTTCATCTGGCGTTCGAAATCGGGCCTGTATGGAGTCAGAACGAATCCTTCCGGTCCCTCCGTCAGGTACAGGCAGTCCCCCTTGCGGACCGCGAGCGCCTTCACGGCATCCGCGGGCAGGATGAACCCGAGAGAATTCCCCACCTTGCGAAGCGTCAGCCGGATCATCAAAGCCCTCTCCAGAGGAAGTTGGCACCGTCGTTATAACTTCTCCACCCGGGCGATCCTATCGAGGCGATCGACGCAGAACGCATCCTCGCCGAGGCGTGGGCGACAAGGACACGGGCCTTGCAACGAGGTGCCGCTCCGTCGCGGAAGGCCGCCTCACTCCGTATCCTGTCCGTCCTCGCGAAACCAGCGCGCCACGCCCCGTTCGTGAAAAAAAACGACGGAAACCCGGGCGCGCGCATCTTCCTTGAGGACGATGGCTTCTCAGCCTGATCCCCGCGCCAACGGCGGCGAAGACGACGGAGGACCGGCCCTGGACCTCGACCAGGTCTGGCGGTCCGAGCGGCGTCTTGTCGCCGCGGTGCTCCTCGCTCATGCCCGTCCCGAGGATCTCGAGGACCTGCTCCAGGAGGTCGCGCTCAAACTGGTGGCCAACGTCACGACGCTGAAGTGCCGTCAGGGCATTCGTGCCTGGCTCAAGACGATCGCGACTCACGTCGCGCTCGAGGCGGCGCGCAGGCGGTCGGCGCGACGGCGGCACCTGCCGCTCGACACCAACGGAAGCAATCCCGATGAAATCGCGGCTCCCGAGGACGTGCGAACCGATGAGATGCAGGACGCGGAAGCCGCCGCGGACCAGGCGTTGCGCGTCGCGCACACGCTGCCGGCTGGATATCGCGAGGTGCTGATGCTCCGTTGCGTGCAGGGAATGAGTCAGAAGCACATCGCCGAGGCTCTCGGCCTGCCGGAGACCACCGTCGAGACGCGCCTTGCGCGCGCTCGGCGCATGCTGCGCGAGGAGATCGAGAGGCGCCGCGCCACGCGCTCCTGAGCGGCGGCGGGCCGGCGCAAGCCGACTCTGCAACCCCGGCCGGCCTGCACGGCGGCGGCGCAAACCGGAGATTGACGATGAACCGATTCGAACCCTTCGACGAGCCAAACGAAGACGAAGTCATCCAGCGGGTGATCGAGGGCCGGGCGAGCGAGCAGGACTGGAACACCGTCGAGGCTCTGTCCGTCACCGGGTTTCATGCGCGCATCGTGGAGACGATGCGGGCGATGCAGGAGCTGTCGACCGCCGTGGACCGGGCCGGCGACGTCGCCGAACGCGTGGAGCTGCCGCGGACCAGGACAGCCCCAGGGCACCGATCCCTGGTCGCTCAGCGCCTGGTCGAGCTCACGCCCTGGATCGGCTGGGCGGCAGCCCTCGTGCTCACCTGCATTCTCTGGACCCCTTCTCAAGATCGCATGAGCGGCGGCGGCTTGATGAATTCCTCTTTTTCGCAAGGCAGCATGCTGGTCGTGCCGGAGCACGCCGGTAATGACGACGGTTCGCCGCTGGATCGAGTGCTGCGCTCTTTTTCTCCGGCGGCTCGGTTCGGCGATCCAGTGGCCCCGGGGGAGCGCTGCACGGCAGGTCCACGCAATCCGCCCCGATTGCTGGCCGCGACCCCTCCCGACCTTGAGGCGCTGAGATCACGGCGATGAGCCCCATGCATCGACTCTCGCACGAGCCCGACCGCGGATCAGGTGCTTCCGATTCTTCGGCCGCGCGCTCCATCGCGCGACCTTCCTGGTCCAGCGCATGGGTCGTTCGGTGGGTGTCGCTGTTGTCGCCGTGCATCCTGTGCATGGCCGTCACCTGCGATGAGCAGGACGAGACCATCGCCATCGAGGACTCGCGCTTGTTTGCAGAGAGCCAGCGTGCCTTCCCTCCGGCCGTGTCCGATGCCGATCGGTTCGGCCTAGTCTCGCCGCATGGTCCTTCGATGGGAGAGGAAGCGACTGCCGACCTGTCCCAGATCCCGCTCCTCTGGACCACGCCCGCGGGCTGGAGCGAGCAGTCCAAGACCTCGATGCGCCTCGCCAATTTTGAGGTCGCCGGTGACCCTGAGACAGAGTGCTATCTGTCGATTCTTCCCGGAGCCGCGGGCGGGCTCGAGGCCAACGTCAACCGCTGGCGCGAGCAGATGTCGCTGCCCCCGCTCAGCAGCGCCGAGGTCGACCAGCTTCCTCGCAAGAAGCTGTTCGGCCGGGACGCGGCGTTCGTCGACCTGGAAGGCACTTTCGTTGGAATGAGCGGCACGGAGAACAAGACGGGGTTCCGGCTGGCGGGGCTGCTCATCGAGCGCGAGGGTGTGTCGATGTTCCTCAGGATGACCGGGCCCGCGGCCGTCGTCGCCGCCGAGCTGTCGCATTTCGAGGAGCTCGCCCAATCGTTCCGGCTCCCGGACTCCGAGTCGCCGGCGGCGGACACCAGCAAGCAACCGTCGACCACCCCACTGGGTCTGCAAGCGCCCCCGCACTGGGTCGAGAAGCCAGAGCGGCCGATGCGCGAGGTGACCTTCGCCCCGAATGGAGGCCTCAAGACCGAGGTGTACGTGTCGATCCTCGGCGGCGACGGCGGCGGACTCGCCGGCAACATCAATCGATGGCGCGGCCAGATGGGACAGAAGCTGCTGTCCGACGCAGAGATCGCCGAGCTGCCCTCGATCGAGGTGATGGGCAGAGCCGGCGTGTACGTCGAGATCAAGGGTGACTTCACCCCGATGTCCGGCGAGTCGGGCAAGGACTTCATGATGCTGGGCGTCGTCCGCCTGCTCGAGGGTCGATGTCTGTTCGTGAAGATGACCGGACCTGTCGACGAGGTCACGAACGAGATCGAGCACTTCAGGAAGTTCTGTCAGTCGCTGTCCCTGCCGTGAAGATTCGCCTCAGAGGAACTTTCGACATTCACCGCAGAGAGACAGAGAGACAGACAGAGAGACAGAGAGAGAGATTCACCGCAGAGGCACAGAGGCCCAGAGTCGTACAGGAACAGCTCTAGTGCAACACCCCGAGAGTTCCGATCCACCTGTGGTTTGCTGCCCGTCATTCCCGCGAAAGCGGGAATCCAGATCCTTCACGGCTGGCGGTCGCAAAACCCTGGATTCCCGCTTTCGCGGGAATGACGAGCAGCGGAGGAAACATCATGAATGCGAGCGTTAGCGGAACTGCCCCGTCGGCATCCATCTCAAGCGCACTGTCCGCGATCGTGGGGGTGCTCTCGTCCTTCGGCATGGCCTGCGTTCTTTTCCTGTTCCTCGCCGTTCTGACCTACTGCGGCACTCTCGAGCAGGTGGAGCTGGGGCTTTTCGAAGTGCAGAAGAAGTACTTCGAGTCGGTCTTCCTGGTGCACTGGCTGTTCGATCGCGTTCCCGTGCCGCTCCCCGGGGTCTACCTGTTGCTGATCCTGCTGGCGGTCAACCTCACCCTGGGCGGCGTCGTGCGGCTGCGCAAAGGCGCGCGCACGATCGGGGTGCTGATCGGCCACCTGGGGATCCTGCTGATGCTGCTCGCGGGATTCGTCAAGCTCAAGTTCTCCGACGACGGACAGATGACGCTGTACGAGAACCAGTCCTCCGCCGAGTTCCAGAGCTATTTCGAGTGGGAGATCGCGATCGCCGACTCCAAGGCTCAGAACGGCTCGTTCCGCGAGTGGCGAATCGACGGACCCGATTTCCTCGGCCGGCCAAAAGGAAAAACGACCACCTTCACCAGCGCGGACCTGCCCTTCGACCTCGTCGTCGTCGACAGCGAGCCCAACTCCCGGGTCGAGCCGGCGAGCGAGGACATGCCGAAGAGCCGGATCGTCGACGGTTACTACCTGTTGCCGCGCAGACTCGAGAAGACCGCCGAGGTGAACGTCGCGGGCGCATCGATCGCGCTGCGCGACAAGGGGACGGGTGTCGTGAGGAACGCGCTGCTCTTGGGGCTCGAGATGTTCCCGAAGTACGCGCCGGATCCCTTCTACTTCGACTGCCAGGGCCGCCGCTTCGCGATCGTGCTGCGCCACCGGCGCTTTCCGCTTCCGTTCACGGTCGAGCTCAACAAGGCCACGCGCGAGCTTCATCCGCGCACGATGACGGCCAGCAAGTATGCGAGCGACATCACCAAGATCGAGAACGGCGTGCGCCAGCCGATTCACATCTCGATGAACGAGCCGTTGCGCCACAAGGGATACACGTTCTTCCAGACCACGATGGGACCGGAGAACGCGCCGCCCGGGGCGCGGCTGTACTCGGGGTTCGCGGTCGTGCGCAACCCCTCCGACCACTGGCCGCTGTACTCCTGCATCGTCATCGCCACGGGTCTCTTGATTCATTTCTCCCAGAAGCTCTACCGGCACCTCAAGGCCGAGGCAAGGAGCCGCGCATGAAGGTTTCGACACCGTCCACCCGTGAACCGGAACGGGTCTTTGCCCGCGAAGGGCGATGCTGGTCTCCGGCGATCACCACTCTCTCTCAGCGGGTCGTGCTCGGCCTCGCCTTCCTGTCGGCGATGTGTTGCGAAAGCTCACTTGCGGCGATCGATGAAACGACCGCCGCGGACTCTTCCGCCCGAGAATCACCGCCGCGGTGGAGCGAAGAGATCCTTGCGCTGTTCGCCAGTCTGCCGGTCCAGGACGGCGGGCGCATCAAGCCGCTCGACACGGTGGCGCGCTTCAAGCTCCTGCGCTTCAACGGCCGCTCGAGCTGCAACGACCTCGACGGCGAGAAGCTGAGCGCCCTCGAGTGCCTGCTCGACTCGATGTTCCATCCAGAGGTCGCGCGCAAGTACTCGATCTTCATCGTGCAGTCCTCCGAGGTCATGGACGCCATCGGAGTGACGCATAAGGCCAAGAAGAAGCGTGACCGTTACTCCTACGACGAGATCCTGCCGGGACGCGAGAAGCTCCTCGACCTGGCGCGCAGGTACGAGCAGATCGAGGCCAAGGATCGCTCGGCGATCGAAGGACACATCGTGCTGCTGGCCTACAACGTCTACGAGTTCGAGCAGCAGCTCGGGTTCCTCGACTTTGCCCGCCGCCGATTCCCGCTACCGGCCGATTCACCGGCGGCCGGGATCTTTCCCGGAAAGTCGCAGGTGCGCTTCAGCGAGGTTCTGGTTCACGGAGCAGACATCCAGCAGAGGATGAGCGAGCTGACGGCGGAGCACGGCGCCGCCGCCGACCCCCAGAGTCTGAGTCCCCAGGTGCTGGCGATGTACCGCCTGTTCGACGAGCTTCCGCAGTCCGCTCTCGCGACCTCGCACCTTGCCCTGTTTCCCCCGCCCGCGGTCACTCGTGACATGAAGGAGTGGTTCAGCGTCGCCGACCTCACCCAGCTCATCGGCGCGCCGATCCTGCAGCCGACGTTTCAGGTCGTCGGACTGCTCGAGGCTCTGGTCGATCAGCTCTCCGATCCGGCGGCCTTCACCCGGACCTTGCGGGATCTTCACCGCGCCAACGTCACCGTCGCCGAGCAGCGCGACGAGTACTCGAAGGTGCCGCTGGAGGTGACCTTCTACAAGGGGCAGTTCTTCTTCTACGGGCTGTTCCTGTACCTCCTGAGCTTCGTCCTGGTCGCGGTCTCCTGGCTCAAGAGCTCGAAGTGGCTGAACGGCGCGATCCTCTCGACGCTGTCGCTCGCCACGCTGATGCTGATCACCGGGATCGTCATGCGCTGCATCATCCGCGGACGCCCGCCGGTCAGCACCCTGTACGAGACCATCCTGTTCATCACCTCCATCGCGGTGATCGCCTGCTTCATCGTCGAGGCGATCAATCGCCGGCGGATCGCCCTGTCGCTGGCGGCGGTGCTGGGCGCGGGCGGCCTGTTCCTCGCCAACGGGTTCGAGGCCAAGGAGGGCGGCGACACGATGCCGAGCCTGGTCGCGGTGCTCGACACCAACTTCTGGCTGTCGACGCACGTGACGACGGTGACCGCGGGTTACGCGGCAGGACTGCTCGCCGCGGCCAAGGCCAAGACCTACCTCCTCCTCAAGTTGCTCGGCTTCAAGAAGAACGACCCTGATTTCTATCGAGCCCTTGGGCGGATGGTGTACGGAACCGTCTGCTTCGGCGTTCTCCTGTCCACGGTCGGAACGATCCTGGGCGGGATCTGGGCGAACTACAGCTGGGGACGATTCTGGGGCTGGGACCCCAAGGAGAACGGCGCGTTGCTGATCGTCCTGTGGGAGCTTGCGCTGATCCACGCGCGCATGGGAGGCTACGTGCGCGACTTCGGCTTCTGCATGGGCGCGGTGTTCGGCGGGATGGTGGTTGCGTTCTCGTGGTGGGGAGTCAATCTCCTGGGCGAGGGGCTGCACAGCTACGGCTTCACCAGCGGCGTCCAGACCACCCTCAACCGCTACTACCTGAGCGCCGCGATCGTGCTCGTGATCTCCGGGCTGAGCCACCTCTGCAACGGCCGCCGCAACAAGGAAGGCATCGCGGATCCACCGTGACGCTGGATTTGAGCTTCAGGGCAAACATTCGGTTGCCGATGGAGGGTCGGAGCAGTAACTTTCCTGCGTCCCGTCCGACGACCGATGAACTGAGCCGGATTCGATGCACCGCGGATTCGTACTTTTCGTGGCTTTGTGGTCCGTGCAGCTCGCCCCCATGCTGTGCATGGCGGGGGTGCTGAAGCACCCATGTCATCATCACGAAGAGCCGGACTGTTCGCACGAGTCGCGCTGCGAGAATGACCCCTGCGCGCCGCTGGTTCAGCGTCACGAGAGACCGGCCCGGCAATTCGACGTCCAGAATCCGGTCGCGTCGTTTCTCTGGGCTCCTGTTCAGTTGCGTCCGCAGGTTCGCCACGCGACGGATCCGGCTTCTTCTCCGATCAACTGGCAGGGCCGTCCCTATCCACCCGGCAGCCTGCCGCTCCTGATCTAGCGGTCAGCAACGAGTCCGTCATCCCGTATTGCTCGACGACGATCCGTCCGTTGAGTCCTTCGGGAGCTGCCGCTGCACTGCGATCGTCAGCCTCTTTCCTCGAGGAACGACCCAGGGCAGGAACCATCTGCGCAGGAGCTTCACGGACAGGAGTCCAGTAGAGCCCGTGGGCCGTTCACGCCTCCGAGCAACTCGAGTCTGAGAGTTTTCAGAGCACCGGTGCGACGAATGCAAGCATCCAGCCTTTGCTGAAGTCCATCGGGCCCGTCCAGATGCTGCAGGAATCACGGATGAAGCATTCCAACCAGCCGTTGTTGGTCTCCGCGTTGATCGTTGCCGGCTGCGCCTCGGTCGATCCGGCGCGCGACTACGAGCGTGCCGCGAAGTTGATCGCCGAGACCACCGGTCAGGAGACCGCTGTCGATCCCGCCCATCCAGGCTCTCAAGAGGCCGTGATCCAGGAGATCCTTCGGGAAGGACTCTCCTCCGACGAAGCCGTGCAGCTCTGCCTGTTGAACAACCCACGGCTGCAGGCCGACTTCCTCCGCATCGGCATCGGCCGCGCCGAGGTCGTTCAATCAGGCCTGTTCTCCAATCCTTCGCTCGCGCTCTCGGTGCGATTCCCGGACGAGGGCGGGCTCGCCAATCTGGGAGTCTCCCTGGCGCAGAACATCGCCGAGCTCTGGCAGCTTCCGGTTCGCAAGACGGTCGCGAAGCGAGAGCTCGACGAAACGATTCTCACGATCGTTCGCGAGGCGAGCGCCCTCGCGCTCGAGACCAGAGCAGCCTACGTTCAGGTTCAAAAAGTCGACCGCGAGCTGGCCATCCTCCGCGAGATACTCTCGCTCATGGAGGAATTCGTCGAGCTGTCGCTCGCGCGGGCACGGGCGGGCTCGGCCAGCTCGCTCGAGGTCAACTTCGCGAGCGCGGAGAGAGCGGCGCTGCTCATCGAGCAGCGACGGGCACAGCTCGCCCTGGACGAGGCGAGGTCCAAGCTCGCAACACTGCTGGGATTGACGACAAGCCCGCAGGAGCTGGTCCTGACGGAGGATCTGGGGGAACCCTCCATCCCGGACCTCTCCGTCGAGCAGATCCTCACCGCGGCGCGTCGCCACCGGCTCGACCTCAGGGCTGCGGGAAGGATCGTCGATGCCGCCGCTGCACGGATCAGCCTCGAGCGCCGGCAAGCTCTGGAAACACTCGACTTCGGAATCACCTTCGAGCGCACCGAGCGCCGCCCGAGCGACCGCGGTGAGTCGGTGAACACCCTGCTTGGACCGACCGTCGGACTCGAGCTCCCGCTCTTCGATCAGAACCAGGCGCAGGTCGCCCGCGCCGAGTACGAGTTCCTGCAGGCGAGATGGCTGGTGGATGCCATCGAGCGGGAGCTCGCGCTGGAAGCCTGGACCGCTCATCAGCGCTCCAGCGCCGCATTCGAGAACTCCCGTTTCCTCAGGAACGATCTCGTTCCGTTGCGGGAGAACGGCCTCGAGCTCGCACGCGAGGGCTACCGCGCCGGCGGAGCAACCATCCTCGCGGTGCTCGAGGCACAGCGCACCCTTCTCCAGGCCCGCGACAGCTACGTCGAAACACTCGCGGAAGCCTCTTTGGCCGAGATCGCGCTCGAACGTGTCGCCGGCCTCCCGCTGTCGCGCATCCGCGCAGAGCCCAGTGAGCCCAAGTCAACCGACGAGGACCGAAGACCATGACACGCCGAACGATTTCATCGTCCACTCTGACTCTCCTGACGCTCCTCGGCGCTGCATGTTCGCCGGCGCCGTCCGCGCCAGGAGTCGCGGCCGGTGAAGAGGCCCAGGATCATGACCACGAACACGAAGAGGGAGACGAGCACGAACCGATGGTCACCAACCGGATCGACCTTCCTGAGCCGGTTCGACGCAACCTCGGGATCACTTTCGCGAGGGTCGAGACACGGGCGGTGGCGCAGACCCTGAGGGTTCCCGGTCGGTTCGAGTTCACTCCGAACGCCCGCCGCGAGTACCGCACGATGCTCGGCGGGAGGGTCGAGCTGCTCGTCCAGGAACTCGATCGCGTGGAGCCCGGATCGCCTCTGTACCGGCTCGATTCGCCTCCATGGCGCGAGCTTCAGCTGAAGCTCAACGAAGCCGACTCGGCGATCCGGCAGGCGACTGCCCGCTTCGTGTCTCTGAAACCGCTGATGGCCGCGCACAAGGATCACGAAGAACGGTTGCGCGAGGGCGTCGCGCTGTGGTTGGAAAGAGTGGAGACCAAGGAGAAGACGCGAGAGAGCGGAGTCGTGACTGCCGACGAGATTGCCTTCGCGCAGACCTCGTTCGCGACGGTTCGGGCGGATCTGGCCGAAGTCCTGGAGAAAGAGGCGGAGCTCGAGGCGCAGCGCGCAGAAGTGACCGCACAGCTCGAGGCGGCGGAGTCATCGAAAGAGCTGCTGATCGCGACTGCGTCGACCCTCCTGGGAATCCCGGTGGAAGACCTCGTCTCCACGAACGGCTCCGAGACGGACGCGCCCGTGCGCTGGCGGACGATCGACACGGTCGTGGTCAGCGCCATCGCTCCGGGCGTGGTGGAGAGCATCCAGGTGACGAACGGCGCTTGGGCGGCGGAGACCAACGTCGTCCTCACGACGGTTCAACCGGAAATGGTTCGCTTTCGAGCACGCGGCCTGCAGAGCGACCTCGGCCTGCTGCGCGACGGTCTTCCTGCGCTCATCGTTCCCCCCACGGGCGGATCGATCTCTCTGCAGGACACGATGGACGGCACGCTGATCGTCGGCCTGACCGCGGATCCGGACGAACGAACGGTCGATCTCCTGGTCACTCCCAGGTCGATCAGCGAGTGGGCTCGGGCGGGTGTCGCGGGCCATCTCGAGGTCACGTTGGCGGGCGGCAAGGAAGAGCTGGCGATTCCCCAGTCCGCGGTGATCCAGAGCGATCTGAAGAAAGTGTTCTTCCGCCGCGACCCCGAGGACCCCGACAAGGTGATCCGCGTCGACGCCGATCTGGACTTGAGCGACGGCCGCTGGGTGGTCGTGAAGAGCGGGCTCAAGGAGGGCGACGAAGTCGTCATGGACGGTGTGTATCAGTTGATGCTCTCGACGGCGGACAATGCACAGAAGGGCGGACACTTCCACGCCGACGGGACCTTCCACGAAGGAGAAGACTGATGCTGCAGCGATTGATCGGCTTCTCGCTCAAGTACTCCTCCTTCGTCGTGCTCCTGTCGCTGATGGTGCTCGCGTACGCGGTGTTCCAGATCCCGCGGATGCCCGTCGACGTGTTCCCGGAGCTGAACGCCCCCACGGTCGTGGTGCTGACCGAGTCGGGGGGGCTCGCGGCCGACGAGGTCGAGCAGTACGTGACGTTCCACATCGAGACCGCGGTCAACGGTCTTCCCGGAGTGCGTCGCGTTCGAAGCGCGAGCGCCATCGGCCTCTCCCTGGTGTGGGTCGAGTTCGACTGGGCCAGCGACCTGTATCGAGCCCGGCAGCTCGTCTCCGAGAGAATGTCCGCGGTGCGCGAGCTGTTGCCTCCCAATGCTCATGCCGAGATGACTCCGATCACCTCGATCACGGGCGAGATCATGCTGCTCGCTCTCTCGTCTCCCGACGGCTCCGTGAGCCGCCTGGAGCTGCGCGCCTACGCGGAATTCGAGCTGCGCAACCGCCTGCTCTCCGTACCGGGCATCGCGCAGGTCGTCGCGATCGGCGGCGAGCTCCCCGAGTACCAGATCAACGTCCACCAGGACCGACTGCGACTCTACGGCCTCACGATCGAAGACGTCGCCGAAGCGGCCAAGGCGGCGCACAGCACCGCGAGCGCTGGCTACCTTCCCAACGTGGATCGGCTCGAGTTGCCGATCCGCCAGACCGCCCGCGTCCAGAGCGTGAAAGACATCGAGGACACTCTGATCAAGTATCACGAGGGCGCGCCGGTGCTGATCGGTCAGGTGGCGGACGTCGTCCTCGGCGCTGCCCCTCAGCGCGGCACGGCGGCGGATCGCGCGAACCCCGCGGTCGTGCTGACGGTCCAGAAGTCTCCAGGCACCAACACCCTCGCCCTGACCTCCGAGGTCGACCGGGTTCTCGACGAGGCGGAGAAGACCCTGCCGACTGGAATTGTCCTCAACCGCAAGGTGTTCCGGCAGGCCGACTTCATCCATCGCTCCGTGAACAACGTCGTCCACGTCCTGCGGGACGCCACCCTCATCGTCACGGCGATCCTGGTGCTGTTCCTTCTCAACGTCCGCACCACGATCATCACCTTGACGGCACTACCGCTGTCGCTGGCCGTCGCTTTGATGGCAATGAAGGGTTTCGGGCTGACTCTCAACGTCATGACGCTTGGGGGCCTCGCGGTCGCGATCGGCGTTCTGGTCGATGACGCGATCATCGACGTGGAGAACGTGTTCCGGAGGCTGCGCGAGAACGCGACCCGTCCCGAACCCACTCGCAATCCCTTCGTCCAGGTCATCTTCGAGGCGAGCAACGAGATCCGGCCGGCGATGGTGCTCGCGACCCTGATCATCGTGGTCGTGTTCGTGCCGCTGCTCTTCCTGCAGGGACTGGAGGGACGATTCTTCCGGCCGCTCGGGATCACCTACATCATCTCGATCCTCGCCTCGCTCGTGGTCGCCCTCACCTTGACGCCGGCTCTGTGCAAGTTCCTGCTCCGAGGAAAGCTGGGCGGCAAGCAGCATCAAGACGGGTTCCTGGTTCGCTGGCTGAAGCAAGCCTATGAACCAACGCTTCGTCATTCAATTCGCCGCCGCGGATGGGTGCTCTCGATCGCGGGCGTCGCGACCGTCCTTTCGCTGTGGCTGGGCTCCACCTTCGGCAACAGCTTTCTTCCGTCGTTCAACGAGGGGACTTTCACGGTGTTCCTGATGAGCCCGCCGGGAACCTCGCTCGCCGAGAGCAACCGCGTCGCCCGTGGGATCGAGCAGCGGCTGGCGGAGATCCCCGGCGTCGGAAGCGTCACGCGACGAACGGGTCGGGCCGAGCGCGACGAGCACGCCGAGCCGGTGAGCAGCTCCGAGATGGAGGTGACCGCGGAGCCGGGCTTCGACACCGCGGAGATTCGCCGCCGGATCGATGAGGTGATCGCCGATGTCCCGGGAGTCACCACGACCGTGGGACAACCGATCGAGCACCGTCTCTCCCACATCCTCTCGGGGACCCCGGCGGCGATCGCCATCAACGTGTTCGGCCAGGACCTCGGCAAGCTTCGCAGGATCGCGAAGCAGGTCGAGATCGAGCTCAAGTCCCTGCCCGGGGCACGCGACGTAGCCGCCAACCGGGAGGTCCTGATCACGTCGTTGCCGGTGCGTTACCGGGCGCAGGACCTCGCGGCGGCCGGCCTCACTCCCGTGTCCGCCGCGCGCCAGCTCCAGCAGGCGCTGTACGGCGAGAAAGTCGCCGAAGTGAATCAGGGGGTTCGACGGTACGAGATGGTCGTGCGCCTCGCGGCGGAGGAACGGGAGAGCATCGAGCAGCTTCGCGGGTTAGTTCTGGAGGGCGCCGCAGGGGCAAAAGTCCGCCTGGAGGAGGTTGCCGACATCGGACCCGAGCAGGCTTCCAATCTCATCGCCCGGGAGAACGCGCGTCGCAAGGCGGTGATCTCCTGCAACGTCGCGGAGGGATACAACCTCGGTGACCTGGTGGCGGAGGTTAAGAAGCGCGTCGACCCCATCGTCGAGCGCGAAGGTTGTGCGGTCCACTATGGCGGTCAGTTCGAGGCGCAGCAGTCCGCGGCAAAGACCATCTACGTCTCGGGCATCGGTGTTGCGGTCGTCATGCTGATGCTGCTGCAGCTCTCCACCGGTTCGATGCGCGCCTCACTGCTCGTCATGCTCAATCTTCCGCTGGCATTGATCGGCGGCATCGTCGCCATCTACCTGACCAGCACGGCCGGAGTCGTATCGAACACGCTGGCGCTGCTGTCGCTGTCCCGCACGCCCTACGAGGCACCGGTCATTTCGATCGCCAGCATGGTCGGATTCGTGACGCTGTTCGGGATCGCGGTGCGCAACGGCCTCCTGCTCGTGAACCACTACCAGCACCTCTTGTCCGTCGAGGGCAAGTCGCTCGAGGAGGCCATCGTCCAGGGCTCGATGGAACGGCTCGTCCCCATCCTGATGACGGCGCTGTGCGCGGCGCTCGGCCTCGTTCCTCTCGCTCTGGCTCTCGGCGAGCCCGGAAGCGAGATGCTCGCACCGCTCGCCCTCGTGGTCCTCGGCGGATTGATCAGCTCCACCTTCCTGAACCTGGTCGTCGTTCCCGCCGGCTACTCTCTCGTATTCGGACCCGGATTGAGCTCGACCCGCGGCGCTCGAGCGAGCCTCAAGGAAGGCCTCGCATCGCTGTTCGGTCGGTCCCGCAAACCAGCTCCCAAGGAGGCCTGACCATGAATCTTCGCAACGGATGGATTCTCCTTTTGGCGGCAAGCGTCATCGCACACGGCTGCGGGCACGACTCGAAGTCCTCGACCGCGGGCGACTCGTCGAAGACGCCTTCCGGGTCGACCAAGGGCGAGCTCCTCGACGAGGTCGAGGCTCAAGGTGAGGGCCAGCGTCATTCTGGCGACGCGGATTCCCACGATGGTTCGGAGCCCGCCGAGATCGTCGAGCTCGGCACCACTTCGCTGGGCGGCTCGGAGATTCGGGCCTCGCGGGACGTCGGCGAGATCCGACCCGGCGGGGATGCGCCGATCGACGTGTGGATCGACGGCGGCAAAGGAGGCGCCGCGGTCGTGCGCTTCTGGATCGGGACAGAAGATGCCAAAGCCTCGCTCAAGGCCAGGGCCGATATCGAGAACGACCACTGGCACACTCACGTGGAAGTCCCGGACCCGATCCCTGAGGGCAGCAGACTGTGGGTGGAGATCGAGGATCCGAAAGGACTGGCGACGCTCCTCTCCTTCGAGTTGAAGAACTAGCCAGAATCATGCATGAACAACCTGAGGAGTTTGGCACAACTTGTTGCCTCCATGGTGTTTGGAACTGAATTCTTCGGCTCCACCAACTCGACAGTGTTCACGAATGAAGCGGGCTAGTTTTTTTTTAGAGGTGCCGCTTTGCGGCACCTACGGCCGCTACGCGGCCGGGCTCGCCCTTCGGCCGAGCCCTAGCCCCAATGCCGTTCGCTTAGCGTTGTCGCCAGGGCTTCCGGGCGGGGTAATCGTATCGACCAAGGCGTCCGGCGTCCGAAAGACTCCCAACGCGGCCGGTCACGGTCACGGTCACGGTCACGG
>Ga0247727_10010092_pt1 | contig 16830 bp, 12 predicted proteins | sample WisWelCaveWW1625_FD_202498 | JGI IMG/M metagenome (GOLD analysis project Ga0247727, IMG submission 202498) | Biofilm microbial communities from Wishing Well Cave, Virginia, United States - WW16-25 | ecosystem: Environmental > Aquatic > Deep subsurface > Groundwater > Cave microbial mat | place...
CGGCGGCCTCTGTGGCCACCAGAACCTGGCTATCCTCGCGGAACTCACGCTCAGCGTAGATGCGTGAGCCCGGCGTGTCCCGGTCGCCGATCTTCATACCACCATGGATTTGGGTGACGGTCAGATGCCACTCATTGCGGAGCTTGTCGACAATGTAGTCTAGGGTGTCCTTGTGCTCGGTGAAGATCAGCAGTTTCGTATTGCGATCGCCGAACACGCCTTGGTCGCTCAAAACCTGCTTCAGCTTGACCAGCTTCGATTCAACCTCGCGCCTTTCGAGGTCCAGCGCCTGGGTGATCAGCTTGTTTAACTGGTGGATTTCCTCCCTCAGGGCGGGCGGATCGATCGTGGCAACCACGCCTTCTAGTTCGGTCAGGATCTCCTGCTGTTCGTCTTCCGGCAAATCGTCAAAGTCTTCGGGAAGGCCCTTGGCGATCTGCTCCTGCCGGTAGGCTTCGGGATCGGAGAGGATCTTCTCGCGTTTATTCCGCATCCGCTCCAGACTCAGGCGGACCGCTCGCACGCTGGAGGCGAATCGGCGCTGGAGCATCGCCATGGTAAAGCCCAGGGCACGGCCCCGGGCGGAGTTGTCCACTGAGGCCTTGATGGACTGATCTTCCACATACCGGGTGAGCGCGTCGTAGAATTCGAGTTCGTCCTCATTCATTTCGAACTCAGTGGTTCTCACTTGCCGACGGGTGAACAGGGTGTGGATCTCGCCCGTATCTGGATCAGGAAAGCTCACGAGGGCTTCTTTGACCCGCCGCAAATAAAAGGGCGCCTCGTTGCGTCGCATGGCCTCCTCGAGGCTCTTCACGTCCCCATAAACGTCGCGGTCGAGTAACTCCAGGAAGAGGCAGAAGTTCTCCGGATCACCCTTGTGCGGTGTGGCCGTCATCAGAAGGTAGTGGTCAGTCATCTGCGAGAGCGCTTCGCCAAGCTGGTAAGCCAACGTCTTTTTGTCCGCGCTGTAGGCGCTCATCTTGTGGGCCTCGTCAACGATGATCAGATCCCACCGGCTGCGCAGGAGGCTCTCCTTGGCGTCCTCGATCCGGGACACCCAGGAGATCGAGGTCACCACCTGGTTTTTCTCCTGCCAAGGATTCGAGCCGTAGGTCGCCCGCAGGACGTCGCTCCGAACCAGGTCGAAGGTTTCGCGGAACTTGTCCTTCATTTCCCGCTGCCATTGAAAGCAGAGATTCGCCGGCGCTATGATGAGCGTCCGCTGAATGAGGCCGCGGATCTTGAGTTCCTTAACGAGGAGCCCCGCCATGATCGTTTTCCCGGCGCCAGGATCGTCGGCGAGCAGGAAACGGATACGCGGGAGCTTCAGGAAGTAGTCGTAGACCGCCTCGAGCTGGTGCGGAAGGGGGTCAACCCGGGCGATGGAGAGCGAGAAGTAGGGATCGTATTCGTACGCGAGACCCAATCGCAGGGCCTCCACGCCTAAGCGGAACCGCCCGGAGTCGCCGTCGAAAGGCTCCTTCTCGGGGGTTGCCTCCAATGCCGCCAGTTGCTCGGCGTTCAGGATCGGCTCGTGGACCTGGCCCGTAGTCAGACCCTTTCCGATCAGCTTGACTGATGATCCGATCTGGGTAACCACCAGCACCTGAACAGGTTCCGGCAGTATCGGCCCCCGAACGATCACATTGGGCTTCAGTTGGTGGATCAGCACCGCGGCAAGGAGCCTCCATCTCAGTCAAACTGTAATGTTATCCAAAAGGAAGGGCACCCGTCGGCCCAAATTCGCCGGTAGTAGACCCAGCGGTCGTTGAGTTTGTGGCGATCGGTTCGCGTTGCTGTGCGAGGTCCCTTGGGCGGCGAAAACGCCCTGAACATCAGACAGCGGTGGGCCGCCAAGCGGAGTTCGTTGTGGGTGCTGGAGATCAGCTCCGAGCCATCCATTGGACGACGCTCGGCACTGGCGCCGTTTGCCAGTATTGCCGACACTCCGACTTCTGCGCCTCGCCGGCCATTTCTCCAGTCGGAGCCGAGAGTCCAGTCGCCGAACGGAGAACGGTGTGCGTGGCGGAGATCTCCTTCTAGCGACCACGGCAGAAATCTCATTTGACCTGAAAGATTTATGGGTATAGACTTAAGGATGTAGAGCGTTTCCGGCGCGGCCCCGGACAACGAAAGTCGGCCACGAGGATCGGTGTTTTCCAAGGGGGTATTCTTGTCAGGACGTCCTCCATCAGTCGGCATCACGCCGTCGCAGGCCCGAACGTTGAACGAGATACGAGCGTTCGCATCGAGGTACGAGTATCCGCCAACCATTCACGAGCTGGCCGCGATTCTTGGCGTCTCGCACTCAAGCGTTCATGAGCAGATCGGCCAACTGATCCGCAAAGGCTTTCTGCGGAGGGAGCCAGGCAAGTCTCGCGGGATTGTGGTTGTGCGAGAGCCTGAGGACAACGTGGCCGAGGTCGTTTCTGTGCCGATTGTGGGGAGGGTTGTTGCAGGGCATCCCCTGCTCGCCGAAGAAAACATCTCGGGCGAGATCCTGGTAGACGCGTCGTTGGTCAAGCGGGGGCCCTGCTTCGCCCTCGAGGTCCACGGCGATAGCATGACGGGCGCCGGCATCAAGGCCCGCGACCTGCTCATCGTGCGGCAACAACCCGTGGCCGAGAGCGGTGAGATCGTTGTGGCTCTGCTGGATGGTGAAGCCACAGTCAAGCGATTGGCCGTAAATAGTGGCCAGGTAGAGCTGCGACCCGCGAATCCACGCTATCCGCCGATCCCTGTCAGTGGCGAGAACGATTTCCGGATCGTCGGCAAGGTAGTTGGCATCTGGAGGCGACCGGCCAAGAAGGGTAAGCGAGATGGGTCCACCTCCCGTGCGGGCTGATTTTGCATCGAAGGAGCCGTGTGTGGCAAGAAAGTTCAAAGGACGCTGCCGTGAGCTTGTTTCTGAATTTTTCGCCGATCCAATTTGATGATCGTGAAATTGGCGTCGGACGGCTGCCCTACGGTGGCGATGGCGAGCAGGTACTACGGCAACTTCGAGACGAGCATAACGGCACTCACGTCTTCCGTCGCGACGGCCCGGATAGCATTCTGGCTGTTTCTGTGGCCTCGGATGCGCCACTGATCGGAGAACCCAAGACCATTCGCCTGAAGGAGCACCTCGGGTTGGCTGCTGCCCTGGTTCGAAACGCTCTACTCAGCTACTTGGCTGGAATGGACCGATCGGTCTTGAGCTACAAACCACTGAAATTCATCGCGCGTGATGACCTTCTCCGTGCTTGTCTCACGGCGGAGACTCCGCCGCCCGACTGGCTCGCGGTTCGCCGGTTGTACGAAGCAGCAATCCGCCCGATCTACTTTTTCAAGCAGGAACCGTTCGTCGCGGCCGCAGTGGACGTGCGCACGACCCGGCTCATTGAACGGACCGCCTGGGAATTGATGCAAGACGGATTTTCGCTCGAAGGTTTTTACGTGGGAAAGCGTGTGGCGAGCAACGACCCGCGAATGGCACCGAAGCTCGAACTCGTCGGGCGTGTCCACTCGATCGAAGGCTCACAGCTCCACCTGACGGACTCCCGAGATGACATCAGGAGTGTTGAAGCGAGCGACGCGTGGCTTGAGAAACGTGCGTTTGGTCCCTGTCTTTCACATGTGTTCGGAGATCGCGCTTCGAAAGTTGCTGAAGCCCTCGAACGGGAACGCGCCGCGTTGAGGTACGGTCCTACGCGACTCGACCGCATTAAGAAGATTGTCGACTTCCTGGGAAGTCAAAAACACGAGATGGTGCCCGGCGTGCCGTTCACGTTCGGTCCCCTTCTCGATAGTTCGAGGCCCCCGTTTCCCCATCTCGAACGCGCGCCGCGACCGGTCTATGTTTTTGACCAGACCGGTTCCAAAACGGACACTTGGCATGACAGAGGATTGACTGAACACGGGCCGTATACGGCTCAGGTTTTCACCCCCAACCAGCCCAGAATATGTGTGGTGTGCCAGCAGGTGAAGAAGGGCCAGGTGGAGCAGTTCCTCCACAAATTCGTCCACGGCATAAGACTGCCACCACCACCTCCAGCGCGCGATCGGGGAAGGCCGCCCAAGACTCAAGCGAATTACTTCGAAAAAGGCTTCTGCCGAAAATACGCGCTCCAGGATGTTCACTATGAGTTCTTTCTTGCGGAGAGTAGTTCGGCGGATTCGTACAAGAAGGCCTGCCAAAGAGCGCTGGAACAGCTTGGTGCCGGACAGAAGTGGGACCTGGCGATGGTTCAGATAGAAGAGCCGTTCCATGAACTACCTGCCAAGTGCAATCCGTATTTCGTTAGCAAGGTTAGTTTCCACACCCACCAGATTCCAGTCCAGGAGTTCGAGATCGAGACAACGCGGAGACCCGACAACCAACTGATATATGTGCTGAACAACATGGGCCTTGCCACCTACGCAAAGCTGAACGGCATCCCCTGGCTTCTGAAGGCGAACCCCACGATTGCCCACGAGTTGGTTATCGGACTTGGGAGCGCGAACGTTGGCGAAGGCCGCTTGGGCGAACACGAGCGGTTTGTCGGCATTACGACCGTGTTCAGCGGGGATGGCACCTACCACCTCTCGAACTTGTCGAAGGCGGTCTCGATGAATGAATACCAGACTGCATTACTGGAATCCCTTCGAGCCGCGATTCTGAAAGTGCAACAGGACATGAATTGGCAGCCGAAGGACCACGTTCGTCTGGTATTTCACGCGACATTCAAGCGATTCAGTCGGGAGGAAGTGCAATCAATCAAAGGCCTTATAGGGGAGCTGGGAGATTACGACGTCGAATATGCATTCGTCCAAATGAGCGAGAAGCACCCGTACATCCTCTTTGACAAGCAGCAGGCTGGCGTTTTTGATTTCGAGACGAAGCGCACCAAAGGAGTATACGCGCCGGAAAGAGGCCGGTATCTGGAACTCGGAAATCGAGAGGTATTGTTGTCGTTAACTGGCCCAAGGGAAGTCAAGCGCCCAGAAGATGGCACGCCCCACCCGCTGCTTCTGAGTTTGCACCGGGATTCTTCGTTTACCGACATGACCTACCTCACCAGACAGGTCTTCACGTTCGCTTGTCACTCGTGGCGCACGTTTCTGCCGGCATCGGTACCTGTGACGATTCAGTATTCGAACCTCATTGCAAATGCGCTCGGCCACCTCTCACTCATGGATCGGTGGAACCCAGAGGTGATGCTCGGCCGCATCGGAAAGACGAGATGGTTCCTGTGAGCACGGTGTCGGAAATCCTGCTAGTTGACGCTCGCGCCGCCCTCCGAAGACGCTTGGCCGATCCTTGCCGGACGGACCTGAGCAAGGCATTTGCGGCGTGGTTACTGCGGGAGCCCGGAACGGACGCTGAGTTTGCTTCGATCGTTAGCGACGCTGCTGCTAGGGAGGGAGCGCAGCAGGACTTCCAGACGGTCGCGATTCTCGGCTTTGCTGCAGAAGCCGGCGTCCTCGATGCAGCACAGGTTGAAGTACTGAAGAAGGGTGTCCGCAGACAGGCTGGCCGTGAGCCCGTCGTTGACGGCGTGCCAATGGCGTTTTGTTCGGACGCGGTCGGGGTCCTGGGCGTCGCCTTGGGAACAAAAGTGATGGCGGACGTAAACATCAGCAGCCAAGTCGTGCGGTGGACCGCCAAGTTCTTGAGGAATAGCTACCAGATGGACCGCACCGAGGATTGGCAGCGCTCTCTGTTCGCCGTCGCTGACCGGCAGCTAGAGAGCCCCTTGAATCTATCAATCCCCAAGTCGCCAGCCGCGGCTGATGTTCGGACCGCATTAGTAGCGAGGGGTCTGATAGACGCTGACGACGCGAACCAAGCTGCGGAAGATCAAGAACAGACGTTGAGGTTGGCGATGCGCGAGCCACAAAATGAGCTGAACTCCGACCGGGCAGCACTTCGCCTCGCAGCCGTTGAGTCGGTCATCCGCACGGCGGTGCCTTCGGCAAAAGGGAAGAACGTCGCGCGCTCGACAAAGCAGAGCGGTCCACTGTCCAATAGAGACTTGCAGGTTCATGAGATCGTTGGCAGAGAGCGCTTCTGCACTCTTACGAACGCAGAGATTATGAAAGAGGCGAGCCTGAAGAAGCGTCTTCGGGTCGACTGCGGACTGACGCAGGGCGATGCGGCCAAGCGGTGTCTTGACCGGATCAGACAAGCGAAAGGTTATCAACTCTCGCGCGAGATCGCAAAAAAACGGTCACCTCGGCAATAGGCAACGGGCAAGAACGGTCAACGCCACTGCGTCACGAGCCTTCGTTTCAATCACTTCCAGTGCACCAAACGGTCAACCCAGCGCTGCCCGTTGCGCCTGTCAACGCCTGAAACCCCGCTGAACTCAGTCGGATAACGGACGGTCAATATCTTGACCGTTCCACCCACCCTGAAAATCATGAGCGGGAAGGGACATGTCGGTTCCAAGACAACTATCCGTGGCGCAGGTGAGCGCGAAACTCCAGTGCGCGAAGTCAACGGTCCGAAAGCTGGTCGCCGATGGCGTGCTCCGAGCATCGCGCATCAGTATCCGCACAATCAGGATCTCCGAGGTGGATCTCCAGGCCTACCTGGACTCACGCGCCAACATGCCGGCGCCCACCGAGACTTCCCGCGAGTCCACGGAGGCGCGCCATGACCAGTGAGCAACTCACGGCTCTTTTGGCAGAGCGCGTCATGGGTTGGAAAGCGGCTCCAGATCGATTCATCAAGTCTGGCCGGAGCTGGATTCCGAGATGGCGGTTCAACCCTTTAGAAAAGCTCGATGACGCCTTCCTGCTCCTCGACCACACCAGGTTGAGCCGGTACGTGATCTCGATGAGCGACGGCGGGTTCCAGGTCGAGATCGAGATAGACGGCAAGCTTGGCAAAGCCATGGGCGAGCCGAAGCCGCGGGCGATCACGCTCGCGCTGGCCCGGTGTTTGGGCCTAGAGGTGTAGCGACGTGCGCACCCAAGCCTCCCGCAGCGCGCCGGTATACAGCCTCGAAGCCCGGCGGCGGTTACGAACGCAACGGGAGCTCCCGCGACCGCCTGCGCCCGAGCCGCGGACCATCCCCTGGCGGCAGTGGTTCGCCACGGTGCCTCTCGAAATCGACCAGGAGGCTCTGAGGGCGCGGGCAAGCGAGGATCACCCTGCCGACGTCTACGCCGCCAACTGTGGCGACATCCCGGTCTGGCTCTTGCGGCAGGGCCCGCGTTGGCTGATGTTCGCTGGATCTCGGAGGCCAGAATCTCGGCGCAGGGACTTCGCTTCGCCGTCCCTCGATCACGCCAAGAGAACAGCCGAGGCTTGGTACGGCCCGCCCCAAGGCGGCTGGCGCTCTGAGGGATCGTCGCGGAGACCGCGTCGAAGCACAGAGGGCGTCGAGGCAGGTCCCGATGGAATCTGAAGCCCGGTTCTTCCTCAAAGAACTGTTCGGCAACAAGCCCGAGGAGCTCTACCTGCTCCTGTGGACGCTCTCCGACAAGCGGTCCCGGTGGTTCCGCGATATAGACGAGGCAGTGAAGACCGCCGACGCTCTCCGTCACCAGGACGTCTACGTCGGTGTCGGGCTGTCGCGCGAGGACTTCGGCCCCACACACCGGTGCGCGTCAGACAAGGTCGCCGGCATCGTCGGCGTCTGGGCCGACCTCGACTTGAGATCAGAGGCCCATTCCCAGAAATCCCTGCCCGGAACCGTTGACGAAGCCCTCAGCATCATCCCGAGCGAGGTTGCACCGACGGTCGTAGTCACCACCGGCAACGGCGCTCACGCTTGGTGGCTGTTCAGGGAGCCCTGGGTATTTGAGTCGGGCAATGAACGGCGCCAGGCGGCACAGCTCGTCACCCGCTGGCAAACGCTGCTCCGCCTCAACGCGGCTGCTCGCGGCTGGGCCTTCGACCGCCTGGCCGACCTAGCCCGCGTACTACGCATTCCAGGCACGAGAAACAACAAGCAGCCCAACAACCCAAAGCCCGTTCTCATACACTCCCAAACTGGCTGTCGCTATAACCCAAGCGATCTGGGGGAGTCCCTCGACCACCTGGTCATCCCTGCACCCGAAACGCAACTACGGGCGGCACAGAATCTCACCGAGCGCTTCGTGGACAAGGGACTCATCATCAACTTGAAAGCAGAGGTCCCGGAGGACCTCATTCGGCGCTGGACGGACGCTGACTTGCGCTTCCGGAACACCTGGTTCCGGCAGAGGCATGATCTGAGAGACCAGTCGCAGTCTGGATACGACCTGGCGCTCGCGTGCTTCGGCGTCGATGCCGGCCTCAGTGAACAGCAGATCGTGGACCTGATCATCCACCACCGGCGGGACCACCACCAGAAGCTGCGCACGCGCGTGGACTACTTCGAGCGGACCCTGGCGCGTGCGTCGACGCGCGGTGCGATACCGCCGGCACCGCCAATCCCCCCACCGGTCAGCGGCGACGGAAATCCAGGATCCGAAGAGGCGCCGGCCGAAGACTCAGGCGAGGGGCCCGCCGAGTCGAAGCCGGAAATGCCGCTCGATCCGCTGGTCGCGAAGGCCGCTCTCTGCGAACACATCTCAGCGATCCTTGGAATCCGCATCCTGCGCCTGGTGAAAATCACCGGCAAGGAGCCGACATACCAGGTCGAACTGGAAAACGGCAGGATCGAGCTTTCGAGCGTCTCGAGGCTCATCGATCAGAGGGCCTTCCGCGTAGCAATCGCGAGCGCCGCGAATAAGATCATTCCCAAGATCAAGCCGAAGCTCTGGGAGCAACTGGCGCAGGCGATGCTGGACGCCCTTGTCGAGCGCGAGGGAGGCGTCGAGGCGGAATTCGAAGGCGCCATCCGGGTCTACCTGGGTCAGTACCTTGCGGAAACGGCGTTTATCCCGAGCATCGAAGGTCAGCCTCCCCACGCGGTCCGGCGGCCGATGATCACCGGCGACCAAATCGCAGTGAACTCCGTCGATCTCCAGCTCTACCTCAACAAGACCTTCGGGCAGAACCTCTCGGTGAAGGCCATCGCGTCGATGCTGTCGGCCATCGGCGCACGGAGCATCCGGGTGCGTGGCGCACAGATTCGCGAGCAGGGCCGCTGGCTGCTCCCGATCGATCAGTTCGCCCCCGCTGACTTCACGGCGCAGGCGAGGCAGGAGCAGGGTGAGGAGGCAGGGAATGTCGAATCCGAATGAAAGAGCGATCGGCACCCTCGAGGGCATCGGCCACCAGGATCACTCGCTCACCTCGGAGTACCGGATCTTCGGGCCACCGGGGACCGGCAAGACGACGAACCTGACGCGACAGATCCGGCGTGCGGTAGAGCGCTTCGGGCCGGATTCCGTTCTCGTCACCAGCTTCTCGCGTGCGGCTGCGGCGGAACTCGCGGGCCGCGACCTGCCAGTCGCACGGGATCGCGTCGGCACGCTCCACTCGCATTGCTACCGCGCGCTGGGCGCTCCTCGAATCGCAGAGGCTCACGTTGACGAATGGAACAGAGAAAACCGGCACCTTCAGATCACCCCGGTTAAGAAGCAAGGGAAGCTCGATGGCGAGGAGCCAGCGGAGGAAGACGGCGAGGTTGAAAAAGAGGGCGACCAGTGGCTCCAGCAGTTGAGCCGCTCCCGCGGCCAGATGTTGCCGCCAGGCGCCTGGCCGCCGGCTCTTCGGCAATTCGCCGCAAAGTGGCAGGAGTACAAGGACGCCAACGGCTTGCTGGACTTCTGCGATCTCATCGAGCGCTGCCTGCACGACATGCCCTTCGCGCCGAAGCGCCCCTCGGTGATCTTTGCCGATGAGGCCCAAGACCTGAACCCGATGCAGTTGACGCTCATCCGTCAGTGGGGTGAGCACGCAAACTACTTCATCGTGGCCGGGGATGACGACCAGACCATCTACTCGTTCACCGGTGCCACCCCAGACGCGATTCTGGAGCCGGACATTCCGGATGACCACAAGATCATCCTCAAGCAAAGCTACCGCGTGCCGCGTGCCGTTCACGCGGTAGCCAGCCGGTTTATCCGCCAGGTCACCAGGCGCCAAGCGAAAGATTACCTGCCGCGTCCGTCCGATGGATTCTGCGGCGAGGCCTCAGGCACGTGGGAAACGCCGGATTACGGAATTCTGAAGACCGCCCTTGAGCAGATCGAGCGGGGCCGGACCGTGATGTTCTTGGCGGCGTGCTCTTACATGCTGCGGCCCGTCATCCAGGTGCTCCGGAAGAACGCCATCCCGTTCCACAATCCCTACCGCCGCAGCAATGGTTTCTGGAATCCCTTGCGCGCTGGCAGGCACGGCTCCGCTGTGAACCGCATCGTGTCGCTGCTCGTGGCTCACCCGGGTTTCGGTGAAGATCACCGCGAGTGGACATACGGCGAACTGGCGCTTTGGACCGAGTGGCTGGTGGCGAAGGGCATCTTGAAGCACGGAGCCAAAGCCAAGATCCAGAGCGCGAACGTGTCACACCCGGTAACGATCGAGACGCTGGACGACCTCTTCGAGACAAGCGCGCTGGAATCACTGCTGTTGTGCTTCGACGGGGACTACCGCGCGCTGCTCGCCTGGTGGCGCGGTCGAGTGAACGGCGCGATGCAGAACCGCATCCAGTTTCCGGCGGACATCGCCATGGCGCGTGGACCGCAGGCCCTCCTGGACGAGCCGCGCGTAATCGTGGGCACGATCCACTCAGTGAAAGGCGGCGAAGCCGACGTTGTCATCCTGTTCCCGGATCTGAGCCAGGCCGGCGATGCCGCCTATCGGCGATTCGGGCCACCGCGGGACGCCGTGATCCGGACGTTCTACGTCGGCATGACGCGAGCGCGCGAGGCGCTGTACTTCGCCGACAAAGCCAGCACGTTGGCTGCGTACTTGGGGGGCTAATCCGTTGAAAAGATTGGCCTTGAGTGCATTGCGAGACGAAGGTACCCTTCAGGCCCTAACCGGAGGTCTGAAGGTGAAGGCACGAGTACAGCATCCGAAAGTCCAAGAGAAGAAATGCCGCGAAGGCTGGATGTGGTTCTTTCGCTACTGGGCCGACGAGGCGCAGCCGGACGGATCGGTGAAGACCGTTCGGAAGAAGCAGGCGATCGCTCCCAGTCGCGGCGCCGGAAAGATCACAAAGAAAGAAGCAGAAGTCGGGCGCGACAAGTTCCTGTCGAGGCTGAACGCGCCGACCGTGGAGGTCGCCGTCCAGCAAGTGGCGAGCACGGGTGTCGCGCTGTTCGGCGAGGTGGCCCGGATGTATGAGGAGGGTTACCTCGAGCGCGAAAACCAGATCGCCAAGCCGACCCGAGCGAAGGAGAAGTTCTACCTCCGCGAGTACATCGTTCCGAAGTGGGGCGCGATGCGCCTCAACCAGATTCAACCGAGGGCCGTCGAGGACTGGCTGCATACCACGTTCGACTCGTGGTGGACGATGCACGGCGTGCGAGCGATCATGAGTCGGATCTACTATTACGCCGAGGGCCACGGGTTGTGGGAGGAAGGCAAGCGGAGCCCGGCCAGCAAAGCCAAGCTCGGCAAGAAGCGCTACAAGTACGAGCGCCAGATCCTGTCGTTCGAGCAGACGGCCCGCGTGCTCGCTCGCCTGGAAGACCCCTACCGGCTGATCATCGAAACCTGCATCGCCACCGGTGCGCGGATCTCGGAAGTGCTCGGGCTGAAGTGGAAGCATGTGGATCTGAAGGTGGGCACGATCAAGATCGAGCAGCGTGTGTGGCAGCAGGACGTCGGCCCTCCGAAGAGTGAGCACAGCAAACGCATCCTGGGGATCGGTGATCTGGTCGAGCGCTGCCGGACGAAGGCCGCCGAAGACGGCGCCAATCCGGACGCTTTCGTGTTCCAGCAAAAGCGGGCGCCGGGAAAGCCGCTGTGGGATTCGGGCGTGCGCGACGCGCTGCATCAGGCCGCGCAAGCCGAGGGCTGCGACTTCCCTGGTCTGGGGCCGCACTCGTTCCGGCGCGCCAATATCACGTGGCGGCAGGAGGTCGGCGGAAGCGCAATCGAGGCGTCGAAGATCGCCGGCCACAGCAACCTCGAGATAACTGGCGAATACACCTTCGTGGCTCCCGAACGGCAGAACGAACTGACGCGCCGCATTCAGCAGAAGCTCGCGGAGGCGAGCGAGCAGGGCGAGGCCGCGCCGACTCCGGAAGTCCCGCTGGCGCCCTCTCAGAAACAGACGCCGCTTGCGACGAGGTTCATCCAGTAAGAAGCACGGCCAGAAGCCACGGATCTTTCCGCTCGGCCCAGCCTCGCCTCGGTTATCCGCCGTATCCGAACGGCTCACACTGTCAGAAACCGGCGTTTCAAAGGCACGAAGCGGAATGCTGTTGCCATACCGGCTAAACGGCAAGCTGACAAAGCGTGGGATAATCAGCAACTACAAGGAGCAAGGCCCCGACTAATCAGAGCTTATAGGTTGTTGATCCAGCTTGCTGTGCTAGAAGAAGATGTGACACCTACACCAGTTCAGCTGGCCGGGGACCTTCCCGAGCCCACTCCATACCTTGAATCGCGAACACTGTCGCCCACGTGTTCACGTCCTGCGATCCCGGTTCGTAGAACAGACCGCCCTGAGGTGACTGCAGCATTCGCAGGAAGTGCAGAGCCCTGCCAATCGGCTGCGAGAAGTTTATTCGGTCCACGGCACACCAGATCCGCAACGCTTGGGCCGTCGCGTCGGTGCGGGCATTGCCGGATGCCTGTCGCCCGTCATGCCATGCAGGGATCCCGCCATTTGCGGTCTGCAGTTCGGCCAGCCAAGCCGCGCCGGCACACAAAGCTGCCTGTGCCGTGGCGCTTCTTTCTTCGCCCAGACCCAACAGCCCTTCGAGTGCGTAGCAGTGCGAATGTAGGTACGTCCAGCGGCTGCCCGCTTGCGTGCGAAACCGCCTTCCGTCGAAGAGTGAGAGGACGTCGCACGTCAGGACCTCAAGCAACTCAGATTGCGGCGGGGCACCGCCTATCTCTGGATACTCGCGTAGCGTGAAACTGAGCTTCAGGAGATGAGCGCCGTAGCGGACGCTCCAGTGATCCCGCGCACTGGCACTGCAATCCGTCATGGCGACCTTTCGCCTGACGCAATCACACTCAAAGTTGAAGAGTCGCGACAGCAATTCCGGGTCGGTGGTGATTGCCCCCTTCTTACTCGCAAGGGTGAGCAAACCACCGAGCACCATGGCCGAATCGAACGCGTACTCTCGTCCCTCTTTCCCCGTACCTCCCCACGGGGAAACCTTCGACGACAACGCCGCAGCGATCCTGTCGCAAAGAAACATAGATCTTCCTTCGATCGACAACAGCCTGAGTGCGAGCCCAGCTATCTCCGGGTAGTCGTAGCCTGGGTGAGCAGAGTTAATCCATGACAACACCGCCCCGTCTTCCCGAATAGGGCCGCCACTTTTGAGCCAGGACAGCATCGGACCGACATCGGGCCCTTCCCCTCGCACCCGGCTCACCGGGACCGCGGGAGAACCGCAAGGTACGAACGAATCAGAAACGTTGCTCATGTTAGTGCCTCCTCTGACTCAGCGAGCGCGACGTGGAATAGGGCGCGGCGGTAAAGGGAGGCGAAAGTTCGAAGGTCAGCGGCCAAGCCTTGAAACGTGTCAGCGTCGTCGTTGACCGACAAAAGCCAGCCACCTAGCTCGAGCGCTCCGATGCTGCCCAATCGGCGTATGTCCTCGGGTGCGGTTCTGAGGGCCTCTATCGATGCCATCCGCCGCTTGAACACAAGTACGAGCACCCTTCGTCCGTCGAAGCGCCAAGTGACGTCATACGTGAGCCCCAGCGCACAGAAGGCGGAGCACTCCCCCACAACCGCATTCGCCAGTACCGCTGGGGGTTCCGACTCAATCCAGTTGATGTTCGTGAGCCAACCTCGGAGATGACCTGTTCGGACCGCCCCATCCGCCCCATTCGTCTTCTCGCACAGGGTCGCTTTTTGCGATAGAATTGCGGTGGTAACTGGCATCGTTTCGCGGCACATCTGGATGTGGAAGCTGTTATGGGTCATCCCCCCGATGCTCAGCCAGAAGGTCCAGTCGGGTCCAAGCGCGCGCGCTACAGCGAGCCCCAAGCAGAGGCGTGCCTCGTCGACTGCTTGAGGTACACCCGGATCGATCAGCAAGGAGTGCCCGGCAGCGTAGGGAACGTGTCGCCCGATAAGCCGCAACTTGGCGCCAAACCCGCTGAACTCGGCCAGCAGGGGCGACGTCGCACCTTCTTGCCGGGCCAGCTCCTGGACCGCGCGCCGCTCTGGGTAAAACGTCGCCCGACAGGAGAGGTTTCCGATCTGGAGTGGGACGGTCTGCGGCCGGTTTATCGCGCCCGGGTATACACGCTCCCGGGAATCCGGGGTTGGGTGCCCATGGCGGCTCAGGGTTGTCGACAGCCAGTCATGGAGCATGCCCGGGTTCTCGGTACCACGGAGTTGGAAGTTCAGTGGTGATTGAGTCATTGCCGGCGGCCCCCTTTCGCCGCCGGTTCGGAGTCTGGAGGGGACTGGGTGACAAACCAAAGGACTTTGTGGTGTCGTCACCTAGAGCGGGTCTCGCTGCTGGCTAAGTTGCGGCCTAGCAGTGTGTTCCCATTCCTCGAGAGTCGCCCGCATGCCGCAGGGGCCGAGAGAGCCACCTAGGCGTCACCTGCGGTGACAGCGCTGCAGGAGAGGTGAACCGTGACAAGCGAAGGTCGAATCCGTCCTGGAAAATCCGACGTCGAACCGGCTACCAAGGCAGTCGTGGATTCCCTTGGCTCCCAGGAGGGGGCCAAGGGTTTCCTCCAGCTTCTGGTGAACCTTTGGCTGAATGACGGCCAAGAGAGCGACTACAAGGGGAGTGTCTTGGCCTCGAGGATGGGGATCTCGGAGGATGCGATCAAGAAAAGGAAGGAACGACTCAATGAAGCGCTGAAGGACTTCTACGCAAACGAGCAGGGCAAGAAAACTCGAGTGCGCATTCGTCTGCCAGACGCTGGCTACAAGCCGGTAATTGATTGGAATCCCGACTTCGAGCGCCCAGATGTTTCACGCACCCGACGGTGGCTGCCAGCACTCGTCGTAGCTCTCCTTGGGATAGGGTGTGCGGTTTGGTATCTCTTGCGGAAGCCGGAACCCATTGTCTGCCTCGCCGTATGCAGCCCACAGCAAAGCTTTCAGCCTATTGTAAACGGCGCCTGGTTCAAGGGGTATCGGCGGGATTTTGGCGATGTCGATGTTCCCGATGGAAAGGGCGGTAGGAGGATCGTCTGGACGGGCGTCGGAGTCTCCCGCAGTCGGGACAGCATCAGCCAGACCTTCGCAGCACTTAAACAGTCTGGCATCAAGGGAGTCGTATGGTTCTTATTGGCCGACGGTGCTGCCGCGCCTGACTTTAACGCTGATGGGTTCGCTACTGGTCTGGAATCTTCATTCCTCGCCGATTACCGCATGGCGCTCGACCTCGCGAAGCAGCACGCGCTCCCCATCCTCTGGGTGCTGATGGACCACTTTTTCTTACGGCCCGCCGAGCGGCGGGCGGATGGGGCCATCCTCTACGGCCATGCTGACGTTATTACGGATGAAGCCAAGCAGAAGGCCTTCTTCGACAAGGTGCTCGATCCGATTCTCCAAATCGATCCCGGTTCGCCTTACATCGCGGGATGGATTCTCATGAATGAGCCCGAGGTAGCCCTCGACGAAGGCGACGTGTCGGAAGAAGAGATCGTCGCGTTCCTCCGGGCAACGGCTGCAAGGATCAAGCTACGGCAGAAAGACAAGCCTATTTCAATCGGCCATCTCGATTTGGAATCGCTGGTAGAGTTTCAACTGAAATACAAAAACTTCCCGCTCGACTTCCTCGTCTTCCATCACTATCGTCGCTACATGCCACCCGATGTAACTCACATACGCCGAGTGGCAGGGAACGCGACGCAGCCGATTTATATCGGTGAGTTCAGCCTCAACGAGCCATCCAAACCGAGACCTCTTCCCGACCTCAACGCACTTGTCCGCTGGACCTTTCGATTTGGCTATGCCGGCATCTGGCCCTGGTCGTTAAACACAGGCACCGTCCCCGAACCCCAAATCGACGAGGTAGCCAAAGTGGCCGCTTACGTCGAGCAAGTCCGCGGCAATGCAAGATCACCAGATGAATCGGAGCGTCGCTCTATCCAGGAACATGCGGGCCACGTTATGTCAGCCGTTCAGCAGCAAATGGAGACCTGGAAGGGCGATCTAGACCGCCACAAAACAGAGCTCGCCAAGAATGAGGAGATGCACAAGCTCACCATCGAGCGCCTAGCCAAAGAGGAGAGCGAAGTTGGGCGGGAGGCCCAGGAGCTCGAGAAGGCCAGGGAGGTGCATGCCCAGAATCTTGAGGCCCTACGAAGTTGCCGTGAGCGGATTCAGGCAATGGAAGGCGCACCCCACGACCCCGACGCCATGGCCAAAGAGAAGAAAAACGAAAAGGACCTACTCATGCGCATTGACGGACCCAACGGGTCTGCCGAGTATGTGCGTAAGGCCGAGGCCAATCTCGATCGCCGGCAGAAACAAGCGGATGGGCAAAGGCGCTGGCTTGCCACCTACGAAATGCGTGTACGCTCGAACCGCTACCAGTTGGCACGAAAACAGAGATATCTCGAACTGGACAAGTCCCTGTACCTCGAGTACTGGCAAAAGGTCTCCCTTCCACGTTAATGGCCTGCAAAAGCGTGCTGCGGGCTCCAGAGGGCGTGGGCGCCGCGCTCATAGATGACTCGCAACCGACGGTCACGACTTCATTCTAACTACTTCCTGGCGCAAAATTCGTTTTCTTGAAAAGCGCTCGGACCGGCGAAGTCCAAGGCTTAAGAGAACGCACGAAAAGCCCACCGGGATGACCGGTGGGGCGAGAAGAAAAGGA
>Ga0247727_10010093_pt1 | contig 16829 bp, 17 predicted proteins | sample WisWelCaveWW1625_FD_202498 | JGI IMG/M metagenome (GOLD analysis project Ga0247727, IMG submission 202498) | Biofilm microbial communities from Wishing Well Cave, Virginia, United States - WW16-25 | ecosystem: Environmental > Aquatic > Deep subsurface > Groundwater > Cave microbial mat | place...
ACCGAAAGCGATTGTTGGCGATGGACCACACCTTCAGCGTCTTTATAAAGATAAAGCAAGGTTTGCTCAAAAACACCCAGCGGCAAGATCATACGCCCGCCCGCTCCCAGTTGCTGAACAAGGTGTTCGGGTATTTGCGTCGGCGCCGCGGAAATGATGATGGCATCGAACGGGGCATGCGCGGTCCAGCCGGCGTAGCCATCGCTGCAGCGAACGTGCGCATTGCCATAACCCAACTCTTGCAGCGCGAGCGACGAACGAGTGGCCAGTTCTCGAACGATCTCAATTGAATAAACACTTCTGCAAAGTTGCGCCAGCACCGCGGTTTCATAACCCGAGCCGGTGCCAATTTCCAAAACGTTTTCGTGACCTTTAAGCTGCAGCATTTCGACCATGAAGGCAACGATGTAGGGCTGCGAAATGGTTTGATGAAAGCCAATCGGCACCGGGGTGTCCTCATAGGCGGCTTGCCAATACTTTTCCGGAACGAACAAATGGCGAGGAATCAGCCGCAGCGCGTGCAGCAGTCGCTCATTTTGCACGCCGCGGCGCTTGATCTGCTGTTGCACCATCTGCTCGCGACGCACGGCAAAATCCGTCTCGCTGAGCGGGGATTGATTGAGGCTACGCCATTTCATTATTTCATTTTTATATTGGTGTCAATGACGACCGCCATCCCCATCCTCCTCTAAAAATCGCCGTTTGTTTTTTTCCACCAATTTCTTTTGATCGTTTTTGATAGCTGGAGGATCTTGTTATCGAATTTTGCTTTTCTTATGAGTTGCTCAGCTCTCAATCGGTTGAGAAAATTTGTCAAAAACTCGGCATCCACCGAAGACCGGTCTACGGTGATAATGAGTTTGTCTTTTGTCGATTTGATTTCAAAGACGTCCATCGTTAGCCTCGTCTTAAAAAAGTGAATTATCGGAAACTTAAAGCAGATATTATACGATTTCTTTCAACACCTCTCTGGAAATCACCAACCTCTGCACTTCGCTGGTGCCCTCGCCAATCTCCGTGAGCTTGCAATCGCGCCAATAACGTTCTACCGGGTAATCCATGATGTAGCCGTAGCCGCCAAAAATTTGAATGGCTTTATTGCAGGCGCGCATGGCCATTTCGCTGGCGAAGAGTTTGGCCATCGCCGCTTCTTTGACAAATGGCTTGCCTTCATCTTTCAACCGCGCGGCGTAGTGCACCATCAATCGCGCGGCGTGAATTTCCGTCGCCATGTCGGCAAGGTACCAGCGAATGGCTTGAAAGTCGCCGATTGGTTGCCCGAAGGCTTTGCGTTCCTTCGCATAGGCCGCGGCTTTTTCAAATGCCGCTTGCCCCAGCCCAAGCGCCATGGCGCCAATGCCGATGCGACCGCCGTCGAGAATTTGCATGGCATACTTGAAGCCTTCGTTCTCTTTGCCCAATAAATTGGCGGCCGGCACTCTGCAGTCGTCAAATGAAATCTGCCGCGTGTCGCAGGCGCGCAAGCCCAGCTTGTTTTCTTTCTTGCCGATGATGATGCCGGAAAATTCGCGCTCAACAATGAAAGCACTGATGCCGCGCGTGCCGGCTTCGGGATTCGTTTTGGCAAAAACCACGTAAGTGCCGGCGTAGCCGCCGTTGGTCACCCACATTTTCGCGCCGTGCAAAACGTAAAAATCGCCGTCGCGTTTGGCAACGGTGGTCATGCCGCCGGCATCGGAACCGCTGCCCGGCTCGCTGAGGCAAAACGAGCCGAACTTTTTGCCGGAAAGCAAATCTGGAAGATATTTTTTCTTTTGCACTTCATTGCCAAACATATTAATCGGCGCGCAGCAGAGGGAACAGTGCGCGGCCACGGAAAGCGTCGTTGAGCCGCAAATCCGCGCCAGCTCCTCCATCATCAAGGCAAATGACAACGTATCGAGTCCGCCGCCGCCATACTCCGTGGGAAAGGGCACGCCGAGAAAACCAAGCTCACCCATTTTGCGCAGATTGTCCTCCGGAAATTCCATGGTGCGATCGATTTCCGCGGCTCGGGGCTCGATTTCATTTTTGGCAAACTCACGAACCGTGTCGCGCAGCATGAGTTGTTCATCGGACAAGTTCAGCATGGATCATCTCTAAGGATTAGTTTCGTTGCGGTTTGCTGTTTGCATTTTGCTTTTTTCTTAACTCACTCTCCCTTAAAAATGGGAGTGCGTTTCTCATTGAACGCGGCCAGCGCCTCACGGCGGTCGTGAGTCGAAATGACCTGCTTGTAGTGCCCCCATTCCAACGCCAAGGCCTTCTGCAAATCGAGGTGCATACCGGCAAGAACGGCTGATTTGGCCAGTTGGACGGCCAGCGGCCCGTTTGCCGCAATTTCGCCGGCCAATTGCAACGCAGTTTTTTCTAAGTCAGCTTCCGGCACCACCATATTGGCAACGCCATATCGCAAACATTCAGGCGCCTCAAAAAGCCGGGCGGTGCTGATCCACAGTAGCGCGTTGCTATAACCGATGAGACGCGGCAAACGTTGGGTGCCGCCGGCGCCGGGGATGATGGCCAAGGCCGTCTCGCGGAGCCCCATCTTCGCTGTGTCCGCGCACACGCGAATATCCGCCGCCAATGCCAGCTCCATGCCGCCGCCGGCCGCCGTGCCCTGCACCGCCGCGATGGTCGGCACTTTGATTTCGGCGACGGCTTCAATCGCGTCACGAATGCCTTGCACGACTTTTTCGACTTCGCTTTCGGGAACACCCAGGCGCTCTTTCAAATCCGCGCCGGCACAGAAATTTTTGCCCGCAGCTTGCAAAACGACCACCCGCACGCTTCGGCGCTCGACATCGCGCTGAATGAGTTTGGATGCCGCGAAGATCTCGCCCACCAAGACCCGGTTGAGTGCGTTCACCGGCGGCCGGTTGATGATGATGCGCCCGAGATGATTCTCAATGCCATAGCGAACAAATTGAAATTCGGCCATGACGATTTCCTCAAATTGAGAAAAGCTGGGAAGCCAGATTCCTATCGCGCTGAAAAATCATCCGGCGCCTCGATTTCCATTTGCAAAAGTCCGAGGCCGTGGGTTTTACCCTGCGCATCGGTTTTCAAGCTTTCCGACCCGCCGCCGCCAAGTGAATCATGCAAGATGAAATTCAACGCGAGCAGGTTCGGCACCTCATAGCGCGTGACACCGCCTTTGCAAATCGCCGAAAAATGTTGGCGCACCCGTTCAGCGGTGAGAAGGTTTTTGAGAAAATCATAGCCCGCGCGATGATAGGCGACAATGCCGACGTTGCTGGCGTCGCCTTTATCGCCGCTGCGGGCATAGGCGATCTCGGAAAGTCGAATTCGTTTCATTAACTGGCTCACTAAAAATTTCAGGCTCCGCGATCTTTGCCTTCATGCTCCGGCAGATCGTGAATCGAATCGAGACCCTCGGGCAACGGCAACACGTAGCGCACCGGCTGCACGGCTCCATCTTTTCGCACCGTGCGCTCCACGTATTTGTTCTTCAACACCGAGTGTTCGATCCAAATGCCGGATTCAATAACCGACCCGAAGATGTAACTCGTGCCTTTGATCAGCACGTTATTGCCGATGATGACCGGAAACTCGTCGGAGCCGGTGAGGTTCACGCCGGATTCAATCTGGCAACGCTCGCCGATGGTCACGTTGCCCTTGATGATGTCGCCCTGGAAGATTTGCGTCAGCCGGCCGATCTTCATCTCCTGTCCCGCGTAGGTGCTCAACGTGACGTTTTCGTGAATGATGACTTTTTCGCCGAATACGACGTTGCCGTCCATGAAGGCTCGGCGTTTGATCGTGGCGCCTTTGGCAAGCTTCACGTGCAGGCCAATGTGCACCCCCTTGCCAATGAAAATGTCGAGCGGCGCTTCCTTTGCATCCATGTCGATGATCTGCTCGATGACTTCATCGGCCATGAAAAAATCCTCGCGATCATCGATGGTGATGATGTCCTTCAGCCGATCGTATGCTTTTTCCCGCGCAATCACTTCCATCTCCTTCAGCACGCTTTTATTGTTGAAGCCCAGAACGGTGCTCGAATCATGCGCCCACGCCGCTTTGACGGCCAGACGATGGCGATTGAAAATCGCAATCAGGTCGGTAATGTACAACTCTCCTTGAACGTTGTCAGCGGCTAACTCGGTGACGTGTTTGATCAGCGGCGCCGCCTTGAACGCATAAACCCCGGTATTGAACTCCGGAATGGCCAGCAACGGCTCGCGCGAAAAACGGTATCGCCTGTCGTGGTACGTGACAACATACGGCTTGTCCGCCCGTACCGCCTGAATATCTTTATGCTCTTTAATTTCGATGACTTTGCCAAAATCATCGCCCGACGAATTGCCCGCTATATCCTTTTCCGGCACACGAAGAATGCGCCCGTAATAATTGGTGCGGGGATCGTCCTGATAGCCGGCAGTGAGCGCCATCATGTCGCAGTGGTTGCGCTCAAACTCCTCGCGGAAATTCTTGACGGCGTCGCCATTCAGCAAGCCCATGTCACCGGGGAAAATGAAAATATTTCCGTCGTATTTTCCGCTCGGCAAAGCCTGCAAACCGACGCGCACCGCGTCGCCCGTGCCGTTTTGCTGCTGCTGATAAACAAAAGCGCGATGAGTCCCCCTGCCGAGCGTTTCCACGACTTCAAGCGCTTTAATGCCCACGACGATGATCTGATTCGTGCAGCCTAGTCCGTCACGCGCCGCCTGCGCGACGCGAGCGACCGTCGGCACGCCCCAAATCTGGTGCAGCATCTTGGAGCGCTCGGAGCGGATGCGTTTTCCGTGTCCGGCAGCGAGAATGATCGCCAGATGCGGCTGCTGCGGATCAATCTTCGACGAAAGGTTTTTGAGCGCTGTCGTGACCTCGGCTAAAGATTCCTGCGTCATGGATGGTTGTTATTCCTGTGTTGTCGATCATAGAAACTATCGTCAAGCAAAGATTTTGCGTTTGATGCAAACAAATCTCAGAAAGAAATGATCTCTACCTTGGGGCTGACTTTATCTTTTGAAATCAACGCCGGCCAATAGGAAATGATTTCCGTCGCCTTCGGACGGCCGCCGGCGAAACCAGTGACGCCCGGCGGGCCGCTCGTCACCAAAGGGACGATTTCCATGCCGAAGCGATTGACTTTATTCTTGTCTTTATCCTTCACGCCGATGCGCAAAACAATTTCCGGCGGATCGTGCTCCGGTACAATTCCATCATGGCAGACTCCTGCGCCAAGAAATTCCGTGCAGCGGTTCTCTTCCAAAAACGTCACGCCATCCATGGCCAAGCGCTGCCAGATGATGTCGGCACAGAGGCGCGCTTTGGCTAGGGATTGCGGGCCGGCGATGGTGAGTTCGCCAACCGCTTTGTAGCCATTCTGATAACTAATGCTCGCTTTCAGAAATTTCGTCGGGACGGAACCTTTGACACCGAAGAGGCGCACGCGACCAGCGCCACTTTGCTCCAATTGGATGCTGGTGAAATCAGCGATGACATCGGGAGTGATGTAGTTCTTGGGATCGCCCATTTCATAGACCAACTGTGACGTGACCGTTTCAACACTTACCTTCCCGCCAGTCCCCTCGTGCTTCGTAATGAAAAACTCTCCGGAAGGATGCGCTTCGATGATCGGATAACCTATTTTTGCAAAATCTTTGATCTCCTGCCAATTGGTATAATTCGCGCCGGTGCATTGTGCGCCGCATTCGACGATATGTCCAGCAACAGTTCCGGCAGCGAGTTTGTCAAACTCCTCGGCTTTCCAGTCGAACTCGTGAATCATCGGGCCAAGCACGAGCGACGGATCTGTAACCCGTCCGCAGATGACGATGTCGGCGCCACGATCGAGCGCTTCGGCAACCGGAAACGCGCCAAGATAAGCATTCGCCGAGCTGATTGCGCCGCTGACTTCATTCAACGGCCGGCCATCATCGAGATTCTTGAAGGTTTCGCCAGAGTCTTGCAATTCCTTTAAACGCGAAAGAATGTCATCACCGGTGACGGTGGCAACGCGGATGCCGCTGAGGCCAAGTTTTTTGATCACTTCGCCGGTGGCGCGGGCGCAGGCCGCGGAGTTTACCCCGCCAGCACTGGCGATAATTTTTATCTTCTTTTCATAACAAGCCGGCAAAATGCGCGTGAGCATCTCGCTAAAGTCGGTCGCATAGCCGGCGTTGGGGTCGCGACTCTTGAGCTTCTGCATGATGCTCATCGTTACTTCTGCCAGGTAATCGAGCGTCAAATAATGCAACGGGCCTTCTTGCACGAGGCGCACGGGGCCGAGAATAGAATCGCCCCAGAAACCCTGGCCGTTGGCGATGAGGAGAGGAGAATGTTTGTTCATTACGAAGCTTCGGATTGGCCTTCGAGCAATTTATCTCTTGTAAATGCCAGAATTTCTTTCGCTTGTTCGACGGCAGTTTTCGCTTCTTCGAGTGGATACAAAAACGGCATAAGCGATGGATATTTTGCATCGATGTAGTAACGATTCAAATTCTTCGCGGCATTCCGGAACACCTCAAAACTTTTATCAATGTTAATACACTGTTTAAGCAATTTTTCCAAGTCATGAATTGTATGCAAAGTATTTGTCCTGGCAATATGAACCGCCTTAAAACATTTTTCCGCCACTTGATGAGAATGATAGCAGATAGTGTCCGTCGGTGGTTCTTCGTAATAAGCTATTATCGCCTCAGCAGCAAGTAAATCATTTTGTGCTTTATCAAGCCAATCCTTAAAGTACATGCTATCTGGCATATAGCAAGCGTCCTTTGGCTAGTATATCACGTATGAAAAGATTGCCTCTTCTTAGAGAAGCAGTGATTTCTTCAGGCGTGTAGACGAAAAGATCCATTGGGCAATCCAGATCATCAAACAATGCTTTCAGTTGCATCGCCCGCTCATCCGGACGCGTTACATTTGAATCCATGATAACCAAAAGATCAAGATCGCTGTATTGCTTCGGCTTGCCCCATGCGAACGATCCAAAAAGAACAATTTTATGGGGGTTGCGCTCGCGCACAATTCTTTCGGTAACTTTCTGGATCAAGGCTTCGGAAATTCCGAAAGTGTTTTGTTCGGCAGACGCCATCTTCATATCAAAACACCAAGCTAAGTTTTCACTTTCTCAAATCCCCGCCGATTCTCGCCGCAGACCGTCGTTGATCCAGGTTTTAATCAAGGTATCGGAAGTGACGCCTTTGCGCCGGGCAATTCTTTGCGCTGCGCGCAATTGTTTGGGCGCTAACTTCAAAAGAGCGGCAAGACGCTCAATACGTCTTTTTTCGACACGTGCCTTAAGCGGGCCAGCAGCTTCGATGATTTCGTCTAAATCTTCCCAAGCATATTCTGTGGTATCGTGTGTATCCCAGAAATGCGCCTCTTCCTCAAGGCTTTTAAATTCTGGAATAGGCTTTAGAGACGTTCGCTTAGGCGAAGCAGAGGGGCGACTGCTATCTTTCTTGAGTTTTGGCATATCGTTTCTCTTTCTGGTTTGAGTCACGTGCGCTTATGGGATATGCTCGGCTTTGACCGCGATAAGCAAAAACAATTGTCATGTAGCGCCCCGAATCGCTTTGTCCATAGGCCAAATATTTTCCTTCTCTGCCTTTGCGAATCAATGGGTGATTGACAAAAACTTCTTCGACCTCATAAGGTTCAACGTCATGCTCGTGAATATGATTGATATTCCAATCATCCCATTCACAGTCGATTCTTCTCAATTCTTTCTCTCTTAAGAAGGGTCTTGTAATTCCGGGGTTTTTTCATTTCCACGGGCATCGTTCTGCATAAAATTTCACCCACTCTTCAACCGGCGCGTGTCGCGGAATAAATCCTTTTTCCTCGCCGGCAGCGTACACACTTTCCAGATAGAGTTCTATTGCCTCGATGACATTTTTTTTGCTTCGGCAATGCTGTGCCCTTGAGAAGCAACATCCAATTCCAAGCACAAAGCGGAATAGAGCCGGCCTTCTTTCTCAATCAACACATGAAGGTCTATCGGCTCCGATTTTCCATTTTTTTCATGATCCCAACTCGTTGAGTTGCAAGTACGAAGTTGCAGGTGAGAAGCCTCGACTAAAATTTGATACTTCTGACTTGCCACTTGCCACTTGCTTCACATCCTCATCACACCTGTCTTAAACTCCGGAATTTCCGGATTGCATGCTGCCATCTCCAAGCCGGTGATCAATGATCTCCGTGTCTCGCGCGGGTCGAGAATTCTATCCACCATCATTCGCGCTGCGGTAAAATAAGGCGAGGCCTCTACGTTGTATTTGTCAACCAGCTTTTGGCGAAAAATTTTGCGCTGCTCTTCAGAGAGTTCTTTTTTGGTCAATAATACAGTATCGGCGGCGATGCCACCATCCATCACCGCGATTTTCGCGGTCGGCCAAGCAAAAATCAAGCGCGGATCATACGCCTTGCCGCACATCGCATAGTTACCGGCGCCAAAGCTGTTGCGAATCACCACCGAAAACTTCGGCACCACTGAGTTGGCCTGTACGTTGACAAACTGCGCGCCGTCTTGAATGATGCCGTTGTTCTCGGCCTGTTTGCCGACCATGAAGCCGGTCACGTCGTGCAAGAAAATGAGTGGAATCAATCGCTCGTTGCATAGCATGATGAAGTGCGTCGCTTTGTTCGCGGAGTCGGAGTAAATGACGTTGCCCATCTGAATCTGCGGCGGCTGAGGTCGACCGAGATGATCGGGCGGCATGGTTCGCTTCACCGGATTGCCATGGTTCGCAACAATACCCACCGCAAAACCACCGAGGCGCGCGAAGCAGGTGACCAGCGTCTTGCCAAATTCCGGCTTGAACTCCTCAAAGCTGCTCGCATCGACGAGGCGAGCGATGATTTCGCGCATGTCGTAGGTGCCGCTGTTGTCTTCCGGCAAGATTCCCAGCATTTCTTCAGGATCATATTTTGGATCCTCGGCAGCAATACGATCAAATCCCGCCTGTGGCCTGGTGCCGAGCATCGCCATCTGCTCGCGAATGAACGCAAATGCCTCATCTTCGGTGTCGAAGCGATAATCGGCAACACCGGAGATCGAGTTGTGCATCTCTGCACCGCCGAGGGTTTCCATGTCGACTTCCTGGCCAACCGCGGCTTTGACGAGAAACGGCCCGGCGAGAAACATGCTGGAGTGTTCGGTGATCATCGCCAAATCACTTGACATTCCAGGCAAATAGGCGCCCCCAGCCACGCAAAAGCCGAAGACGACAGAAATTTGCGGGATGCCCATCGCCGCCATCTTGGCGTTGTTGCGAAAGATACGGCCGAAGTGATCGCGATCCGGAAAAATCTCTGCCTGGCGCTCGAGGTTGACCCCGGCGGAATCGACCATGTAAATAATCGGCAAACGATTTTCCATGGCGATTTCCTGCGCGCGCAGATTTTTTTTGCAGGTAATCTCCACCCACGCCCCGCTTTTCACCAGCGGATCATTGGCGACAATCACCGCACGCTTGCCGGAGACCTTGCCGATTTGCACAATCGTGCCTGCCGATGGATAGCCCCCAGGGATGTCTTTGTACATGTCCCACGCGGCAAACAGTCCAATCTCGAGCGGCTCGGAGTCCTTGTCGAGCACGGCGCGAATTTTCTCGCGCGCCGGATATTTGCCCCTCTTCTTGAGCTTGGCAACGGCTTCCACCGGGGCTTCGAGGATCCGTTTGCGCCGCAGGTTCAGCTCGCTGAGCAATTGCAACATCCGCGTGTGGCGTTTGCGATGCTCCTCGGATTTGGTGTTCAGCGCCGATTCAAAGAGCTTCATAAGCGCTCGTTCACCCCAATTCCATTTCAAAGAACGTCATCAACGTCGATCGCGAGACGCCCGTTGCAGAAATCAAGATTTGTTCCTGTGGTTATCGAATGTCCTTAATCCTAAGCTGGGTGCTCATCTGCCCCCGCCATTCATTTTCTTCTATGAGGTAAGCCAGCTCAATATTATTCTCTGCCGGCGTGAGACGATGGGCGAGATGACCAAGGTTGAAGCCGATGGCATCGATGACCCGATTATCTTGCGAGGCTTTAAAGCGCAAATGGTTGTTGCCGACGACTCGCGGGGTGCCGATCACCCGCACCTTGCGGCTCATAAAAACCGGTCGCATGTTTTGCGGACCAAACGGCGCCAAGAGTTGCAAAAACCGCATGAGCTGCGCGTCGATTTCTGCGAAGCGCACTTCGCTCTCAATGCGCAGCTTGGGCGAGCGCAATTCCGGCGTCATCAGCTCAGCGGCAACCTTTTGCAAGCGTTGCCGCAAGTCAGCAATCCGATCGGTACGAATGGTCAACCCGGCAGCGTATTTGTGGCCGCCAAACGCGATCATCAAATCATGGCACCGGCTGAGCGCCTGATGAATGTCGAACCCCGGGATGCTGCGCGCCGAGCCTTTGCCGATGCCGTTATTGCTGGCAATCATCACCGTCGGACGATAATATTTTTCCACGACGCGCGAAGCGACGATGCCGATGACGCCCGGATGCCAATTTTCCTCATACAACACAAATGCCGGATCATTTTCTACATCGCAAGAGCTTTCGAGTAAAGCCATGGCGGACTGAAAAGTCTCTTCATCGATATCCCGGCGCTGGCGATTTTCCGCCTCGAGAATCTGAGCCAGGCTCATGGCCTCGGCGGGGTCGTTGCTCATCAGCAGATGGACGGCGCGGCCGGCATCGCCCAGGCGACCGACGGCATTGATGCGCGGCGCGATGATAAAAACCACTTGGCCGCTGCCGATGTGCGAGTTCTGCAGGCCACACACCTGCAGCAACGCGCGTAAGCCGACGTTTTCCGTGCGATTGAGCTGCTCTAAACCAGCGCGCACAAAAAAACGATTCTCGTCAACCAGCGGCACAATGTCTGCCGCGCTGCCTATCGCCACCAAGTCCAGGTATGTTCGCAACGCTGCCTCATCGCGTTGCAAATGCCGATAAAGCCCCTGCAACAGCTTGAAGGCCACGCCGACACCGGAGAGTTCTTTGAAGGGATATGGGCAATCGCTGCGCTTGGGATTTAAGATGGCCTGGGCGCCGGGCAAGGTGGGTTCCGGCTGATGATGATCGCAGACAACAACCTCGATGCCAACTTCGCGCGCCAGAGCGATTTCATCAATCGCCGTCGTCCCGCAATCAACAGCTAAGATAAGTGAGACGCCCAGGTCCTTCGCTTTTTTGATGCCGGAGCGCGACAAGCCATAGCCGTCTCGGATACGGTCGGGAATAAAAAATGGCGAGGGATGTCCCAGCTCTTTGAGCGCGAGCACCAACATCGCCGTGCCGGTGGCGCCATCGACGTCATAATCGCCATAAACCAACATCGGCTCTTTGTTGTGAATAGCGCGCGCCACCCGCGCCACCGCGCGGTCCATGTCGGCCATCAAGAAGGGGTCGTGCAAAAGAGAAAATTCAGGGTGAAAAAATGTATGGGCGACGCGGGCATCTTCGATGCCACGATTCAGGAGAATGCGGGCAATCAGCGGCGGCACTTTCAGCTCAGCGGCAAGGCGCTGGACGGCATCGGCCGGCACGCGATCGATGATCTGCCACTCCAGTTGCATGAATTCTTCCTTTGAGGATCAAATAATTCCAAAGCAGGCCGATAAGCCGAATTCTGTTTTCCCGCCTTCCCTTTTGTATTTCTACATCAAGGAATGCGGGAGTGACGGTCATTTATCTGGGATGCCGGTTGCCCGGCACCTCGAGCGACCTACCCGCTACGCCTTCCCGAAAGGGAAATTGAGCGGACCACCCTCTTTCGTCCCGACTTGTCGGGATGAAAGCGCAGCTTACTTGGTCTTGCACCGGACGGGGTTTACCTTGCCCCTCGGCTCACGCCTTGAGGGCGGTGGGCTCTTACTCCACCATTTCACCTTTGCCGCGATCTCCGCTCAGGAAATCGGGCTGTGTCTTTTCTGTGGCACTTTCCTCCGCTCGCGCGGAGTCGCCGTTAGCGACCGTCCTGTCCTGTGGTGTTCGGACTTTCCTCCCCTCGACTACACCCGAGGAGCGACCGTCTGACCTGCTTTGGAATTTGTAAAATTGGAAAATCGGTCCACGTTATCGTAACCAAAGCATCAATCAAGCATTCACCGACATCCCGGCCTCGATGGAAGGCACCAAGATGCGGCCGCACGATTCGCACAAAATGATTCTGTCCATCACACGAATTTCCATGGCGCGCTGTGGCGGAATGCGAGTGTTGCAACCGCTGCACGAGCCGCGGAGCATCGGCACCACGGCAGCACCGTCTTTGCCGCGCAGGATGCGGGTATAGGTACTCAACACCTGCGGCTTGAGCAGCGCGACATGCTCGTTGCGCCGGCTTTGCAGGGCTTCCACCATCGAGCGCGTTTCCGCCAGACGAGCATCCAAGATGGCGCGCTGTTCATCATGCTCTTTTTGAGCCTGGGTGATTTGTTCGGCAAACGCGGCAATATCATTATTCATGGCTTGCTCGAGATCGATGAGCTCCAGCACGCGCGTTTCTCGGCTATCGATTTCCACTTCGGCCGTTTCGATCTCGACGGTGACCGCATCGTATTCCCGATTGGAAGTGACGGCATAGAGCTGGCTTTCAAATTTCTTCCGCCGCTCCCGCAACATCTCCAAGGCCCCTTCCATCGAGCGCTTTTCGCTGGAGACCGCAGACAACTCGTCCACTTTCTTCTGGCGGTCGACCATGAGCTGGTTGGAGCGATTTTCAAGCTCCTGGACGCGGCGCGGCAGATCGCCCTTGCGGCGCTCCAACTCGTAAAGCTGACCATCAATTTCCTGAAGGTTGATTAATGTTTGCAACTCATTCAGCAAAATAACCTCCTGCATCTGGCGCGATGGAATCGTGCATCGGCAACGTTTCAACGCCTAAGCAAAACGAAAAATGCACCACTGAGGTGCATTCTGCTCGGAAAATCTGCGGCCGGTTCAAGACGTGACGGCAGTACCGTGACTTCTTTTGAAAACGAGTTTTAATCGCGCAGATCCTTTCCGTGCACATGTTTCTTTCCGAAAGACTCGGTCGCTGCACTTTCAGTGGCGCGAAAATATATCAATACCCGGCTTCAAATGCAAGGCTTTTGTCGGCACGATTTTCTGCATAGGGAAATCCTCAAAAAAAAATTGCTCAATGAATATAGAAGGCATTAATCGTAACCTAATTCCGCCAGCCGCTCTTCGTCCATCCCAAAATAGTGGCCGATTTCATGCAACAACGTCTTCGCAATCTCGCGGCGCATATTGTTTTCATTACGACACATGCGCTCGATCGGCCGGCGATACAGGGCAATGACATCCGGCAGGATAACGCTGTTGCTGTGCTCGCGTTCCGGTAACGGTGTTCCTTGATACAACCCCAGCAAATCATCCTTGCTCGGAAAGCCCATGTTTCGCAGCGTTTCTTCATCGGGCCAATCTTCTACGACGATGGCAATGTTTTCCATCGCGCCGCGAAATTGATCGGGCAGAGAATCGAGAGCTTCGGCAACGAGCTGATGAAATTTCTTTTCGGTCATGCGCACGATTTGAAAGAGGCCAATCAGAACAGGCTGACATGCACGTATTTCTGGGGCTGCTTTTTGATGTCATCGAGCAGCTCGTTGAGATTTCTGGTAGCGAGCGTAAGATTATCATAAAGCTCGCGCTCGTAAATCAGCGCGCCGAACGAGCCGCGCCGATCTTGAATCGCCTTGCCGATGTCTCGCAACGTTGTGGAGGTTGCAGCCAGCTCCTTTGAGATGGCATCAAATCTTTTTGAAGCCTGCGCCAGGCGCGTTACGGTCGTGTCGATGCCACCTTTGTGATCTTGCACCAACGTGCTCAGGCTGCCCGTCCCACTTTTCAGATTCGCCAACGTTTCATCCACGTTGCTCTTGTTTTTTGTAATGAGGTCGGCAAGACTCGCCGTAGTCGTTTGCATGTCTTTGACAATAAGCAACATGCGGTTGATGTTGTCGGTGCTCAACAAAGCGTCGGCGCCGGCAGTCAGCTTGCCTTCCAGATTTGCCATGGCCGGACCAAGATCTAAAAGGCCCGGCGCTACCTCGCCTTCCACCGTCTCGCCGTCGACAAGATAATCCTGGCTCGAGCCCGGCGTGACGTTGATCAGTTTGCCGCCCAACAAGCCGCCGCTGTCGAGGATAAACTTCGAGTCGCGCGCCAACTTTTTGTCGGATTGCAAATAAACCTTGACTTCGGCGCGGTTATTGCGAAACAAAATCTCCTCGACTTTGCCGATTTTGATGCCGACGACGGTGAGCGGATCGCCGCGCTTGAGGCCCTCCGCCCGCTCCAGCGCAATTCTCAATTCATAATTGTTCCAGCCGACGGTTTGTTCGCTGAGCCAAATCAATCCAATCACCAGAATGATGGAAGCAATAAAGAACGAGATGCCGATGGCAATCTCCATGTTGCGAGTTTTCATAGCCTGAATAACATCCTTCCCGAAATTTTAGAACTGCCCTTCCATAAATTGCTTGATGAGCACGCCGTCGCCGCTGGAGATTTCCGCCGGCGTGCCCTCGGCAGCGACTTTGCCGTCGTGAAAAAGCGCGAGGCGATCGGAAATGTCCAGCGCCACCTTGACGTCGTGGGTGACCACGATGCTGGTGATCTTCAACTGCTTTTGCAAGCGCGTAATCAAGTCGCCGATGACCAAAGCGGTCTTCGGATCGAGGCCGGTGGTCGGCTCATCGTACAAAATGTAATCCGGGCTCATGGCAATGGCGCGCGCCAAACCGACGCGCTTGCGCATGCCGCCGGAGAGCTCGTCCGGCTCCAAGGCTTCGCTGCCCGAAAGCTCAACCATCTCCAAACACTCGGCGACCCGGCGGTCGATGTCGGCCTCGCTCATTGTGCGGTGCATGCGCAGCGAAAAGGCGACGTTTTCTTTGACGGTCATCGAATCGAAAAGCGCCGCCGACTGGAACAGCAAGCCGAAGCGCTTGCGCAATTCCTGCAAATCATCGCGGCCGAGCGTGCCGACATTCTTGCCATCCACCCACACTTCGCCGGCGTCGGCTTTGAGAATGCCGATGATATGCTTGAGCGTGACGCTTTTGCCGCAGCCGCTGGGCCCGAGAATTGAGACCAGCTCGCCCTGATCAACGCGCAAATTGATGCCGCGCAGCACCTGGTTGTCGTCAAACGCCTTGTAAACTTCTTTGAACTCAATCATCTCAATAAAACTTGAGTAGAGAACGTGTGAGAATGTAATCCATAATTAAAATAAAAGAAGAAGCCGTGACCACCGTGGCCGTTGCGGCAATGCCGACGCCCTTGGCGCCCTGCTCGGTCTCCATGCCCATGTAGCTGCCGACCAGGGTAATGATGCCGCCATAGATGGTTGATTTAATCAAACCGACCCACACATCCTTGAAACGAAACGCCTCTTTCATGCCTCGCACAAAATCGGCGCTGGTGACGCCCATCATGCTCGACGCGACGTAATACCCGCCAGTGACGGCAATGACGATGGCAAAGATGATGACGATGGGGAACATCGTCACGCCAGCGACCAGGCGCGGCATCACGAGATAGCCAACCGGATCAACCCCCATGGATTCCAGCGCATCGACTTGTTCAGAAACTTTCATGGTACCGATTTCGCTGGCAATGCCGGCGCCCACGCGACCCGCCAACACCAGCGCCATCAGCGTCGGCGCCAGCTCCAAGAGTTCCGATTGCAAAACGATGGAACCGACGACGTATTTCGGCACAAAGCCGCTGATTTGATAAGCCGTCTGAATGGAAGTGGCCATGCCGGTAAACAGCGACAAGCCGACGATCAACGGAATCGACCCGATGCCGATGCGGTACATTTGATCGACCACTTGCCGGCGATAGAAATGCAAGTAGCGCAACTGCAGAATCGCGGCCCACAGGTAGCCATAGGCTTTATAGAAATGATAGAAAAACCTGGCGCCACGATGGCCGAGAAAATAGAAGAGCTTGGTAAACATCAATCACCTGCTGCTGTTGAGGATTCGAATTCGTAGTAGGGCGTTCTCGCCCCGCGTCTATAATTGCTAAAGGAAGCGGAGCGGGGTAGGCACGCTCAACTTCTGAGCGTTCAGCCCGTTAAAATAGCGCTGCAAAATATGAAATTCTGTCGAGACTTACAAAAAAATTGTTCATCGCGAAATCAGCAACATCGCACCCGATAAAGCGAATCATTCGGCTGAAATGCTTCCTGCGACACGGCGTAGTAAATCACCTCCAAACCGTTCACACAGGTGCGCTTAACGAAAAACATTCCCGTCTTTTCCATGACGCGAAACGAGGCCGCGTTCGGCGCCTCCGCGCCCGCCAAGATGCGATCAAAACCATGCTCTTCAAAACCGTATCTGAGCATCGCTTTGGCCGCTTCAGTGGCAAGTCCTTGGCCCCAGTATGCCGGCGCGATGCCGAAGAGAATCTCGACCTCAGGTGGATCGCCGAAGAATCGAAAGCCGCAAAAACCTATCAATACTTCCCGATCCTTAGGGAGCACTCCCCACATGTCGAAGCCGTGCGTCTCGAAATTTTCGATGCTGCCGTTCACCACCGAAAGCGCCTGCTCCCTGGTAATAACAATGTCATCCCACAGATATTTCCTGACCTGCGGATCGATCCACAGACGGTGGAGATCATCCACATCGTCCAGCGTAAATGGGCGCAGCCGTAGCGGCGAGGTTTCGATCTCGGTAAATTTCATTTTTAGATTATCCGGCGACGGCGATAGCCGGCAATTTCTTGTTGGGAAATATTCAACTCTTCGCGCAGAAGCAATTCGGTGTGTTCGCCGAGGCGCGGCGGCGCGCTGCGAATTTGCGACGGCGTTGCAGAAAATTTTGCCACCAGCCCGACCA
>Ga0247727_10010094_pt1 | contig 16828 bp, 19 predicted proteins | sample WisWelCaveWW1625_FD_202498 | JGI IMG/M metagenome (GOLD analysis project Ga0247727, IMG submission 202498) | Biofilm microbial communities from Wishing Well Cave, Virginia, United States - WW16-25 | ecosystem: Environmental > Aquatic > Deep subsurface > Groundwater > Cave microbial mat | place...
TATTGTCGTACGCGCTCGGAGAGAAGAAAGTTAACACACGCACGGCCTCGGGAAAGCGGTGTTTGATTTCCTGCAACAGCGGCCGCGCCTGTTCATATTCGCCCATCGAGCTGGCGTGAATCCAGAAACGTGGCGAGGAATTGTTGACGGCGACAAGCTGTGCCGCCAATTCTGCAAAAAGCTTTTTGCGGCCAACGAGGCCGGCGCGAACTTTATCGAAACGCGAGAAGCCGATTCGAGCCAGAAGAGCAACGAGATGAAAACCGCAAAACATCAGCGGGACGATGATGAGATTGTAAAAAAGTTTCCAGAAGACTGGCAGTGGGCGAGGGGGCATGGCGTAATTGGATAAAAACAAGACAACCCAACAGACGCTTGCCGCCGTTGGGTTGTAGAAATTTGCCGGATTTTTTCGTCAGACTTATTTCGGCGCGAGTTGAATACCCTTATAATCCTGGCCGATGATGACACTCACGGCGACCATGCGTTCGGGGCTGGCAAGGTATGAAACATAATCATCCGACAGTCCCATGGCCTGCGCGATTTTACGGCCATTCACCGAAGTATTCGAAGTGCGATCGATGACCATGGTGCGCGGAATGTCGTGGCGCTCGAAATTGGTGACGGTGACCGGATCGAAACCCTGCTTTTTCAGATAATCGGCAAATTTTCGCGCCACGCCGTCAACGCCGCAGCCGTTGAGCACTTCGATTTTCACGACCGTGTTCGGCTCCATCACCTCCGCGGTATCCGAGATCATCGTATGCTCGTTGCCGGTGGCGAAATGATTTCGCACCGATGAGCCGATGAGCAAAACATTGACGATGCCCAGGCCCCACAACACGACACTAAAAAAGCTCCGCTTGAGATCGAATGGCGCCTTCTCGGATTTTGCCATACGTTTGGCGGACGCAGCGCCGCTGCTGGATTTGGAGCGCGCAGGTGATGCCATTTGTGGTTCTCGACGTTTCACGAAACAATCTCCCGAGTTGCAGTTGGTAATACAGGCCGTAGCAAATAAATCACAACAAAAAAGTGCCCCACAAGGGGGCAGGACTACGAAAATTTTTTTTACTTTTCCGGCTCATCTTCGTTCGGCGTCGCCGGTCGAATGCTCGAGCTGTTATAATAAGGATAGCCGCGATACCAGTAGCCGGCCGGGTTGCGATTGAACTGGACGCCGACGGATAAATTGCGGCTCGGCTTGTATTCCACGCTGGCGCCGGACACGAAGAAACCGTTTTGATAGAGGCTGGGAACGCCCAAGCCACTGAGCGGCTGATTCATGACGCCCCATTGCAAAGACACCTGCAAGGGATCGGCAAGCTGATACGACATCGTATTCAAATAAACGCCCTGGCTGAAATCATGGCCACCGAGCGACGTGTACGACAGTGAATAACTCTGTTGCATCGAAAATCGTTTCGGATTCAGGCCGATCAAACCGATGAGACCCTGCGGTCGCGTGAGAAGCTGCGAAAAGGATTGCGGCTTGAGCTGCTCTTGCAATTGCCCAAACGCCAGAACCGGCAGCAACGCCATGAGCAAAGCCAACACCACGAAAATTTTGTATCGCATAATGAACCTCCTGACGACGGCTGTGGATTCATACTCAAAATCGTTGTCACAATTAATTCCGCGCTGTCGCAACTTCACAGAGGTTACAGCAACGGAATTGTCTATATTTAATAAATCTTTACGGCAAAGTCAAGTTGTTTTTCAAATCTTATGTTTCCAACAACTGTTGAAGAAATTCTGACGGCGGCGCAACAACTGCCACGCCAGGAGCGCCTGCGTTTGTCAGAGCTTTTAAAGCGTGAGCCGGCGCCTGACAATCAATGGCAAGAAACGCTTACATCACCTCCGGCCATCTCGCAAGATCGCGCCAGTGACCGGATTCCTGCAAGCCGCGAGGCAGAAATGCAATGGCTGCTTGATCATCAGGATTTTTGGGAGCAACATCGCGGCGAGCACGTCGCGTTGTGGGGCTACGAGATGATCGCGGTGAGCAAAAACGCAAAAGAAGTATATGCCGAAGCTCGGCGGCGTGGAATCAAATTTCCTTTTGTGCAATACCTGCCCGTGCATGAACACGAATGGCTTCTGGGTATGTCGAATCGAGCTTGAATGATGCCGCAGTTGAATTTCAACTGCCCGTCATTGCGTATCGAAATCGGAGTCAAAGACCTGAAGCGCTTTTCCAAAGCGAAAATGTCAGAATCGCCGATTTGCTCAGAAATCTTCTAATCGTCTTGAATTAGTAAAGTGAACTTTGATTTTGCCATTCTCCTCTCCAAGTAAAGGTGTTATACAGACGAGCGGCGTTTTACTAATTGATAAATTTGATTGTGCTGGTAAGTCGCTTTCCAATTGTTTAATTGCGTCCTCAAAAATAACGATATTACTATCGAGGGACTGTAGGACGTTTACATGAGTTACAGGCACATTTTTTACTGGGAGTTTCGGGAGTATTTGCACTTGGAAGCATTGTGGAATAGGAAAAGGCTTCGCAATGAGATAGTCCACTGATGAAAATTTACGGAGAAACGCAAGTTTCTCTTGATCTGAGCCAATTCCAACATAAGCTCGTGCTCTAAGGGAGTAAATAATCCCCATTTCATCATGGACGTACCAAAGATTGAGTATGATTTCTGGATTATTCATTTCATTGCCTTTGAACAAAGAGTTTAAACAAGCGAGCTGTTCACATCAATCCTTCACTACAAATAATCTTTGGAATCGGACGGTCTTCGGGTTGGAGAGTGCGGTGCTCCAGCCATTTTTCTAAATTGTGCTGATAATAAATATCTGCCAAACGCTTCAACAAATTTTCTCCCATCATCCCATTGCGCCGGAGAAGATTTAATTCTCGCTTGACGGCTGCGGTCACCGGATGGCGAAAGGCGCGTTCCAATAAATTAATCTGTGCTTTCACCTCTTCATCTTCTGTGACGCTAAAGAAGACGCGCAGCTCTCGCAAGACATACTTTTGCGCCTGTGAAAGAGAAAGCGTATGCTCGCGTTCGGCCTGCCGATGTTTGACTTCCTCGGCAAATAGCCGTTTCACGCGCATAACGGAAGCATTGTAATCTCTCGGCAAATGATGTCCCTTTTCATCGGGCGCACAGCGAATCGTTGCCAGAATGCGGGGAATATCTCGTGACGCCACTTCGCCGTTTTCATTAAGTAAAAACAATTGTTGGTAATTGTCCGCTTGACAAAAAACATAAAGCCCTTTGTGGTTGGAAGACTTCGCCGTGCGGATGCCATCTCGCAAGTTGGCGATACGCTCATATTCACCAGGGTTTTCCTTTCGCAACTGCCGCAAGATTTGTTCGGCCTCATTAAGATCGACGATTTTTTCATCATCTTCCTCGAAAAAGTTCAATTGCCCGCCATTTTTTTCATAGATGGCGAACATGGCCTCTTCATTGAGTTGCTCGGTGCGGTCAAGAATGGCGGAATCTTCGCCGATGGTGTCGTGAATTTCCTGAATGCGTTTGCGCAGTTCTTCTTTTAATCCAAGATGCTTATTAATTCCCGTCTCTGGCAGAAAATTGAAACCATAAATCACGTCATGATCGGAGCCGATGCGGTCAATACGGCCGAATCTTTGAATGAGTCGCACCGGATTCCAATGTAAATCATAATTGATGATCTTGTCGCAGTCTTGCAAGTTCAAGCCTTCGGCGAGCACATCGGTGGCAATGACAGTGAACAATTCACATTCGCCGGATTGAAATTGATACTCGGGATTGGCCTTCGGAGCGAATCGCCCGACGACACGGGCTTTGCTTTTGTCGCTGCTATAAATCACATCGATATCTTCCCGCTGGCCGTCGGGGTTGAGATTCTCAAACAGATAGCGCGCCGTATCGGCATATTGCGTGAAAATCAGCCGTTTGCCCTCGCGCAACGGTGATTGCTTGAGACACTCCAAAAGCTTTCGGAGTTTGGCGTCCTTTTGCGGGGTGATCGGTTCGACCAAGCTCAAAATCTTTTCGAGCAAATCGATATCATGTTGAATATCGTTCTGCAAGCGTTCGATCTCGAAATCACCTGCGAGATAATCACGCGAAATGTCTTGCAGCGCCGCAAACAAATCGGAAGACCAAATTTCGTCAGCCTCATATAAAATGTTTTGCGCCGCTTCTCCCGTCGCCACGATACCCTCCTGCAACGCCGCCAGAAACAACTCGTGTACGCGTATCAGCCGGCGAATGGTCTCGCGAAACGCATGAACGCTCGATTCAAAGCGCTTGAAGAGCAACACGCGCATCAAGCCGCGCAGGTTCGCACCGGCCCTCTGCAAACTCGCATAAGGCTCCTTTCGTTGTTTCTCTTTGACGACGTAATGCCAAAGTCCGTAGCGCGCATACCAGAGTTCATTAGCCGAGGGCTTCACTGGTTGATCCCGACTTTCCTTATATGAATTTTCAAAGGAAGATCGGGATCGGGACTTGCCCAAATAGCCGCGCAATTGTTGATACAGTCCTTGATACGTTTCTTCGATGCTGTACTCGATGGTTTCCAGTTCGCGCTTTGGAAAGAACTGGTGCTTTCCAGCGACAATGACGTAAGCGCGTTTGCTTTCGGCCAAATAGGGGCGTACCGCCTCATCGCTCATCTCGTTTAATGGCTGGCGTGTATCAGCCGCAAAGCCATACCACCGCAAGACGTGCTTGCGCAGACGTCTGATTTGAAGATGGTAAAGCAAATCTGGCAGTTGCTTCTCGCCCTCTTCGATGCACTTGAAATATTCTTTCAAATCAGGCGGATCGACTGGCAGATCGGTTTTGTCTTCCTGATGAAAGAGCTTGATCTGGTGATAGACATCCCACGCGCTCTTGTTGCGCGGTGTCGCGGTCAAAAAGCAGCAGCGTTTATCTTGATGAAGAAATATCTGCAACAATTTGTAACGCTGCGTATTGGGATGGCGGAAGTTGTGACTTTCGTTGAGCTCGGTATTGTGAGTAACGCCGGAGAGCGTCAGGTTGGAGGAGCCAACAATGGCAATGCCTTTCTCGTGCCTTTCCATCGGCTTGCCCGCCGCGTCGAAAATATTACCATAGTCGAAAATGTAGGCTTTGGCGTGCATGCGGCCTTTGGTGTAGACGCGCACTTTCAGCCTTTGCTCTTCGATGAGATGAACCAACGTCTTGACCAGCGCCTCGCTCTCGTCCGTTTGATCCATCATATCCACGCCGCAACGGATGTTCGCAGCAGTAGCTTCGGCCATGCGCTTGGCCTCCGAGCGCTTTGGATAAGCTTGCGCTTCAGCCGCATCACGCACCAATTCCAAACGCTGATAACCTTCGGCGAGCTGCTCCAGTGTTTCGCGGTTCGTGGTGTTGCCGATGAGCAGCCGCAATTCTTTCACAGCTTTTAGCCGTTCGGCGATGCTTTCCAATCCTGAAAGAAAAAAGTAGCCGACAGCGAACCGCGCCGCCTCGGTGGAAGCGAGGATGCGGTTGATGTGATCGACCAATTTCTCGTTACGGTTGTCGACGATGTCGTGAGTGGGCATGGGGCGAAGTCTCTTGAAAACGATGAGTTGAAATGAAGAATAAAATTGAGTTGAAGATCAGGAAAAGTTTGTTTATATTAGGGCCTGTCGGACTTTTCCATAATGATGCTTAATGAAAGTATTTCCTTCGGAGGCACTTATGTCAGAACTCGTTTTGAAACTCGATGATCAGCTTGCAACGCGGTTGTCCATATTAGCGCAGGAGCATTACGATGGCGACCCCAATGCCGTCGTCTCTGACGCGTTGCGGCTTCTCTTTTTGCAACCGATTCGGAAAGATCGCCGCAAGATCGTCCGCCTGATTGACGAAATTCGGGCGCAAGTGCAAGCTGCCGGTGGTGTGACCGAAAAAAAGATTGATCACTTGATTCGAGAATACCGGCAGCAGAAAGGGGCCGGAAAATGACCCGCGCCGTCATCGACACCAATTTGCTCGTTTCCGGCTTGCTTAATGACTCAGGCGCACCGGCGAAACTTATTCTCCGTTGGTTAAAAGGCCAATTTGATACTTTGATTTCTGATGAGACCATGAATGAGTATGCCTACATCCTGCATCATCTGCCGGAAATCAATCAACGCAAAGCCGACGATTTACTTGGGGAATTGCGCATCTCGGGTATCCGTGTCGCCATTCTTGGAACTTTGCAAGTTTGTAAAGACGCAGACGATGACAAATTTCTTGAAACGGCCGTAAACGGCGAAGCCGATTATCTTGTGACCAAAAACACCAAACATTTCCCGCGCAAATCCTACCAAAACGTCCGTATCGTCAAAGTATCCAAATTTCTCGAAGAACTGGAAAAGCAATTCTCAAACTGACAGAAATGTTCACGCGACTTTGGCCCGCCTTGTGATTCCCACTTCTTGCATCGGTTACCGTATTTGAAAATCATTTGTTTCTATTTCTTCATCATCCTTGTGCTCATGTCGATTCTTTGACTTGAGGCTCTCCGCTTTTTTTAGCCGTGACTCCACCAAATAAATCACCGCCTCGTAGGCGGCGTCTTTTTCACCTTGCGTGAGATCAAGCACGTCTAAGATGATATTGTCAAGTGATCTTCTGTCAAGCTGTTTAACTTCATCCAAAATAGACTTGACCTCACGTTTTCCTAACGCTTCCATTTTCTCAAATATCTTTTGATTCTGCGCCTTATTGAATTCGGATGCCTTTATAAAGTCAAATATTAGAATTTCAGGGCCGTATGTCGTCAGCAGACCATCTCCCAAATTTACGCGACCATAAATTTCTGAAATTAAAACCGAAAGCGTTGAATTCGCAAGAGCATTATTGGTCGTCACTGATGATCGATCATGCCATGTTCCAACAAACATGATGTCGCCTGCCAACAGCGATGACGTTTCATTTATAGGATTCCAATTGCGTTTGTCACGGAAACGGAGAACGACAAAATCAAAAGGCCCTTGCATGCCTAAATCCCACCATTTTGCCCTTCCAGCACAACTCGGTCTGTTGTGAAATCTCTGCGACTCACCCCATTTGATATACTCCAACGCCGATGTTCCATTCAGGTCTTTTTTGTCCTTGTGGCACATGAAGATTTTGTACTTCAAATCTTTGGGGTCAATCAGAATGCGCTTACACTCTCGTGGGCTTTTGATCACTGACTTCAAAAACTCCTTCTCAATTCCCCACTTCCGAATCCGCGCTTCGTTCAAATAGAAAAACTCATTCGCACCAGTTTTAATGCCAAATCGTACATCAGCAATGTCACCGAGACGCACCAATTTGCCTTGTCCTTTTTTCAAAATAGTCCAATAAATATCCGGTGCGCGCAGATACTTCCCGCCCCATTTGTCGCCGAGGTAACGCTCTATCTTAATTAGTGGACCTTGCGCTTTATCTGCGCTATGAATTTTGTTCTTGACGCTTTGCTTCACGCCGTCAACGTTTTGTTCTTCGCACCCAGCCGTCAAAATGGCGCGTTGTGAGATCGGATGAATTCTAAACGTTGGCATTGTCCGGCGTTCATTCGTTGCTGCAATCTCTTGAAACACGGATGAAGACAAGACATTCTCAAACGGTTGCTTGAACATCACGAAGCGCGCGGTTTGTTCCAATCCCCATTCCCGCGTTTCGTCCGGTGAGGAAAAAAGCACAATCACTGTGTTCACGTCGGCTTGGTAAAAAGAGCGCTGCACTTGGTTATCCAAAATCATCTTTACGTGGCAATGCTTGAGCAAAAACTCTTGCAGCTCAGCGCCATAACCGACATCCAGCCACGAATTGGAAGTGATAAAACAAAACGCGCCTTTGGAATTGAGAAGCGAAAGCGCATAAAAGTAAAAATAGATATACAGATCGCTTTTGCCATCCAGCTTATATGCAACATGACCAGTTGCAGGCTTGTAACCAAAGAATTGTGGAAAGGCTTGATAAACCGAATTCGCCAGCTTGGCTTTATATGCCTGTTTGTTTTCTTTTGTAACTGCGTCACGCGCCAAACTCGGATTGCAGATATTTTCTTGCCGTACATAGGGCGGGTTGCCGATCACGATATCGAAGCCCTGTTTTTCACCAGCTAAGATTTCCACAAAGGCAATGTCCCAAACAAAATAATCGGATTCATTGTTTTTCAACGCGGCCAGATCGCGGGCAATTTTATCCAATTCTACTTTCAACGCTTCAACTCGTTTTTGCCATTCTGCTGCTTGCAAGTTCATCTGATAAGGTTGAGATTCGACACTGCCATCCAAACGGAGTTGTCGCGAAGGCGGGCCGGCAATTTGATGCTGCAAGCGCCTGCTCTCGTTTTGAACGGCTTCTTGGCGCTTCTCTAAAATGGTTAGAAAAAGTTGGCGCTCGAATTTCTTCGCCTCTTTTTCTGAGGCGAATCTTCTGCGCGGATCGCTGTGATAAAACTTGAGTTTTTCTTCTTTGAGATTGTCAATCTGAGCTCTGATCTCTTTGGGAATTTCGTAAGCAGCACGCTTGTGCCCCAAATTAATTTCACCACCTCCTGCACCAAGCTGTCGCCTTGACGAATCCTGAAAGTAAAATGTGGCAGCAAGGGATCATTCCGACCTTGTAATTCCGCCAGAGCAAAAGGCGCATCGACAATGAGCGCCAGCCAAAGCCGTAGCTCGGTCACATGCGTCGCCCATTTCATCACCTCCACGCCGTAGAGATTTTCCGCGATGATGCGCTTCTTACGGTCAAACTCAGATTCATCCCGTTTGAGTTGGTTATTGGCTCGGCCTTGCAAATCATTCAAGATGTGCAGCATTCCGACCAGAAATGAGCCGGAGCCACACGCAGGATCTAAAACTGTGAGCTGACGCAAATGTGCGGCAAAATTCGGCCAGAGATGAGCACTCGCCAGCTTTTGATCGGCAGCTTCTTTTTCATTTTCTTCCAGAGCAAAGATGGCTTCATAAAAAAGTGGCTGGTGATGCTGGCCCAAATGATTAGCAAAGTTATCCACCAAAGCGAGTCTGCACATCAGATCAATTTCCGTGCGCGGGGTGTAGAAGATTCCGGCATCGCCCTGCTCTTCCGCTTCCACCGAAACGTTGACCAAACTTTCATAGACTCGCCCAATCATTTCAGGATCGACCGCTACTTCCTGATCAAGTGGGCTGTCTTCCGCGATGGTGAAGTTATGCTTCTCCAGAAAATTGAAAACCTGCTCGAACATCTTATCGGTGACGATGAATTGGTGTCGGTCGGCGTCATCCAATTCGTTCGGTTTGAAGAGGCCGCCATTCAGATAAGGCGCCTGCTTTACGGCATCGCGAATTTTCGGCGGCAAATGCGCAAGCTTGCCATTGCGACTGTGGAAAGGACGATTGAAGGATTCGAAGAAAAGTATCTTGAGCTAACGATCAAAAAATGAATCCCTATTCTGCCTGCAATCATAGCTTTGCCAAAATGTACGCAGGAACTCCATTTCGTTGCCCAACCATTGCTTGCGCTGAATGAAATAGAGAAACATGATGCGGTTTAGAAATTGCAGAACATAATCATGCGCCCAGCGGCGATCTTTGTTTTTGGTCTGGCGAAGTAAATCTTTTTGCAGATCATCGAATATCTGCTTATAGCTTTGGAAAAAGGCCAACGTAACAGCTTCCACGTCGAACGCTTTGTCGTGAACGTTTTGAATATCCAAAGGCGCCGCGCTGTCCAGCGTTTCTAAATCAAGCATGGAAAGCCGCTTTGCGGCGGTATGCAAACGGTTGTGCCCTCCGACAGCAATACGACGGAAAATCCGGCTGTGATGACCATGCTCGCGATAATATTTCACGTTGAGAAAATGCCAACGATCTTGCTCGGCATTGGAAAAGACAAAGAGCGCATAAGGATGATCATGTAACAATTGCGAAACAATGAGCCGCTCGCGCCCTTTGGAAAGGTCGTTAGAATGAAAGCGGGTGTAAATGATATGAAACTCATCACGCGCTCCGCCGCTGGCAAGCAAAACCGGTTCTTCAATTTGTCGACTTTCGACCAGCTTTGATGCAGCAGCATTGCGCCAACGGCGTGATGAGAGTTCCGTTTTGCGATGATCGTAGTTTAACCCGCGACATAATTCTTTGAGTTGATGCTCCCCATTCAAGCTTTTAAGAAGATCTCCAACCCTTTCCTGAATAGCCTGACGCGCTTCCGTCTTTGGCATATCCCTGCCGCCTTTACATCTACTTCAGTCCCCACGAGAGATGAGCGTTCGTGCCTGAACAGCACATGGCACTGTGAGTCCGAAATCCTAAAATTCTGTCACATCTTCCGTGATGTGTTTTGGAGTCATGATGTTAGTTTAATACCAACAGAGCGGAAGGAATGCGGGAGGGAGAAAAGAAGGACGAATTTACGCGACCTGCAAAAAGGCTTTTCCCTGCGGATAATCACAAACGAGGACGTAAGGATTTATTTGCCGTAACGACCAATCTGCGTAAAGAAGTAAAACGTAATTTATGAAGGAATCTTTTCAGCGCCTTTGTTGTTAAAATTCAAGAGTCATGGTAACATAAAATTTATTCAGGAGTGAGCATGCTCGCCGAAAGAAAACGTCTCGAAGAAGCGTCCCGCCAAGCGGGACAAACTGCGCGGTGGAAAAAGTGGGGGCCGTATGTGACCGAGCGGCAATGGGGCACGGTACGGGAAGATTACAGTCCGTATGGCAATGCGTGGGAATTTGTCTCGCACGATGCGGCGCGGAGCAAAGCGTTTCGCTGGGGCGAAGAAGGGATCGCGGGAATTTCCGATGAGCAACAATTGTTGTGTTTCGCGCCGGCGTTGTGGAATGGTCTGGATCCGATTTTGAAAGAGCGCCTCTTCGGTTTGACCGGCAACGAAGGCAATCACGGCGAGGATGTGAAAGAGTATTATTATTATCTCGACAGCACGCCGACGCATTCGTACATGAAGATGCTGTACAAATACCCGCAGCACGAATTTCCCTACTCGTCACTCGTCGAAGAAAACCGTCGCCGCGGCAAAGGCGCGCCGGAATTTGAATTGGTCGAAACCGGTTTGTTTAATGAAGATCGCTATTTCGACGTGTTCGTTGAATATGCCAAAGCGGCGCCGGAGGATATTTTGATTCGAATCACCGCGCATAATCGAGGTCCGGAAGCGGCAACGATTCATTTGCTGCCGACGGTGTGGTTTCGCAACACGTGGGCGTTTGGCTTGAACGGCCATAAACCCAATATGGGCGTCACGGCGCGGGGCGGCATTGAAATCAATCAGGCCGACCTCGGCAAGATGTGGCTGTTGTGTGAAGGCGATCCGAAATTTTTGTTCTGTGAAAATGAAACGAATATTAAACGCTTATATAATGTCGAGGCGCATGGCTATTTTAAAGACGGCATCAACGAGTATGTCGTGCACAACAACATGGCGGCGGTGAATCCCTCGCAGATGGGCACGAAAGCCGCGGCGCATTATGCGCTCAATATTCCTGCCGGAAGGTCGGCAGCCGTTCGTTTGCGTTTGACGAATATGGCGACGACGGTTGAAAAAGCTTTTATTGATTTCGACCGTTTGTTCGCAACCCGGCAGCAAGAGGCCGACGAATTTTACGCGGATATACAATGGCAGATGAAAGATGAAGACGCGAAAAACGTCCAGCGCCAGGCTTTCGCCGGCATGTTGTGGTCGAAGCAATTTTTCTATTTCGACATTCCGCAATGGTTGAACGGCGATCCGGGCCAGCCGGCGCCGCCGCAGGAACGCAAGCGCGGGCGCAACAGTGAGTGGCTGCATCTGAATAACGCCGACATCATCTCGATGCCGGATAAGTGGGAATATCCGTGGTATGCGGCATGGGATCTCGCGTTTCATTGCATTCCGCTGGCGCGAGTCGATGCGGATTTTGCGAAAGAGCAATTGGTGTTGCTGACGCGCGAATGGTACATGCACCCGAACGGCCAACTGCCGGCGTATGAGTGGGCCTTCGGCGACGTCAACCCGCCGGTGCATGCGTGGGCGACGTGGCGCGTGTTTCAGATTGATCGCAAGCTGAATGACGGCAAAGGCGATTTGGTTTTTCTCGAGCGCGTTTTCCAAAAACTTTTGTTGAATTTTACCTGGTGGGTAAATCGCAAAGACGCGCACGGCATGAACATTTTTCAAGGCGGCTTTCTCGGCCTCGACAACATCGGCGTGTTCGATCGCAGCGCGCCACTGCCGACCGGCGGCCACATTGCGCAGGCGGACGGCACGAGCTGGATGGCGATGTACTCGCTGAACATGATGCGCATTTCATTGGAGCTGGCGCTGCACAATCATGTTTATGAGGACATGGCGACCAAATTCTTCGAGCATTTTCTTCATATCGCCGGCGCCACGGCTAACATCGGCGGCGAAGGCATCAATTTGTGGGATCAACAGGATGAATTCTTTTATGACGTGCTGCACATGCCGAATGACGCGAAGATCCCGTTGAAAGTGCGCTCAATGGTGGGATTGATTCCGCTCTTCGCGGTGGAAACGCTGGAGCCGGATTTGCTCGACCAACTGCCGGAATTCAAACAGCGTCTCGAATGGTTTCTCAATTATCGTCCGGATTTGGCGAGTCTGGTTTCGCGCTGGAAAGAACCGGGAATGGGCGAGCGTCGTCTGCTCTCATTGTTGCGCGGCCATCGCATGAAGATGTTGCTCAAACGCATGTTGGATGAAACCGAGTTTCTTTCAGATTATGGCGTGCGGGCGTTGTCGCGCGTTCATGATGATCATCCGTATGTTTTTCACGTCAACGGCTCGGCGTTTACGGTGAAGTATCAGCCGGCGGAATCGGATTCCGGTTTGTTTGGCGGCAACTCCAACTGGCGCGGCCCGATCTGGATGCCGGTGAATTATCTCATTATCGAGTCACTGCAGAAATTTCATCATTACTATGACGATGACTTCACGATCGAATGTCCGACCGGTTCCGGCAAATTTATGACGATCAACGAAGTGGCCAACGAGCTGTCGCGCCGGTTGACGCGCATCTTTTTGCGGGACGAGAAAGGCAAGCGTCCAGTGTTCGGCTACAGCGAGAAAATTCAGAACGATCCGCATTTTCGCGATTATGTTCTGTTCCACGAATATTTTCACGGCGACAACGGCCGCGGCGTCGGCGCGTCGCATCAAACGGGATGGACCGGCCTCGTCGCGAAGTTGTTGCAGCCGCGCGGCGCGGAGAAATAAAACGGGGCGATGGATTGTTGGAGTTTGGGAGTGATGGATTAATGTTGGAGCAGCTCATTCGTCATTATCGAGGTGCTTTTTCTAATTCGCGCAGGAAGGCTGAAACTTTAACGATCTTGATGCCAAAATAAAACTTTTTGGGAAAGTGTTTTCATTGCGAAGCCGCTCTGCGGCGTTTTCTTGATTCGCGCACTAATTTATCGATTTGCGCCGCCGAGAGACCGCCTCGCGATTCAATGTCGGAGCGAATTTTATCAACAAGAGCTTTGAGGCGGCTCGGATCGCGCTTTTGCTGCAAAGAAATCAAGGCGAGCACGGCTTCACTAAAAGCCTTGGTCTCATCGCCGTGATAAAGCTCTTGCGATAGTGTTTTGAACCGGTCCAAAATCTGCGGTTCGGTTTTGATGACCAACTCCGTCATGGTTTCACCTCGATGCTATAACTCTGAAATAGTGGTTTGCTGAAAAATATAGCAGTTTGCACGGTCAAAAGCAAGCATCATTAAATTTGATTTATAAAAAAATCTTTCCGTTCCTCGGCATACTAACAGGCGCGGTCTCCGCTTTTGCCGCCGAGGCCGGCTCGAAAAAAATCGTGATTGCGCATCGGGGCGCTTCCGGCTATTTGCCCGAGCACACGCTGGAGGCCGCGGCCATGGCTTATGCCATGGCCGCCGATTATATCGAGCAGGACGTGGTTTTAACGAAAGACGACTACGCCATTGTGTTGCACGATATTCATCTCGAGACGGTGACGAATGTGGCGCAAGTGTTCCCGCGGCGCGCGCGCGCGGATGGGCGCTATTACGCGATTGATTTTACGCTCGCGGAGATCAAAGCCTTGCAGGCCCATGAGCGCATTGCCCCGCCGGCCGCCGCCGCGGTTTTTCCGCGACGTTTTCCGGTGGGTTGGAGCCGCTTCGAGATTCCGACGTTGGAAGAGGAAATCATGTTGGTGCAAGGCCTCAACAAAAGTACCGGCCGTGAAGTCGGTGTTTATGTCGAGCTGAAAGCGCCCGCCTGGCACGCCCGCGAGGGCAAAGACCTGGCGAAGATCGTTCTTGAAATTCTTTATCGTCACGGCTATCGTGATCAACAGGCGCGCGCCTTTATCCAGTGTTTCGATCCGGCAGCTTTGCAGCGATTGAAATTCGAGCTGAAGGTGACGCTGCCGCTCGTGCAATTGTTGGGTGAAAATAGTTGGAACGAAGCCGCGGTTGATTATGCGCGCCTGCGAACGCCGGCCGGTTTGGCAGAGATCGCCGCTTATGCTCGCGGCATCGGCCCTTGGCTCCCTCACCTCGTGCTCGGCAAAGATGAAACCGGCAAGCTCAAAATTTCTTCGCTGGTTCGTGATGCCCATGCCGTTGGGCTGCTGGTTCATCCGTATACTTTCCGCGCCGATGAATTGCCTGGCGTCTTCACCAGCTTCGAGGAAATGTTGCGCACCTTTTTTTTTGATCTTCAGATCGACGGCGTGTTCACGGATTTTCCCGACCGCGCCGTGAAATTTTTGCAGGAGAGCAAGTAATATGTTGAGTCAACTACGCATGTTAAAACTGTTGTTCGCACTGTCAGCCGCCGCGCTCATGTCTGCGGGCTGCTGACGCAATGGAAAGGAAACGAACATGGCGCCTCCCGTCTTTACGGCATGTTCTTTTCCAATTCGCGCAGGAAGGTCGAAACCTTGACGATCTTGATGCCTTGATATGATTTCTTGGGAAAATGTTTCAGATTTTTCGTAACGAGAAAATCAGCTTTTCCAGTCATCGCCGTCTCAAGAAAAATATCATCATCAGGGTCTCTGCAAACACGTAGCGTACCGCTTATAGGCGCTACCCAAGCGTGTGTCCGTACTTCTTCCAGCAGATTTTGCACTTCTGGTGCCGGTATCTGCGTTGCATTCAACAAAACATCAGTATACTCAAATTCTATCGCCGCAGATATGACAAGAATAAATTGCCGATTTCGCCAACGCTGGAGAATTTTCGCGGGGGCGCCACTCGAATTGATGAGAGCAGACATGAAGACATTTGTATCTATCACGGCCTTCATCGTAAAGCCGTTCTCCGGCGTTTCCTTGACTGGCGCACCAATTGATCTATTTGTGCGCCGGTGAGTCCGCCTCGTGATTTAACATCGGCTCGAATTTTATCGACGATGGCCTGGAGGCGAGGCATAGCGCGCTTTTCTTGCAAGGAAATCAAGGCGAGCACAGCTTCGTGAAAGGCCGCCGCATCGTCGCCTTTATAGTGTTGTTGCGAGAGTGATTTGAATTTCTCAAAAACTTCTGATGGCGTTTTGATCGTAAGTTCTATCATGTTTTGCCTCGGTTGGTTTAGTGACGCCGAAAGGTTCATCAAGAAAAAAATATAGCATTTTTGCAAATCAAATGCAAGTATCGTTTCGCGCCGGGGAAAAAATTTGTCAATTAAACGTTTCATTCAATATGAACTCTAAAAAATTGCTCACCAAGCTATTCATAGTGTCTGCGGCATTGCTGATAATCCCGGGTTGTCTGCGCACACACGAGGAGTCGACGATGGCTAAAAAAGAAACGGTTGGCGGCGACGTCAATCCAAAAATCGAACGGCTGGAGAAGCCGCGCGCCGAGTGGCGGCAATTGCTGACGCCGGAGCAGTACAGTGTGCTCTTCGAGGAAGATACCGAATACCCGCACTCGAGTCCGCTGAATCGCGAGAAGCGGGAGGGCACGTTTATTTGCGCCGCTTGTTATCTGCCGCTGTTTTCTTCCAGCGCAAAGTTTGAAAGCGGCACGGGCTGGCCGAGTTTTTTTCAGCCGCTCACCGGCCGCGTCGGCACAACAACGGATTATAAACTACTGATGCCGCGCACCGAATATCATTGCATTCGCTGCGGCGGGCATCAAGGCCATGTGTTCGACGATGGCCCCGAGCCGACCGGTCAGCGTTATTGCAACAACGGCGTCGCGCTGAAATTTGTGCCGGAAAGCGAGCCGCTGCCACATTTGAGAAATTAAATCTATGAGGAATTATTTGATGAATATTATTTTGATTTTATCTGTCGTTCTGTTTTTTGCCTGCGGAACGTCCGAGCAGAACAGTCAGGGCGTTGCTTCGGCAAAAGCCAATCCGGTTGACCCCAAAAATCTGGCGACGGCAACTTTTGCCGGCGGCTGTTTCTGGTGCATGGAACCGCCGTTTGAAAAACTGGTTGGCGTCGCTTCGGTGACCTCGGGATATATCGGCGGCCACAAGCTTGATCCAACTTACGAAGAAGTTTCGGCGGGCGAAACCGGTCATGCTGAAGCGGTGCAGGTGGCTTATGATTCGACGCAGATCAGTTATGAGCAGCTTTTGCACGTGTTTTGGCGTAACATCGACCCACTCGCAGCGAACCGGCAGTTTTGCGATGGCGGCTCGCAATATCGCTCGGCGATTTTTTATCATAACGAAGAGCAAAAGCGCCTGGCCGAGGAAGCGAAAATGAAATTAGAGCAAACGCGAAAGTTCAACCGGCCCATCGTCACGGAAATCGTAGCGGCCGGCAAATTTTATCCGGCCGAGGAGTATCATCAGGATTTTTACAAAAAGAGCGCGTTCCATTATAAAACGTATCGCGCGGGCTGCGGACGGGATCGACGGCTCAAAGAGCTTTGGGGCGATGAGC
>Ga0247727_10010095_pt1 | contig 16828 bp, 18 predicted proteins | sample WisWelCaveWW1625_FD_202498 | JGI IMG/M metagenome (GOLD analysis project Ga0247727, IMG submission 202498) | Biofilm microbial communities from Wishing Well Cave, Virginia, United States - WW16-25 | ecosystem: Environmental > Aquatic > Deep subsurface > Groundwater > Cave microbial mat | place...
AGTTGCCACGAGACCAGAGAACCTCCTCAAAAAGAAATCATGGCATTTTCGCCTCTCTCTACTGCAGCCTGGGGAGTGAGTATCCGCCAGTCCGAAAGTGAAGCGCTGACTCCGGTCAGGAAAATGGAAATCCGACTGATGTTGTTTGGCTTTTTGTTGCTGGCCGTCACGATCATACTGGCCTGGGGAATTTCTCAAAGCGTGATCTCTCCCGTGCAGGCTCTTCGAACCTCGGCGGAAAGAATTGCCTCCGGAGATCTAGTGGAGCCGGTCGCCCACACTGGAACAGACGAGATCGGAAAACTGGGTAGGACGCTGGATGAAATGAGATTGAGATTGAAGGACTCCCTGGAAGAGATCGGTCGAATGAACAGGGACCTGGAACAGAGAGTCGTGGAACGAACAAAAGAGGTGCGGTTCCTTTATGATGAGTTAAAACGAAAAGAGGAAGCGCGAGGCGAACTCATTCAAAAGATCCTTTCTGCACAGGAGGAAGAACGCCGCAGAATTGCCAGGGAACTGCATGATGAGCTGAGCCAGAATTTGACGGCTGTGCTTCTTTCACTGGATTCCGCCGCATCATCTCGCGAGACAGTCCGCGCCCTTGTGGTCCGTGCCATCGACAGCATCCACCGCCTCATTTTCGATCTGCGTCCTGCTGTTTTGGACGATCTGGGACTGGCGGCTGCAATCAAATGGTATGCGGAAGAACGACTGGCAACGCGGGGAATCCATCTTCATTTTGAACCGGACCCTGACTGGAAACGAATTGATCAGCAGATCGAAAGCGCTTTGTTTCGCATCGCGCAGGAAACGATTTCAAATGTATTGCGTCATTCCGGCGCTGAGAATGTCATTATAGATCTGGCGCAAGGAGACGATTCTGTCATTTTGGAAATCGATGATGACGGTAAGGGCTTTGTTTATGAAGAGTTCCGCGAACCGATAAACAGCTCACGGGGCCTCGGATTACTTGGAATGAAAGAACGCGCCGAATTACTGAACGGCATTCTGGAAATCGATACCGCTCCGGATGAAGGAACACGAATCGTCGCAAAATTCCCGGTAGGGAGAATCAAGGAAAATGGACAAGATTAAGGTATTGATTGCCGATGATCACACGCTGGTGCGGGAAGGATTGCGCGCGCTCCTTTCGGGATGTTTGGATATTCAGGTTGTCGGCGAAGCTGTCGACGGACGACAGGCGATTGAAAAGACACGTCAACTGGAACCGGACATCGTTCTCATGGACATTGCCATGCCGGGACTCGGAGGACTCGAAGCAACGTTGGAGATACGCAGCACTTTTCCTAAAACAAAAATTCTTGTGCTCACGCAATACGACAATCGCGAATATGTCTATCGTTTCCTGAAAGCAGGCGCCTCCGGTTACCTGCTGAAGAAAGCCGCCGGCGCGGAATTAATCGCCGCCATCCGGGCCATTTATCAGGGTGGATCGTTTCTTTATCCCGAAGTGGCTCAAACAGTAATTGACGGCTATCTCCGCAAAAAAGATCAGGACCTGGCGCAGGACCCTTACGAAAATTTAACGGAGCGTGAAAAACAAGTATTAAAACTGGTAGCGGAAGGCATGTCCAACAGACAGATTGCCGATCTGCTTTGCATTAGCGTAAAAACAGTTATGGGACACAGAACTCATCTGATGGAGAAACTGCAAATTCACAGCCGCACCGAACTCGTCAAATTTGCCATCCGCAAAAGCCTGATCACTCCGTAATGCCCGGGTGATAGATCCTTCCATCATCCATCCGTAAAACTGATGCTGTCTCGCGTATCTGTTATAATACTTCGTCTTCTATGAAGATTTTAACTAGAACCCGAATCATTGAGGCGTTTCATTTTCCATTCTGGGAAGCGCTGATCTTTTCAATATTGCTCTGGACTTCGTGGGGTCTCGCTGAATCTTTTTACCTGCACAGGATTTCAGGGCTGCTCGGTCACCAGGCAACGTTTGACTCATGGATTTACCTGGAAGCGTTTTTCATTTATGTCGCCATTGCCGCTTTTCTTTCCACTTTCATTTACGTCGTTCTAACTCTGGTTCTATCCATATTTCATTTGCAGAAAACGCTCACATTCCGGGCCGCTACTCTTTGTTCCATTCTGGCGGTGTTTTTTGTCTCATCGCTTTATTTTTTCTTCACAAGGTCTCTCTGGCAAAGTGAATTGTCAGGACGCGCGCAGAATGCAATTGCAGGAGTTTTAATGATCTTTGCCCTGCTGCTGATTGTTGTTTTGTATCACTGGGCCTCCGGTCTCGGGTTTCGAATTCGCCGGTCCGGAACGATGATGTTGAGCATCCTGATCATTTCCGTTCTGTTGTCGTTTATTCATTTTCCGCTTTTTTCCGATCAAGAGCGCTCCGGCGGACCTGTAGAGAGAAACGGATTTCGTAAGCTGATGGCCTATCACTATTTTGCGCCGTTGCTCGCGCCACCGCAAACAAAGAATTGAGAAGGATTGATTTATGTCCGGGTTTCTGAACGAAAAAGAACGCAACGATCTGATCGAACGAAGAAGAGATTTCCATGCCCATCCTGAGCTTGGATACCAGGAAACGCGCACTGCAGGAATTGCCGCCGAGCACCTGCGCAGGTGCGGATACGATGTGGTTACCGGAATCGGGCGTACGGGAGTTGTCGGAGTTTTGCAGGGAGGAGTGGCCGGCAGGACGCTGATGCTCCGCGCGGACATGGACTGCCTGCCCGTTCAGGAAGAGAACGGTGCGCCTTACGCATCGACTCATTCCGGCAGAATGCACGCCTGCGGACACGATGGTCACACCGCGATTCTGATGACGGTTGCCGCGAAGCTACAGGAACAGCGGGACAAATTGAAAGGCAATCTTAAAATCGTTTTTCAACCTGCGGAAGAAGGTGGAAACGGCGCCGAGCGGATGATTCAAGATGGAGCCTTGAAAAATCCTGAGGTGGATACGGCGATCGGATTACATTTATGGAACGATCAACCTGTAGGCAAAGTGGCGCTGAATTCCGGACCATTGATGGCCGGAGTTCATTCCTATGAACTGAAAATCATCGGAGTGGGCGGACACGGCGCGGCGCCGCATCAAACGGTAGATGCAATAGTCACCGCTGCCCAGGTGATCAACAATCTGCAGACGATTGTAAGCCGGAATGTCGATCCGCTGGAAACCGCTGTGGTAACCGTTGGCGCCATTCACGCGGGGTCCGCGTTTAACGTGATTGCGGAATCTGCTGTCCTGCACGGCACGGTTCGTTATTTCAATCCCAAACTGGGAGATGAGCTTCCACTCAAAGTCGAACGCGTGATTCGCGGAACAACAGAAGCGATGGGCGCGCGTTACGAGCTGAAGTATGAAAAACAAACTCCGCCAACAATCAATGACGCCCGGGTCGCGGAGTTCATCCGTGATGTGGCGGCCGAAGTAGTCGGCAGGGAAAATGTAATCATGAATACGCAGACCATGGGAGGCGAGGATATGTCCTTCTTCCTGAATGAAGTTCCCGGCTGCTATTTTTTCGTTGGATCCCGAAATGAGGCGCGTAACCTGATCTATCCTCACCACTCGCCGAAATTTGATTTCGATGAAGCCGCAATGGAAATAGGCGCGGAGATTCTGTATCGCGCGGCACAGCGATTCCTGTCGTAAATGGACCGGGGATGTTTGATATGGAAGTAAAACGGATCACCGTGCTGGGTTCCGGAATCATGGGTTCGGGAATCGCCCACGTTGCGGCCCTGGCCGGGTACGGAACAACGCTCTATGATATCAGCAGTGAGGTACTCAATCGCGCACTGGGTCAAATCCGGGCCAATCTTGAAAAGGGGGTGGAGCTGAAAAAGCTGTCAAGCGAACAAAAGGACCAGGCGCTTTCCAATCTGCAGCTCAGCTCTGACCTGAATGAAGCGGCACAGGCCGACTTCATCATCGAAGCGGTCCCCGAAGAAATTCAGCTAAAGCTGAAGCTGTATGGCGTTCTGGACCGGTCGGCGCCGGCACATGCAATCTTTGCCAGCAATACGTCCGGGTTGAGCATAACGGAAATGGCGGCAACAACGAACCGGCCGGGACAATTCATCGGAATGCACTTTTTCAACCCCGTTCACAAAATGAAACTCGTGGAAATCATCCGCGGCCTGGAAACGGACGAAGATACCTGTCGCGTTACTGATGCGGTTGCGCGACAGATGGGAAAAGAAACAGTCTCTGTCAACGAATCCCCGGGGTTTGTGACAAGTCGGATCAACGCATTGATCGGCAATGAGGCTTTTTACATGCTCCAGGAAGGAATTGCCTCGGCCAAAGATATCGATAAAGCGTTGAAGCTGGGTCTGAATCATCCGATGGGACCTTTTGAAATGGTGGATCTGGTTGGTCTCGACACCAGACTCAGCATCCTGACGTATCTGCACCAGACCCTTGGAGAGAAATACAAACCCTGTCCGCTACTTGTGAAATATGTCAAAGCCGGACGCCTCGGACGGAAAGTGGGAAAGGGAGTTTACGATTATCCGGAGATCAAATCATGATTGAACTGAAGAACGTTCAGTTTGAGATAAGAGAAAACGTCGCGTGGATCACCATCAACCGGCCGGAAGTCCGCAACGCGCTGGACCATCAGACCGTGAACGAGCTGCACGCAGTGATTGCGGAAGTTTCGCTGTCACAGGAGGCAGGAGTTGCCGTGTTGACCGGGGCAGGCGACAAAGTTTTTGTATCGGGAGCCGACATCCGCGATATCAGAGCGCGAAACATGCTGGATGCGCTGAAGGGAATCAACTCCAGACTTTTCAAGGCTGTTGAAGACTGCGAGAAACCTGTGATTGCCGCTGTTAATGGCTTTGCGCTTGGAGGCGGATGCGAGCTTGCTCTTTCATGCGACATTCGCATCTGCAGTGAAAATGCAAAATTTGGATTGCCGGAAGCGTCGCTCGGAATCATTCCCGGCGCCGGTGGAATGTATCGTATGGCAAGAGTCGCTGGAATCGGAATCACCAAAGAGTTGATTCTTACAGGAGATGCTATTGATGCGCAGCGCGCTTTGCAGGCCGGAATCGTCTCCCGTGTCGTTCCGCAAACTCAGCTTCTAAACACGGCGCATGATCTCGCATTCAAAATCCTGTCGAGAGGTCCGCTCGCCATCCGAATAGCCAAACGCTCGATGAATCTCATGACTCAGTTGCCCACCGAAGCTGCAATGGCGCTGGAATCCTTTGCGCAGGGAATCCTGTTTGAGTCCGAAGACAAAATGGAAGGCACATCAGCTTTTCTCGAAAAACGACCGCCCCGATTCCAGGGCAAGTAATGACGCTTTCGATCGCAACTATCCTGCTGGCCCTGCTTTTCGGCAGCGCGTTGACAATCCAGATTCTCGTTATTCCTCAGTTGATGGCCCGCGTTCAGGACCGCTCTACAGTGACAAGAGTATCCAACCAGATACTCAAAAAACATCATCTGCTCGCAGTGGTTGCCCTTCTTCCGGCAGTCATTCTGCTTCTTCAGACAGAAAAACAGCCTGCGACAATTACGACGGTCCTTTTATTGTTCCTGAATTTGTATCAGCGATTCTGGATCTTTACAAAGCTGCATCTCGTAAAACAGCCAATCGGGGTACAGGACCTGATCCAGCCCGATAACGTTTTACGGGAAGAATTCAATCGATTGCAACGACTCGTTTATGTGTTGTTTCGCCTTCACCTCCTTCTCCTTTTCATTAACCTCATAGCCTGCGCGTTGTAGCTCTATAGATGTAGCGGATGTAGCGGCCGACGCCTTTGTGATGCAAGAAGTACAGAGTAGAATAGTCAACGCATGATCAAAAGTCTGCTTCTGTATATGAGTGAACAACCCCGCCTGCAGCGGCTGGCAACAAGTATGGAAGTATCCAAAAGGGTTGCGCATCGATTCGTCGCAGGCGAAAAGCTTTCTGAAGCAGTGGAAGCGGTTCGCGTGTTGAACAACCGTGGATTCTCCGCAACACTCGATTATCTCGGCGAGATGATCAACAACCGGGAGGATGCTGCAATAGCCAGAGATGAATATCTCGCCGGCCTGGATCAGATTCATGAACACAGGCTCAATTCAAATGTTTCTCTAAAATTAACGCAGTTCGGACTTGGCCTGGACGAAGAATTTTGCCTTAAAAACGTCGAACCGCTGATCGTCAAAGCCGCCGGACAAAATAATTTTGTCCGGATTGACATGGAAGGATCACCCTATACGGATTCGACTTTGCGGATCTTTACGGCACTTCGAAAACAATACAACAACGTCGGAATTGTGATTCAAGCATATCTTTTCAGGTCTGAAAAAGACATTCAGGATGTGCTGCAGCTTGGCGGGCGAATCCGGCTGTGTAAAGGAGCGTACAAAGAACCTCCCGAAATCTCATTTAAGCAGAAGAAAGATACGGACAGGAATTTCATCAAACTGATGCAAATCCTGCTGAAGAGCGATGTGTATCATGGCATTGCGACTCACGATCCCGCGATGATCAGCGCCACACGCGAATTCGCGCAGAAAGAGAACATCGGAAAAGACCACTTTGAATTTCAGATGCTTTACGGTGTGCGCAGGGACCTCCAGGACGATCTATTGAAGAACGACTACCGCGTGCGGATCTATGTGCCCTACGGCGACGAATGGTATTCGTATTTAATGAGGCGCATGGCGGAGCGTCCTGCGAATCTGATTTTTGTTATGCGCAATCTGTTCCGCGGATAAAAATTCGCAAATACAACACCCCCCGGCGTAAAGACTATTGAAACCGGAATCCGAATCTCATATTCTTATATGCCAATGTGGGATGGTCACTATGGCTGAAAAGCATTTTACTTTACACGAAGCGGAGACACTGATTCCACGTCTGGAACAGATCATCCGGAGCCTGATTGACAATCGCAAAAGCGCTCTGGCTATAGGAGAAGAGTTGTCTGCCCTGCAGGAAAAGCTGAGGGCAGGAGAAAACATCGCGGCTTCTGCTCTTGTCAATAAGAAAACTGAGCTGGATTTTCTGGTCGAAATCATTCAGGAAGGCCTGGATGCCATTGAGGAATTGGGAGCACAGCCAAAGGATATGGATATCGGACTTGTTGATTTCCCCAGTATGCTCGATGGCGAAGAAGTCTTGCTTTGCTGGAAATATGGTGAAAAGAATATCCGGTTTTACCACGGTTTATTCGACGGATTCTCAGGACGAAAACCAATTCCCAACATGTAACCGTATATACCTCTCAGGGTTCCGGGCATTAGCCTGTTTGATTTGCAATCGTATTCTTGATCTTAGACTTAATATTCTTTTGTAAGAATGATCATCGGAAGCAGACAGTTCAGTTATGGAATTACTGGATAAGTACGGATACAGCCTGGTTTTTATTGTGGCCTTACTGGAGCAACTGGGATTGCCGATTCCTGTTGCGCCTGTTTTGCTGCTGGCCGGAGCCATAGCAGCCGGCGGGAAATTATCATTCACCGCTCTGGCTGTCTTCGCAGTACTGGCGGCTCTGATCGGTGATATTGTCTGGTACTTTCTGGGAAAGAAGAAAGGACGCAGCGTATTGCGAGTTCTTTGCCATATGTCGCTAAGTCCGGATTCCTGTGTGAAGAAGACAGAGGAGAGTTTTCTCAAATATGGAATGAATTCACTTCTCTTCGCCAAATTCGTTCCCGGCCTGAACACCATAGCGCCTCCTATGTCCGGTCTCGTGGGGAAAGGTTTTTTGAGCTTCTTCTGGCGTGATTTTCTGGGAGCATCCATCTACGTTCTGGCGTTTTTACTTCCAGGTTATTTTTTCGAAAAGGAAGTCTTTCAGATCACGGGGCTTTTTGAGCAACTGGGAAGGACGTTTTTCTGGTTTCTTGCAGGCGGACTGGCACTGTATGTCTTGAGCAAATACATCAAACTCAAACTGCTGCAAAGATTGCTTTACAAAGAGAGAATCACCGTAGAAGACCTTCAAGAAAGAATGAAAACCGGAGAGGACCTGATTATTGTAGATATCCGGCAGAACCTGAGGTTTGATCCGGACACCGGTTTTATTCCTGGAGCCATCCGGATCCCGCCCGGTGAAATAGATTCACATCTACACCGACTGGATAAGGACCGATGGATTGTGATGTACTGTACGTGACCCAGCGAATTCACAAGCGCCCGGGTGGCGAAATTACTGTATGATCGTGGTTACCGGAAAGTTCGGCCGTTGCTGGGTGGTTTTGATGCATGGCTCAAGCTTGGGTTGCCGGTTGAACCTTTTCCGCAGAATCAGGCGTGAAACAGTCAAAAGCATCTCCTGAAAAGCGAATTCCGCAAATTCTAAAGTTGCTCAAAAGCGAGTATCCCGATGCTCGTTGTTCCCTGAACTACACAAGCCCACTCGAACTTTTGATCGCCACAATTCTTTCCGCGCAATGCACGGATGAGCGAGTGAACCATGTCACAAAAACACTGTTCAGCAAATACATTCGTCCGGAAGATTATCTGCGGGTGAAGGAAGAAGAATTACAGAATGATGTAAGAACTACCGGTTTTTTCCGCAACAAAACACGAAACATTCGTGGCGCCTGCAAAAAGATCATCGAAAATTTCGGTGGCCATGTGCCTGGAACCATGGACGAGCTGCTTACCCTGCCCGGTGTTGCGCGCAAAACCGCAAATGTGGTTCTGGGAAACGCGTTTCACGTCACCTCCGGTATCGTTGTGGATACTCATGTCAGCCGCCTGAGTCAGAGACTTGCCTTAACGAAACAGACCCATCCGGAAAAAATCGAGCAAGAACTGATCAAGCTTGTCCCCAAAAAGGACTGGATTTCCTTCGGACACAGAATCATCCTTCACGGACGTCATGTCTGTAAAGCGCTGAAACCGGACTGCGCCAACTGCGTACTGAATCATCTTTGCCCATCGTCTCTTGTGTAGGAAACCCCGTGAAAAACTCGACTTTGTAAGAGCGCGCGGGAAACGGCAGGCAGGGAGTCCCGCCCCATTGGCCCGGGAGTAATAGCCGCTCACCGTGGTGCTTTCAATCTGAAATCCCTTTACGCTTTCAGTGTAACGGCTACACCGTCGCGAATGGGAAGAATCGTAGAGAATGCTCCGGGCGTATTGAAAATCAGCTCATTGTATTGGACGATGGAGCGGGTGGAAATATCGGGATCCTTGTCCAGTATTCGGCCGGACCACAGTACATTGTCCGTAATGAAAAGACCTCCGGACCGCAGTCGTGGAAATGCTTTTCGAAATCCTTCCGGATACTGATGTTTATCGATATCCATAAAGATAATGTCAAATTCTCCTGACTGACTTTGCAACGTCTGCAATGCATCTTCGCAATGGGTTTCAACTTTCTGCCACAATCCGGCGCGGCCGAGAAACTCTCCGGCACGCTGGATGTTATCAGGATTCAATTCCGTGAAAACGATTCTCGCGTCTTCTGAAACCGCCAGAGCAAACCAGAAAGCGGAGTAGCCGTATCCGGATCCGAGCTCCAGAATGCGCTTCGCACCGAGCAATCGCGCCAGCTGGTACAGGACTCGTCCGACCAGCGGCCCCACAATCGGAAAATCAATCATCGCCGCGAGAGTTTCCATTTCCTTTAAAACAGGATGATGGGAAGGAGTAATACGATACAGATATTCTTCAATGCGACTATCTACTATGTTCATCGTACTATCTCCCTGTTACTTCAACGAGACGATCGGGAAAATCCGTGATGATTCCGTCGACACCGAATTCAATCAGTTCTTTCATGGCCTCCGGTTCATTCACAGTCCACACCTGCAGCGTAAACCCTTTTCGCCGGGCCGCCCCGCAAAACGCCTTTGTCACAACCTGGTCGCCCCGAAAAGTGGGTGGAATCTGCAGCGCATCGCCCGGACCTTTGTAGAAATTGGACAGATGCAACCGGAAAGCATTATAAAAAGCAATCGATTCTCTGGCTGAGAAATTAGTGGCAATCGTTGGAGCAAGGCTCCGGAATCTGACCAGCGGATCGGTATGTTCCGAAGCCACGATTACCTGATCCTCCATTCTGTATTTCTTGATCAAACGATAAATGGGTTCTTCGATTGCCGGCATTGATTGCTTGATCTCGATAATGATTTTCTTATCTGAAAATCTCTTCAGGACATCTTCCAGGAGAGGAATGGTGACGCCTTTGCCGCGAAACGGATAGGCGCCATTCTTGCCGGGATCAAAATGATATCCGGCATCTGCCTTTTTTACCGCCTCCCAGTTGAAATCAAAAACACGACCCGAGCGACTCGTGGTTCTGTCGAGCGTCGCATCATGAATGACAACAATCTTTCCATCACGGGTTGAATGCACGTCGAGTTCCAGAGCATCAACGGGTAGTTGCGCAGCCGCTTCGAAGGCGATCATTGTGTTTTCAGGATAAAGTCCTGAAAATCCACGGTGAGCAACAACCCAGAATTTTCCGTCTTGAAGTATTTTCTTTTTTTCGCGATGCGTTCCCACTTCCGCAGAAAAATTTGCAACAGAAAAAAGCCCGAATCCCGATAAAATCAACAGCGCAGTCTTCTTCAAGCTCATCGACGCATTGTACTATGAAATACATCCCCTGAACGGAGGGCGGGCAAGATGCCCGCGCTGCGGACTGGAAGTCCGCGGCCCCTAATGCAGGCTGGAAGCCTGCTCTCCATAGGGAGCGCGGACATCCTGTCCGCATTATGGGCCGCAGGCATCTTGCCTGCTTCGCACGGCAAGATGCCCGCCTTGCTCATCAGGGGAGTTGAACTTCAGCCCGATTCCGTAGAAAATAGAAGGTTCAGTATGAAAAACAGAACAGCCCGTTCATTGATAGCTCTGGTTTCCTGTGTTTTTTTTCTGGTATCTCAGGCTGATGCCGGCAAAATTCCGGGGTCAAAAAGAAAGCATTGCGTATCTCCTGCAGTTGCAGCGCAGTTTGTATCGGGTTCGCCCGAAGTGCGGTCCGGTTCCGTTTCTGCAAACAGTTCGCTTCAGGAAGGAAATATTCTGGTGGTGGAAGCCGATCCGGAGTTGCTGATCCTTTCTAATGTTTTCGATCTAAAGGATCTTACCGTTCGATTCCACCCTGCATCCCGGGGCCGTTACACCTATACACTCGAACCTTCCAGTTTCGATGGGCAGGCGACCGACACAGTCACGTTAAAGGACGATGACGCTGTCGAGCTGAAGTTCAAGCACTTCCAGTTTCCTTTCGGACGAAAAATATACGACCGCTGCTACATCAACTCGAACGGCAATATTACCTTTGACGCACCTGACATAGAACCTCCAGCGCCTGAAGGAATTGCGGGAAATCTACCGAGGATAGCGGCTTTTTATTCTGATCTCGATCCGGAAAATGCAGGAGCAGTATTCGTTCATCAAGACGCAGACCGGATTCTCATTTCGTGGCTTAAAGTTCCTGAGTTTTTCAATCAGGGTCAGCTTGATTACGGACAGAATACGTTTCAGATTGTCCTGTACAAATCGGGAATGATTGATCTCGTTTTTTCGGATGAAATCACGGCAACACAGAGCTTTGTCGGGTTGCTTCCGGGATTCGAAAGAATGCCCGTACGATATGTTGATTACAGTACACGGCAATCCTCTGGACGGGCTCTGTTCTCGTTTATTGAAAATTTCCATGATTATGTGAGCGTCGATTTACAGGCTCTGATGAAAGCAATTTATCAGACGCAGCCCGATCGATATGATTTTGTATCACTCTTCAGTAATTTTGAACTGACACCTGTGCCCGGGACTCAGGCGTTCGCAATCAATGTAAAAAACAACGTTCGTGGGATCGGAAATCCATCTGATAAAGCAAAATCGGTTTTCAAGGACAATTCAAAATACGGAAGTAAGAGTAAACTTCAGAATATTACGTTCTTTGGAAACCTTCATCAGTATCCGGCCGATCCATCGGCAAAATTATCCGATGATGACGTCTCGCTTCTTGATATTCTGGCGCACGAAATCGGCCATCGCTGGCTGTCGTACATTAAGCTGACAAGAGATGGGAATAGTCCAGGTCCACTTCTGGGCCGTGACAGGAGTCATTGGAGCTTCTTTCTTGACACTCAGGGGTCATTCCTTGAAGGAAATCAGATCGTAGTCAACAACGCAAATTCTTTCCAGACCGGCACCCCGTTTCAGAGATACTCCTCTCTCGATCTTTACCTGATGGGTCTGAAACCGGCGTCAGAAATTTCCGACACGTTTTATGTAGAAGGCGCCTTCGATTTTTCGCCGGAATTCCCGTTTACGGCTGAATCCTCTCCCGAAGCCAATGTGAAATTCAAGGGAACTCAGGTTCCGGTCCGAATCAACGACATCATCGCGGCAAACGGTTCGCGCAGGCCGGGAATCGGGACATCACAAAAGCAATTCAATCAGTTATTTGTTTTGATCACGACCGGGACGACTCCCGCTACTCCGGAAGAATTATCGTACATGGAACTGGTGCGCAGCCTCTGGACAGATACTTTCCACAATGCGACAGAAGGCAGAGCCACGATAACAACGGTGTTGGATTAATGATGAGAGTGTGCGTCCTGTTGCTGCTGATGCACGCTCTTGTAGCAGGCGTTGTTTTCGCTGAAGCGTCTCAGTCTGCAGAAAGCAATACGGACCAGTCCCGGCGGCAGGTTAACAGGATTCATATTGATGCCCTGGATGTCTTCGATCCAAAACTCCCGCAATACCGGTCGTGGGTTTTCCGGTTTTTGAATTCGCTGCATAATCGCACCAACGACACGTTCATCAGTCGAGAGCTCCTGTTGCGTGAAGGGGATTATTTTGATCAGGATCTCCTGCGGGAAAGCGAACGGAATCTTCGCAAACATAAGTTTCTGGACAACATCCGCATAGAAACCGTACCGGTAGGGGCGGGCAAGGACGATATCTTCGTTCACACGGAAGACCAGTGGACCACTCAAGTGAACATCAAAGCGGGAACAAGTTCTGGAAACTCCGAAGTTGGCTTTTCAATTGAGGAATCAAATTTCCTGGGTTTAGGTAAAACCGTTGCGATGGAATTCACCGATGATGTGGAACGCTCCACGTATGAAGCTCTGTATTTCGATCCGCAGTTTCTGAATTCCCGCTGGAACTTTGAGACCAGTTACGAAAAAGCTTCAGACGGATGGCGCCAGACCACTGATTTGCTGCGTCCGTTTTATTCACTCGATACAAAATGGGCCTACGGGGCCTCCATGGATTCAGGAAGCGCTGTCAACAGGTTCTACTATAAAGGGAGATCCGTTGCGGAGATTGATATCAATCATCGTACCGGTGTTTTCTTTATGGCGCGCTCCTGGGGAAAACGCTACGACAAGCGAAAACTGGCAGTGCTGGTCGGCCTTGATAATCTTAGCTACCCCCACGATGCAAGAATCATATTTCCGGAAGCAACAACAGTAAAATCGATCAAAAAGAATCTCCATCCGATTGATAGAGAAAACTATCAATATGGCGGCATCTTTCAACTGGATCGCCAGAATTTTGTCGAAGAAACCTATATTGATAATTTTGGTCGTATTGAGGATTTGCCGGTCGGCTTCCTGCTGGCAACGCAACTCGCTTATGCCGAGGCAATAAAACCGGTTCCTGACTTCTACCAGATCCAGACTCTGGCTCAATACAGTCATCAACTGAATGACCACCAGTATTTTAGTTTGCGCGGAGACTTTAACATTCGCAAAGAGAGCACTGGCGATTTCAGCAACATGATTTTTACCGGTTATGCCCACTATTATTTGCAAACGGATCAGGTCAGGCTGGGAAGATTCGTTTTCCCACGCCAAACCTTTGCAGCCAGTTTGTCTACAACTCTGACACAGGATGTAGATGCGCCGTTTCAGCTTTCACTTGGTGAAGATGAAGGATTGCGCGGCTACACGTTCAAGTCATTCACAGGACAAAACAGCCTGCTTTTTAATGTGGAAGACAGAATCTTCACGCCGCTTGATTTTCGCATCGTTGCAGTGGGATTCGCGGGATTTCTGGATGCCGGATATGTCTGGTCCAGCGAAGAAACTTTACGGTTCAAAGACTTTGGAGTCAGTGTCGGTATTGGTTTGCGAATCGGCTTGAAGAAATCACAAAGCGCTCGTGTAATCCGCGTCGATTTCGCAATTCCGTTGCATAAAGAGACTGGAGCTTTTACAAGATCCAATCAAAAAGGATATTCCATCAGCATTTCATCCGATCAAATCTTCCGCGTTGTGGAAAACCTCCCCAAACTCTTCCAGTTGTTCTGATCTCAAGATTCGCCGTCAGCAAATCCACTTTTGCTCCCGGGTGGCCACGACAGATTTCAAGAATCCTGTCCTGCAACCAGACGGCGCAAACAATTCGGAATTACTTGCGAATCCGGCGGTATGACGGTTTGGCCTTGAAAGGTTCCTTGACTCTACGTCATCAAAGTGTAGAATTGAGATGTAGAAGCGAAAAAGAGAGTCCAGGATGAAGATAACAGGGGAAATCAAGAAAGAAATATACTGGACTGCTTCCTTAATCAGACGGTTCCGGGCGAAGCGAACACAGAAGAAGTTCGGTGAACTGCTGGGCGTTGCGCTAAACACGGTCTGGCGCTGGGAAGATGGAAGTGTGGAGCCCGGCCCGGAACAACGCCGGCGGTTGTCGGAAATGGCTGAAAGGGAGTGTTTCCTTCAGGACTGGAAGTTAGCAGGCTCCGGCGTTCTGATAGGAGACGTTGACGAAGCTCTGAATCGCCTTCGAGCAGAAAGACGGCATTTTTCGCAAAATCGATCGCAGAAACTTCGCGAATAAACATAGATTCATGTCTGCCTATGTTACCGATACCCACTCTCTGGTTTTCTACATTACCCGTCACTTTCAACGGCTGTCACGGCGAGCCCTGCAGGCTTTCGAGAAAGCTGAAAGCGGACGGGCCTTTATCTACGTTCCCGCTGTAGTGCTCTGGGAAATATCGAGACTGGAGCGAGACGGTGTGATTCAGTTGAATGAGCGTTTTGAAGACTGGTGTAACGCCCTGTTTGCTGATCCCTGCTTTGAATGTGTACCGCTGGATGAGGAAGTAATCCTTGTATCTCGCGAATATCGTTTCACTCGCGATCTGTTTGATGCTGCAATTGTTGGTACTGCAAAATTAAAGGATGTGCCCTTAATAACGAATAATACGGACATCTCTGACTCAGGCGCCGTAGAAATCTGCTGGTAGGCAAAACCGTTGCGATGAAATTCACCGAACGATGACAACCAGACTGAGGTACTTGCCGGTATCACCCCAGAATTTCTTGAGTCAACGGCGCTTTCTTGTTTCTTCGAGGTTTTGAGACAGTCTTCGGTGAGCCCACCGAAAGATGGTTCCTCCAGCAGAAACGCGAATCGGTTTTAGCCTTTCCGCTACAAACTTCAACACACAAGTAGTATTCCTCGTCGTAAAGCAGGATTTCGAGAATTGGCATCGGGATTGCAGCGCTTTCAATCCGTTGAACTTTCTGTTGCCAGTCGCCTGGTTTCATCCTGCGCGGCGCCGTATTCTCTTTTGAGAGAGTTCTTGATTTTGAAAGCCTGATCAAACGAAGATTCAGCCTCCAGCGCGCTTTTCTGGCGTTCCTTTCCGGATACGGATTGCGCATGAAGCAAGAGTAGTTTTCCGCGGATCTCGTCACTTGTATTTCAGATCTACTCAATTTCATTATGTCGGCTGCTTTATCCCTTTCAGGAACAGCAGAACCTCTTTTTCCAACTCCTTGCGAAGCGCCCAATATTCCTCCATAAGATCCTGATTCTTGTCCCGGCCGGTTCGCCAACGATGCAGGGCGCTAACGCAAAGTTGGTAATCTTCGCACAGGGAACGGAAATCCTCATTCACAGCGTACAGTTGTTCCACCTGTTTCCGCAGGTTTGGAAATCGTTGAATCACATATCCAAGTTTGACTTTCATGATGTCACCCAAGAACGAGATTGAACGAGTCAGTTGTTATAATGAAGGGCTGTTCAGGCCAATTCGATCCAATAGATTCTCGAAACGGGGATCACTAACGCTTCCTCTGTTGTGATCCCATCTAAGCTCAACACATTCCGCAAATCAGTTTGACCAGGAATCGTTGGTTATGTAAGTTATAAACGGTTAAATAACCGTTAAATGTTGCCTTGTCCGAATCGCACTGCCCTCTGTGCCGATCTCCGCTCCGCTCGACTGGTCGGCAAGTTTTGAAATGATGTGCGAAACAATGCTAAATCATTTCGCGGATACTGATGAGTAAGTCTTCAACAGCTACCGGCTTACTGAGAAAATTCGTTCCGGGACTGAGTTTTCCGCGCAATCGAATCGCCTCGTCCGCATATCCTGACATGAATAAAACTTTTAATTCTGGATTCTTACTTTGTAGAATCTGAGCAAGTTCGATGCCGCTGACACCCGGCATAACTACATCCGTAATCAATAGATGAATCAAGCCTTCATTCAGTTCCATAATCTTCTGGGCTTCTAATGCGTCCTTAGCCTGTTTAACCTCAAATCCGCGCAACTCAAGTGCGCTCGCAACGGCGCCACGGACATCGTTGTGATCGTCCACAAGCAGGATTTTTTTCCCTTTTGTTATTGTTGACGGTAACTCCACCGTCCGTATCGGTGTCTGTTGAGAACCGGGTGCAACACGCGGGAAGCAAACCCGAAAAGTACTTCCCTGGCCGGGCTGACTGTGAACCGTTATGTATCCGTCACTTTGTTTGACAATCCCGTAAACAGTAGCAAGCCCCAAACCCGTTCCTTTTCCTGTTTCCTTCGTTGTATAGAATGGTTCGAAGATATGTTCCAGTGTTTCGCGATCCATTCCTGAGCCGCT
>Ga0247727_10010096_pt1 | contig 16826 bp, 14 predicted proteins | sample WisWelCaveWW1625_FD_202498 | JGI IMG/M metagenome (GOLD analysis project Ga0247727, IMG submission 202498) | Biofilm microbial communities from Wishing Well Cave, Virginia, United States - WW16-25 | ecosystem: Environmental > Aquatic > Deep subsurface > Groundwater > Cave microbial mat | place...
GCGATACCGGCCCTCGCCGAGGAAAACCTGCGCCAGCTCTTCGAGCGGGCGCGGATGCTGGAAGAGAAAAATCAGAGCCTCGCCGAAGCGATCCAGCTCTACGGCCAAGTGGTCAGCCGGGCGAAGCGGGAGCCGGCGCTGGCGGCCCGTGCCCAATACCAGCAAGGGCTGCTGTATGAGCGGCTGGGACGCCAGCCCGAGGCGCAGCGGGCGTACCGGGCGGTGGTCGCCGAGTTTGCCGGCCAGGCCGAGGCCGTCCGGCTGGCGAAGGCGAAGATCGACGGGGCGGCGCCGCCGGCCATGGTGGCGCGGCAGCTTTGGGCCGACCCCGGCGTGGCCTCGAGCGCCGTTTCCCCGGACGGGCGTTTCCTCAGCTTCAGTGACCGCGAAACTGGCGACCTCGCCGTGCGCGATCTCACAACCGGGGAGAAGCGCCGGTTGACCAACAAAGGCACCTGGGCCGAGTCCTCGGACTACGCCTTGAGCTCCGTCGTTTCTCCGGATGCCAGGCAGATCGCGTACAATTGGTACAACAGCAAGGGCGGTTTCACCGACCTGCGCGTGGTCGCAGTGAACGACGCCGCCGGACCCCGCGTTGTGTTCCGTAACCGGGAGGCTGGGTACATCGTCCCCGCCGCCTGGTCGCTGGACGGCAAGCAGATCCTCGCAGTGCTTTCCCTGAGGGATGACACGAATCAAATCGCGTGGATCTCAGCGACGGATGGCTCGCAGCAGGTTCTGAAGTCCCTGCCTGGCTGGCGTTATCCGGGGTTCCCGAGCCTCTCGCCCGATGGCCGTTTCATTGCCTACGGCTTGCAGGAACGAGAGGACGCGGCCGAGAGTGACATCTTCCTGCTCGCCGCCGACGGCAGCCGCGAGGTTCCTTTGATCCAGCATCCTGCGCACGATGGCTCCCCGGTGTGGACGCCGGACGGCAAGAAGGTAGTGTTTGGCAGCACCCGCACCGGCACACGGAGCCTCTGGGCCATTGCCGTGGCCGACGGAAAACCGCTGGGTGCTCCCACCCTAGTCAAGCCCGATGCCGGCAATCTGAACCCCATGGGGTTCGCGCGCGACGGATCGTTCTACTACAGTCTTTCGAAGAACATGGAGGACGTCTATGTCGCCGAGCTCGATCCGGTGACCGGCAAGCTGGGTTCCCCGCCGGCGCCTGTGCCGCAGCGCTTCGTCGGCCGCAATTTCGACCCGGCGTGGTCGAGCGACGGCCAGTACCTGGCGTATTACTCCAGCCGCCAGGGTGGCCGCTACGGGCCGGCCACGCGCACGATCGTCATTCGTTCGATGAAGACCGGCGAGGAGCGCGATCTCCCGTCGCGGCTGGACTACGGATCGCCGCTCCGGTGGTTCCCGGACAACAACGCGCTGCTGGTTCCCATCTGGAGAAGCGGATGGGAATTCCACAGGGTCGATGTCCAAACGGGAGAGGCCCGCCGACTCCTGACGGCCTCATCACGCTTCCTCCCGGACCCGGTATTGTCGCCGGATGGGAAGACGATCTACTACCTCCATAAGGCGCAAGAAGAGAAGACCTTCTCTATACGTGCCCATGAGATCGAAAGTCGGCAGGAGAAGGAAGTCTTCCGCGCGCCCAAGGGGCAGATCCGCTACCCGGCTGTGTCGAGCGACGGCCGTCAACTGGTCTTCCTGTTGAGCGACCCCTGGATAGCAGGGACGCAGGAGATTCGAGTGATGCCGGCCGAAGGCGGCGAATCGCGAGTCCTGGTCAAGAAAGGGTATACAGTGCTCGGCAGCGGCTACTTTTGCAGCAATTGGTCTCAAGACGGTCGGTACGTTCTCTTCTTCCATGCAAACCTTGAGACCCGTATGGCAGAGCTGTGGCGAGTTCCGGCCCAGGGCGGCGAGCCGGAGAAGCTGGAGCTTGCCGTCCGAGGGGACGTGGGCTTCCCGAGCCTCCACCCCGACGGCCGCCGCATCGCCTTCAGCTCCCGCGAGTGGGACCAGGTGGAGCTGTGGGTAATCCAGAACTTCCTCCCCGAGCTGCGCGCGGCGCGGTGAAACCGTGCTGGCGCTCTTCGTCCTGGCTTGGAGTGTTCCCCTGGGGCTCGACATCTACATGCCCGTCCCGGAGGACAACCCGCTAACGCGCGAGAAGGTCGCTCTCGGCCGCCGCCTGTTCTTCGACCGACGCCTCTCGCTCGACCGGACCCTTTCCTGCGCCTCCTGCCACCACCCCAAGCGGGCCTTCACCGACGGTCGAGCGGTCGCCGTGGGCGTCCTCGGCCGCAAGGGAACGCGCAGCGCGCCCACCCTCGTCAATCGCGGCTACGGCGCATCGCACTTCTGGGACGGCCGCGCGCCGACCTTGGAGAAGCAGGTGTTGGAGCCCATCCTGAGCGCCAAAGAGCTGAATATGACGTTCGAAGAGGTAGCGGCACGAGTAGGAATGGGTCCTGAGGACGTGTCGCGCGCCTTGGCCAGCTATGTCCGCTCGATCCGCTCCGGCGATTCTTCTTTTGACCGCTACCTGCACGGTGACCGCAACGCCCTCAGCGAACAGCAACGCCGCGGGCTCAACCTGTTTCGCGGCAAGGCCAATTGCTCGGCCTGCCACGTCGGTCCCAACTTCACCGATGAGGGTTTCCACAACACCGGCGTGGCCTGGCGCGACCGAGTCCTGCTCGACGCCGGCCGGTTTACTGTCACCGCCAAGCCGGTGGATCGCGGTGCATTCAAGACGCCCACCCTGCGGGAGGTCGCCCGTACTGCACCCTACATGCACGACGGAAGCCTGGCCACGCTGGAACAGGTCATCGACCATTACGACCGCGGCGGCAACCCCAACCCTGCGCTCGATCCCGACCTGCGGCCGCTGCGGCTCAACCCCGAAGAGAAGCAGGCGTTGATCGCATTCTTGCGATCCTTGAGCGGAAAGATCCATGAGGGCCTATGATGATGGCGTAGAGTCCAATGCGCCGGACCTGGTGGTGGATCTTCGGGTTGTTCATCGCCGTTCCAGCTCTCGCGCTGGCGTTGCTGGGACTGCGCGCCGTCCGCGCCGAGCGCATCGAGCGGCGGCAACAGATCCGCGACCAGCAGGCCCAGATCGCCAGGCTGGCTGACGCCGCCATCTCGAACGCGCTGGCCAAGGCCGAAGGAGCGGTCGAATTCACCCTGGATTCCCAGGGTCTTCTGGTGTTCCCGCGCGAGAAGGTGTATTTCGGCGAGTTCGGCCAGCGACCGCTGTGGCTCAACCGGCAGTGGTCCCTGGCGACTCAGCGGTGGATCGACGACGCACAGGCCGCTGAGGCCCAGCAGCGGCCGCAAGATGCCGCAGCCGTGTATCGCCGGATCGCCGCCGCCGAGCCGAAGCTCCGGGCGTGGGCCGAGCTGGCGGGGGCCCGCCTCAGTAATCCCTCCGGTGTGGCCAGGCTGGAGTGGAGCCGCTCCGACGCCCTTAGCCCCTCGGGGCTGCCACTGGCCCTTGTGGCCTCCGCCCCGGCCGATACCGTGCTGGCGGCCACGCTTGAGAGCCTCCGCTCCGGTCGCTGGTGGCTGAGTTACGACGAGCGGCGGTTCAACGACGAAGAACTGCGGCGGCGGCTCGCACACTCGCCAGATCCAAGGTTGGACGAACTCGCGGCAATCGACCGCATCGTGCGGGGCCGACAGACCGGCCCTTTTCTGATCCATGGTGGAAAGGCCATCTCGTATGACCGCTTCAAGGTGATTCTGCACGCCGCCGTGGCCCCAATGCTCGCCCGAGCGGCCTTCCAAGCTGCGGTCCGCGACGCCCAGAATCGCCTGGTGTGGGGCGAGTTGCCTGCAATCGAGCATGCCGCTGGCCTCCGGGCGCTCCCGGGGTGGGAGCTGGCGTTCGGCCCTGCGGTCGAGCCCAACCCCATCGATGAGCGGCGGCTGCTCTGGTACGGTTTGGTCGCGCTTCCGATCATCCTGCTGATGTTCGGCCTGGCCCTGACGGCGAAGATCGTGCGGCGCGAGGTGGAGCTGAGCCGGCTCCAATCGGAGTTCCTCGCCGCCGTCACCCACGAGTTCAAGAGCCCCATTACCAGCATTCGCTTGCTGCTGGAGCGCATTGTCTCCGGACGGTTCCCCGCGCCCGGCTCGCCCGCCGGCTACTGTGAGGCCATGGGCTTCGAGACCGACCGTCTGGAGCGGCTGGTCAACCGCGTCCTCGAAACCCAGAAGATTCAGGCTGGCCAGCGGAAGTACAACCTGGCTCCCGCTTCTATTGTTGAGATCGCGGAGGCCGCCGTCCAGCGCCTGCTCCCGCAGGCCGAAGCCAAGAGCATCGCCGTATCGCTGGAGGCGCCGGCAGGGATTCCGGAGCTGCCCCTGGACCGGGGCGCCATCTCCGACGCTGTCGAAAACCTGCTCGACAACGCCATCAAGTACTCGCTCTCCGGCGCGCGCGTCGTTGTTTCCATCCAGATCGTGGACGGCCAGGTCTGGGTTGCGGTCACCGACGAGGGGATCGGAATCGAGAAGGAGGACCTGCCGCGCGTTTTTGACAAGTTCTATCGCGGCCGGCGCGGCGACCGCCACGATGTCCGCGGCACCGGTCTCGGACTGGCGCTGGTGAAAGCCGCTGCCGAAGGGCACGGCGGAACGGTGCGGGTCACCAGCGCCCCGGGCAAAGGCAGCCGCTTCTGTTTCGAACTGCCCCTGGAGAATGGCGCTCATGGCCCGGATCCTGATCGTGGATGACGAGCCTTCCATCGTCCTGGCCGTGCGGGACGAGCTGGCTTTCGAGGGCTTCCAAGTGGACTCGGTGGGCGACGGCGCGGCGGCCGTTACCAGGGCCCGCGAGTTTCACCCCGACGTGCTCCTGCTCGACCTGATGCTGCCCGGCCTGAACGGATTCGAGGTGTGCCGCCGGCTGCGCCGCGAGCTGCCGCAGTTGTGGATCATCCTGCTGACGGCGCGGGGCCAGGAAGCCGACCGGGTGACCGGCTTCGAGACCGGCGCTGACGATTACGTCACCAAGCCGTTCTCGCTGCGCGAGCTGGTGGCCAGGGTCAAGGTCGGGCTCCGCCGCCAGCAGGATCAGGCCTCCAGACCCATCCATACCTTGGGCGACATCCACGTGGACCTGCGTGCGCGCCAGGTATCGCGGGCCGGTCTGGAGGTCCCGCTCACCCGCCGGGAGTTCGACATCCTGGAGCTGCTGCTGGAGCGAGCGGGCCAGGTTGTTACGCGCGACGAGTTTTGCGACCAGATCTGGAACGAGGTGAACGTGACCCACCGGGTCATCGACACCCACATCGCCTCTCTGCGCAAGAAACTCGAGGCCGACCCCAACAACCCCAGGCGCCTTCTGAGCGTGCGAGGCGTCGGCTATAAGCTGGCGCACCACCCCGAAGTATGATTAGGGCTGTGTTACAATTATGGGCAAATGAGTAATACGCTGACCGTCCGGCTGCCGCCGCAACTGGCCGCGTGGCTGATCGAGACGGCGCGTCGATCCGGCGTGTCGCGGGGAAAGCTGATCCGGGAGCAGTTGGAACAGGCTCGGGCATCGGAAAAGCAACCCTTTCTCCGGCTGGCGGGAATCGTCTCCGGTCCCGGGGACTTGTCGTCCCGCAAAGGCTTCTCCCGCCGATGAAGGCGATCGCTGACACAGGATTCCTCGTCGCCTTCGCGAACCGGACGGACCGGTTTCACGATTGGGCGGTGGACCTGGCACGACAGGTGAAAGATCCACTCCTCACGTGTGAAGCGGTTCTCGCGGAAACCGCCTTTCTTCTTCGCAACAGCTCTCTCGCCCTCGCCTTCGTTCGCCAGGGGCTGGTGCGGCCGGCGCTGGTGCTGGTTGAGCATCTGCCACGTTTGGCCGAGTTAGCGGATCGGTATGCGGACCGGCGGCCGGACTTGGCGGACCTCTGCCTGATCCGGCTCAGTGAGCTCTACCCCAAACACCCGGTTATCACCACGGACCTGGGAGACTTTCGCCTTTATCGCCGGAACCGACGCGAGGTCATACCTCTGATTCATCCGCCCGAGACTGGCGCTTAAGAGCCGCACAGCTTCTCACTCCGCCAGCAACTCCAGGTATCGGGCTACTGCCTCAATCCCGCGGTAGAAATTCGCCAGGTGGAACTTCTCGTTCGGCGCGTGCAGATTATCGTCCGGCAGTCCGAAGCCCATCATCACGCTCGGGATCCCGAGGCGCTCCCGAAACAGCCCGACGATCGGAATCGATCCGCCCGAGCGGATGTACACCGTCTCATGGCCGAAGATCTCCGTCATCGCGCGGGCCGCCGTCTGAATATAGGGACTCGACGGGTCCACCAGCGATGGAGCGGCGCCGTGGATCAGGCGGAATTCCGCCGTCACACCGCGCGGCGTCGCGGCGGCGATGCCCGCTTCGAGTTGTTGGACGGCTTCTTCCGGCCGCTGGTCGGCGACCAGCCGCAGGCTCAGCTTCGCCACCGCCCGCGCCGGAATCACGGTCTTGGCGCCCTCGCCGGTGAACCCGCCGCGAATCCCGTGCACCTCGAGCGTCGGCCGCGCCCAGACTCGCTCGAGCACTGGAATCCCCGGCTCGCCCGTCAGCTCGCTCGAGCCGATCTCCTTGGCCAGGTACTCCCGCTCGTCAAACGGCAACCGTCCCCAGGCCGCGCGCTCCTCGGCCGCCGGCGGGCGCACGCGATCGTAAAAGCCCGGGATGAGGATGCGCCCGTCACGGTCCTTCAGCGCGCACAGGATCTCGGAAACAGCCTGAATCGGGTTGGGAGCGGCCCCTCCGTACACCCCCGAGTGCAGATCGGTCCGCGCTCCGCGGACTTCGAGCTCGCCGTAGACGATCCCGCGCAGGCCGATGCAGATCGTCGGCAGCTCCGGCGCGAACATCTCCGTGTCGCAGATGAGGGCCGCATCGGCCCGCAAGCGTTCCGGATGCGCGGCGACATACGACGCGATATGCTCGCCGCCGACCTCCTCTTCGCCCTCGATCAGCACGCGCACGTTCACCGGCAGCCGCCCGGCGGTGCGCATGAATCCCTCCAGCGCCTTCAGCAGGATGTAGGTCTGCCCCTTGTCGTCGCATGCGCCGCGCGCGTAAATGTTGCCGTCGCGGATCTCCGGAGCGAACGGCGGCGAGAGCCACTCATCGAGCGGCTCCGGCGGCTGCACGTCGTAGTGGCCGTAGAACAGCAATGTCGGCTTGCCCGGCGCCTCGAGCCATTCGCCATAGACCAGCGGATGGCCGGCGCCGCGGATCTGACCCACCTGATTGAGTCCCGCCTCGCGGAGTTCGCGCTCGACGAACCCGGCCGCCTCCAGCACGTCCTTCCGGTGCTCGACCATCGTGGAGACGCTCGGTATCCGTAAGAAGCTCTTCAGCCCTTCGAGAAAGTCTTGCCGATGCTGGCGGTAGTAATCCACCATCCCTCCCTGACGGCACTAGAATGAAGATGACTCCATGCCCAATCGCCTCGCCCACGAAAAAAGCCCGTATCTGTTGCAGCACGCGCACAATCCAGTCGACTGGCACGCATGGGGGGAGGAGGCATTCGAAAAAGCCGGTCGCGAGGACAAACCCATCTTTCTCTCCATAGGTTACTCCACCTGCCACTGGTGCCACGTCATGGAGCGCGAATCGTTCGAATCCGAGGAGATCGCCGAAGTTCTGAACCGGCTCTTCGTTCCCGTGAAGGTGGACCGCGAAGAGCGTCCCGACGTCGACAGGATCTACATGATGTTCGTCCAGGCCACCACCGGCGGCGGCGGCTGGCCGATGTCGGTGTGGCTGACGCCCCAGCGGCAGCCGTTCTTTGGCGGCACTTATTTCCCGCCGGATGACCGCCACGGGCGGCCCGGCTTTCGCGCCATTCTCGAGCATATCGCCGAGGCCTGGCTCTCGGACCGCGCCCGGATCCTGCGATCGGGCGTCGAGATTCTGGCTCAGCTCGAGCGGGCCGCCGGCGCCAGCGCCGTTCACCGCCTGGACGACTCGATTCTCAACTCGGGCTTCCAGGTTTTTCGCCGTATGTTCGACACCCGCCTCGGCGGGTTCGGCCAGGCGCCCAAGTTCCCCCGCCCCGTCGTCCACAATTTCCTCCTGCGCTACTGGAGCAAGACCGGCAACCGGGAAGCTCTCGACATGGTGCTCACCACGCTCGGCGAGATGGCCCGCGGCGGAATGCACGACCAGGTGGGCGGCGGTTTTCATCGATACTCGGTCGATGAACGCTGGTTCGTCCCGCATTTCGAGAAAATGCTCTACGACCAGGCGCAATTGGCGATCTCCTATCTCGAGGCGTTTCAGATCACCGGCGATCCGCTCTACGCCGGCGTGGCGCGCGACATTCTCGACTATGTCCTGCGCGACATGACCGATCCGGAGGGCGGCTTCTACTCGGCCGAGGATGCCGACAGCGTGATCGACCCCGCCCATCCCCGCCACAAAGGCGAAGGCGCCTTCTATGTCTGGACGCGGGCCGAACTGGATCAGGTTCTCGGCAGTCCGCTGGCCGACTGGTTCTCCTGCCGCTTCGGAGTCGAACCAGATGGCAACGTCAGCCAGGATCCCCACGAAGAGTTCACCGGCCGCAACATCCTCTATCAGGCGCGCACCCTCGAAGAGACCGCCGCGCGTTTCGGCGTCCCCGTCGAGGATGTGCGAACCGGGCTCGCCGCGGCGCGGACGAAGCTGTTCGCCGCCCGCGCCGGCCGTGTCCGCCCCCATCGCGACGACAAGATTCTCACCGGATGGAACGGGCTGATGATTTCCGCCTTCGCGCTCGGCGCACGCGCGCTCGGCGAGCAGCGCTACCTCGACGCCGCCCGCCGGGCGGCCGACTTCGTGCTGAGCCACCTGTGCGCGAACGGCAGCGAACAGTTGCTCCGCCGCTATCGTGAGGGCGAAGCCGCCATCGAGGGATTCCTCGACGACTACGCCTTCTTCTCTCAGGGCCTGCTGGATCTCTATGAAGCCGGTTTCGATTTTCGTTGCCTGGAATCATCCCTCGGGCTGGCCGGGAAGATGCGGGATCTGTTCGAGGATCTGGACCACGGCGCCTTTTTCAGCACGGCCGCCGGAGACGCCAGCCTGCTGATTCGGATCAAGGAGGACTACGACGGCGCCGAACCGTCGGGGAACTCGATCGCGGTTCTCACCCTGGCCCGGCTGGCGGAAATGACCGGCGACGACGCCATGCGCGATTCGGTCCGGAAGGCGCTCGAGGCTTTCTCGTCGCGGCTGATCTCCATGCCGGCCGGCGTGCCGCAGATGCTGGCGGCATACCTGTTTGCGACCTCGAAGCCAAAACAAATTCTGCTCGCCGGCGCCCGCGATGCCGACGGCTTGCGGGCCTTCCAGGCGGCCCTCGGACGCAGCTTCGTACCCCATCGCGTGGTCCTCCTGCTCGAAGCCGGCGCCGCCCGCGCCCGAATCGGCGCCTGGATTCCCTCGTCGGCGTCGATGAACACGCTGGACGGCAAACCCACCGCCTACGTCTGCGAAAACTACGCCTGTCAATTGCCGGTGACCGAAGTGGCACCGTTCGTCGAGTTGCTACAATAAGACCCTATGGAAAGACCAGGAGCCACTACACTCAAGGGAAATCCGTTGACCTTGATCGGACCGGAACTGAAAGCCGGTGACCGCGCCCCGGATTTCAATTGCGTCGACAACGGCCTGCAAGCCGTCAACCTGGCCGCAACCGGCGGCAACGTGCGCATCTTCAGCGTCGTCCCGTCGCTCGACACGCCGGTGTGCGACGCCCAAACCAAGCGTTTCAACGAGGAGGCCGCCAAGCTCTCCGGTGTCGACATCTACGCCCTCAGCATGGACCTGCCGTTCGCCCAGAAGCGCTGGTGCGGAGCCTTCGGAATCGACCGCGTGAAGATGTTGTCGGATCACCGCGACGGCTCTTTCGGAAGCGCCTACGGGACCCTCATCAAGGAGCTGCGCATCCATAGCCGCGCCATTTTCGTCCTCGACGGCCACGGCGTGATACGCCACGTCGAATACGTCAGGGAAGTGGCCGATCACCCCAACTACGACGCGGTGTTGAGCGTGGTGGCTTCGCTCGGCGCCTGACCAACCGGCCGCCGATCAATCCCGCAATCCCCGATAGGCGCTGTTGAAGTACAGCAACGGATCCCCGTCGCGGCATTCGATCCGCACCACCTCGGCCAGGAATATCGCGTGGTCGCCGGCTTCAATCACCTGGCGCGTGGCGCACTCGAAATGCGCCAGCGCCCCCGGCACCAACGGCACTCCGGTTTCCCCGCGCACGGATTCAATCCCATTGAAACGATCCATTCCTTTTTGGGCGAACCGTGTCGATAGCTCGTGGTGCCGCTCGGCAAGGACGCTGATGCCGTAGTAGGTGCTGGCGCGAAAATACGGCAGCACGTTGCTGGTGTAGTCGATCGAGATCAGCACCAGCGGCGGCCGCAACGAAATCGAGGTGAACGAATTCACCGTAAGCCCGTGCGGGGATCCGGATGCGTCTAGCACCGATGCGATCGTGATGCCGGTGGCAAAGCGGGCGCACGCCCGGCGAAACGCCGTCTCGTCGACGCCGATCGTAGGAATCATGGAGAATGAGGACCTTGACAGGAAGTTAAACCTAATTTTATCATGAGGTTGGCTGGCGCGGCGACGCGCCACCCCACTCGGCTCCCAAGGAGGGGACCTTGATCAAGCTCGATATTATTAACGAGGTCGTGAACAAAACGGGCATCACCAAGACCAAAGCGGAGATGGCCGTCGAAACTGTCTTCGAGAGCATGAAGCGCGCTCTCAGCCAGAGCGAGAGGATCGAGCTGCGCGGCTTCGGCATCTTCAACGTGCGGCCACGCAAGACCGGCATCGGGCGCAACCCTCGCACCGGCGAGGAAGTGGCCATCCCCCCCGGCAAAGTCGTGCGTTTCAAGCCGGGTAAGGAGCTCCAGGCGCTCTAGGATCGCGCTCCCCTTGTGACTCCTTCGGGTTCTTTCCCGGCCCCCGGTTGGCCGGCGCCGGTCAATGGCTCCGCCGCACCCGATTCTCGCTGGCGTCCCGGAAAGTATCGCACCCGCTGGTGGCTGCATCTTCTTCTCTTTCTCCTGACGCTGCTCACCACCACGGCGATGGGATCCCGCCTATCGTCGAACTTCAACGGGAATCAGCCTCCGTTCGCCGGCCACGATCTGGACGCCCTCGCCCTCCTGTTGCGCGAGCCCTGGCGGCTGGCCGATGGCCTGTGGTTCTCTCTCACGCTGATGACCATCCTGCTCGCCCACGAGCTCGGTCATTTTCTCGCTTGCCGGTTCTACCGCGTGGACGCATCCCTGCCGTACTTTCTGCCGGCGCCGACCCTCATCGGCACGATGGGGGCTTTCATCAGAATCCGCTCGCCGATCTACTCCAAACGAGTGTTGTTTGACGTCGGCATCGCCGGACCTCTGGCCGGATTCCTGTTCCTGTTGCCGCCGCTGGCGATCGGGCTGGCATACTCGAAAGTCATCCCCGGAATCGCCGCCCGGGGTGATCTGGTCTTCGGCGTGCCGGCGCTCGAACGACTGCTCGAATCGGTGGTCTTCTTCGGCGTGGACCCGGGCGACATCTACCTCCACCCGGTGGCCCGCGCGGCGTGGGTCGGCCTGCTGGCCACGGCGCTGAATCTACTCCCCATCGGACAGCTCGACGGTGGCCACATTCTCTATTCCTTCGTGGGCGAACGGCACCGTATTCTGTCGCGGGTTTTTGTCGCGGCGCTGGTTCCCATCGGCATCTTCTTCTCCTACAGTTGGCTGTTGTGGGCTTTGTTCCTGGTTCTTTTCGGGATGCGCCACCCGATGATCTACGACGCCTCCCGCCTCGGGTCCGGCCGGCGGTTGCTCGGCTGGCTGGCGCTGGCGATCTTTCTGTTGTCGTTCACGCTCACCCCGGTGCGGCTGGGAGGCGGGCGATGAACGACGCTCCGATGAAGATCTCGGCGACCATCATCACGCTGAATGAGGAGCGCCGCATCGCGCGGGCGATCGAGAGCCTCCGCTGCTGCGATGAGATCGTCGTCGTCGACAGCGGCTCGATCGATCGCACCGCCGAAATCGCCACCGGTCTCGGAGCGCGGGTCATCGAAAGCCCGTGGGGCGGATATGCGCGGCAGAAGAACCTGTCCTCGGAGGAGGCCCGCCACGACTGGGTCCTGTCAATCGACGCCGATGAATCGCTCAGCGAAGCGCTCGAGGGCGAGATCTGGCAGTTGAAGAAATCCGGCCCCCGCTATGACGCGTATACGATGCCCCGCCTGGCGCAGTACCTGGGCCGTTGGATCCTCCATTCCGGGTGGTATCCGGACCGCAAGATCCGCCTGTTCGACCGGCGGAAAGCGTCCTGGGTCGGCGAGTATGTGCACGAATCGGTTGTCGTCAAAGGCGTCGTGGGCCACCTCGAGTCGAATCTGCTGCACTTCACCTGCGACTCGCTTTCCGAGCATCTGAAGACCATGGATCGCTACACGACGCTGGCCGCCGAGGAGCTGGTCAGCTCGCGAACCGCCATTGGATGGTGGCACCTGCTGGGCGATCCGCCCTGGACCTTTCTTCGCACCTACTTCCTCCAGCGCGGGTATCTGGATGGAACCGAAGGCCTGGCGATCGCCTACATGGCGGCGCTCTACAACTTCGTCAAGTACGCCAAGGCGCGCTTCATGGCGCCGGGCCGGTAAAGGACCGATGCGCATTCTTCATGTCGATTGCGGCCGCGAGATGCGCGGAGGGCAGTGGCAGGCTTTCCACCTGATCGAGGGGCTGCGGGAACGAGGCGAACAATGCGCGTTGCTGGCGCGGCGCCGCGGGCTGCTCTTCGAGAAGGCTTCCGCATCGGGCTTTCGCGTGGAACCCGTCGGGCTCGCGTCCTTGCGGCGGTGGAAGGGTTGGGGCGACGTCATTCATACCCACGACGGGCGCGGGCATGCGCTCGCCGCCCTGTCCGGGCTTCGCCCGCTGGTGGTCTCCCGCCGCGTCGCATTTCCGATTCGCCGCGGTCCGGGATCGAAATGGAAGTACGCCCGCGCCGGACTGTTCCTCGCCGTCTCCGGGTTCGTCCGCGATCGAATGCTCGCCGCCGGCATTCCCGACTCGAAGATTCGCGTCGTCCACGATGGCGTCCCGGAGCGGTCAGTCGTCGAAGGCGGATCGCAAGTCGTCGCCCCGGCGAGCGAAGATCCGCAAAAAGGTTCGGCGCTGCTCCAGCAGGCGGCGCGCCTGGCCCGGGTCGACATCACGTTCTCGCCGGAGCTCGAGCGAGACCTCGCGCGGGCGGCCCTGTTCGTCTACATCACGCGCCAGGAAGGACTCGGCTCGGCGCTGTTGCTGGCGATGGCCGCCGGCGTTCCGGTGATCGCCAGCCGCGTCGGCGGAATTCCCGAGGCGGTCGAGCACGAAGTGACCGGCCTGCTGACGGAGAATGAGCCGGAATCGATCGCCGCCTCGATCCGGCGTCTCCTCGATCATCCGGCGCTGGCGGCGACCCTGGCTCGGCGCGGTCGCGAGCGCGCCCGGCGCGAGTTCGGCTTGCCCCGGATGGTCGAAGCGACCCTCAGCGCCTACCGGGAGGTGGCGAAGCCATAAATGGAACTGGCGCTGGCGGCGGCATTCGGGTTGCTCATCGGAAGTTTTCTCAACGTGTGCATTTACCGGCTGCCGCGCGATCTCTCGGTCGTTCAACCGCGTTCCCGGTGCCCTCACTGCGACCTCCAGATCGCCTGGTTCGACAACCTCCCGGTGGCGAGTTTCCTGCTGCTCGGCGGCCGCTGCCGTCATTGCCGGTCGCGCATCTCGATCCGGTATCCCATCGTCGAATTGCTTACCGCGGTATTGTTTGCGCTGGCCGTCGACCGCTGGGGAGTCACCCTGCCGGCCGCCAAGCAATCCCTGTTCGGCGCGTTGATGCTCGTGCTGGCGTTCGCCGATCTGGAGACACGCCTGCTTCCCGATCAGGTCACCAAGGGAGGCTTCTGGCTCGGCCTGCTGTTGTCCCTGCCGGTGCCGGTCGAGCCGGGCCTGATGCGCCTGATCCTGTCGGAGGCCAGTGAGCCGGTTGCGTCGCTCGCCGACGCCCTGTTCGCCGCCGCTTTCGGCGCCGGCTCGATCTGGACGGTCGGTGTCCTGTACCAGAGGATCCGCGGCCGGGAAGGACTCGGGTTCGGCGACGTCAAGATGATCGCCATGACCGGCGCATTCCTCGGGTTACCGAAGACTTTCCTCACCCTGATCCTGGGCTCGGTGGGCGGCTCCGTGCTCGGGCTGCTCTATATCCTCCTTGCGAAAAAGAAAGCTTCGACCTACCAGCTGCCGTTCGGTACCTTCCTCGGAGCCGCGGGGATCGCGGTCGCTTTCTTCACGAACGGGCCGGTGTAGGACTGGCGGACCTGGCCGCACAACCCGGCGGAGTCGTCACACCGGCCGCCGGCTGCGTTACAATCGTCCGAGTATCGACCACCAGGAGGGCGAACCATGCAGCGGAGATCATTCGTAGGCGGCGTCGTGGCCGGTTTGACGGCGCGGCCTCTCGGCGCCGCCAGCACCAAAGCCGGTGACATCCCCCAACGCGTGTTCGGAAAAACCGGCGAGTCCCTGACGGTAGTCGGACAAGCCGGCGGACGCTTTCCCCTGTGCACCTTCGAGGATGCCTGCGCCATTGTGCGGCGCGCCGTCGATCTCGGCATTAACTACTTCGACAATGCGCACGGTTACTGGAACGGGCGGTCCGAGGAGGTCTTCGGCGCCGTCCTGCCGCCGGTCCGCAAAAAGGTCTTCATCACCACCAAGTCAACCAAACGGACGCGCCGGGAGGCGGAGCAGGAGCTGGCTCTCTCGCTCAAGCGCCTGAAGACCGACTACGTGGATCTGTGGCAGATTCACGCCGTCAACGAGATCGCGGAAGTCGACCAGATCTTCGCCCCCGGCGGCGCCATCGAGGCTTTCGAAGCCGCCAAAAAAGCCGGCAAATGCCGCTTCCTCGGTTTCACCGGCCATCACGATCCGCGCGTTCACCTCGCCATGCTCGAGCGCTACGACGGCTACGACACGATCCTGATGCCGCTCCATATCGCCGATCCCGGGTATCTGAGCTTCGAGACGCTCGTGCTGCCGCGAGCGGTCGAGCGCCGGCTCGGCATCCAGGCGATGAAGACCACCGCCAACGCCAAGCTGCTTCAGTCGTTCAGCGTGTCCCAGTGCCTGCGGTACGTGCTCAGCTTGCCGGTCCATTGTGCCGCCATCGGCTGCACGACCATCGGCCAGCTCGAAGACGATGTCCGGGTGGCGCAAAGCTTCCAGCCGCTGTCGCCCGTCGAGATGACTGAGCTGCGCGCGCGGGCCAAGGGCATCGTCGGGCCTTCGCTCGAGGACTGGAAGCGGAAGCCGGTGGTCGCCGGCGTCGCTTGGACCTCCTACACCGGCGGATAGCTACCTGTTGGGCCACCTGAGGTGGCGATGAAGGAATTCGTACGTCCCCACGCCGTGGATGGCGTGCGGGCCGTTGAAATACTCGATCTCGGCGCGCTCCCCGATGCCGAGATAGGCGTAAAAGCGCCGGACTTTCGCGAATTCATAGGACACCCATTCGTCGATTCCGACGCCATCCTTGTGGCCGCGCTCGACCATGAACGGCCGCGGCGCAATCAAGTACGACATTTCGGCGTAATTGAAAGTATTGCCGAGATTGAACTCGAGCATGTCGTACTCGAGCGTGAACATGTAGCTGAACGGCTGGTCGACACTGGTGATCTTCCAGATCCATTCGTTGAAGTCCGCCGAGCAGATCGATAACGCGTACCGCGGCAGCAGACCGGGCACGCGCATCGCCGTCTTGCCGCCATAGGAAAGCCCGTAAAAGCCGATCCGCTCCGGATCCACGAACGGCAGCGTGCCGAGCCAGTCGAGCGTGCGCTCGTGCTGCCCGAGGATGAAAGAAAACAGCGACAGCTTCAGCGGATGAGCCTTGCGCAGGAGAACGCGGAATTTCTCGCCGCCGATATACGGGTTTTGCGGAGCGTAGGTGATGAAACCGCGCTCGGCCAGAGTCGCGGCGAAGCGCAGGTACACGCGCTCGGTGCGCTCGTCGGGCGGCGCGATCAGATGCTGCGGCCGCCCCTCGAGGCCATGCTGGCAGACCACCACCGGCCGCCGCTCGCCGCGCGTGAGATTCTTGGGGACCAGGAGAATTCCGTACGCAAACACGTCCGGCCAGACCGGCAGCCTGACTTCGTATCCGGTAAACTGCGGCTGATCGTAAATGAGCCGCGTCTCGGCGGCCATCGGTTCCGATGGCGGCGGCATTCGGCCGATGACCTCTTCCCATAAATGGCGCCGGTAGGGCTCGACGGTTTGCTGAAGCCGATCCACGCTGGCGACGTCGGCGTTCGACCAGAATTCGCGGCGTGTCAGCTCGGCGCGGCGCACCAGCGCCTGGGTGAAATCGACCAGTTGACGGAACTGGCGCTGCTGGCGCGGCACTGGATCGAAGCCGGCGCGAACGTCTTTGGCCGCCCGACCCGGCGGTCGCAGCGGGCCTGTCTTCAGCGCGCGTAGAAACGCCGACAAAGCCTCGCGGGAACCGGGACCGCCGGCAACCAGTTTCACCGCCCCGGGCGCACGGGCGACTTCGGCGCGCACTTCCTCGATCGAGGGCGTTGCGATGCGTCCCGGAGCCGCACCGCGCCGCCCGTCGCGCTCCCGCGGAGGTCCGTCGACTTCCGGATGCGGGGAGGCCTCGACAATCAGCGTGCGCGGGGCGATCAGAGCCGCCAGCTCGGCGTCGCCAAAGCCATCGAGCTGCGACCAGATGTTGCGGTAGATCGGCTCGCGCCAGACGTGATGACGCG
>Ga0247727_10010097_pt1 | contig 16825 bp, 19 predicted proteins | sample WisWelCaveWW1625_FD_202498 | JGI IMG/M metagenome (GOLD analysis project Ga0247727, IMG submission 202498) | Biofilm microbial communities from Wishing Well Cave, Virginia, United States - WW16-25 | ecosystem: Environmental > Aquatic > Deep subsurface > Groundwater > Cave microbial mat | place...
CCTCAAATCCTTAACCGTGGTTTATGTCCTCACAAACTACTTTTCGGTCTGTGAGGACACAGACCGAGGTTAAGGGGACACAGACCGAGGTTAAGAGGACACAGACCGAGGTTAAGGACCGAGGTTAAGGACCGAGGTTAGAGTTAGAGCCTTTTTAATCCTGGTAATCCTAAAATCCAACGAATCATTTCTCTTCACCGTGGTTTGTGTCCTCACAAACCACTTCTCGGGAGGTTAGAGTCTTTTAATCCTGTAATCCTAAAATCCAACGAATCCTGGTTCAGACAAATTTCTCTAAAACGAAATTGACACAAACACACTGGCCGTAAATCCAATGAGAACCAAATCCCGATAAGTTGGTGTGGCAATACGAGGCTTGTTGAGCCGAGCGCACTTTGAAGCGAGCTGATGTTGAGCTTGCGGGTTTTTACATTTTCGCGTGCATATACGTTGAATATCGAAAGACCGGCCTCGCCTGAGAATTTTCCAAACCGGAAATTGTATGCTCCGGCAATATCCAACCGGTGATAGTCGGGCAGGCGTTTAAAATTTGTTCTGGCTTTTATCACAACAAAATCCTCTACTGCTCCGTTGGCATCGCGAAAATAAATAACATCATATTCAGGATACGGCCGCCCTGTTCCAAAAATCCAGTTTGCCGACAGGTTCCATTTTCCCAGCGTGACCATGTACACCGCTTTAAACTCGTGGGTTTGATCATAAGGGGATGGATAATACGTTCCCTGGTCTACAGATGGAAATGAATTGAGAGAGTGACTAAAAGAATAGCCGATCCAGCCTTTATGTTTTCCGATCTCTTTCTCAACTAAAAAATCAACTCCACGCATTCGACCTTTTCCATTCAAAAATAATTCGAGGTCGAGAAGTTGATCCTGAACGAAGAATGGAATGGGATTAAATTCGGTTACACCCTCGAGGTCTTTGTAATACGCTTCCATGTCGAAAAGAAAAGTGCCAACCTGATACGATCCGCCAAGTATGTAATGATGTGATGACACGATCGGTATGCCTTCGTTATTGGAGAATGCCCAGAAATTTTGGATGCCGTTGTATGGATCATCGTACTGCACCTGGTTTACAAATTGATAATATTTTCCGTAAGCCGCTTTCAGGCTGAGATGATCATTGAGTTTATAAGAAAGATTTGTACGCGGCTCAAAATAATTTTCATCGTTAATTTCATGATAATTGAGTCGTCCCCCGATGGATAGATTCAATTTTTTACCAATTAGAAATTTTGTGGTAGCATACAAGCTGGTGATGTTCCCAACATCTTCTCGCTCGTCCACAACCTGTTGATTAGCAGTTGTGTTGTAGAGAATGTTGTGTTCAATGGCTGATAATCCGAAATCGAGATGGATATTTTTATTGAGCTGCCATTCATTTTCAATGGTGAAGTTTACGTCACTGATGGTGTTATCCTGATCAAGGGCAAATGCCTGACTGATATTCGTTCCGGTGGTATCGAGTTCGTAGCTGTAATTAAAACTATAGTTGCGAAAAAAATCGGAGCCGGAGAAAATCACATTTGTGTAATAACGTTCATTCCATTGCCGGCCCCAGCGTAAACTTAATCCGTTGTTTCCCCAGTGAGTTTTTTCTGTCAGCTTGTCGCTGAAGGATTGTGGAGGTGTAACACTGACTTGTGAATTGCTGTTTTCGCCCGAGAGATTATCTTTTCCATTGTACAGGCCCAGCGATAGAATATCTTTTTTAGAAGGCTTGAATGTGAGTTTCGCATTCACATCGTAGAAATAGAAGTTGGGTTGAATGTCGTCAAAAAGAGGATCATCGAGCGGGCGCTTGAGTTGCTCATCATTTTTTTTGCGAGATGTCGAACAACTTTTGGTATAAGTCGCTTTGAATAATATCGGTGAAGGCACGCCTGCCCGTGAACAAAAAGTTTACTTTCTTACCAATCGGAATTTCTGCCGATCCGTGAATGCTTACGAGGTTAGCACCAAAATTGAATGCAGGTTTGGTGGAGTTACCCGTCTTTCCTGTGATGTCCACCACACCCGATACCCTGCCGCCATACTTGGCTTCGTAACCTCCTTTGTAAATCTGTACATCTTTGATGATGTCGGAATTGAGTGCACTGAATATGCCAAAAAAATGATCGAGGTGGTAAATGGTAAAGCCATCAAGCAGCACCAGGTTCTGGCTGGGGTTCGATCCGCGCACAACCAAACCGGCCGAAGACTCATTGGTGCCGCTTACTCCGGGAAGAAGCTGAAGTGTCCGGAATAAATCCTGCTCGCCTAATGAGGGCAGGGATGATAGTGATTTTGGGTTGAATGCGACTTTGTTAATCTGTTCATTGACTTTGAGCGGAGTTTCGTAATGATCCGTGATTGTCACCTCCTTGAGTTGCGAAAAATTGCTTTGAAGGGTGATGTTGATTTTTGTTCCAACCAGTTGCGGATCAAGCTTGATCTGTTTAGCGGAATAGCCCAGGTAGTTGATGAACAAGGTGCTGGTATCGGAGGGGATGTTGATCAATGTGAAAAAACCATCAGCATTGCTGACGGTTACCTGATCAAATCCGGCAACATGTACAGACGCATTGGGCAAGGTCTCACCTGTTTCCTGGTCGGAGATTACACCTGATATTGAAACAGAACGGTTGAAGTTTGTTATTTCAGTTTTAAGTTGACCGTTAGGAACTATAACTACTTTATCGTTGATAAGTTGATACGTAAGCGGTGTCCCCACCAGAATTTTTTTCAATGCTTCTTCCAACGGGACACCTTTTAATTCCAACGTGATCGTAATTCCTTTCACACGCTCATTATCGTACGCAATTTTAAGATTATAAGCGGTGCGAAGTTTTTTCAACACTTCCACCAAGGGAGCCTGATTGAAATTTTCAGAAATGACGGGTAAAGACTGTTGTGCGCTGAGTGTTCCGGTCAGGAGCAGGAAATACAGTAAAGCAATAAACCGGATCACTGAACAATTATTTTCTTACCTTCTATTTTATAGCTAAGCCCCATTGGAGTAAACACCAACTTCAACGCTTCATCCAGATTTTTAGTGTTAAAATATCCCGTATAGCTTCCGTTAGAAGAGGCTTTCATTTCAATTTCAATATTAAACTGACGTTCCAATTCTTCTACAACAGATTTGAGTTGAGCATTTTCAAAATAAAAGTCACCGCTTTTCCACAATACTTTTTTCTCATCAGCCTGGGTGGGCAGAGAGAGTTTGTTATTTCTGAGTTGAGTGTACTCGCCCGCTTTTAGTGCCACCGTATTGTCCTCGTTATCTTTCACATTGACTGATCCAGAAAAACAACTTACTTCAAAAGCGGAAGAACGATAGCTTACATTAAAACTTGTTCCAGTGACCTCAACTCGTCCGAGTTCTGTTTCAACAACAAAGGATGAGCCTTGCGTTACTTCAAAGAAAGCCTCACCCTTCAGTTTCAATGTGCGGTTTTCCTTCCAGTTTCGGGGATTGTACTGAATTTCCGATTCAGCATTCAACGTGATTGCAGAGGCATCGGGTAACGCAAAAGAAAGGTGTTCGCCTCGCGGGGTTGAAATGGTTTTCTCTGATAGCAGGAAAAAATAAGCAACAACAAGCAAGGTCAAGGTAGCTGCTATACCTATGGACAGGTAAGGGTATAGCCTAAAGGTTTTTGCACGAGGCTTTTCCGATTCAATTTTCTGCTGCAACAGATTCCATGCCTCTTCTTTCGAACGTCCTTCTGGCACTTTCAGGCGCGAGGCTGATTCAATAAGTTTGTCAATGTTGTCGTTGTCTTCCATAGATCTTAAAGTTTTTGATCCAGCACATTTCGTAAAAACCCAAGCGCTTCATGCATTCTTTTCTCAACTGCCTTCACGCTGATATCAAGCCGTTCGGCAATTTCAGTATACGTCAGATCATCCATCCGACTCATCAAAAAAACCGTGCGTTGTTTTTCCGGCAAATCGGCTAACGCATTTTCGAGTCGTATTTTGAACTCAGAATTTTCCAAGAGAAACTGCGGATTTTCCTGTGTTGAATGATCAAGATTTTCTTTCAGTTCAAATTCAAATCGTGATCGTCCACTGCTGAAATGGTTGTTGGCGAGGTTAGCGGCAATCGTGTAGAGCAAACTCTTTACAGTATCCAGCCGTATCGAATCTCTTTTTTCCCAGGCTTTTAAAAAGACTTCCTGAACAAGGTCTTCAGCCAGGGCAACATCGCCCAGTTTGTAGTATAAGAAGTTTTTAACCGGATGATAAAACCGATCGAAAACATCTTTATATTCACGGAGTTCCATTATCGAAATTTACAGAATTCCCATACGTTACGAATATCATAAAAAATTAACGGGTGTACGACAGTTTGCAAATTCATTCGGGCTAAAGCCCATTTGTTATTGTTGTTAATTGCCACGGCCTTAAGGCCGTGGCAATTAACATTAAATTTTTTGGGACTTTAGTCCCCGACTGCAAAACTGCCGTACACCTAAAATTAACCTCAGTAAATGATGAAAAAAGTAGTGATTCTCCTCGGCTTGATTGGCTTGTTCGGCATATCAGCAGTTGCACAAAGCTCAGCAGATAGCCTGTACATTGTTACGTACACCACTGGTACTTCATGGGACAATACCAAACCGCCAAACGAGCAATCTTATTTTAAGGAGCACTCCGCCAATCTGAGTAAGCTGCGAAAAGAGGGTGTGATCAAGGCGGGAGCGAGGTATGGCGAGAAAGGAATGATCTTTATCGCAGCTTCTTCTTTACAAGCCGCTCGTGAGATCATTTTCGCAGATCAGGCAGTGGCCACCAAACTTTTTAATGCCGATGTGCAAAAATTGAGTGTATTTTACGATGGCTGTATTGAAAGACCGAGGAAACAGTAGGCAACGTGCAGTAGGCAATTGCCTACTGCCTACTTCTTTTTTAGTGTTACTAAGCTCAATCTTTAAATCAAAATGGATTATCCCGGCTTGCGCGAAGCATCGCTCCAAAATCCATTTTTTTGGAAAGCGCTGTAATCGTCATGACAATGCGTTTGGTTTTTGTTGTGGAGGTTTTTGCACTCTCCACCCACCGGCTGAAATATTTCTGATGCGAGCCTGGAAGTTTTTTGAATGCGGCCAGTGCTGTGGGGTCGTCTTTCAGACAGGTCATCAAATCGGGAGACAAAATTATTTTACTGTCGTCCGCCTCCAATGTCACTTTAATTTTATCGCCCTGACGTTTGCCGATGGCTTTTCGCATGGTGCCATTAATCGGCAAAATGAAAGAGCCTTCACCCATCGGTATAATAGCAACTTGTGAAATTGTATGTGAATCCAACGAACCCCTTACCCGAAACGAAACTTTACAACCGGGTTTCAGTTGTTGTGCCTGATGCGTGCTGATCTCAATATAGGTCCAGCCGGTTTTCTCACCTTTTTTGTCAAACTTGAATAAGGAGGTTGTAAAACTGATCATGACATTTCAAATATAGAAATCGGGAGTTGATATGAAAAGTCGTCTGACCACCCGTCTCTCGGTCTGTGCCCCAAAAATTCCCGCACCTCGGTCTGTGTCCCCACAGACCGAAAAGATCAATTTGCCAAATTGGTCTGTGAGGACACAGACCAAGAATCAGAAGTCGCAGAGTCCCCGAAACGGGAGACTCTGCGAAGACGTTAAATCGGGAGTTGATATGAAAAGTCGTCCGACCACTCCAAGTGGTCGGACGGCTACGAAAAATTGTAGCTACAACAATTGTCGTTACCTTTACGTAACAAGGCCAGCAACCAGAATCAAGAATCCAGCATTTATGTCCCTAGAAGACGATATCAAGCAGGAGAAATTTCAAAGCGAATATCAGAAAGCCGCGGTGAATATACTGTTCACCGGAAACTGGCTATACAACATGAACGCTTCATATCTGAAAAAATTCGACATCACCCCCGAGCAATTCAACGTGTTACGAATTTTGCGTGGCAGTCATCCTACAACCATGATGTTGTGGGAAGTAACGCAACGCATGATTGACAAGAGCAGTAACTGCACGCGGTTGGTAGAAAAACTCAGACAAAAAAAATTTGTGAATCGCGAGATCTGCGAGAAAAACAGAAGACAAGTGGATATTTCAATTACCGACAAAGGACTTCAGTTGCTCAAAAAAATTGATGCTGATCAGCCGGAGTGGATTAAAGCCGTTGAAAAACTATCCAAAACGGAAGCAAAAGAATTGAACCGGATTCTAGATAAGCTGAGAGCTTAAAGTTTAAAATCCCTGTCTTTTATAGTTGATTGTCTACTGTGAAAGCTTCAGAGGCGTACACGATAAACCCGGTCAGTGAAAATGCGCTCACGATACGTGTTGGAAACTCCATCCTTCTTGAAACGAACAAAAAAGTTTTTCAGCTATCTTCAGTAGTGAAATGCCTGGACGAATCGTATCTTCAGCGGAGAAAGACAGACTTCAACCAATTCCCAAAGAGCAAACACTATCAGAAATTAACTCACAACAATGCGGCAACTATTTCTAATAATTGGAGCAATACTTGGATGGTTTGCCCTCGTAACTCAATTTTATCTCATTCTCGCAAATAGGGTGGTATCTGTGCCGGAAACCATTTTCAGGTACTTTAGCTTTTTTACAATCCTCACGAATATTCTTGTTGCACTTTGTCTTACGGTCCTTTTAACGAAACCACTATCTAAACCAGGTAAGCTCTTCTCGCAGCCAAAGACAATGACAGCCACTACGGTTTACATTACCATAGTTGGCATTATATACAACACAATACTCCGATTTATATGGGAACCTACAGGTTTGCAGGTAGTGGTGGATGAATTACTCCATTCTGTTATTCCTGTCTTGTTTGTTTTATACTGGCTGCTATTTGTGCCCAAAGCTGAGTTGCAATGGAGGGACGTTTTACCCTGGTTGCTCTATCCGCTGGTTTATATAGTATATATTTTATTTCGAGGAGCCTTGTCAGGGTTTTATCCTTATCCATTCATTGATGTTAGTGCCATTGGGTACAGTAAAGTGTTTTTAAACAGTGTTGGTTTATGCATTGTCTTCCTGGTGGTATCACTAATACTGGTGGCCATTGCAAAACGTATGAGCAGAAACTTAAGCTTATGAGTTAAAAAAAAGACAAACACCCAACCTGATTTATCATATTGATTGAAATGGAAATAAAAAATCAAATAAAGTTTTTTGGAGTGACAGGATCAATTAATAAACACCTGTGTGTTCCTATATGAGCATCAAGCTTGTGCCAAACATTAAAAGCAGGCAAAAGAATTGAACCGCATTCTGGATAAACTGCGTACTGAATAGACAATTCTATGGCAGAAAATGATTTTACTCCAAGGTGTACTCGATCGATGATTGTCACTATTTTTCTTTTTGAATGGTAGGCAGCCAGAGTTTAAACATCGTACCTTTTTGAGCAATGCTTTCTAAAGAAAGAGTTCCGATACAGGCTTGTATGAGAATACTCAGAAGACTCACTTCTTTTTTGATTTTGGCATCAACACATCCTGATAAGCCGTATTCAAGGCATCAAGCATCAATTCATTGGGTACTTTTTTCAACTCAAAAGTCGTCCAACCATCTAAGCCCCATTTATTTGGAACGGGGTAAACAGTCTTGCTATCGAAAGAACAAAAAACAGGTTGATCGGTTTTAAAGAATTTAATATTTACGGTTTCACTGGCCTCATGCAGCGTGGCAAAAATCCGTTTGTTGATCACCTTAAAAGCAGCCCGGTCGAAATGAGGGTTTTCGATTGTTCCCGGAAAGGATAAAGCCATTTCCCTGAATGCTTCGGTTGTCATACTCTTTAGACTTTTTTGTCCTTGCTATAATTGGTGCAATGATACCGTAATTTCTTTATAGCTGATTCTATGCGTGAAATTACATAGATAACGGAAACGCAATAGAGAATAAATAGCCATCGCGCAAAGCAAAGTCGGGTTTAGCCCTGGCAATATACCCTTGATAAGAAAACGTGGTTTGTATGGAGAGAGCATTTGTTATTATTACTTTGGGAAAGTTGATGGCTACGGACGCAGATGTAGAGTGGAAGTCCGCATCAAACACCACCCGGTGCCAAACGTAGAGGTCTATCTTGAAGCCTTTCAGTCCATAGCTTAGCAAAAAACGGTTGGCCAGTTTTACAGATTGACTGAGATCAAAAAAAAGTGCGGTATTCTCTAACTTAAGCTGGTCAACGATAGTCCAGTAGGCAACGGCTGCGGTGTAGTAATCTGAATCTTTATCCCGAAACCCGGAGGTTTGTGAAAACACATATCCGAAGAAAGCACCCAATTGAAATTTAGAACTCAACCGAAATTTTTTAAAGATACCCGGCTGCAGGTAATTGACATAAGAATGTGAGTCTTCAATGTCGTGAGACTTGAAGATGAAAAAACCGTACAAATTGCGCTCATAGAAAATATTCAAATCAACATTTAGGTTCTTATTCAGTAATGCACCGCTAAAAGGAAAATGGCCCGCAGAATTGATGCGAGGTGTGATAACAAAAACCGATTTGGGAATGGAGTCTTTACCCTGGCTTTGGCAGAAGGAAAGCCCAAAGATTACTAAACAAAACCAGATCAGAAAAGGTGATATCCGCGAACTATTACCAATATAAGTCATGCAAACCTTCGGGGATATTAATCGGAATTCGGTCGCTTTTTTCTGCCTTCTCATGATCCTTCTCAAGTGGTATGTCCAGTTGAATGAAAAATTCTTGTTCGTTTCTTCTTGAAATGAAAAGGTCGAAGGAAGGGGCTGCTGGAATTGAAGCATTGTTCACAATGCTTTCAACCGCGCGCCAGTCAGGTGCTGTCATACATTTAAAGTTTTTATAGAGTTTAATGCTGTTCATACAAATTTGCCGGTGATATCGGTCTGTTTCAACCTGATACTTGCTGAGTTCTTCTTTTTAACAAAGAACAACCACGCCACTGACAACCCTATGGCAGTGCGAAAAAAAATATTTTTCTAAAAAAATTACTTCCAGGATCGGATATGAGCGTCTACACTAATGTGATCCTGCTTTTGAAATGGCTTAGGAGTGGTACTTAGACTATTTATCTGGTTCACCTTAAAATCGCGGTAGTCGTTTCTTTTCCAGCACCAGGCAATGAGGTGCCATTGATCGGTGTAGTAAATCATGCCAATGGGCTCGACTTCGCGTTTGGTTGTCTGTTTTTGACTGTCGGTGTATTCAATCTGTAAAATGATTTTGCCGGTAATGGCGCTCTCGATTTCTGACAAATAATTATTTTCGGTTTCATTGGAGTTCAAGACCTTGATCCGGTCACTCAGGTCTTCCGATTTTTCTTTGTCTGATTGCCTAAGCACAGCCCTGATTTTTTGCAAGGCACTGTCATTATATTTTGCAATGGATTTATCGGCAAACCTATCGGCCATGGATGCCATGAGAATAAGGGCGTTGGCCTCGTTTTGGGTGAAAGAAACAGGTGGAAGAAAATAACCCTGCACAATAAAATAACCTCTGTTGTTTTCGAAGGACACCGGGATGCCGATTTCCATCAGCGCCCTGATGTCGCGATAAACCGTGCGCACACTAATCTCAAACTTGTCGGCCAGTTTTTCCGCCTTGACAAATTTATACGACTGCAATACAGTGAGGATGCCCATCAGTCTATCAACACGATTCATAAAAACAGTTGCTTTGCCAAAACTCTTGTTGCCGTACGGTCAGTAAACATCGCTTAAACATTTGGATATTCCGCAATAAAATTGACCTGAAATGCTTGGAAAAGGATAGTAATAGTTACTATAAAAATGCCGTATTGAAAATTGACAAACGCGCAGTTGACAAAGACAGTGTTATTTGTCAACTGGGCAATTGTCAATTCCTTAAATCGCCAGACAACTTACTATTAACTTAACAGTTGCATATCAATTCTGCTTACTACGGTTACTGCTGAAGGAATCTCTAAACATTTTCCACCCCTCAGGCGTCTTCTTCCATAGTAACAGAAATTTACCATCATCAGTCATTACACCATTCGCATCGAATGTACCCACTTGGATATATGACTTCGTTCAATACATCTTTATCGGTATCGTAAATCCAATAGCACTTAACGTAAGGCCTTAAGGTTTCGGACGGAAGAAACTGCTGGAATTTCATATCCCTAAATAACAACAGGTAGTGACAACACTATGTCAGGAGGTTATATATCTTTTAGAATATCTTACTTACTGGACTTACGCACAGAAGTTACTCAAAGCCAATGATAATTGAGTGCTCTGCTTGAGTTCTTCAATTTTTTTGAAAGCTGATTTAAGAGCAGCCAGGTGTAGCGGGTTTTTCATGGCATAGTGGTTTAATTTTGTTTTCTGTTTCATTACTAGAAATACTATGCGGATGCCAGTGACTGTGCAATACATATTTCAATGGCTTATCAGGAAATTAATGCTGAAGCGAACGAAGCACTTTTCAGCGCCTTCAGAATGGTCTTTTAAATTGCGTGCGCCTCCGCCTTCATCGTTGATAGGCATCTCGAGCAACATGATAAATTTTTCAAACTCCAATAGGGTGCTCTTCGCACCCGATGAATCGTAATACATAAAGTATAATCCATCATCGGCTTTGATGATGGTGTTATACATTTCATTTTTCTGGCTGAGCGATGGTGTGGAAAAAAAGGAAAGCCGTAAGTAACAAGAATGCGTATTTCATAAAGCTTATTTCTTCTGCACTATGAAATGAATAGAGAACTTGTATTGTTAGCGAATTCTTAATGTTTGTTAACGGGTTGCTAAATTTTAATTATCCAAGTTGTATCTTCACCCTTACTGGCATAAAGCGTCCCCTGCTCACCCAGTTCACTAATCCTATCCCGGATATGATTGTACAACTCCTTTTTTGCGCCCAGGTAAATGATACCGGCTATTAAGTAAAGGGTAACCGGAATAGAAAGAACTCCGATCATACTTGGTTCTTTTAATTATGCTACTCTTCGTAAAACTCCTGCAGCGACCCAAAGTAAATTGTATTCCACCCGTCCGTTATCTCATCATAATCCTCATCCGGAATATTGGTATGTCTTAACTCTATAGAAGTGCCCTGGGTGTGCGGATGAAGTTTAATCGTAACAATGGATTCTTCCGGCTGTTCACCAAAATACCACTGCTGTACAATTTTTTTGCTGGTTTCAAACTCCAGGTTCTTGCCCACAATGCTTCCATCCCACAACGAAAACTCTGTACCAGGCGCTGTGCTCATTTCAGCTTTGTCGCCCGACCAAAGTTGGATTGTGGCTTCGTTCGTTAAGGCCAGATACACCTCCTCAGGAAGTGCGGGTATGATGTAGTATTTTTTAAAGTCCTTCATATCGGGTTGCTAAGATACTTGATTACTTTTGCCTGCCTACCCTGCCTACCGCAGGCGGACGGCAGGCGCAACCTTTGTAATGATGGAATTAATCAAATCTCTTATCGACTTCGTATTGCACATCGACCAGCACCTGGTTGAAATTGTAAACGACTATCAAACCTGGACTTACCTTATACTTTTCCTGATCATTTTTGCCGAAACCGGGCTGGTGGTGACTCCCATCTTACCAGGTGATTCTTTGCTCTTTGCTGCGGGTGCCATTATTGCCAAGCCGGAAACAGCCCTCAATATTGTATTCATGTTGGTGTTACTGATTGTGGCCGCTGTACTGGGCGACCTGGTGAATTATCACATAGGTAAATACATTGGCCATAAAGCTTTTAGTGGCCGCTATAGATTTTTAAAGGCAGAGTACCTGAATAAAACACATGAGTTTTACATGAAACACGGTGGTAAGACAATCATCTACGCTCGTTTTATCCCCATCATTCGCACGTTTGCTCCATTTGTGGCAGGTATTGGCACCATGAGCTATGGAAAGTTTGCATCCTACAATGTGGCGGGTGGCATTGCCTGGGTAACGAGCTTTCTTTTGCTTGGGTATTTTTTTGGCAGCCTGCCAATCATAAAAGAGAATTTTACTTACGTAATTTTTGCGATCATTCTCGTATCCATTCTCCCTCCTTTTATTGAAATGTATCATGAAAAAAGGAAATCGCAGAATATGTAATGCAAGCACTTGAAATAATAAATACCGTCATTTCGAAGGAGTAAGCGTTGGGTAAACGTGGCACGACTGAGAAATCCACAAAGGGTTAGATGAATTTTTGAATTGGGGACTTCTCATTCCACACATCCCCCTCAGCACCTACATTTCGAAGTGACGTTAAAATTCTAAAGCACGTTATTCAATTGTTCTTTAATTTTCTCCAACTCCTCTTTCATCATCACCACATGCTTTTGGATTTCGGCATCGTTGGCCTTGGAGCCAATGGTATTGATTTCACGGCCAATCTCCTGTGAAATAAAACCAAGTTTTTTACCGCCTGATTGTGGCCCATTCAAAATCTGTAAAAAATAATCAAGGTGGGTTTTCAGGCGTACGCGTTCCTCGTGAATGTCAAGTTTTTCGATATAGAATATAATTTCCTGCTCCAGCCGGTTCGTGTCGTAACCTTCCTCTCCTAAAAAAGCCACCACATTACCCTTCAATCTTTTCCTGATTTTTTCTACTCGTTTGGGATCAAGTTCCTCCACTTTTTTAAGGGCATTACCGATTGACTTAACGTATTCAGTAAGTTTTATCTCCAACGACTTACCCTCAGCCTTTCTGAACTCATCGCAGTGAGCAATTGCCTGAAGAATGACCTTTTTTACGTTAGCCCAATCTTCGTCAGAGTTTTCATCGGCCAATTTACTTTGTATAACATCGGGCGAGTTAAGGGCAGCCTCAAAAAGGTTTTCATAGGGTGCCACTACCTTATCGGCAAGTTTTTTAAGCTGGGCATAATACGCTACAAAAAGCGTTTCGTTATAGGTTTGTTTAGTTTCCTGCTGGCCGTAGCGCTGGTACTCAATCGCAAAAGAAATTTTACCGCGCTCCAGTTTTTCGCTTATCAGGTTTCTTACCTCCAGTTCTTTTTCCGAAAATGTTTTTGGTATTCTGAGCCCTAAATCCAAAAATTTAGAATTCAGACTTTTTACTTCAACGCCAATCTGCAATTGGCCATCGTCATGCTGCGCCCGGCCAAAGCCTGTCATTGATTTTATCATAAGGAGAATTTACAATTGGAAAATTACCAATCTTTATCAGAAATCGAAGCCCAGCGTGAAAAACCAGGAGGGATTTCCAACTTCGTAATTTTCTACAGGCCAGGCTACGTCTACTTTCACATAATACCCGAGCATGACCGAACGCATGCCCACACCATAACTATACAGCCAGGGGTTCAGGTAATTTTTAACATCAATTTGAAATGGCCCGCTTTTATACCGCTCAAAACTTACGCTCACTCCTTCAGAAAAAGGAGCCTTGCCAGACCAGCTTGTTCCAATATCATAGAAGGCGATGAGCTGTAGATTCTTGAAAAAATTAGAAGTAATTGGGCCGTCCGTCAATGCCCGTATGATTGGTAAACGGAACTCGGCATTTAATAACAACACATTGTTTCCAAACAAAGTCGCATAATCAAACCCACGGAGGTTGGTGACATATTCCGCAAACAGTATATCCTGATTTTCATTTTTTACACCTAACGGGTTTTGTTCTCCTGTACCTGTGGTGCCACTGAATTTTGTTTCATTGAAAATCCAATTATCCATTCCACCTAAAAGATATTCTTTGGGTGAGCGTCCAAAGAAAGAACCGGCAAAACCCCGCACTGCAAATGTTATTTCCTTATAGAGTTGCTGATAGTGACGTACATCCATAGAGATCTGACTGAAGCTGTTGTTTGCGTTATTCAGACCCTGGTAATGGATAAAGGAAACTTTTCCACGTGTGCCCTCAATAATATTCATACCTACATTAATCGAGTTATCGTACACCAACTCAGATTTTACACCGGCATAAAAATTGTTAACAGGCTCGGCAGTAGGAGGTGTTATGGGCACAACATTGGCGGCTCCAAGATCAGCCGACCGGGCGAAGGCACCGAAGGGTTTTAGACTTATTCGGGCACGGTCATTCAATGGCAAAGAAGCCCCAACTTCTAATTTATTTAATGAATATTTAAATGTCGTGCTTGAAGTAAAGGGCTCCCATCGAACACCCTTCCTGTCAAAGCGGGCGCTGAAGTCAAGCCAGTGTGGAAGATATTGTGCCTCGGCCCAGAAATCGCCATTACGAAGGTCAACTGAAGTCATCAGGCCCGCAATAAGTCGGTAATTTTCAAGCATGTCATTCATTTGTCGTTCAATGGCAATGCCAAATCCGCGCATAGGATCAATCACCGCTGAGGTGATGAGATTATCAGCACTAAACCTGGATTCATAGGGGAAAGGCCCTTGTGTACGGGGTTTATCCTGTGCTTTCATGTAGCGGTTAAGGAATGATTCGCTTGGTTGTGTTTGCTTCACTGCTTCATCTTCAAATACATAATTGTCGGTGTTGATCACTTCCTTTTTTGGCTTCAACGTATCTAGCTTCACGGTAATGGAATCTGACAAGGCAATTGCTGAAGAATCCTTTTTAAGAAGCGTAGTATCGGCAGGTCCCATTTTCACAGAATCCTCTTCTTGCGCATTTTTCAGCCGGGCATTTATTAGATCCCGTATGCTCATGTTTTTACTCTCTTCCTGCTTTCTTTTTTCACGGATCACCCTTGCTTGTTGTAATTCTTTTCTTCTGGTAGCGGGCGTAAATACCTGGCGATTCAGATTAAAATTATGGCTCACATAGATTTCATCACGCATTCTCCGATTCGTAACCATGGCAAAGGTGCTGCTCCCCACATTGAAGTCATACTCTTTAAGACTGGTGGCAAAATTAGTTGCCTGTGTATAAATACCCGATGTGAGGTCGTACTTAAAAAGGTTAATAATACCACGCTGGTCACTTAAGTAATAAAATACCTGGCTGTTGAGGGCAATGGGAGCGTAATCCTTACTCAGCGTATTGGTTATCCGCTTTACGATGGTCTTTGTCGTATCCAGATCAAATACAAAAAGATTGTGATTGTCCGTGAGATCAGTCAAGGACGGTTTGCTCTTGGCGTTCAGGGAGTCTGAAGTTCTATTGGAGCTGAAAACAATTTTATTCGTATTCGGAATAAACGTTGGGTCAAGGTCATCATACATATCATTCGTGAGTCTCCTGATACGATCTCTCCGAGAGCTGATCAGGTAAAGATCATTCTTGCCTTCGTAATCTGCGCTGAGCACAGCCAATCTTCCATTCGCTGAAAAACTAATGCTTCGCACATTATTAAATCGATCGAGTTCACGTGGCAGTTTGGTTTTGGTGCTCAGGTCATACAACCAAAAGGTGTAGTTGCCTTGCTTTACGGCTATTACACCAAGTGTGTTCGCGTCCGACCATCCGATGATAGGCAGGCGATAATCAACCTCCTGACTAATCACTTTACTGCCGTGTGTTAAAATAGTGGTTTCCTTTCCGCTGGCAATCGAACGTACTTTTACAATATACCGTCCCCGATCATTCTCAGCATAGGCAATGTATCGTCCATCAGGACTTATTTTTATTGTTGTGTACTGGGTTGTTGCATTATGCCGTAAAGGTTCCTTCGTAGAATCAGCAGGGCTAACATACGACTGGCTCACCTGTTGTTGCATTTGAGAATAATATTGCTGCCATTCCTTTATTATTTGCTTGTAGTTCACACCCAGGGTTATCAAAATACTCTTCTCTTCGTTGCGGGTGATACGGGTGTAGTTGAGGATATTAGAAATGCTGCTCTTGCCATACTTTTCGGCAACAAAATTCCAAAAAGACTGGCCAACCAGGGCAGCTTCATGGCCTGTAAACTTGGAAACTTTATTAATACGCTTGGTTCTTACTATTTCGCGGATGTAGTCATCCATTTCGGCTGTCCAACCACGTGAAATATACTCTGCGGCACCACTTACAAACCACTCCGATAAATTCAGAAGCAAGGCACTTTGAAACATCTCCTTCAAATTGCCACCATACATCATCTCGTTCACCAGCAGGCTGGAGACCTTGAAAAGAAGCTCTTGTTTAAACTCTTGTGCCGTACCAAGATGGGCCACTTCGATGTATGGCTTTACGAATTCAATTTCACCGTTGACATTAAACTGGTTTCGATTCAAACCCACATTGCTTTGTCGTTGGTCGGCTAGTGAATTATAAAGGAATATGCGCGTCTTAAAGTACGGAGCATAACCGATCAGGTCTGTAATGCGATCAAACTCTGACTCCAGGTACTGAAGAGCTTCGGTGGCAATTGCCCTGCGGCCATCATAATAGTATACATCGAAGTTCTCTCCGCTTAGATACAACCAATCGAATGTGCGGTATTGAATCCTGTTTTTGCCAAATACTTCGTTAGCCCGTTGGGCGTTCGTAGTTGTTTGTGCAATCAGTAAAACAAGTAATCCAAGTAAAAAAACTCTCGCAGTAGCGCTCATCTCAACAAATTTCCACCATAATTATAGTGTTTATAACGCTGAATGTCCACCTCTTTGTTTATGGGAGTGTGATTTTCAAGCCAACTAGTCAAAACACCTGAAAAATATGGCGCTAAACTTACCCCTTTTGTACCCAAACCGTTAAAAATTATCACCGAATTATAGTTGGGGTGCGGTCCCAAAATAGGCCTTCGGTCAGGCGTGGTGGGGCGCATCCCCCAGGATTGGCCAATAACGTTGTATGGGAAGCATATTAACTCCTCCAGCTTTCCCAAAAGCGCTTGCAACCCTTGTTCAGTAGAAGCTCTGGTAGTGTCATTGAACTGATACGTTGCTCCAACTTTCCAGATGTGCGGCACC
>Ga0247727_10010098_pt1 | contig 16824 bp, 15 predicted proteins | sample WisWelCaveWW1625_FD_202498 | JGI IMG/M metagenome (GOLD analysis project Ga0247727, IMG submission 202498) | Biofilm microbial communities from Wishing Well Cave, Virginia, United States - WW16-25 | ecosystem: Environmental > Aquatic > Deep subsurface > Groundwater > Cave microbial mat | place...
GTCAGTTCCAGTTCCGCGCCGACGCCATACGCGCGCGCGCCTTCTTCGCACGCTTTGCATAACCTGGGACTAAAACTGGATGGCTCTGAACCCGCGATTCGCATGACATTTCCCCAAAATCCAGTCATGGGTTTTCCACATTCATAACAATGAAGTTCGCTGGGGAAGCGTGATAAGAACTTGAGTTGACTGTTCGTGAACTCCTTCCATCGTTCAAGTTCAGGAGGAAAGGGGGTATGCCACTCGCCTGTCAGATAGTAGTACCATGTTTCGGTGTAAAATTCCTTGTCCACTATCAATTCAAGGAGTCGATTACTGAATTTCTTGCCCATAACTGCCTCTCTCTCTGCTAAAGCGTTTCAAACCACAAACAATTTGTAATACTTTCTTAATAAGATTTTACTACCACATAACGTCTATTGGGCAGAAAGAATATCCAGAAAAGGAGAATTTATTATGAACACCAATCTTCAAACCGCGACACTGGCTGGGGGATGTTTCTGGTGTCTCGAAGCCGTTTTTGACGAGGTCAAAGGAGTGCAAGGCGTGGAATCAGGCTATGCAGGCGGCGCGATGGCGAATCCATCCTACCGCGAAGTCTGCAATGGGGATACGGGACACGCCGAAGTCGTGCAGGTCCACTTTGACTCGAATATCGTTTCATACCGTGACTTGTTGAATGTCTTCTTCGCCATCCATGATCCTACGACCCCGAATCGTCAGGGCGCGGACGTTGGCACGCAATACCGCTCCGCCATCTTCTATCACGACGACGAGCAGAAGACGATCGCCGAGGAACTCGTCAAGGATCTGAACGCGCAAAAGATTTGGGACAAGCCCATCGTCACCGAGGTAGCGAAACTCGATAAGTTCTACATGGCGGAGGACTACCATCAGGAATACTTCGCGAAGAATCCCTATCAGCCCTATTGTCAGGCAGTGGTCGCCCCGAAGGTGTCGAAGTTCCGCAAGCACCACTTGGAGATGCTGAAGAAGCAACCCGCGTAATCCGTCATTGCGAGCGAAGCGAAGCAATCTCCCCGAAAATCGGGTTTTGCAAACGATGTTGGGGATTGCTTCGTCGGGCTCTGCCCTCCTCGCAATGACGGAAAGTCATTTTTGAGGTACGTGAGTAACTTCGGAAATCTCAGCCCCTTCGGGGTGCTTCGCGAAGACTTCCGAAGTTTTGTTTACGCCGCCTGAGATGGACAAGTATCACGCCCAGCCCGATCAAACCTGCGCCGCAGGGCGGGAAATTGAATCCACGAGGCGCTTCACTCTCAGCCTGCATGTTGACAACTCCGCTTTTTGGCGCGGGCTTCCAGGTGAGTGTGTTCCCATCCGCCTGATCCGCGTTGTGCGCGAGCGGCGTCCCCGGCAGTACAATCGTCCACATGACCTCGGTCAGCGCGGAAAAAGCCGAAGCCTCCGATGACATGTCGAGGTCAACGTCGTAGTAAAACGTCCCATCGCTGATCTCGAGCCGGTTGATCTGAATCCCTTCCCTTTGTTCATATAAACTGCGAAGTTCCTCCAAATTCTTGAACTGAGTCGTTGTGATGCACCACGTCTCATCGCCGCGCTGTTCTTCGATCACGGTAACATTGGGAGGCGTCTGTGAGGTGTTGCAGAAATCCTGCGCGTTGTTGTTCTGTTTTTCCAGGTTTGTCCGTTCCTCCGCCGAGAAGCCGACCCCCATCTGCAATTCGCCTGAACCATTTGGCTCGACTGTTGTCGTCGCCTCCAGTTTGTGACAACCAGCGAGGACGAAAACGGCAAAAGCCAGTAAGAGAGTCTTACTTAATCGAATTTTCATTACTGCCTCCGTTCGATGACTCGCATTCTTCAACACCGATACCCTGCCATCGGTTATCCCACAAAAGTTTGTTATACTTGCCGTCGCTTATGAACGAGAATTCAATACCTAACTTCCACGTGCGCAATATCCCCATCTACGGGGATGCGATTCTCGCGCCCATGGACGGCTACTCGGACTGGCCCTTCCGTTCCATTTGCCGCGCGCTTGGTTCGGCGATGAGTTATACCGAGTTCGTCAAAGTGGAAAAGATTCTCAGCCGCTCAAAGGAACCGGCGAAGCGGTTGTATTTCGAGGGGGCCGAGCGACCCGTCACGTTTCAAATTTACGGCGACGACCCTAACTTGATTCTCAAAGCCGCGCTGATCGTCGAAAAGTGGAACCCCGACATTATTGACATCAATATGGGGTGCCCCGCCAAATCCATTGCGGACCGGGGCGCGGGCGTGGGAATGATGCCGAGTCCGTTGAAGATTGCGGAAACGTTTAAGAAGTTGACGGCTGCACTCAAAGTTCCCGTCACTGGGAAAATCCGTTTGGGGTGGGACACAAACAAAAACTATAAATTAATTGCACGCGTTGTTGAAGAGAACGGCGGATCGCTGATCGCGATTCATGGTCGCACCAAAGAGCAACGTTACGCGGGCAACGCGGACTGGGACGCGATTGCCGAGGTGAAGTCAACGGTTCGGATTCCAGTAACAGGCTCGGGCGACGTGCGAAGCGTGACTGATATCCAAAGAATGAAGATGCACACGAATTGCGATGCGGTGATGATCGGTCGCGGCGCGATTGCGAATCCGTGGATCTTCGCGGGCTATGATCGCGAGGAAGTCCCGCATGAACTGGTGAAGGAAACCATTCACGAGCATTTGCAGAAGAGCATTCAATTTTACGGCGAGGAGGATGGGCAGAGACTCTTCCGCAAGTATGCCGTGCAATATCTGTTATTGAAAACGCTCGACCGCGACGCGCGCAAGGAAATCTTGAAGGAACGACCTTCGGGGGAATTTCTGGAGATGTTGAACCAGGTCTATGCGATGACGGCAGCATAACAAAAACAGAACATAATTTCTGTTATACTCGACCTCACCCCTGCCCCTCTCCCACGGGGAGAGGGGGGAGTTGAGGATATGCCAAAAACACACACACGTTATGTCTGTCAGGAATGCGGGCGCGTCGCCGCCTCGTACATGGGCAAATGCCCGCAATGCGGATCGTTCAACAGCATGGTGGAGGAAGTCATCCACGATGAACCGGTGACGAAGACCGCAGCGGTTCGTGGACTCACGGGTCGGTCTGCCCCGCGCTCGATTGGCGAAGTCTCCTCTGATGCGGAAGACCGCATCAACCTGCCGATCGGCGAATTTGCGCGCGTGCTCGGCGGCGGAATCGTGCCAGGCTCCATCGTCCTCGTCGGCGGCGACCCGGGCATCGGGAAATCCACTTTGATGTTGCAGATGGCGATGGAGATGGCTGGGCAAAAACGTGTATTGTATGTTTCGGGTGAAGAATCGGAACGACAGATCAAGATGCGCGCGACGCGTTTGAATAATAATGTAGGGGCGAAGCCCCTACCCGCAAATTTATTGCTCGTCACCGAAACCAACCTCGAAATCATTTTGAATCACATCAGCGAAGTCAAGCCCGAATTGCTGATCGTGGATTCGATTCAAACGGTTTATCTTTCTTCAATGGATTCATCTGCCGGCTCAGTTTCACAAGTGCGCGAATGTTCATCGCAGTTGCGCGAACTGGCAAAGACCAGCGGCATCTCGGTCTTCGTCATTGGGCATGTGACCAAGGAAGGGACAATTGCCGGTCCGCGCGTGTTGGAACATATCGTAGATACCGTTTTATATCTTGAGGGTGATCGATTCCAGGCATATCGCCTGTTACGCTCGGTAAAGAACCGCTTTGGGGCAACCTCCGAAGTGGGTGTGTTCGAAATGCGCGAAGGCGGGCTGGTCGAAGTGACAAATCCATCAGAGGCGTTTCTTGCCGAAAGGATGATCAACGCGGCAGGATCCGCCATTGCAGTCACCATGGAGGGCACGCGCCCGATCCTTGTCGAGATTCAAGGACTCACCTCCCCCACACAATTCGGCAACGCCCGCCGCACCGCCAACGGCGTGGACTTCAACCGTTTGCTGTTGATCTCGGCAGTGCTCACCCGCCGCGTGGGGTTGAAACTCGCCGAACAGGATATCTTCGTCAACGTGGTGGGCGGTTTACAAATTGACGAACCCGCCGCCGACCTCGCCATTGCCGCGGGGATCGCCTCCTCGTGGCGCGATGTTCCCGTCAAGGCGGATGCGGTGCTGATCGGCGAGATCGGCCTGGCTGGAGAACTGCGGATGCCGGGTCAGATGCCGGCGCGCTTGCGCGAGGCGCAGAAATTGGGATTCAAGACTGCCATTGTTCCGAAAGCGATTCGCAAAGGGGAGGGTTACCCAAAGGGGATCGAAATCGTCGAAGTGAGATCGTTGGATCAGGCGTTGAACGCGGCGATGAAAAAGTAGGGGCAGACCTGCGTGTCTGCCCTTGATAAAAATTTGATTCAAATAATATTGGGCGGACACATCTGTCCGCCCTTACATGATTCGCAACCAATCCCCGTCTCCTCCGTATGACTCACTGAAGGAGATACACCATGAACGTAAAAATCATTTCAGCAATACTTATCCTTGCAGTCGCTCCGCTCGCGAGCATGGCGTGCGGGTTCAGTTTCGATCTGCCTGAGCAGGTAAAAGCCGGGCCCGAGGTTAAAGAATCCATAACGGTAACAAACCCAAAGTCAGATGAGACGCGCCTGAGTCTCTCGTTCGGCGCAGGCGACTTGAAGTTATCCCCCGGCGCGAAAAACCTTGTGGATGGAACCGTCGTCTACAACGTTGAAGATCTAAAGCCCGAAGTCGTCGAGGATGGCAACAGCATCAAGATCAAGCAGGGGAATTTCAATGGCATTCCACCGTTTGATGGGATGAAGAACGAATGGGATTTGAAACTCGGCAAATCGCCGATGGATTTGACCATTGATGCCGGCGCATACAGCGGCGAATATGAGCTGGGCGGGCTTGCTTTGAAAAGCCTGACAATCAGCGATGGCGCGGCAGACGTGAGCCTTTCATTTTCCAAGCCGAACCTGGTTGAAATGACTGAGTTGCGTTATTCAACCGGCGCGTCGGATGTGAAGTTGGAAGGCTTGGCGAACGCGAATTTCAGCACGCTTGTTTTTGACGGCGGCGCAGGCGATTACACGCTTGATTTTTCAGGCGATCTGCAACGCGATGCAACCGTGAGCATTGACAGCGGCTTAAGCGACCTGAGAGTCGTCGTCCCCGCGGGCGTAAATGCGATCATCACGATTGACGGCGGCTTGACCGACATCAACACCAGCGATGGATGGTCTCAACATGGAAGCGTCTACACACAAAAAGGCGAAGGTCCCACATTGACGATCATCATCAACATGGGCGCAGGTAATATCACGATCACGGATTAGTGGTGGATTGAAGGAACGACAAATTTCCTCTCGGCTATAATTGCCGGGAGGTTTTTATTTCAACAACGCACGCGGGAGAGAATCTTGGTTCCAGACTGGTTGTCTAACTTTTTTACAGAGTATCGGGCGATGCGCATCTCGAATCACTTGTCAAAATTTGTCAACAGGGACGAGATCATTTTGGATTGCGGATGCGGTTCGATGCGCATTTCCGAGATGCTTCACAAACAGCGCGGGGTCAAGGCATTTGGCACAGACGTGATCCCACTTAATCAAACCGACCATCATATCTGCCTGTGTTCGGGAGAAAGGCTGGGGTTCAAAGACAAAAGTTTTGACAGTGTTTTCCTCATATTTACATTGCATCACATGACAGATCCAAGCGACGCGTTGAAGGAAGGGTTGCGCGTCTCGCGGAAGAGACTCGTCGTGCTCGAAGATGTATATAAAAACTCTTTGGAGTTGAGCCTGTTAAAACTATTGGACTGGTCAGGGAACATCCTGATTTCAAAAGACATGAGTTTCCCTTTCAGCTTCAAAACCGAATGGAAAACCATCTTCGAAAGTTTGGGTATAGAACTGGTTGCGGCTGAAAGCATCCGTCCCATCCCGTGGCGTCCATCACGCCATCGGATGTTCGTGCTGGATAACAACCATTCGTAACTTTACCGACGTATAATTGCACCAAGAATTATCATGATATGCCCGGCATGGGTCTGAGACTCTTGTCGAGCTGGATAGAAGGAGACCGCCTCATGTCCACGCCCAGAGTTGTTCGCGCCCCGAGGGGCACTGACCTCACCTGCAAGAACTGGCTCAGTGAAGCCGCGTATCGCATGATCCAGAATAACCTTGATCCTGAAGTTGCCGAGAAGCCCGAAGACCTCGTCGTCTACGGCGGACGCGGAAAAGCCGCGCGCGATTGGGAGTCGTTCGGCGCGATCCTTGAGTCGCTTAAGAATCTCGAAGAGGATGAAACACTCCTCGTGCAATCGGGTAAACCTGTCGTGGTGTTCAAGACTCACAAGGATGCGCCGAAGGTGTTGATCGCCAACTCGAACATCGTCCCTCATTGGGCGACGTGGGAACACTTCGATGAGCTCGCCAAAAAGGGACTGATCATGTACGGGCAGATGACCGCCGGTTCGTGGATCTACATCGGCACGCAGGGAATTTTGCAAGGCACATACGAGACCTTCGGCGCGCTGGCAAAACTCAAAGGATGGAGGTCGTTGAAAGGCAGGTTTGTTCTCACGGCAGGGCTCGGCGGGATGGGCGGCGCGCAACCTTTGTCAATCACCATGAACGAAGGCGTGGGACTCATCGTTGAAGTAGACCCCGAACGCGCCGAACGCCGCCGCGCCATCGGCTACGTGGATTTGGTGGTGGACAATCTCGAAGAAGCGATGACGCTGGTGGAAGAGTTCAAAGATAAGCAGATTCCAAAATCAATCGGGCTGATCGGCAACGCGGCGGATGTTTACACCGAGTTGTACGCGCGCGGCGTGATCCCCGATGTTGTGACGGACCAGACCTCCGCGCATGAAGCGTTGTTTTATGTGCCGTCGGGGTTATCCGTCACAGCCGCGGATGAATTGCGAAAATCTGATCCCGAAACATATAAAAAGATGGCGATGGACTCCATGTCACAACACGTGCGTGCCATGCTGGCTTTCCAGCGCGCGGGCGCGGAAGTATTCGATTATGGAAATAATCTGCGCCAGCAGGCTTTCAACAACGGTGTAAGCGACGCGTTTGAATTTCCGGGTTTTGTGCCTGCCTATATTCGTCCATTGTTTTGTGAAGGTAAAGGGCCATTTCGGTGGGTGGCATTATCAGGAGATAAGGAAGATATTTACACCACGGACCAAGCCATCATGGAACTTTTTCCTGAAGACGAGCATCTTAAACGATGGTTGAAGATGGCGCGTGAGAAAATCCCATTTCAAGGCTTGCCTGCACGCATCTGCTGGCTCGGCTATGGCGAACGCGCCAAAGCGGGGTTGATGTTTAATGAACTCGTTGCAACAGGAAAAGTAAAGGCGCCGATCGTGATCGGACGCGATCATCTCGACTCTGGCTCGGTCGCTTCGCCGAACCGCGAGACCGAAGCGATGAAAGACGGCTCGGACGCGATCTCCGATTGGGCGATCCTCAACGCGCTGATCAACGCCGTGGGCGGCGCGACGTGGGTGTCGTTCCATCACGGAGGAGGCGTGGGCATGGGATATTCGCAACACGCGGGGCAGGTCATCGTGGCGGATGGAACTCCCGAAGCCGCTCGGAGGTTGGAACGAGTCCTGACGACAGACCCAGGCATGGGCGTGGTCAGACACGCCGACGCGGGGTACGCTATCGCGATGGAAGCCGCGAAACGTCACGGCATCAAGATGCCGATGTTGAGAGGCTGAGTCAGATAGAGTATCCAAAGTCCCATTGCGGCAAATGCGCCTGCACTATATGATTAATAGAAATATCCAAAGGAGAAAGAATGAAATATAAATTTTTGATTTTGAGCCTGTTGATGATGTTGATCGCATCGTCCTGCAACCTGCCGTTGAGCGCGTCGCCTACTGAAACGCCGACGATTGCTCTGTCTAATACGCCGGCATTGCCCACTGATACGCCGCCCCCCAGCGCGACATCGTTACCCACAAACACGCCGCTTCCTACACTAACGTTTACACCGAGCGTGCCGACCGTCACCACAAGAGACCAGCCTGTGAATTGTCGTTTGGGTCCGGGTACGGCGTGGCAACCGGTGAGCGCCTTGAACCTTGGGCAAAGTTCGCAGATCGTTGGCAAGAACAACGACTCAAGCTGGTGGTACATCCAGGATCCGCTCAACCCGGGAAGAAATTGCTGGGTTGCATCCAGTGTGACGAATGCATCGGGAAACCTGGCAAATGTCCCCATCGTTCAAACCCCGTCTGCTTCCGTGACGAATGTGACGATTAGCTTGGATCCAAGATTAATTGATCTGGTGCTTCTGTGCATCGGTGTGGTTCCGCCGGTCAAGTTCGCTGGGACAATCGAAAGCAACGGTCCAACCACTGTCAAATGGTATTTTGAGACCCAACAGGGTGGGGCGCAACCCACCAAGACCACGGAATTCGACGCATTTGGCAAGAAGGATGTCGCGGGGGAATATACCCATGTTGCTCCCATCCTGCCTGGCCAGTATTGGGTACGGCTGGTGGTGACCAGCCCCAACAGCCTGTTCGCGGAGGCAAAATATACGATTGACTGCACGTAAGGGCAGATACGGGCGGATGAAAAGTCCGCCCTTTTTTACTCTTGACATACTGTATGAGATACAGTATTATGGGCTACATGGTGATATATGGAAAACAGTAGTGATCCCCTACAAAACATGCTCCTGGAACTGCGACGCGGCATCCTGTCTCTTGCGGTGCTGAGCCAGTTGAGCAACGAACAATACGGCTATTCCCTGCTCAAGGCTCTCTCTGATCAGGGCATGGAGATTGACCAAAGCACACTCTATCCTCTGCTCCGCAGGCTCGAGTCGCAGGGACTGTTGCAATCCGATTGGCGCATCGTGAATGAAGCGCGTCCGCGGCGATATTACGTGATCAGCGCACAAGGCAAGGCTGTGCTGTCCACCCTCAAACGTGAATGGTCTGCAATGACAGAGACCATGACGAAAATGTTATCGTAGAGAAGGAGAATGAAATGAATCTGATTGATAAATACATCGCCGAAGTCGGCAAACACCTGCCCCGCAGGCAACGCGCCGACATTGAAGCCGAGATCCGCTCGACACTGATGGATATGCTCGAGGAACGGAAGCAGGCTGAAACGGCGAGCGAAGCGGAAGTCGTTGCCTTGTTGAAAGAATATGGTGAGCCGCGCAAGGTCGCCGAGTCCTATGTCGGTCCGCGTTATCTGATCGGACCCAAGTTGTACCCGCTGTTCGAGTTGGTGACAAAGATCGTCCTAACGGTGATATTCGCCATCGCACTGGCAGGACTTGCGCTCAGTCTTTCCCGATCCAGTTTGATGGGGCTTGAGTTCCTCCAAAGGGTTGGCGAATCAGCGCTCAATTTGCTGGGTAGTTTGATTGCAATATTCGGCAACATCGTGCTGGTGTTTGCCATCCTCGAACGGACTCTTTCCGCGAAAGATATGGAAGATGAGTCGGAGGAATGGGACCCTGCCAAATTGGAGAGCGAGCCTGACCCCGATGAAGTAAAGATCGGCGACCAGATCTGGAACATCTTGTTCATGGTTTTGTTCCTCATCATCTTCAACTTGAATGCTAATCCCGATGCATGGTATATCCGTGAAAACGATTGGAACTTTTTGTCATTGCGATTTACGGATGCCTTCTTAAGTTACCTACCATGGATAAACACTCTGGCGGCATTGGAGATCGCGATGGGCATCTACATGATCCGCCAGCAAATTTGGACGACAGCCACACGCATCGTCAACATCGCCCTCCAACTGGCGTGGATCGCCCTAGGCGTGGTGATGCTGAGGGGACCCAATCTCATCGAAAGCGCTACAGGATTTTCAAGGCTCGGAAACCTGATGGCGTCTGTCACGCTGACGATCATCATCATTGTTTCCTGCATCGAAGTGGCGCAGATGGTGTATCGTTTGATGAAAACAAGACCTGCCTTGCCATACCCGATGGTGAAGTAATCGAACAAAGCAGTGAATGAAGAAATTGGGATGTGTTTCCACATCCCGATTTTTTTCTTTTCAGCCAAGTAATACGATACACGGTAGAATCTTCTCATGCAATGGACACGCGTACACGGCAGGATCGTTCAAGGGTATCGCGTCGCTTCTGGACCTTCGGCTGATTACCCCTATGGAGCCTTGAATCGCCAACGACCTCTCTTCGCCTCCCGCGGACTCGACCTGAGCAGTTACTTTAACGGCACACTCAACATTGACATCAACCCGCACACATTCAAAATGATCAACCCCGAATTCACGTTTCACAACGTCGAATGGACGGATTTGCACCCACCCGAACATTTTTCCTTTTCGCGTTGCAAAGTGATATTCAGGGAGATCGAATACGATGGCTGGGTGTATTATCCGCACCCTGAAACGAAACTACGTCACTTTCAGAACCCTTCGTTGTTGGAAGTGATCGCAATGCTCATTCCAGAGGTCAACTATGGGAATGAAGTGAATGTGAGGGTAAATCTGGCGGAAATCAAAGTGAGCGAAATCGCATGAACAAAAACTCTGAGACACGGATTCGCGGAGTTTTCGCGCGCACGTGCTTTTGTCAGGCTTTCAAAAACCAGAGAAATTTGAGAGATATGTTTACGGAAGCAAAGGGAGTCAAATCCAATTTCTACACGGCGTTAACAGTTTTCTTGCAATAGGCGGGTATTATGTTCATATTGAAAATAAGTATGCAAGGAGATTTCTATGGGCAAAATTATTGGCATTGACCTTGGCACAACCAACAGTGTGGTTGCCGTGATGGAAGGCGGACAGCCGACCGTCATTTCCACCGCGGAAGGTGGCCGACTCGCGCCTTCGGTGGTGGCATTCAACAAAAACGGCGAACGACTCGTCGGTCAGACCGCGAAGCGGCAGGCCGTTGTCAACTCAGAGAATACGATTTACTCCATCAAGCGCTTTATCGGGCGTCACTTTGGTGAAACTGAATCCGAACGCAAGATGGTTTCTTATGATGTCGTCAAAGGACCCACCGATGATGTGCGCGTGAGAGTGCCCATCACCAATCGCGAATACTCTCCGCAGGAGATCAGCGCGATGGTGTTGGGCAAGTTGAAGTCTGATGCAGAAGCGTATTTGGGTCAAACTGTCACGCAGGCAGTGATCACCGTCCCCGCGTATTTCAATGACAGCCAGCGCCAAGCCACAAAGGATGCTGGCAAGATTGCCAGTCTCGAAGTGATGCGAATCATCAACGAGCCGACGGCCTCCGCGCTTGCGTATGGACTCGATAAAAAGAAGGACGAAACCATTTTGGTCTTTGACCTTGGTGGTGGTACGTTCGACGTTTCGATTCTTGAAGTTGGCGAGGGTGTGATCGAGGTTAAGGCTACGAACGGTGACACTCATCTCGGCGGCGATGACTGGGATCAGAAGATCGTCAATTGGGCGGCGGACGAATTCAAAAAGGATCAGGGCATTGACCTGCGCAGTGATCGCTCCGCGTTGCAGCGATTGCGTGAAGCCGCGGAAAAAGCCAAGATCGAACTTTCGACCGTGATGGAAACGGAGATCAATCTTCCATACATCACAGCCGATGCAACGGGACCCAAACATTTACAGTTAAAGTTGAGCCGCGCCAAGTTCGAGCAGATGACAGAAGACCTGCTCACGCGCTGCCGCAAACCGTTTGAAGCCGCGTTGAAAGATGCAGGTATGGACGCGGGCAAACTCAATGAAGTGGTATTAGTGGGTGGTTCGACGCGTATGCCGATGGTGCAGGATCTGGTCCGCAAGTTGACGAATGGCAAAGAACCGAACAAAGGTGTGAATCCGGATGAAGTCGTCGCGGTCGGCGCGGCGATTCAAGGCGGCGTGCTCGGCGGCGAAGTCAAGGATATATTACTGCTCGACGTCACTCCGCTTTCATTGGGCGTTGAAACGCTCGGCAGTGTGATGACCAGGATGATCGAGCGCAACACAACCATCCCCATCCGCAAAACCGAGACGTACTCAACTGCGGCGGACAATCAAACCGCTGTTGATATTCATATCCTTCAAGGAGAACGCGAAATGGCAGGCGACAACATGTCGCTTGGACGATTTCGACTCGATGGCATCCCGCCGGCGGCGCGCGGCATCCCGCAGGTGGAAGTGACGTTCGATATTGATGCAAACGGCATTCTGAACGTGACCGCAAAGGATAAAGCAAGTGGCAAAGAGCAGAAAGTCACGATTACTGCCTCCACCAATCTCAACAAGAACGACATAGATCGCATGGTCAATGAAGCGCGTTCACACGAAGCCGAGGACAAAAAGAGACGCCAATTAATTGATGCAAAGAACACGGCCGATAGCCTGGTCTATCAAACTGAAAAAGCGCTGCGTGATTTGGGCGATAAAGTTCCCGCTGCTGAGCGCGGAGAGATTGAAAACAAAATCAACGATCTCAAATCTGCCGCACAAGGCGACGACATTGGCGGCATTCAAAAGGCATCCGAATCTGTGCAACAGGCATTTCATGCTCTGAGCCAGCAACTCTATGCACAGGGTCAGCCTCAACCTGAAACGCAAGGTGGTCCATCAACTCCTCCGCCGTCGAGTGATGGTGATGTGATCGATGGTGAAGTGAAAGAGTAAAACATCAGACTTCCGAAGTCTCAAAGACTTCGGAAGTCTTTTTAAAGTGAGAAGTTTTCGCAAGAACAAACTGGCTTCGAGTTTCGTTAATAGCGATAAACTCAAAACCCTTTTGCTTTATAATCCTCTCCATGCAAAACCGCTTTAACCGCAAATTGATTATTCCGATTCTTGTCTTATTGGGCATCGGCATCTTTTTCCTTCCTCCCATATATTCACGCGCCATGCCGCGCATCGAAGGCTGGGTGTCGAGCCTCAAATACCTCATCAATCCGCCCGACGAAGCCATCTTCCAGCCTCAACAAAATTCACAAGTGGATGCGGCTCTAACTCAGATGATGCAGACTCACGTGGCGACTCAAACACTTCAACCGACTCTGACTCCCACACCTGGACCGACGCTCAGACCAACGGTCACGACTACGCCCCTGCCTGCTTCTGTTTCGTGGACGGATTTCCTCTACGAAGACCAGAAGAACCGCTGGAATTATTGCGGTCCCGCCAACATAAGCATGGCGCTCAATTTCGTCGGCTGGGACGGCGACCGTGATGACGTTGCGCGCGCTATCAAACCCGGCGTGCAAGACCCTAAACTTGACTTTATCCAGCAGGGGAGAAGCGACGTCAACGTGATGCCATACGAGATGGTGGACTTCGTCAACGACGAGACGGAATTCCGCGCGTTGTCACGTCTCGGCGGGGATATTGATCTGGCAAAGAAATTACTCGCCGCTGGCTTCCCTTTCATTGCGGAAAAAGGATATTACGAAAAGGATTATGCAGGCAAGGTCGCTTGGCTGGGTCATTACCAATTCGTCACGGGCTATAACGACGCAAGAGGCGTCCTGATCGTTCAGGATACGTGGAACGACGGTCCCAACTTCCCCATCCCTTATGACGAATTTACTTCGAGTGAAGCATGGCTTTCCTTCAACAATATTTTTATCGTCGTGTACACGCCCGAACGTGAAAGCGAATTGATGCAGGTACTCGGTCCCTATGCCGATGAACGCTGGGCGGCAGGACGCGCCCGCGAGATCGCAGAGGAAGGAATCCGCGAATTGACGGGGATCGAGCAATACTTCGCCTGGTTCGCCAAAGGGACGAGTCACGTTGCATTGCAGGAATACGCCGACGCGGCAACCGCTTACGATCAGGCGTTTGCCATCTACAACGAACTTGGTCAGGACGACAAGCAACGTCCCTACCGTATGATGTGGTATCAGACGGGTCCGTATTGGGCTTACTTTTACACAGGTCGTTATCAGGATGTCATTGACCTGGCGAACGTTACTTTGATTGAAACCATTTCCAAGCCGACCCTCGAGGAAAGTATCTATTGGCGCGGACAGGCAAAATACCTGATCGGCGACACGCCAGGCGCGATTGCCGATTACCGCGAAGCGCTCAGGTTGCATCCCAATTGGGGACCTGCGGTGCAGGCGTTGCAAGATTTGGGAGTGCAGCCGTAAAAGGAAACTCGGTGGTTGAGTAGACGGCGGTAATCGTCCGCCGTCGTATCGAAACCACCACGAACCAGAAATGTTCTTGTTACCCAGGTGGTTTCGATACAGGCTTCGCAACGAGCGCTCAGCCCTACTCAACCACCAGAATAAATTTAGAATGAAACTCCTTCACTTCGCAGACGCGCACATAGACATGGCAAACTACGGTCGCCATGACCCCGAAACGGGATTGCCCCTGCGCGTATTGGATTTCCTCAAATCGCTTGACACCATCGTGAACGCGGCGATCTCGGAAAGGGTGGACATGGTCATCTTTGCGGGGGACGCGTACAAAGACCGTTCCCCCGCGCCGACGTTTCAGCGCGAGTGGGGCAAGCGCATCATACGGCTCTCGCAGGCGAAAATCCCGACCTTGCTTTTGGTGGGCAATCACGACATCTCTCCCGCGGCGGGACGGGCGCACGCGATTCAAGAATTTGATACATTGCAAGTGCCGTTCATCAAGGTATTACAAAAACCGCAATTTCTAACGCCCAATGAATTATGGAATTTGCCCGTGCAAGTCATCGCGATGCCATGGATCACGCGCTCAAGTTTGATGGCGAACATCGGTGAGACGGATTTAGGCAAAGCCTACGAACGAATCGAAGAGAATATTTCCAACTTGATTGAGGATTGGATCAATGAAGCAGATACAGACCTTCCGCTTATTCTCACAGCTCACGCCTCAGTGGAAGGGGCGATGTTTGGCGCGGAACGCATGGTGATGCTGGGAAGCGATCTGGTTTTGCCGACTTCTCTTGTGAAAGATACGCGGCTTGATTACGTCGCGATGGGTCACATCCACAAGCCGCAGGATGTAAATGAAGGGGAACACCCGCCTGTGATTTACCCCGGCTCCATAGAGCGGATTGATTTTGGCGAGGCAAAAGATGACAAGTTCTTTGTCATCGCTGAGATCACGCGCGGCGAAGCGAAGGTTGAGTGGAGAAAAATCGAAGGGACGCGTCCGTTTATTGAACGGCGGGCAGTTTTGGGGTCCAGCGAGAACGTGACTGAATTTTTGAAATCCAGATTGCCCGTGGATATATCCGATGCGATTATCAAATTGGTGGTGGAATATCCAAGGGAGTGGGACGCGTTGATTGACGAATCTGCATTGCGAAAATATGCAGAGAAGGCGTTTGAATTTCATCTCGTCAAAAAACCGAAGGTGGAAGCGCGCGTGCGCATCCCCGAGGGGCAGATAGTGAGCAGTTTAAGCCCGCTCGATTTGCTCGCGCAATATTTTGATTCGGCAAAATTGAGCGACCAGGAAGATTTACAAAGACTCGCGCGGGAGATCATTTCGGAGGAATCAGACTAATTTTCCTCACGCATCCATGAGAGAATAAGAGTGTTCTGTATTATAGACCGGTAAAAGCCCACTTCATTTTTTTCAAGAGGAGATTACCATGAGATTCAATAAAAACCTTGCGTTTCTTCTGCTGGCGATTTACCTGATATTGGTTGGCTTGCAGGAACTGTTTGGGCTGGGTTTTTCAGCCATGGGAGTAATCATGGGAATCTGTGCCCTCGGTGCGGGGATTCTCCTTCTCATCAATAGATAAAAGATATAAATCTGAAAGACAGCCTCGTTCACGAGGCTGTTTGTTTCTTTAAACCAGATTTTTGCGGGTGAGGTGATTGATGTCTCAGAAAAATTCCAGTTATCGTTGGTTCGTCGTTGGTATCTTTTTCTTCTTCATGCTGTTACACCAGACCGATAAATTGATGATCGGTTCGTTGCAGGTGCAGATCAGCGAAACGTTTGGGCTGGATGATTTCAAGTGGGGTCTGGTCAATTCCGGAGCGCTGGCGGTTGCGACGGTATTGTATCCGCTGTGGGGATATTTATACGATCGTTACGCGCGCGCCAAACTGCTTGCGCTTGCATCGTTTATTTGGGGAGCAACGACCTGGCTGAATGCGATTGTTCGTACTTACACGGGATTCTTAATCACGCGCGCCTCCACAGGCATTGACGATTCATCCTACCCGGGCATCTTCACCCTGGTTGCCGATTATTTTGGTCCCACCCTGCGCGGCAAGGTGTATGGCATTTTGCAACTTGCACAACCGCTTGGTTTCTTGACCGGTTTGATTTTAGGACAGGTCGTCGCTCCGATGATCGGCGGCTGGCGTTCGGTCTTTTATATGACAGGCGCGCTTGGGCTGGTCGTCGCGCTGTTGATTTATTTTGGAGTGAAGGAAATGCCGCGCGGCAAAGCGGAACCCGAATTCGAGAACATGCCAGAGATGGCGACATTCCGATTTTCATGGGCGGAAGCCAAAGAGATATTCAAGAAGCGGACGATGTGGTTTATCTTCTTGCAGGGCTTTGCCGGTGTCTTTCCGTGGAACGTGATCATTTTCTTCTTCTTCGGTTATTTGGAAACAGAACGCGGCTATGATCCCAATCAGATCATCGGGACGATGGCACCTGTCATTTTGATTCTGGCGGCGGGATTTTTTGTGGGCGGCTTCCTCGGGGATTTGCTTTTCAAACGTACGAAAAAAGGACGGATCATTATTTCCAGCGCGGGCGTTTTGCTTGGCGCGATTTTTCTTTTCCTTGCCATGACCACGCCTCTGGATCAGCCGAATCGGTTCTTCATCCTCATGTGCCTGACAGCCATCTTCATGCCGCTCTCTAATGCGAATGTCATCGCGACGGTCTATGATGTGAC
>Ga0247727_10010099_pt1 | contig 16824 bp, 13 predicted proteins | sample WisWelCaveWW1625_FD_202498 | JGI IMG/M metagenome (GOLD analysis project Ga0247727, IMG submission 202498) | Biofilm microbial communities from Wishing Well Cave, Virginia, United States - WW16-25 | ecosystem: Environmental > Aquatic > Deep subsurface > Groundwater > Cave microbial mat | place...
TGATGGCCGGCAAAATCGGCGAGATCCCGGTCCAGGTCAAGGACCGTCTGGAAAAAATCAATAAACATTCCGATAACCTCGTCAAATTCATCAACGACCTCCTGGATATTTCGCGCATCGAATCCGGACGCGTGGAAATGAAATTCATGAAACATGAAATCGTCCCCATTTTTGATAACCTCCGTGACCTTTTAACACCGCAGATGCGCGAAAAAAACATCCATTTCATGACGGAAATTGCCACGGGAACGCCCGCGATCCTGGTCGACTTAAGCCACGTAGAACGGATCTTTATCAATTTATTAAGCAACGCCATTAAGTTTACCCCTCAATCCGGTACAATTAACCTAAAAGCTCATCCCCAGGACGAATTTGTCTACTTTGAAGTCGCTGACACGGGGATCGGGGTCAAAGACGAAGACTTACAGAAGCTATTCAGTGAATTCTATCGCGTCGACAACGAAATCAATCAAAACGTCAAAGGGACGGGCTTAGGGCTGTCTCTCGTCAAAAAAATTGTGGAAGCCCATAAAGGAAAAATCTGGGTTACCAGCAAAATCAACGTAGGGACAACATTTCACTTTACGCTCTCCGCGACCCAATCGTAGGGGCAATTCATGAATTGCCCCTGCGCAGGAGATTCTAACCAATATGCTCAAACACAGAATCCTTACCGTTGACGACGATCCCGACATCCTTGATGTCCTTTCCTTAACTCTCTCGGAATTTTATGAAGTCATCCAGGCTCCCAACGGCCAGGCCGGCCTTAAAATGGCCCAAACCCAGTCACCCAATTTGGTGATTACGGATTATTCCATGCCGGTGATGGATGGCCGACAACTCTGCCTGGCCCTAAAAAAGGACGTGTTGCTGCGACATATTCCCGTCATTATGCTAACCGGCAAAGGCGAAATGCAGGACAAAGTCGGGGGGATCGACGCAGGCGCCGATGATTATATCGTCAAACCTTTTGAACCGACCGAATTATTGGCCAGGATCAAAATGATTTTACGTAGAACGGAACGCAACCTCGACGCCAATCCCCTCACTTATCTTCCCGGCAATGTCTCCATCACCGAAGAGTTACAACACCGCGTCTCAGAAAAAGTTTTATTCGCCGTGGGCTACGTCGACCTCAATAAATTCAAGGCTTACAACGATAAATACGGGTTTGAAAAGGGGGATGACGTCATCAAAGAAACCGCCAAGATCCTGATCCGCGCGGTAGCGGCCAGAGGAGACGGCAACACGTTCATCGGCCATATCGGTGGGGATGATTTTGTTTTTGTTTCCCGGGACGACCAGGCGGACGCCATCTGCCAGCAGATTGTTGAGGAATTTGACCGTCTCGCCCCCTCCTTCTACAACGATGAAGACCGTCAGAACGGCTACATCGTCACCAAAGACCGGCAGGGCAACACCATCAAGGCGGGATTTTTATCCATTTCTATCGGAATTGTCAGCAATCTTCATCAAAAAATCACCCACATCGCCCAAATCGGCGAGATCGGTGCGGAATTAAAAAAATACGCGAAGAGTATGGAAAAAAGTTATTTTGTACGAGACCAGAGAAAGACTTAATTGACGGGTCGGGGAGTTTTTGAGCCCGTCATTTTGAGGAACGAAGCGACGAAGGATCTTTAAAGATCCTTCAGCCCTTCGGGCTTCAGGATGAGCCCTCGGAAAGCGAAAGACATCGAAACTCCCCGAGGGCTCACTTAATTGCACCTACACGAATAGTGGGAACACCAGTTTTTGAGAATACACTGGCCGTTCGGCGGAAATAACTTTCTACAGCAACATACCCCTTCCAGCACCAGAGGCAACCGGTACTATCCCCGTCATACTGGTTAGAAAGGATCTGATGATTAAAAGTCCGGCGGAGGGGGCCCCATAATCCCTAAAGCAACAGCATTATAATAATTTCCGGCTGCTTTATACCCTCTCGGGAGCACATTCTGAAAGGCAATTAAAACAACCGTCGCCACGATCGCGAACAAAAGTAAATATTCAATCGCCGTTTGGGCGTTGTTATTGACCTTTTCCGTTTTAACGTTAAATTTCCAATCTTCCTTACTGACTAAACTTGAAAATTTAACGTTCTTATAAGTAGAAAGAAGGTCAATAAAATTTTTTCTGGGAAGTTTGTCCGACTTACACATGGCGCCATCTCCAGTTTAAATATAGCACACTAACCCCTGAAAATTAAAGAGTGTGGGAGAGATTTCTTAAATATTTCACCGCTTGCCGGGGTTTGTCTGAACTGAAAAAATAACTCGCCGTCGCAAGGATATTGGCACCGGCGGACACGACTTCGGGAGCCGTTGCGGCATTAATCCCTCCGTCCACTTCAATATCACCTTTAAAATCAGCGCGCAACTCCCTAATCTTCGCCGTCACGGCAGGAATGAATTTCTGCTTGGCGAATCCGGGATTAACCGACATCAGCAAGACCCCATCCACATCCGCCAGGATATCGTGGATGCACAGAGGGGTTCCGGGGTTAACAACAACAAAAGCTTTCTTGCGGTGTTGCTTAATACGCTTAATATCCTTGCGAATATCATCGCCATAAAGACGATCAACCTCCTTGGGAAACTTACCGATTCCCCGCGATGACGCACGCAAACGGCCATAACATTCCGCATGGATGGAAACGATATCGCTCCCGGCGTCGATAAAATTCTCAATATACAACCACGGATGCTCGATCATCAGGTGGGTCTCTATGGGGAGTTTGGTCAAAGGCCGGAGGGCTTCCACGATGACCGGCCCCATCGTGATATTGGGGACAAAATGCCCATCCATGACGTCCACGTGAAGTCCATCGACCCCCGCGTCTTCACACTTTTTTATTTCATCCTTTAAATTGCTCAAGTCAGCACAAAGAATACTGGCGCTGACTTTAATTTTTCTCGTCATGAATAAGATTAAATCACGGCCCCAGATATCTTTTTGAATTCTTTATACAAAAAATAAAAAACTGTCATTGAAAATCCGCTTAAAATAACAGTAAATAAATTGATCAAAGCCTCCCCTAGTGTTGGTAGTAGCCCCGCACTATTCGCCTTGGTCCCCAATAATCCCCCGATGACCAAATAAGACATCCAGGAGAAAGGGATCGTCAAAAGCATAACGACTAAAGAATATCCGACAAATTTAAAGAAATTGGGTTCAACCAACCGCTTGCTTAGAATGAGCGCGGATTTCCCTTTTTGTCCATCCACCACATAGGCCATGTTCGCCAGCGCATAAAATACACTAAAGACAATACCAGGGATTATAAACAATAGCGTCCATAAAAAAATCTTGAACAGAATTAGTATCGTTAATTTAAAGAATCCTCCTGTCGATGGAACGGCCTCTTTGACTAAGACATCAATTCCTTTTTCCTCCCGCCTGTCGACAGATTGGATAGCCTTGATAATGACCAACTGATAAAAAATAGCGGAAAAAATCCCGAACAAAAAATAGATCCCTAACCGCAAAAAAAAATACTCTGGCAAGTTAGCGCCCCGGCTTTGAACGATCGCCTGCATGTTGACATCGCTAAACAGAGCAACATAAACTATCGACAGGGGGGTGTAAACCAGTAAAGAAATCGTAAGGAATTTGTGGATATGGCCGACAAAAAGGGTAAAACTTTCAGACAACAGATTGGCTAACCCCTTTTTTTCTTCTTGTGCCATAGGTTAAATTAGGAGAAAATTTAAATGCGCGGGGAGAGACTTCCCCGCCTTTCTAATTCCATTTATGGAAAGCGGGTCCCGCATACCACAATAAAAAATCTAAGAAATGCGGGAGAACTCACCCCTTATTATTATGCGCGGGGTGGGACTTGAACCCACACGGGTTACCCCACACGCCCCTCAAACGTGCGCGTATACCAATTCCGCCACCCGCGCGTCTTTGTATCTTTCTCGTCGCTAAAAACGAATCTTAAAATGTAACTTTATTATACACACGCTTTTAAAAACTGCAAATATTCTCTCCAGCCCCTATCCAGACTTACCAGGTAAACGGTCTCAAAACGAACTAACCGCGAACTGTCCGCGACTGCTCTAACGCCGCCGCAATAAAATGAGCGAATAACGGATGGGCATGATCGGGTTTGGACTTAAACTCCGGATGAAATTGGCAGGCCACAAACCAAGGATGATTTTTTAACTCAATAATCTCCACCAAATCTTTTTTGATATTAATCCCGGGAAACGCCATCCCTTGTTTTTCAAATATTTTTGTATACTTATTATTAAATTCATACCGGTGACGATGTCGTTCAGAAACACTGTCTTTTTTGTACGCTTGGAAGGCCTTGGTCGATTTCGTTAGCCGGCACGGATAAGCCCCCAGGCGCATGGTCGCCCCCATGGTCTCAACTCGTTTTTGTTCTTCCAGCAAACTCACGATAGGATGCTGGGTATCCTTATCGAACTCCGTGGAGTTGGCATTTTTCAGGTTACAGACATTTTTGGCAAACTCAATGCACGCCACCTGCATGCCTAAACAAATGCCGAAAAAGGGAATCTTGTGTTCTCGGGCAAAACGGACGGCCTCAATCTTGCCTTCAATGCCCCGATGGCCAAACCCTCCGGGTACAAGGACCCCATGAACATGTCCTAAATATTTTTCGACCGACTGGCGGGTGATACACTCCGAATCGATTTTTTCGACCGACACCCGCGCGTCATTGGCAATCCCGCCATGCGCCAGCGCTTCGTAAATGGACTTATACGCATCGGGCAAAGCGATATACTTTCCCACGACGGCAATTTTCACTTCATGCGCAGGCGACTTGATCCGTCTCAACACAAACTCGTTCCAGTGCTTTAAATCCTTATCCTCGCTTTTGATATTAAGCCGGCGCAAAATCAAATCATCCAGATGCTCTTTCTGGAAAGTAATCGGCACTTCATAGATGTGTTTGACGTCCGCCGCTTCGATGACCGCTTCTTTATCAACGTTACAAAACAGCGCGATCTTCTCCCGCTGTTCCTTGGTGATGGGACGTTCGGTGCGGCACAAAAGAATGTCGGGGATGATCCCGATCTCACGCAGCCTACCAACGCTATGCTGGGTGGGTTTTGTCTTATGTTCGCCGGCTGATTTGATAAAGGGAAGGAGTGTCACATGGATGTTAAGCGCGTAATGCGTCCCCAGTTCCCAGCGTAACTGGCGGATTGATTCGAGAAAAGGCAAACTTTCGATGTCGCCAACCGTTCCGCCGATTTCGACGATCGTCACATCGACGTCCCGGTCATGAGATACCTTCTTGATGCAGCCTTTAATTTCATCGGTAATGTGGGGAATGATTTGCACGGTCTTGCCCAAGTAATCACCCCGGCGCTCTTTGCTGATCACCGAATAATAAATCTTTCCGGTCGTGATATTGTTATCCCGCCCTATTTGCGCGTTGGTGAACCGCTCATAGTGGCCTAAATCCAAATCGGTCTCAGCGCCGTCTTCGGTGACATAAACTTCCCCGTGCTGATAAGGGTTCATCGTCCCCGGATCGACGTTCAAATACGGATCGCATTTGATCAGCGTCGTCTTAAGACCCCGCGCCTCCAAAAGTTTGCCGATGGAAGCCGCGGCAATCCCTTTGCCTAAGCTGGAAACAACGCCTCCCGTCACAAAGATGTACTTACTCATCGCGGATGGCCCCTTCCAAAAGATATTTACTTTTATTTATGGGTGTCGCTACCGGATACTGCCCGCTAAAACAGGCATGACAAAAATTCTTGGGACTCTTCATCACTTTCAACATGCCTTCCAAGCTTAAATATTTAAGCGAATCCACTTTAATAAATTCCGCGATCTCCTCAACGTTCTTATTGGACGCGACTAATTCTTTCTTGTCGGGAAAATCAATGCCGTAAAAACACGGATGCCGGATGGGAGGACAACTGATACGCATATGAATTTCCTTGGCGCCGGCCCGACGCAAAACCTCCACGCGGCTGCGGCTGGTCGTCCCGCGGACGATCGAATCTTCGACGACGATAATTTTTTTTCCTTTGATCACGCTCTCGATGGGGTTGAGTTTGACCCTGACCCGAAAATCCCGCAAGAACTGCGTGGGCTGGATAAACGTACGGCCGATGTAATGGTTACGGATGAGGCCGATCTCAAACGGCAGTTTTAATTCCTGGGCGTAACCCAACGCCGCGTAACTTCCCGAGTCCGGAATGGCCATAACCAGGTCGGCCTTGACGGGATATTCCCGGGCCAATTCTTTTCCCAGGCGTTTGCGCACTTCGTAGACCGTGTCTCCAAAAATCTTGCTGTCCGGACGGGCGAAATAAACATTCTCAAAGATACAATGGCTAAGATGTTTGGCCGGAGTTTTATTAAAGAAAACCGATTCGATTTTGCCGCCGGTGATAAAGATAATTTCTCCCGGCTCAATCTCCCGAACAAATTTCGCGTTGGTCAAATCCAAGGCGCTCGTTTCGCTGGCCAAAATATATCCCTCCCCCAACCGGCCCAGACATAACGGACGAAACCCCTGGGGGTCACGTGCCCCGACGATCGTATCCCCGACTAAAAAAACTAAAGAAAAGGCCCCCTGCAATTGGCTTAAGACTTTTCTAAACCACTCCTTAAGATCGCCGTTTTTCGTCCGGGCCAAAAGATGGATAATGATCTCCGAGTCCATGGTCGTCTGGAAAATGGCGCCTTCTTCTTCTAACTTTTGATACAAAATTTCCGTGTTGGTGAGGTTCCCGTTATGGGCAACGGCGAGGGGTTTACTTTTATGGGTCACTAAAAACGGCTGGATATTCTTAGAATTGCTCGAACCGGTGGTGGAGTAGCGAGTGTGCCCGATGGCGACCGAGCCTTTTAACTCTTTGAGCGATTGCTCATCAAACGCGTCCGTGACCAAACCGCGGGATTTAGTCATGTAGACATTCTTAAAGTCATAAGTCGCGATGCCGACTGCCTCTTCCCCGCGATGCTGCAGAGCGAACAGCCCCAGATACGCCACCTGCGCTGCTTCTTTATGGTTAGAGACACCGACTATACCGCACATTGAATTTTCCCTTCGTTTCCCCACCCTAACCCTCCCCCAAATGGGGGAGGGAAGAGAGGGGAAATAACCGATTGCTTCCTTCGCTATAATAACTCTGCAAAGACTTAATGGTAAAGTCCTGTTGAAAACTGGATTCAATCCCATTAACGGCCGCCCACGCGCCCTGAAGCGTGGTGATGCAGGGAACATTATAAAGAATGGCCGCGGCGCGGATGGCCCGCATGTCTGACTGGCTGCGTTCTCCGGAAGGTGTGTTGATGATCAAACTTATCTCATCTTTCTTAATCAATGTCAACAGGTTGTTTTTGCTCTCGCTGAATTTGTCGATGGATTCGACGGCCACATTGTTGGAACGCAGGACCTTGGCGGTCCCTTTGGTGGAGACCAGGCTAAAGCCAAGGTCGACGAGCTTTTTGGCCAAAAAAATAATTTGCCGTTTGTCCTCATCGCGGACGCTTAAAAATATTTTTCCCTTCTTCGTCGGCAGGGCTTGGTTGGCGGAGATCTGCGACTTGGCAAACGCCGCGCCGAAGGTCATATCAATGCCGATGACCTCTCCGGTGGATTTCATTTCCGGCCCCAGAACAATATCAACCCCCGAAAAACGGGAAAACGGCAGGACAGATTCCTTAACGCAGACATGTTTCATGTCCTCGATCCGAGTGAGCTTGTATTCTTTTAATTTGTGCCCCACCATGACCTGAGCGGCGATCTTGGCCAAGGGAATTCCCAGCGCTTTACTGACAAAAGGCACCGTGCGTGAAGCGCGGGGGTTAACTTCCAGGACATAAATCTTGTGTCCTTTAATCGCAAACTGGATATTTAACAAACCGACCACCCGCAAATTCATCGCAATACGACAGGTATAATCTTTAATCTTTTCGATAATCTCTTCGCTCAACGTATGGGGAGGCAAAACACAGGCCGAATCCCCCGAATGGATCCCGGCGTTTTCGATGTGTTCCATAATGCCAGCCACATACGTCTCTTCCCCATCGCAAACAGCATCCACGTCGACCTCAATGGCGTCTTCCACGAATTTATCGATTAAAACCGGATGGCCACTGGACACTTCTTTGGCCTCGTCCATAAATGACAATAACGATTCCTTATCATAAACAATCCGCATCGCCCGCCCACCGAGAACATAAGAAGGCCGCGCCAGGACCGGATAGCCTATCCGTGCGGCGATGGCCGCGGCCTCTGTAGGCGAAGTCGCCGAGCCGTTTTCCGGCTGGGCAATACCAATTTTATTGATCAGCTTCGCAAATTTTTCTCGGTCTTCGGCCATGTCGATGGACTCAACGCTGGTCCCGATGATCGGCACCCCGGCCTCGTGCAAACGCCGGCAAAGATTTAACGGCGTCTGGCCGCCATATTGAACAATCACGCCATCGGGCTTCTCGACATCGATGATATTCATGACGTCTTCAAAGGTCAACGGCTCAAAATACAATTTATCCGAAGTGTCATAATCGGTGGAGACCGTCTCGGGATTGGAGTTGACCATGATCGTCTCATAACCCAATTCTTTAAGGGCGAATGACGCGTGGCAACAGCAATAATCAAATTCGATCCCCTGGCCGATGCGGTTGGGCCCGCCGCCTAAAATCACAATCTTTTTCTTAAGCGGGGTTTGTCTGGCCAACAATTTTTCGTTCCGGATGACGACTTCATCCTCACTCTCGTAGGTCGAATAGTAATACGGTGTATACGCCTCAAACTCTGCCGCGCAAGTATCGACGAGCTTAAAGGTGGCTTTAATCCCCTGTTTCAGCCGTTCTTTGCGGACCGAGGATTCTTTAGTTTTCATGATCTGCGCCAGCTGCGCATCGCTAAAGCCAAGCTCCTTGGCCTGACGGAGCAATTTTTTGGGAAGCTTTTTCCCCTGTTCAAAAGTCGCCATCAATTTATTCTCAAATTCAAGGATCTCGGCGATATGCGCGATAAACCACGGGTCGATCTTGGTCAGTTCGCAGACTTCCTTCTGGCTAAAACCTTTCTGCAGGGCATATTTGATATAAAAAATGCGCGAGGCATTGGGCTCCACCAATCGTGTACGGATTTTATCTTCAGGGATATCCTGGTAGTTCAGCTTGTTGTCCAGGCCAACGTGTCCTATCTCCAAACCACGCAGGCCCTTTTGCAGCGCCTCTTTAAAGGTGCGGCCGATGGCCATCGTTTCCCCGACGGATTTCATGGAAACGCCCAGCGTATCGCCGGCTTCTGGAAATTTTTCAAAGGTAAACCGTGGGATCTTGACCACGCAATAATCGATCGTCGGCTCAAAAGAGGCGGGGGTCTCTTTGGTGATGTCGTTTTGAATTTCATCCAGGGAGTACCCGACGGCTAATTTGGCGGCAAATTTGGCAATGGGAAAACCCGTCGCCTTGCTGGCCAACGCCGAACTTCTCGAAACGCGGGGGTTCATCTCAATGACCACCATCCGCCCATCGCGCGGATTAATGGCGAATTGGATGTTGGAGCCGCCGGTCTCAACCCCGACGGCACGGATAATTTTTAACGCCGCGTCGCGCATCATTTGATATTCGCGGTCGGTCAGCGTCTGCGCCGGGGCCACGGTAATGCTGTCGCCAGTATGGATCCCCATCGGATCAAAATTCTCAATCGAACAGACAATCACCACATTATCCTTATTGTCGCGCATCACCTCAAGTTCGTATTCTTTCCAGCCTTCAATCGATTCTTCGATCAAAACTTCATTGATCAAGCTACTCTCAATGCCCAGCGAGGCGATCCGTTCTAGCTCTTCCATGTCCCGGGCAATCCCGCCGCCTGTCCCGCCCAGCGTGTAACTAGGGCGAACGATAAGAGGAAACCCAATTTTTTTGGTGACCTCTTTAGCTTCCGGTAAGCTATGGGCAAAAGCGCTACGCGGGACATCAAGCCAGCATTTAATGACAATCTCTTTAAAACACTCCCGGTCTTCAGCACGCTTAATGACTTCATAATTAGCGCCGATCATTTCGACGTTATATTTTTGTAAAACCCCCCGCTCAAAAAGCTGCACGGCGACATTTAAGGCGGTTTGCCCGCCAATCGTCGGCAAAAGGGCTTCGGGACGTTCCTGCTCAATAATCCGTTCGATAAATTCCGGGGTTAACGGTTCGACATAGGTATGATCCGCCACCTCCGGGTCCGTCATGATGGTGGCGGGGTTGGAGTTAACGAGGACAATTTCAAACCCTTCTTCACGCAACGCCTTGCAGGCCTGGGTTCCCGAATAATCGAACTCGCAGGCCTGGCCGATCACAATGGGGCCGGAACCAATGATTAATATTTTATGGATGTCCGTGCGCTTAGGCATGCTGCTTCATCATCTCAATAAAATTTTCAAACAAATAATGCGCGTCGTTAGGCCCTGGGGCCGCTTCCGGATGATACTGGATCGAATACACCGGAAATCTTTTGTGCCGCAAACCTTCCACGGTCTGGTCGTTGAGGTTAACGTGTGTCACTTCAACGTCATCGGGATTTAGACTTTTCATGTCCACGCAAAAGCCGTGGTTCTGAGAAGTGATGCTGATGCGGTTGTTGAGCAAATCCTTAACGGGGTGATTAACGCCGTGGTGGCCGAATTTCAATTTATAGGTCTTACCGCCGAGCGCCAGGCCCAGCAACTGGTGCCCCAGACAAATTCCAAAGATGGGAAGTTTGCCGACAAACGAACGTAATGTCTCAATGACGTAAGAAAGGACCGCCGGGTCGCCGGGGCCGTTGGAAATAAAAAGCCCCTCTGGTTTGACCGCGCTGATTTCACTGGGCTTGGCGGTTGCCGGGAAGACATGCACTTCACAGCCCAGCCCCGCAAGGATACGAAGAATATTAGTTTTTATCCCGCAGTCCAAGGCCGCCACGCGAAATTTATATTTCCCTTTAGGTTCCCAAATATACTTTTCTTTGACGGTGACGGCCTTGACCCAGTCGCTGCCTTCCATACGGGGTATCTTCTTCAACTTTTTGGCCAAACTCTTGAGGTCAAAATCCTCGGTTGATATCAACCCGTTCATCGAACCGCGCACGCGCAGATGCCGGGTGAGTGATCGCGTATCCACGCCTTCAATGGCCATAATTTTATTTTCGTTAAGATAATCGATGAGGCTTTTGGTCGCGCGGAAATTGGAATGAGTCCGGCAAAATTCTTTGACGACAAACCCTTTGACGTGAACTTTCTCGGACTCGACGTCCTCGGCGTTGACGCCGTAATTTCCGATCAGAGGATAGGTCATGATGACGATTTGCCCGGCATAGGAGGGGTCGGTGAGGACTTCTTGGTAGCCGGCCATGGCGGTATTGAAAACGACTTCTCCGGCGATTTCTCCGGTCACAGCGAGAGACCGGCCCTCAAAATGAGCGCCGTCGTCCAGATAAATAATCGCCTTCGTCATGTAAGCTAAACTGGTGAAATGCTTCTTTGGAGGGAAAAAATCTTTTAAGCCCTCACCAATATAACATCGAACTTCTTTTTGTCAATTTACTTTTTGGCGACTTTTTGGCGACTTTCACGAACCGGGCGTTTTTTATCCCTAACTTTCCTGAAGACGCCAATAAAATAAGCCTCGCTTCGCTCGGCACTATTTTATGACGTGTTGGAAACTTTCAGTTTCCGATACTATAAAAAAGCGCGGGATAGAATGATTGTGAAATCAATCTCCCGCGCCTTATACTAAAAAAGGCCAGAATTGGCCTTTTAGGAAAGCACCTTGCGTCTTAACCCCAAAGCCGCAACGACGCCAACGCCTAACAAAAATAAAGAACTTGGTTCCGGAATAACGGGATCGCCGTTACCCCCGCCGTTATGATCCTGAACTTCTTTTAATTTTTCATTAGCAAAAAATGTAAAAAACGCTTGGGGATCTGCAGCAAACGCATCAATACTAAATAATTGTCCGCCATGATTATTAGCCAATACAGAATAATCGCCACCCGGCCCCACATAATCATTAAGATTCACAATCCCATTCCAAAGAGCATTGATGAAAAAAAGAGCGGCGTCGGCGTCGGCATGTACGCCATCAGCATCTTCATCGGTGACCACAATATAAATAGGTATTGATCCGGAACGGCGAGTGACGTTATCAATAGCAAACTTTGTGGCTTGGAAACCTTTTTCTAGCGAACCAATCTCATGCAACTGATCTAAGCCAGCCTTAAATCCATTGGCATCCGTTAATCCGGTCACCAAACGAATGAACGGATCGGGATTGGTCGTTGACGCCCAGCCAAATCCCACGAGCGCGTATTGTATATCAAAATTGGCATTGGCGAAGGTCTGGGTAAAAATGTCCAAATTATTTTTAATGTTTTGCTGGTCATTTTGCATGGAGGATGACTCATCAACGATCCAAATAATATCCACCAGAGGAGCCGCTTGTGCCTTACCCAAATTTAAAGAAAAAATAAAACAAAAAATAAGAAGAAAGATGCCAACCCAAGCTGTCCAAACTCGTCTCATGATATGCCTCCTAGGAATTACGCACAGATGTTGTCGATAGTTTCCTTAAAAACCCCGACCTTTTTTACTTTAAAATTCTCAATCTGTCAATAGGACACAGTGGGACAGGCGTGGACAAAAGAAAGCAACTCAACTCCCCAGGCCCCCAGTCAAATCATCTCCCCGGAAGTCTGGGGAATTGGGTCACTGGGCAACTCAACGGAAATTCGTAAACGAAAGCGGGATGGGAAAATCGAGAGCGCGGATGTGTGTAATAACCGCCTGCAAATCGTCTTTTTTGGGAGACATAACGCGGATCTTTTCTCCTTCAATCTGCGTCTGAACTTTGAGTTTTAAATCCTTGATGATATTGTTGAGCTCCTTGGCCCGTTCGCGTTCGATGCCGTTCGTGATGGTCATGACCTGTCTTAGGCTTGCACCTCCCGCCGGTTCGGGATCTTTAAATACAAAAAATTTTATCGATACGTTACGTTTAGTCACTTTGTCGAGTAGGATATCCTTAAGCGCTTTTAGCTTATAATCATCCTCGGCGGCCAGCGTGATCTTTTTTTCTTTCTGGTCATAGTCTATGCTGGCATGGCTGCCTTTAAAATCGTAACGCTGGGCCAATTCTTTCCTGGCCTGATTAAGCGCATTGTCGACTTCCTGCAAATTTACTTCGGAAACTAAATCAAAAGAGAAATTATTCGCCATACCGTGCCTCCTCTATGGGACGGCAGGAATTTACCAGATAATATTAATAATATAAAGAGTTTTTTAAAAGAATCACGTTTTGTAAAAAGGGGACAGGCAACTTTGTGTTAATTTTACCCTAAAGTTGCCTGTCCCCTTTCTTAATCCATCGTCTCTCTGTCGGACCATTGGCCCGCGCTCAATGATTGTGCTTTTTTGACCAGACCGATAAATTCCGTTCGGTAACCTTCTTCGTCTTCACCGATCGCCCTCTTGGCCCGGCGTAAAACTTGATCATAAGACGCCCTGGCTTTATATTCGGAATCGCGCAGAAGCAAACCAAACTCCGCGACCGCCGACGCGAATTGAAAATTTTCATCTGGAGATTCTTCGGCAATATCTTCCGCCTTAACGCGCTGTTGGAGTAGCTGACTGGTTTCTTCTTTCGGTTCTTTGTAACGTAGCTTAACCGTCATCAAGTCGCCACTGTTGATGATTTTTGTTGCCTGATACTTCAACGGATCAACTTTAGAAAAACTTGTATCAGTATCTCCATCATCATCGACTTCTTCAGAATCATCGACGCCAGCGGGAATGATTTCGTAAAGGGCTGTCACCGAATGTCCCGCCCCCAGTTCTCCCGCGTCTTTTCTGTCATCGTTAAAATCTTCTTTCTTAAGCATCCGGTTTTCGTAACCCACCAACCGATACGCCTTGACCTTTGCGGGATTAAATTCAATCTGGATTTTCACATCCTTGGCAATGGCTAAAAGTGTGCCGCCTAATTGATTAACAAACACCTTCTCGGCTTCTGAGCGATTATCAATATAAGCGTAATTGCCATTGCCTTTATCGGCGAGCTTTTCCATCTTGGAATCTTTGTAATTGCCCATCCCAAAACCCAGCACAGTTAAATAGATTCCTTCGTTGCGCTTTTTTTCAATGATCCGCACCAAATCGTCGTCATTGCTGACGCCCACATTAAAATCGCCATCGGTGGCCAAAATCACGCGGTTATTGCCGTGAGTGATAAAATTTTCCTGCGCGATCCGGTAGGCAAGCTCAATGCCCGCCCCGCCGGCCGTTGAGCCGCCGGCTTCCAAACGATCTATGGCCTCTAAGATTTCTTCTTTTTCTGAACCTGGCGTCGAATCAAGAACGACTCCCGCCGCGCCCGCGTAAACCACGATCGAAACGCGGTCTTTGCGCCTCAACTGTTCCACCAAGAGTTCAAAAGATTTTTTCAACAGCGGCAGTTTGTTGGCCGGCTGCATCGAACCCGACACATCGATGAGAAATACGAGATTGTTCGGCGGCAATTCTTTTAAATCCACCTTCTTTCCCTGAAGGCCGACCAAAACAAGATCATGCCTTTTGTTCCACGGACATTTCGCGCCCTGGGTCGTCAGAGAAAATAGCCCGTCACCTTTGGGCTGCGGATAATCATACGTAAAATAATTAATCATCTCTTCAATCCGCACGGCGTCTTGGGGTGGCAGCTGGCCGTCGTTTAAAAACCGACGGACATTGCTGTAGGAAGCCGTGTCAACGTCGATTGAAAATGTCGAAAGCGGATTATCTTTAGCGGCCAGGAAACCATTTTCATCAATGCGGTCGTATTGTTCGGTGTTGAAATTCTCTTTACGCGTCTCGGCAACAATAAACTTATCTGACAACATATACTCCACATTTAGTGCTCCCTTAATATTCTCTCCCCCCCCACTAGGCTTTCCCCAAAATTCTTGATCTACCTTCTCATCTCTAATTCCCTTAGCCAACTCAGAAGTGGAAGGTTGAGATTGGACAGTTCCCCGCCTATCCGCATTTTGTTTTTCGAATAATTCATCTTTTCCGGCACCATCGGCACCACGAACAACTTTGGCCAATTGCTGGTATTCAAAGGCCCTCTGACTTTTTTCCCTTCGGATATTATTGTCCCATGTTTTCTTATCGAGTTTTTTTCCCACCTCTCTGAGTATAAATTTATCTCCAATATCATCCACCGCCGAATTCAAATGCTTGGCCAACCTTGTCTTGCCCTGATAAACCGTCACATACACCATCGCCACAACCACCATCACGGCGGTTAAGCTTAACGCCATTGCTCTCTTTGAATTTTTCATTTCTCCTCCCCCTCTCGGTTGGGCCTTGGCCAATCCTTGTTTGATTTTCTGTTCTAGATCGGGAGAGAGAGTTTCATTCGACCATATCTTTAACGACTTCTTCACCATTTGCAGTTCACTTAAATATTTCTGGCACGACGCGCATTCCTTTAAATGCGCTTCCACCTCTTGTCTTTCCGTCAAAGACACTTCATTGTCCGTATACGCCGAGATTAATTGTTGCATCTGTTCGTGATTAAACATCGCTGGCCTCCTTGATCAACGGGTCCAGATCGACCCGTAAGCGTTCGCGCGCGCGAAAAATGAGAATCTTGACCTGGGCTAACGAAATAGCGAGCACTTGAGAAATTTCTTCATAACTTAAATTTTGATATTCCCGCAGGATGACAATTTCTTTTTGTTTTAACGGGAGTTTAGCAATAGCCCGCTGGACATACACAGCCATATCCTTTTGATCATGTCCTTGCCCGTCATGGGCATTGGGGTCTGGGACATCAAAGGCCACCAACTCACCCTCCCCGTCCTTTTTAAACCAGAGTGACACAAAACGATTTCGCTTTCGCAGGCGGCTGACGCATAAATTACGGGCAATCGTGTAAATCCACGTGGAAAATTTAGCGACAGGCTGGTAGGTTTGGCTACGGGAAGAAAGGACGAGGAAAACTTCGGCGGTAATGTCTTCGGCGTCGGCCCTTACTTTGAGCATTCGCAGCGCGTAATTCAGGATGGATATTTTGTAACGCATAAACAACTCCTCTAAGGCGACCGGGTCTCCGGCCTGAACATCCGCTATGAGTTCTTCGTCCTTTTTTCCCATGGCTTTTCTCTCTCCATCCTTTAAACGCTTAGAGGGGGTAAAAAGTTACAAAAAATTTTTCTTTAGTCTCATGGTGAGCAAGCCCTTTTCCTCAATTATATAGGGCGCGTCGAACCACAAAAAAACCCATAAGGCTTCTTACGCTTTACGGGGTTTTCAAAAATACCGATATCATCCGCCGACCGCTTAGGGGTTGGTCGGTTCGGATTCTTTACTATCTTTAATTTCTGATTTAATCTTTTTGCGCATTTCCTTATTGTCGTGACGCCATTCCTTCCGAAATTCTTTGTTTTCCCCTCTTTGCTCTTCGCGGTGCTTTCGGATGGCCTCTTTTTTTTGCTCCATTGTTAAGCTCTCATCGCTGGCGATTTTTTCAAAAAACGTCTCATTCTCCTGATGCTGCCCTTCGCGGTGACTCTGGCGGTCCTTATATTGTTGTTCATAAAAGGACGTCAACTCTTCTTTCTGGGCATCAGTCAATTTCTTATTGTTAGCCAATCTCTCTTTTAAATGAGACATACGCTCGGCATGAGCTTTCTGGCGAAAGTCGGCGTTCTCCTCGTGCTGGGCCTTGTGGTGCTCACGCATCTTAGCAGCCTTCTCTCCCCGGGGGAGATCCTTGAGTTCTTTTCGCAATGCCTTATTTTCTTCTCGCTGCTCGTGCCGGTGGGCTTTCATTTTTTCATGATGCGCTTTCCTATAC